>Ga0209216_1000095_pt1 | contig 18945 bp, 24 predicted proteins | sample TexAe_OM2H0_O2_FD_187940 | JGI IMG/M metagenome (GOLD analysis project Ga0209216, IMG submission 187940) | Forest soil microbial communities from Davy Crockett National Forest, Groveton, Texas, USA - Texas A ecozone_OM2H0_O2 (SPAdes) (version 2) | ecosystem: Environmental > Terrestrial > Soil >... | reverse complement strand
TTTATAACTCTAGAGCGGCATGTCATGACAAAGCACCTCTAGAAGTTAAGGCCCTTCACTTTGTTTTGTAGCGGGTTTTGTATCGTTTGTCATGACGTCCTATACAGCTCACAACATGACAACATGGCAACGCCATGAGTTACCGTTTTCTTCGTGGCTGTGTTACTGTCTGTCCATGAGTTCAACTAGCTCAAGGGAGGTGTAATGACTACGACACGTGATTTTCTAGGTCGCAAGCTTGGGGATCTAGAAGTTGATCTAGCAGCTAATCGTCAATCAATAGAAAATCTGCAAAAAGAGCAGAAACGACTATTGAAAGAGCAGATTGATGCTCAACTAGCATACAATGCACTTCCGGAGCAAACTGAATAGAGAGGAAAGTGAAGTGAGCAAAGACCACCCTTTGCGTTTGCACTTCAAGATCATTCTCCCGGACCACACCGTTTACGCCTACAAGAACGCAGGCGTACGCGTAGAGGTCACGATTCTCAATGACCAGGCGAACACATGGTTCATGACAGTGAGGATCATCACTCTCAACGGTCTGTCTTTCGTGACGGACACGTTGTGGAAGCATCCTTCCAATGACTCGCTCGTCATTGACATGGCGTTCTCGCAACTGGTTCGTTCTCTCAATGAGGGGATCACTCCCGACAAGCTGGTTCACCAGTTCTTCCTGGATGGTTGGGGATGCACCATTCTGGATGATCTTCCTCCCGCGATGAGCGTATGATGTACACCATCTCATTCGCCTTTGATCAGGAGGGCACGGTGTACACCACTCAACCGATGACGGCTAAGCTTGCGTTGGAGTTCGTTGCCGACGCGATCAATCAGGCTTTCTACGTTGCTGAAATCACGGATCTGGGAGGTTATCGTCGTGAGTTCGCACCGCACTGACATCACGGAGAACGAGGATGGGCAAACTATCGTTGTGTGTCTCACAGAGAGCATTACGATAGCAACCATTCCCAAGACGATTTCTGACGCGTGGAACGAAGCTATTCAGGTAGCTTTTGAACACGAGACGGAAACTACAGAGGAAATGGCTTGCACACTTCTAGATCGTGAAGTAAGTGAGGCATTTTCTCAGCAGCTCGTCAAGCTCACATTCTCATGCGGGAACAAGTATCTTGGCTACGGAGTCAGTGAGCTAGAGGCGTCTTTGATGGCACTTCGAATTCACCCGCACGGGGTCACGGAGAACTTGCCCGGTACGTAGTATCGTGAGAGCTAGCATCCTCCCCCAGCGCCACAGGCTGGGGCCACCGCTCCTCCTGCCGGGGGTGGCGGGTCGTTGGGGGAGGGTGTGGGCGCCGCATGGTACAGTGCCCTTACCCGCAGAGCGGGTAAATAATCACCACCGAATGAAAGAGGACAACATGTCTGAGAACACAGAGGTCGTTCTGGCAGACCGCGCGATCGTCGCGCCGATGTCGGCTCGCGAGCAGGTGGAGAACCTGAACAACGGTGCCCTCACCGTGTTCAGCACGTACAAGACCGACGACCAGGCGAGCAAGATGAGCCTCTTCGTGGCCCTGTCCGACGCCGCACCGCTGGGTGAGCACCTGAACGAGACCATCGACCTCGCCAACGTCGTGGCTCAGGTGGTTGAGGTCAACGACGAGAACAACGGCGTCACGGAAGCCGTCCGCGTCATCCTCATCGACAACGAGGGACGAGCCTACGCGGGCGTGTCGGCCGGCCTCTTCAAGGCCATTCAGAACCTGTTCCAGATCATCGGCCTCCCGGACCAGTGGGAGAACGGCGTGATCCCTGTGCGCGTCGTCCGCGAAAAGGCGCGTAGCGGATGGTACTTCCACACCATCAAGCTCGCCACGTCGCCCAAGGCCACGGGAAAGACGGCAGCCAAGCCCGCTTCCTGAACCGCCCCGTAGTGCCTGGATGCGCCACCGCCTTTGAGGTGGTGGCGCATCTTTTCTCTTACTCGCAGTAGAGGGGTTATCAGGTGGCGGACAGGGAGCTTGAAGAATTGCGCCGATTGGCACGACAACGCCATCGCGCCGTCACAGGGAAGATATCTCGCCTGAATCGTCAGGCTAACATTTCTCTCTCCGGCACGAAGAATGATCCGCGTAGAGAACTTGCCAAAGTGAAGCGGTATACAAAGGCACAGTTGCGAACGTATATCGAACAACTCAATGGTTTCAATGCGCGATCGGTGCAATTCGTTCCCTCAGCAAATCGCACACCTATCCGGGCCGATTTGTGGAAAAAGTATAAGGATCTAGAACAGCGTTACAATCAGCGGATCAATGAACAATTCGAGAGGGTTCAGGATGTCTTTCTTCCGACTGTAGGACAGACAATTGGTGAGCGCATGGACATGATTACTCCTGTCCATAGGCAGCTCACCAATCCTGCGGTCAATGCACCTTTCCGTCCCGCTGAAATGAAGCCAGGCAATGTCTCCAGCGAGAGAGCATTACAACGCCTGATCCGGCAAAAGCAAAATCAGCTCCGTGCGGGCTATCGCAAGAAACTAGTTAATGATGCGCGAGAGCAATTCGCCAAGATGGCGGACATCATTAATCGTAGGGACCTTGTAGCAGACGTACGTAAGTTGTCGGATGCTCAGTTTGAAGTCCTGTGGAATTATACACCTTTCGCTACGGCTATTGGCATTAACTACGAAGTGATACAGGCAATGCTCAGCAATAGAGAAAAGCCTTATCACTCTGATTCCCTACGGAATGCCGTTGCCTCGCAAAAAAGCCTTATCGATTGGGCAAAACAAGCGGACTTGGGTAGCTGACTTTGAAACCACGACAACAGCGGAGGATTGTCGTGCCTGGGGTTGGGGTTTGTGTTCCGTAGAGAATCCGGAGTATGTGGAATTTGGTGGCGATATGCATTCATTCATCGAGCGCATATCTGCTGAAAGTTCTATTACCTACTTCCACAATCTGGGCTTTGACGGATCATTCATTCTTGACCACCTCTTTCGTGAAGGTTTCGAGTTCACAGACGAAAAGTCCGTGGGCTTCAAACAGTTCAAGACCTTGATATCCAAGATGGGTAAGTTCTACTCAATCACCGTAAGGTGGGAGAATGGAATGCTCACCGAATTCAGGGACAGTCTCAAAAAGCTTCCGATGTCAGTGCGTAATGTCGCCAAGGCATTCAAGCTTGCACAGGTCAAGGGAGAAATTGACTACCACTCATCCCGTCCCGTGGGTTGGGTGATGACGGATGAGGAACGGGAGTACGTCAAGAATGACGTTCAGATTGTAGCGAGAGCGCTACAGGTTCAGATAGCGGAAGGGATGACAAGGCTCACGGTTGGGGCTGACTCGCTAGCTCAGTACAAGGGCATCATGGGGAAGGATTTTGATAGGCATTTCCCGGTACTCGCATCATCTATCGATGCAGAGATACGACGCGCTTACCGTGGCGGCTGGGCATATCCCAATAAGAGGTATCAGGGAAAGATCGTCGGTAAGGGACAGGTGTTCGACGTGAACAGCCTCTATCCGTGGGTGATGAAATCAAAGGTTCTCCCCTACGGCGAACCCCTTTACCGCTCTAATGGTGTTCCAACTGTGAGCGATGATTACCCGCTTTACATTGCATGTATCACATTCGTTGCCAAGATCAAGCCGGATCACCTTCCATGTATTCAGATCAAGAATTCTAGCGTGTTTGTTGCTACTGAATATACGGAAGAGGTCAACGAGCCGGTCACCATGTACGTCACGAATGTAGATCTGGATTTGTGGAAAGAACATTACGACATTGACATTTTGTCGTATAACGGTTCCTGGCATTTTCATGGATTGCGAGGATTCTTTGACGGATATATTGACCACTGGATGAGAATTAAAGAGGAGAGCGACGGGGGAAAACGGCTGATCGCCAAGCTTCATCTCAACTCGCTCTACGGCAAGTTCGCCACCAACCCAGATGTGACCGCTAAAATTCCGATCTTTGATGAGGAGAAAGACATTGTCCGACTCATTGAGGGACCAGAAGAGAAAAGAAATCCTGTCTACACTGCAATGGGTGTATTCATCACTTCTTACGCAAGAGATCTCACCATACGTACCGCTCAAGATCATTTCGACAGGTTCGTCTATGCGGACACGGATTCCCTTCACCTCCTCATTGGCATTGGGGAAGGGAAGTCCTTCCGAGTACACCCCACTGAACTGGGAGCCTGGAAGCGAGAGTACGGATTCAAAGCCGGATTGTTCATCCGGGCCAAGGCATACACAGAACTAGGCGATGAGAACTATCATCGCGACGTAGGATGCAAGTGCGACACACCGTCTGCCGATCATTTCTCCACCCACATTGCCGGTATGCCGGAAAGTATCGCAAGCAAGATCACGTTTGACAGCTACCGGGACGGCGCCACGTTTGAGGGGAAGCTGGCACCTCAGAGAGTGCCCGGAGGAATCGTGCTGAGAGATGTGGGCTTCACTATGAATCTGTGATAGCGTCATCCCTGTTGGAGAGTTCACCACCACACCTACGAAAGAAGGAAATCATGCGTAAGATCACCGAGGATCTGACCCCCGTGACCGGCAACGTCACCCCGAGCATGCGGGAGGCGATCGAGCAGTTCCGCGTGGACAACTACCCGCAGGAAAAGCGGATCCTCACATCGTCCGAGGTCGTGCGCCGGCTCATCGAGACCGGAGCTCAGGTGCTCGGCATCTGGGAGCCTGCCAAGACCGAGGACGAGAGCACGGACCAGGAGTCGGCCGACGAGACGGCAGGCGACAAGGCCGAGGACAGCTCGGACGAGAGCACGGACCAGGAGTCGGCCGACGAGACGGCCGAGGCGGTCAAGCCCGGCCCCAAGACCACTTCCCGTTCGCGGAAGTAGCAACCGTGGTATTCGGTCTGAGTGACTGAGGGAATAGGAACGGGTAAAGCCCGCGCAGGAATGTGCCGGGAAATGCTGCCCTTGGATGGGTCCGTTGCTATACTGGGGCTAGCGTCTCACCCGATGCACACCGGATGCCCGACTAAGGATGCCCGGTCTCACCACAGGTGAGGCCGGGCATCCGCTTTTTCATTTTCGGTAGACGAGAAAGGTAGTGCAATGGGTAGGTTTGATGAGCTGATCGAGCTAGCGCAGAATCCGGGTGAGAACGGTATCCCGGACAGCATCTACGACGACCTGCGCACCGCGCACGGAGATGAGGTAGCTGAGCACTCATCTCTCAACGAGGCGTCCACCGCCAAGATCCAAGAGCTGGAAGGTCGCATTTCTCAGCTCAAGACCCACAACTACGATCTTCTGGTCGCGTCCAAGGCAGAACCGTCAACCGGCGGAGACAACACGGATCCGGGCGGCGACGGAGATGGTGACGGTGACAGCGAGGAGGGAAAGGGCATCGACGAGCTTTTCGGCTGATCCGGCCTTTCCCTCATAAGTATGTGAGTAAGGAGCAAAACTCATGGCAGTAAACCCCCGTCCGTTGCAGTTTTCCCACAATGCGGACATCCTCAACGCCATTCGCAACGACGCGTCCACGGACTACCAGCGCCGTGTTCCATTGACCACCCAGGCCAGTGTTCAGGACACGCTCCAGCACCTCACGGAGTACCGGCCGCGATGGAATGAGTTCTTGGACGCACTCATCAACCGTATCGGTTCGGTGATGGCGCGAAACATCTCCTGGCAGAACCCTCTGGCGGAGTTTAAGCAAGGTCTCCTGTCGTACGGTGACACCATCGAGGAAGTCCAGATCGGCCTCCTCACCGCGCACGGTTACGAAGAGGACCGGGAGAACCTGGAACGAGACATCTTTGGGGTTGAGCGTCCTGACGTTCAGTCCCAGTTCCACCAGGTCAACCGGCAGGAGTTCTACAAGCTCTCCGTGAACGAGGCTCAGCTACAGCGTGCATTCCTGGACCCCACGGGAATTTCCACGTTCGTGAGCAAGCTTCTGGAAGCTCCGTCCACTTCCGACCAGTGGGACGAATTCCTCATCACGTGCCAGCTTTTCGCTGAGTACGAGTCCCATGGTGGCTTCTACCACGTGAACGTGCCGGACGTGAAGGACCTGACGTCCGACGCCGCAGACGCCAAGATGGCTCTCCGCAAGATGCGTGCCATGGCGGACAACCTGCTGTTCCCGTCCACGAAGTACAACGCATCCAAGATGCCCACGTTCGCCAAGCGTGAAGACTTGGTTCTCTTCGTCACGCCGGAGTTCCAGGCGGCCGTGGATGTGGAAGCTCTCGCGGCCGCATTCAACATGGACAAGACGTCCATGCACGGTCGGGTCCTGCCGATCCCGAACGAACAGTTCGGCATCGACGACGCCCAGGCGATCATGACTACGCGCGACTTCTTCGTCATCGCGGACCAGCGGTTGGAGAACACCTCCGCACAGAACCCGGTCGGCCTGCACTCCAACTACTTCCTTCACCACTGGGAGGTCATCTCGGCATCCCGGTTCGTCCCGGCCGTGATGTTCTGGACGGGGGCGGACGACGAGGTCATCAACCTCTCTCCGGCCGTCACAGCGGTGGCACAGCCCACCGTGGTCAACCGTGCCGGAGCTACCGTGACCACTGTGGAGCGCGGCGAGATGTACAACGTGGACGTCGCCGTCACCACCACACCGCCCAACGGGATCAACACGCCCGTCATCTACAGCATCTCGGGGGCGGAGTCCAACAAGACGTACGTGACCGACGACGGTGTGCTCCACATCGGTGGTCAGGAGACGTCAGCATCCATCTCCGTGGTGGCCACCTCCGTGTGGATCAACCCGGCCAACCCGGCCGCGAACAAGATCGAGAGCGCGGCACGGGTCATCACCATCACCGGCGTCATGCTCCCGGAGTGGCCGGAGTACCCATCGTTCGCCATCAACACGGCCTACACGCTGGGCACCTTCCTGCGCATCGGGGAGGCCATCCTGGAGGTCACCACGGCCGGTACCACGGCCGGTACCGTCCCGACCGTCCCGGCCGTGGGTGCCACCGTGACGTCCAACACGGCCGTCCTGACCCGCCGGGCGTGACGTCCAGTTTTCAGCCGGCAGACCGCTTGCTGAAACTAATTTTCACCGCGGAGCACGCCGGCTGAAAACCAGGTGTCAAAACAAAGCCTGGTAGAATGCGGTAGAGGGTTCGGTGGTGAACCTGACGAAAGGCGGCCTACAGGTTATGTGTCCCTGTAGGCCGCCTTTTGCATATCTCTCTTAAGAGAAAGAGAAATTCATAATGGATGTGTCGGACCTTATTATCCCGCGCAATACCTGGAACCCTCAGTACGACGACGGCGAAACACCCGTAGGGAAAGCCGAAAAGGTTTCTCTCCATCACAGTGTGACCGCCCAGCTCTCGCCTGCATCAACCACGGCCATGGAGTCCGCACAGATGCGAGCCCTGGAAAAGATCGGGCATTCTCGGTTTGCCCGCCCTGGATTCATGGGTACGGGCATCTCGTACAACGTCGTGATCTTCCCTAGCGGTCGCGCTTGGCAAGGTGTCTCGTTCAACCGGCGTGGAACGCACACGGACGGCATGAACTCAACCGTACGAAGCATCTGTTTTGCCGGGAACTACGAGCTTCATGAACCGACCGAACTCCAGTTAGCGACAGGGCGCGCCATCATTGCGGCCGGACGTGGCGATACCTGGACAAAGGATGCTGACGTCATCGGGCACCGAGACATCAAGCAGACCGCATGTCCCGGGAAGAACATCTACAAGCACCGTGCTTTTCTCGCTACCGGCCACGATGAGCCGGTCATTCCAGTCACCAACCCCATCATTCCCAAGCCAATTGTTACGAGGGTCGCCGTGAACGTGAACATGCCTGTACTCGATCTGCGAGGCGCCAACGACAAGGTGGTCACCGGCCGTGAAGTGCACGTGATGCAATTCCTTCTGGTTCTCGCTGGATACAGCGTCGGCCGCGCGGGAATCGACGGGCGAGCCGGAAAGGACACCAGGGCAGCTCTCGGACGCTTCCAGGTGGACACGAAGACCGGCACGTCCGGTAAGGCCGACTATCTCGTTGGGGAAAAGTCCTGGCGTGAGCTGATTGGTGGATACCGTGGCTAGGATTGACGATGTCCCCGAGGAAGTCACCCGCGCAGGATTGGATTTTGACTATGTCGTCTGGACCCCGGGCACTATTGTCACGTTGGCCAATGTTCCTTGGAACAGTGATTATCGGGATGTTGTTCGGTTTAGCTCTACAGCTACCCTGAACAACTACATCAACGATGATGCAGGACCCATCGTCACGCTGAATCAGATGATGTATGCGATTCCTGGGCGGCCGGTACGCATCAACATCCCGTTCAATGCCGCGTACAAGTACAACTATCTTCGTGTCTTCAACCCCTCACAACCCGTTCCGGGCGGAGATAGCGCCAAGACGTTCTACTACTTCATCAATGATGTTCGGTACATTGCACCGAACTCCACAGAACTGGACATCCAGCTTGATGTCTGGCAGACGTTCTCCCGAGACATCACTCTGGGAAACTGCTACATCGAACGCGGTCATTTCGGTATTGCGAATGAATTCGCGAATTCCGATCACGGTCGCGGATACCTCACTGTTCCTGAAGGTTTGGACGTCGGTGGTGAGTATCAGATTATCCACAGTGACACCGAGACTATTGGTGCCACGCAATACATGGATAACACCAAGACGTTCGACATCATGATGCTCACTACGGTGTCATTGCTCACCGATCCTGGAACCGTCGATGACCCCAACCTCACGACGGCAAGAGGGTCCGCATTCCAGGGACTACCCAATGGCGGTGAGCTGTACTGGTTCCCTGACCTTGCATCATTCAATGCCTTTGTGACAGCAGTAGCGCCACTACCGTGGGTGTCACAAGGAATCATCTCCATTTACGCCGTGCCGAATCTTCTGGAATTCGGTCTGAGCTATAACGAAGTTGAGTTTGAGGGCGTAACAGTTCGTCGTGTCATTGGCGAACCGTATCCATCCACTCAGCTCGTGTTCTCCGTGCCGGAGAACACGGGTGACTGGAAAGCGGGAATCCTCGAAAAGATTCCGGTTCGCTACCGGCATCTCACAAAGTTCATGACGTATCCGTATTCCGTCGTGGAAGCCACGACGTACAGCGGAACTCCTCTCATGCTCAAGCCAGAGAGTATCGGAAGTGATATTCACCTCACGTTCCGCATGATGCTTCACCTCACACCTCCCGGTCCGCGTGTTGCGTTCTATCCGGAGAACTACAACAGCTTGACCGGTGACAACACCGTCACGGGACCTGAGACGCCCGGCGGCGACAATAACGAATTCCTGGACATGATCACGGGAATCATCAACCTCCCCACGTTCAGCATCGTGAACAACGGATACATCTCCTTCCTCGCATCCAACGCGAACAGTCTCGCCTACCAGCATTCATCGGCCGACTGGTCGCAGCAGAAAGCCCTCACAGGCGCTCAGACGTCCTTTGAGCAGGCCGGACGGGGGATCGGACTCGGACAGCAGCAGACGGCTCTCACGAACCGTACGAATAGCGCTCAGACGGCGCTACAGAACCAGGTGGCGGGACAGCGAGCCATCGTCTCCGGTGTGAACTCGGCTATCGGTGGAATCGGTGGTGGTGCGGCAGGCGCGGCCGGTGCCGTTGTGGGTGTGGCAAATGCTGCTGCCGACTACGCCATTACCACAGGCGCGAACAGTGCCGGTAGCGCTATCACGCAGCAGCAGAATACGCGCAGTAATAACCTCACCTCTGCGAACGCGGAATACATGCGGGATTCCAACCTGAACTACGCGGAGTTTGCTGCACAGGGTGATTACCAAAACGCCATTGCCGGTATTCAGGCAAAGGTGCAGGATGCTCAGCTTATCCAGCCGACGAGCGCGGGACAGGTCGGTGGAGACGCATTCAATCTTGCTGCTTACCGTTGGGCACTACATCTCAAGATCAAGATGGTGCACTCTGGCGTCATTCGACAGGTGGGCGACTTCTGGTTGAGGTACGGATATGCGGTGAACCGTTTCGGACAGATTCCGAGTGATTTCCATTGCATGACGAACTTCACGTACTGGAAGCTCCGCGAAACGTATATCACCTCAAGTTCTTGCCCCGAGGCTTTCCGGCAAACCATTCGGGGCATCTTTGAAAAGGGTGTCACAGTCTGGCGAAATGCGGAGGATATCGGTACGATCGACATAGCCGACAATGACCCACTGGAAGGAATCTCGTTGTGAGCGGAAAGCCACGCAAAAAGGGTGATGCGGTCTATGACGGGATTTACGGGCCGTTCAAAAACAATCCTGCCGGAAACCGGCTTTCCCTGACAGAACGCATGTACATCCGCATTCTCACCGAACTGAGCTGCAACAGGTTCAAATGGGTTGGGCTGCCGGACAGTGTGGATGAGCGATTCATGGAGCTCGCCCTCTTCAATCAGGCACTTGTCGTTTTCTTCTGGCACGACTCATTCGACAGATATTTTGCTCTCCGGGCCACGGGGAGCGGAACCATCAACATGTACGACAACCCCACGACGTTCACCGTGACCGGCAACACCATCCTCAATGAACGGCTCAACGCCGGGAACACGTGGGTAGAAAAGATCGGTGAGGATGGCACCAAGTACAACGAGATGATTCCCGCTGAATGCGTACCCATCTGGGGAAATTACCTCCGGATTCCAGACAAAGACATCATCTATGTCTACGCATCCAAGCTTGCCCAGATCGACCGCACCATCGAAATCAACCTAGAAGCCATGCGATACACCACGATCATTACCACGGACGAGAACAACCGGCTCACCTGGGTTAATCTCATGCGACAGGTTCGCAATGGTGAACCGGTGATATTCGGGAATCAGGGCTTGGACATGAGCCAGGCTCAGGCATTCAACGTTGCTCCCGATAAGGAGGTGGTCCTGAACCTTCAAGTCGCCAAGGGTAAGCTCTGGAATGAGTGCATGACTCTTCTGGGCATCAACAATGTGAACCAGGACAAGAAAGAACGCATGGTTTCCGACGAAGTATCCGGGAACGATGAACAGGTCGTGGTCAACAGCGGAATTGCCCTCAACTCCCGGAAGATCGGATGTGAGCAGATCAATGCTCGCTACGGTCTTTCCCTGGACGTCGGATGGAATCCCATGGCTAAGGCCATGGCCGCTGAATTCGCGAACGTAGCGGGGGTGATGTAATGGCTGAGTTCACCATGGAGCTTCGTGAGATATACGAGCTGAGGGGAGATGATTTCGATATTGGTCTGAGCACCTATCCGATCTTTGATGCCGCATACCGTGCGGGACTGAATCAAAAGATCAAAGATCACTACTGGAACCAGGAAATCGGACGAGAAACGATCGAGATGTTCGTTTTCTCGGTACGGCGCAAGATGAACGAAATCATGCCGCTGTACAACCAGTTCTACCGATCAGAACTACTTGTTGTTGAGCCGTTCATCACATTCGAGACGGATTCCACGACAAGTAGTGAGTCCGAAAGTGACGCAGCAAACACCAGCACATCCGAGTCCAAGGCGCGTGCGGCAAGCTCTGAACCTCCGCAAATGCAATTGTCCTCAAATGAGGACTACGCCACAGGAGTAACGGACTCCGTCTCTGACGCGACCAATTCAGGGTCAGCGAATTCGACGGACACGACGACAGGAACGGTCAATACCAGAGGCTTTAGTGGCGCAATGAGCGACCTATTGCTAAGGTACAGGGACACGTTCCTGAACATCGACATGCAAGTCATTGCCGAGCTGCAAGAGTGCTTTATGGGGCTTTGGTCAAACGGCGATGAGACTTTCGCTAGCGAAAGGTGGTTCTGGTAATGAGCGTTCCCACGATCCCAGTGTTCGGACCCATCGTTTTCCCCCGACACCCCATCGCCAATATCACTCCATTCACCTACCGTGATGGGGAAACATTCCTCCGTCGTGTCGAGCGTCTTGAGGAATACATCCGTGGCCTGATCGTTGAACTTGATGCCGATTTCGCAATCATTCTGGAAGCGTTCCGCGACGCTCTTGACCAGATCACGGAAGAGAACAACGAGACCATCGCGGAATTCAATGCGCTGTTCGAGGCATTCCAGGATGAGGTTCAGCTCCAGATCGACTCACTGAACAACCTTGCGGGACAGATCCGGAATGCTAGTGCGTACGGTGCTACTGGCGATGGTGTCACGGATGACACACCATTCATTCAGGCGGCGGTCAATGCATGCCCCGATGGCGGAACCGTCATCGTGGAGCCGGGAACGTACGTCATCGCTACCGGACCGGTCATCATTTCCGGCAAGAGTCTGACAATCGATCTGACGAATGCAATCATCTCTCAGAAGAATGATGCTGAGGCGTTCTCGTTCCGTGGCACTCTTGAGGCTCCCCTGGACGCTTCCAACATCACGGTCGTCACCACCACGGGCGATGAGACAACTCGTGATGGTGTTCAGATCACGCTCAGTGCCCCTGTGACATGGCAACGTGGTGATGTGGTCAAGCTGGTGGCTGACGACGTTCTGCCCGGCTCACGGACGGATGGTGCGGCCGTTCCTCCGGCCGAGCGCAACCGTGTCGGACAGTTCCTCACGGTGCAGGCAATGAATGGTCCTGGAACCGTCGTCACCCTCATGGGAACACTCCGCGACCCTTTCACGGTCAACCCGCGCATAGCACGGTTACTGCCCGTGACTGGCCATCTCATTGGTGGCGATTTCCGTGTTCACCCGGACTTCGTGGGATTCGACTTCAACGCTGGTGTGATTCAGATGTTGAATCTCATCAACCCCACCATTCGCGGGACTCAGGTATCGCGAGCCGGTTCCCAGGCATTCGGTATGGGATCGTGCTACCAGTACAACATTAGCGACGTTGTCGTGAACTACGCGCGCAACACTCCGGGTACCGCGCTGGGATATGCAATCAATGACAACTGTTCTGAGTTCGGCAAGCTCACCGATTCTCACTTTGTCCAGGTGCGTCACGCATTCACTTCCGGTGCCAACGCGATCGAGCCGGACGAAGTCCTCTCCGCTTACGGTCGCACCTACGGAACAATCATTTCCGCGTGTACCTCTCAAGGTTCTCAGCAGTCATCTTTCGACACTCACCTTGACGCAGACAATGTGACCTTCTTGGGATGCATTGCTGTGGACTCACCCACAGCATTCAACCTCCGGGGGCGGAATCACAACGTCATTGGTTGCACCGCCAAGAACGTCAATTTCGGTGTGAACATGTCCGACGAACAGCTCGGATTCAACTACGGACACACCGTCAACGGTTTTACGGCTCACGGCGTCGTTCTCGGCATTCGCGTTCAGTCCCGGCAGAGCGGTCACCCGCTTGCGGACGTCCGCGATACTCGACCGGTTTACATCCGCAACGTGAATCTTGAGCAGGTCACCGGATTCGGAATGCACCTCTTCAACGCGACAGTCATCGCCTCTGACATTCGCGCAAGCTGGGTAGGTGTCATGCCGAACAAGGGATTCCAGCTCGCCAACTCACACCTTCTGGCAGACGACATCTCTTGTGACTTCACTGACACCCTGACCGGTAACCTCATGGTCGGGATCTTTGGTCTCAATGGAGATGCCACTCATATCAGCCGACTCACCGTGAATAGTGTCCGAGTCACGGCAGGATCTATCTTCCCCAGCCGTGTCCAGTACATCGTCAGCATCGATGAGCTGGACGTTGCTCACCTGGTACAGATCGACCGACTCATGATCCCGCTAGAGCCAGGATTGGGGATCTGTACAGAGTCCGAAATTGCGGGCTACATCGAGTGGGCAATCAGCGCTGGAAACAACCAGAACAGTGCTCAATACGCCGCACTGTCCGATGCTGACCTAGTAGTTGCGGAAAAGCTGGGAGTGATCCGTCGCACTCACTCAGGACGTTTCGTACTGCGAACCACTCAGGCAGCCAATGTCATTCTTGCCACACTCCCGACCGGTGGCACCTCCGGACAAGAGCTGCTGATCATAAACCGGGGGACAGGTACGGTGACCGTTCAGCACGGCGTCGGACCCAATACCAACCTCGTCGGCGGTACCGCAAAGGTTCTCGCACCCAACGAGTCGCTACGACTCGTTTATGCGAGCATCTGGACTCAGACACCGTTCGCCTAAGCCATGGTTTACGACCTTGATGCGCAGAGGCTCGCCGTTAAAGCGATCGGCACGGTAGAAAGCAATCTCAACTACCTTGCCGTGAACTACAACGATCCCATCACCGTTGGCATCATGCAATGGTACGGGACGCGAGCCTCTGCCATCTTGCGCAGAATGCGCACAGAAAACCCCACGGACTGGGTGGGAGTTGAGACCAGCTTTGACGATGATCTGACAGCTCACGCCGATTCAGAAGCAACATTCTGGAACAACCGATTCCTTACCCGCATCGAGGGTGAGTCCCTTGTCCCGGTGATGAACGACAACAAGGCCATTCAGAATGACCAAGCTTTCGATGACCTGGTCGATTACCTGTATGCAGCCAACCGCGCGGGTATGGACGAGAACACGAATACGCCGCAAGTACTGTTCTTCTTCGTGATGTATCACCAATCACCCCAGCGCGCCTTGCGCGTGATCGCGTCCGTGGGACCCTCTGCGAGCCTGAACAGCATCGTCGGCGCCTGCCTCAACGAGGCCGTCCTCGGGCAGTACAGGAGCCGGTACATCACCGCCCGGGACATTATCGTGAGCGGCGATCCTAGCGGCGTGGACGACACGCCAGGCACCATCCCGGACCCGGGGGAGGCCGGGGGCGACGACGGCTCAGGAGACGGCCAGGAGCGGACCCCCGGGCCGGTCTCCTACATCGAGTCGCTGGGCAACAATGTGCGCGTGCACTACCGCAACAACAATGTCATCATCGCCTATCCCAATGGGCGCGGATACTGGATACCCAAGAAAGACGAGAACAGTGGGTCAGAAGTTGACCCTAACCCGGATAACCCAGATCCGGAAGAACCACCGGACAGCGAGGCCGCAGCTAAGCGAGCTGCCGTCGTCGCATTCGTCACCTCGCGAGTAGGGGATTACAACTACTCTCAGGGACCCTCACGGCTTGAACCGGACAAGAATAACTACACCGACTGTTCCGGCCTCATGTATTTCGCTTACCAGGAAGTCATTGGCGTCAACATCGGCACTTATACCGGTGACCAGTACGACCGGCCGACCCTGATTGATGAGGGGCCTGGAAGCACGCCCTTTCCGGAGAGTGATATGCTCCCGGGAGACCTGATTTATTACAACCTCCCGGGAGGTGTTTCCGGCTATGTGGTTGACCATGTGGAAATGTATATCGGGGGCGGCGAAATCTGTGGTCATGGTGGTCCTGGGGCGGGACCTATCGTGAAAGATCTTCAAACGGCATTTGGTTCCCGACTGAATTGGTATATCCGACGTGTCATCAACGGCTGAAATGACTAAAGAGTCACTACCGTATTATTCGTTTGATACGGTAATGTCTTACAATGCTGTCTTTAACTTTGTCGTGGGCGCACGTGGTCTGGGTAAGACGTACGGCATTAAGAAGTTCGCTATCCGGGATGCCTTGCGTAACGGCAATCAGTTCATCTACCTGCGACGTTTCAAGACCGAGCTACTAGGTCGAGGTACCTTCTTTGCCGACATTGCACATGAGTTCCCTAAGTATGATCTTCGTGTCAATGGCAATGTTGCCGAGTCGGCGCCCATAGGAACGCGTAGTGAGAAAAAGCGTAAATGGACTCTCATTGGATACTTTGTCTCGCTGTCTACTGCGCAGACACAGAAGTCCATCGCCTACCCTAAGGTGAAGACCATCATTTATGATGAGTTCATCATTGAAAAGGGCGCGCTGCACTACCTTCCCAACGAAGCTCAGATGCTCAACGAATTCTTTTCGACAGTGGATCGCTGGAAGGACAAGACGAGAGTCTTTTTCCTCGCGAATGCTGTGAGCATTAGCAACCCGTACTTTATCGAGTACGACATCCGACCAGATGAGGAAGGGGAGATAGTCAAGCGCGGCGACGGATTTATCGTCTGTCATTTCGTGGAGTCTGCCGAATTCGGTACTAAGGTCTTCGAGACCAAATTTGGTAAGTTCATCAAGAACACGGAATACGCGGACTACGCCGTTAATTCAAAATTCAAAGACAACCATGACGCCATGCTAGGAACTAAACCTAGCAATGCGGGATATACGTACAGCGTGGAAACGCGCGCTGGAACGTTCTCGGTATGGATCGACTTCCTCGCGGCAGGCGGACCATACTTCTACATTCAGGAAAAGCGACCCAAACGCGAAATCCTGTTTACGACCGTTGATGAATGGATGACCAACGATAAGATACTTGCTACGAACAGTGACAAGCTCATTCAATATCTGCGGTCTGCGTTCCGAACCGGTAAAGCCTTCTTTGATACCCCCCAGGCGCGCAATGCGTTCATTGAAGTATTCCGCAGATGAGGTGATTGGAAAATGACCATGACCAAGAACACCAGTTTCATCATCGCCGCACTACTCGGACTGATCATCATTGCCATCACGGTACTACTCGCCCTAGGCCGCGACCCCGGACGACTCATCGATCTCCTCACCGCGAGCATCATCCCCACCATCGCCGCCATCTGGGCAGGCAACCGCGCCGACAAGGCCAAGGAAGCCGCACAACAGACCGTTGAGAACACCAACGGCCGCATGGGCGAACTCATCCAGGGAGCCGTCCAGCAAGGCGCCACGGTCAACATGGACAAGTACGGTGACGTCGTTGCACACCAGGGCATCACCGTTCCCGAGGAACAGCAGCTACACAACCTTCCTGCACCATCATTCGATGATCTGTTGATACAGCATCCGGACGAGTCCAAGTGAGCGCGTGCGGCATGTGCGGTGGTGCCGGAGAATACCGTGATGGTGACGGCAACCTGCAAGTATGTGGTTCCTGTGGCGGATCAGGAATGAGATGAAAGTAAAATCCGTCAGCAAAGCTGACGACGGAACCCAGATCATCCGGCTCACCAACGGTCAACTTATCGAGCTAACAGAACTCGATGTACGACTGTTTGAGTTGGTGTTCTACACGCACTGTCCAGGATGCCAACACGAAAGAGGACTTGTCGAATGACCACCGAACCGACGCCTGAGGAAACTCAGCTATCCGTTCAGAGCATGTTTGCCGACATTCCCGGCAATCATCGCGACACCTACGAATGGTTGGTGAACGTGAACCCCAACCTCACCGGCACTCAACTCCTCATTGCAGAGCTGTTTGCCACATTCACCGTAGCCTTTGAGAAACTTCCCAAGGGCGCGGAAAAGTCTGCCGGGATGCGAAAGCTCCTGGAAGCCAAGGACTGTTTCGTACGGGCTTCCCTCCCGGACGACATGTAGTGTAAGATCTACCTAGTGGACTAGCTACCCACCCAACGACCCGGGATATGCGACTGAACAGAAGCGGACCCGGAACGTGGAAAGACCCCTCACCGTACCGGGTGAGGGGTCTTTCTCGTATGACTACAGCACTTCAAGCATCTTAGCACCGACGTACTCAGAGAACGCGGGAGGGATGCACTCGAACAAGCCCTTCCATGTCATCTTGTGTTCGACGCCCAGAAGGGCTCGCACTACTTCGATGTTCGGTGGCACGTATCCGCCCTTACGCACGTACTTAGCTTCGTACTTGTCACGGCGAGCACCTCCGTATGCGCCTGCCCACCATTCCTGGAACGTGTGATTATGTGGTCTGGGTGAATCTAGATCAAAGTTCGACTCGAAGAGGCGAATGCGTTGCATATAAATCTCGATACCATCATCATCTATGGTGCTCAGGTCGAACATGCAACCGCAGAGTTCCACAGGATTTTTCATGACCCAACGAGCTTGAGCAACGTTCTCTATCACCCAAGGGCTATTAGTTGATGCATACATCTCGCGGACTACTGGAATCCAGTCAGGCCACTTACCTACCACATCATTCATGACATTTCCGCGCGTATAGAATTGGCATGGTGGTGAGGCGTGATGAGCGTCATACTTTGCATGATTGTCCGCAAAGAAATTGAATGCATCTTCTACTGAAGCTTGATCGGCAGGATTGTACTTGAGCCTGTTCTTGTCATTGTCTATTGCCGTGACACTGAAACCAGCCTTTTGGTATCCCGCTGTTGCGCCCCCCCTCACACGCAAAGAGTTCTAGCATCTGGGGCTTTGCTGAGAGAAGATTCATGAACCGATCATACCTTTGATGTCTGGTGCTGTCTCGTCCGATGCGTGAATGAACACCATCGCCTCAGCTTCTTCCTTACTCGACGCCTGGCCTAGCTCCGTCCACTGACGGAAGAAATTGCCGCCGTGCTCTACGATCCACTTACGGTTATGTACCTTTGTGAGACGGTACAAGGTTGCTTTGTCGCCCTCTCCGGCCCAAGCTACATCTCCGCCGTAGTAGGCCATGTACTGCCAGTCAGGCACCTTGTTACTCATTACCACTTACCTCCTTTATAAAACTTGTCCATGGCTTCCTCTACCTTGTAGTTGCCATACTGAACTGACAACTCATAGTAGAAGCGAGCATATTCGCGTAGATCACCAGGACCATTGCTGTTCCATGCCATGGTGTCTAAGCGCATGATGTCGGCATAGTCAGGCATTCATAATCTCCCACTCTTCACGGTTATTGATCTTTTCACAATTCTTGCAGAGTGCTATTCCCTCTTTGCTTTTACCGGTGGCCGTAAATGATTCACACCTACGACACATTTCCTTATCCATACCTAAGCGCTGCTGCGGAATCCAATCATAGTCGCGCATAGGCATACCGTACCACACATTTGGACATTCACATTTCGTCTTGATGTCCACTTGACTAGACGTCATGACAAACGATACAAAACCCGCTACAAAACAAAGTGAAGGGCCTTAACTTCTAGAGGTGCTTTGTCATGACATGCCGCTCTAGAGTTATAAA
>Ga0209216_1000094_pt1 | contig 18985 bp, 21 predicted proteins | sample TexAe_OM2H0_O2_FD_187940 | JGI IMG/M metagenome (GOLD analysis project Ga0209216, IMG submission 187940) | Forest soil microbial communities from Davy Crockett National Forest, Groveton, Texas, USA - Texas A ecozone_OM2H0_O2 (SPAdes) (version 2) | ecosystem: Environmental > Terrestrial > Soil >... | reverse complement strand
TCGCCGAATCATTGTCGGTGGCAGGAAGCCCAGGGCGGGCCGAATGCACCGTCTGCGGGTACGTTCTGGAATCCTGGCAAGAACCCAAGCTGAGAGTCTATCGGCTGGTCATGCCGCTGAAGGACAAATACAAGCCCGTCCCCGCGCCGCCGTCTCCGGCCAAAACCCCATCACGACTGATTATCGCCTGATTTAAGAGCAGGCGGCCGCGCCATCGGCGCTTTATGGGCCGCTGCGAAGCAGGTAAACCGTCGAACCTGGCGGCTGCCCGCATCACGCCCGTTGTTCGGGAGGAGGACCGGCCCACATGGGTGAACCGAAGACCACGGAAACGGCAGCCGGCGAGTTTGAGGAAAAGCTGCGCAAACTTATCAAGCGTGCCAAAAAACAGCGCGGGATGCTTTGGCCTTCGGTCATTTCCAAGCTTGAGCTTGCCCGCGCCGATGTCCGTTCAATGATCAAGGTCTATGACGCCGGACCAAAATGAGGTCGCGTCCCGTCGTCTTGTTACGCGCGCAGTGAGCGTCACGTGGCGCGTATAGTGTGGTCGGCAACACTAATTCATCAGGAAGACGTTATTTCCGGGAGAACAAAATGACCGGCATTGACGGCAAGGTCGTGGCGATCACGGGCGCCAGCAGCGGCATCGGCCGGGCGGCGGCGCGGCTGTTGGCCGGACGCGGCGCAAAAGTCGTGCTCGGCGCGCGGCGAACCGACGAGCTGGAAGCTCTGGTGCGCGAGATTGAAGGCGCCGGCGGCGACGCGATCTGCAACGGCACCGACGTGGCGAAACGCGAGGATGTCGCCGCGCTCACCGCGCTGGCATGCGATCGGTATGGCAAGCTCGACGTGTTGATCAGCAATGCGGGGATCGGTCCGATTTCCAGGCTGGAGGACCTGCGCGTCGAGGATTGGGAGGAGATGGTCGACGTCAACATCAAGGGACTGCTGTACGGCATCGCAGCCGCGCTGCCGATATTCCGCCGGCAAGGTTTTGGCCATTTCGTCACTACCATTTCAACCGCCGGCATCCAGATGAGCCCAACGATGGCCGTCTATGCCGCCACCAAAAACGCGGTTCGCACCTTGAGCGAGGGACTGCGGATCGAGTCGAACGGCAAGTACCGTGTGACCGGCATATCGCCGGGGTTTGTCGGTACCAATTTCGCGCAATCGATGACGGATCCCGCGACCAGGGCCGCGATCCAGAAGCGCATGGACGAGATCGCGCTGGAGCCGGACGCGGTCGCCCGCGCAATGGCGTTCGCGATCGAGCAGCCGGACCATGTCGACGTCGGCGACATCATCGTCCGGCCCACCGTCCAGGACTGAACAGTTCGCCAACGGGCTCGTTGCAGCTCAGGAGCGCGGACGTGTGACCTGGGACGACTGCGCGGCGGGCAAGGTGAACTGAAATATCGTGCCGCGAGGTTCGTTCGCCTCCGCCCACAGCCGGCCGCCATGGGCGTCGATGATGGACCGGCAAATCGACAGCCCCATCCCCGTTCCGCTGGGCTTTGTGGTGTAGAAGGAACTGAAAATGCGATCGAGATGTTCCGGATCGATGCCCGGCCCGGAATCGTGCATTGCCACAACGACACCTGTGTGGTCCTGCGTGGTGCCGATCAATAGTTCTCGCGGCGCCTCCTCGACCGAGCCCATTGCTTCGAGCGCGTTCAGCAGCAGGTTCAGGACCACCTGCTGCAATTGAACGCGATCGCCGTGAACGGGACATGATCCCTCACAAAGCCGGGTCTGGACCCAGACACGATGTTTGATGATTGCGCTTCGCCCCAAACCAATCACCTCATCGATTGCCGCATTGAGGTCAAATCGCTCTTTTCGCGGCGGCGCCTTCCTGATCTGGTCACGGATGCGCTCGATGATGTCTCCGGCCCGGCCAGCACTGCCAAAAACATGGGCGAGCGCTTGCCTGACCTCGCTTAGGTCCGGCGGCTGCCTGTCGAGAAAATTCTGGGCCGCTCGGGCGTAGATGCGCGCGCTGGCAATCGGCTGCGTGATTTCGTGCGACAGCGAGGCAACCAGTTCTCCCATCATGCTCACGCGGTTCATGTGGGTGAAATCCGATTGCATCTGCTCCAATCGCGCCAGCGCCTGTTTGCGATCCTCGATGTCCGTCAATAGAACGTACCAGCGCGCCATGCGCCCGGAGTCATCGCGAATTGGGACGCCGCGGGTTTCAAACCACCGATATTCGCCGTCGAAGCGCCGCAGGCGTAGTTCGGAAGTGTAGGGAATTCCGGCGGCCAGCGCGCTCTTAACAAGTTCAAGAATACGGGGAAGGTCTTCATGATGCACCGTTCCGTTTCTTCCCCAGTTCTTCAACTCTTCCAGGGACTGGCCGCAATACTCGATGATCTGGCGATTGACGGCTTCGATCTCGCCGTTCGGAGCCAAGACCCCAACGAGACCAGGTATCCCGTCGATTGCTGAACGTGAACTTCGTTCGCTTTCACGCAGGGCCTCCTGCGCGCGCATGATCTCCGTCACATCGCTGCAGGTGCCGCGATAGCCGCGAAATTCTCCGTTGGCGTCAAACAAGGGCTTGCCGCTCGCCCTCACATACATCGCGGAGCCGTCGCTGCCCGTCCCGCAATATACAAAGTCCCGGAACGGTTGCCGTGAAAAGACGGTTTCCTGGAGAAGCCGCCACTTCTCGGGTTCCGTTTCAAGATCGAGCGCGTGATCCCAGCACGCCGTGCCGATTCGATCGGCCGCGCCGGAACCAAAGGCATTCTCGCTCAGCAGCGTGAATTTGTAATCCGGACCCATTTCGCAGAACCAGTCGGAGGCGGTCTCGGCGAAGTCGCGGAACTTCGCCTCGCTCTCCCGCAATGCCTGCTCGGTGAGCTTGCGCTCCGTCACATCGACGTGTGTGGTGATAGCCTCGATCAGCGCGCCGAGCGGGGAAAATACGTGATAGCTGGTTGATTCAAGGTGTTTGATTGTTCCATCAGGTAGCAGGATTCTGAACTCAGTCGCGAAATTGCTTTTCTGACGCAACACCTCCTGAAGTGTTTCCCACACTCTGTCCCGATCGTCCGGGTGAATGCGTTGCCACATGCTTTCCCGGCCTGGAAGGCCCTGCAGCGGATCAAATCCCCAGATCCGGTAACACTCGTCCGACCAATAGAGATAACGCATCGCTGTCGCGTCGTAAACCCAACTACCGGTGTGGCTCAGCTTCTGCGCTTCCGTCAGATGTGCTTCGCTGTGGCGCAGCCGGTCTTCGGCCTTCTTGGCTTCATCGATGTCGACAGACAGGCCATACCATTGGACGATGCGTCCCTGCTGATCGCGCAGAGGCTCACCGCGGCTCTGGTGCCAGCGATACTCGCCATCCGCCCGGCGCAGGCGACTCACAAACTGGTAGGAAGTTCCGGTTTGAATTGCGTGGGAGAAGGCCCTTTCATATTCCGGGAGGTCGTCGGGGTGTACGAATGCCCTCCGACCAAGATGCTTGAAGTCCTCAAATGACTTGCCGATATAGTCCACAATACGCTGATTTAAATGGGTCGGTTCGCCGTCGGGGGCCGATGACCAGATGTGGCTTGGCAGCGTTTCGATGATTTGACGGAGCTTGTCTTCGCTTTCTCGCAGTGCGTGCTCGGCCCGCTTGCGCTCCGCGTCCTCGATCCGCAACGCGTTGTGAGCGACTTCCAATCTCTGGTTGGCTTCGCGAACGCTCGTTACCAGGAAGTTGACAACCAATGAGGTAATCACAAACGCGGATATTGTGATGAGGTCTTGCGGGTAATCGACGCGGAAGCTGTAGATCGGAGGCGTGAAAAAATAATTCAGGCAACCGGCGCCAATGAAAGAAAGAACGATCAAGGCAGAGAAGTTACTTACGAGGGACAACAGAACAAGTACGATCAAATAGGTGAACGCCGCTGCGACCAGCGGCGCGTCCAGCCAGAAATACAGGCCGGTCACTGTCGCGAGCGAAGCAAGGCCGAGCAGGAAGTATCCTGCTTCGCGCAATAATGCCGCGTGCCTTTTGGCGCGCTTCCATCTGATGAAGCGACCGATTTGACGGCTGCTCGACAGCGCAGGGACGTCCTCGTGGCCGCCCCGAGCCACGTCAGCGTTGCTATCCGCGTCCGACACTGATCACTCCGACGTCTGTGACGTGAACATCCCACGAATGGTCAATGGAGAGCCGCCGTCCGAGTCCGCACCGTTCGATGCGGCACCATCTGTCAGCTCCGGGGTGGAGCTTCCGACTTGAATTCGGCAGACAAGGCCATGCACGCCACGCATCGCGGGCCGCTGTCCGCCTGAGAATTGCCAGCCGTCGGGCGCAAAGCGGACGTCGACACTCCTGAGGCCCAGGCCCCGTCATCGAAGCACCGGCAGGCTCGACCATATTCCCAGAATAATGGGGCGACGATCTCATGGTTGGTCGAACGCCTCTTGGAGAAATTTGATATGTTGAGAAGGCCTGTGCTTTTTTGTCTGTCAGCCGCTTGCGCGACATCAGCTTTCAATTCGCCCTGCCGGCAGCGTTACCATTCAATCTCTCGCATCCGGGAATGGTGATGGTGGGCACGGCGCAAGAGCGCCTTTGCCCACCCTACAGGCCTGCCGTCATCGCCGCGCCAGTTCGGCAAACAGACCGTCGAATCGCGCCGCGATGGCATCCCATGTGTAGTCAGGGTTCAGCGCGGCTTCATGCGCCGCCTGAGCCAGCTGCTGGCGGCGCTGCGGATTGGAGTAAAGGTTGCCGAGCGCTTCGGCGACGCCTTCGGCGGAAACCTCGCCCATCTCGAGCGTGGAAAACTCCGGTATATACCACCGCGCCGGCGGGATCAGTTCGCCGCGCCCGTGCCAGACTTCGGCGCAGGCGCTGTGGCGAGGTACGATTTGCGCGGCGCCCGCGGCGCCATGCTCGAAGCTGACGAGGCCCCAGCCTTCGCCCATCGACGTGTTGATGCCGACGTCGCAGGCGTTGTACAGCAGGTTCAATGCAGGGTCGTCGACGACGCCGCCCGCAAGCGGGTTCAGATAGACCCGCCCTTCAAGTCCGGGCTGAGCGATGAGCGACCTGATCCGGTCGTTCTCCGGCTCGCCCATGAGCGCGTGATGCAGGCACAGCCGTACATTGGCCGGTTTCCCGACAGCAAAGCGGGCAAATCCTGCGATGGTCAGATCGACGCGCTTTCGTCGGTCGGGCCGGCTGGCGTTGAGCACGATGAAAGAGTTTTCCGGATCCTGCAGATCGGGAAACACTTCTCGCTTCGCCTCAGCGCGGGCGGGCGAGGCGAATGACGCTTGCTCAAGTTGCGGGAATGGATGGAAGCGGCTCAGGTCGACGCCATGCGGGATGACATCGACAGCGGGAAATTCACCGCCGCTGCGTTTCTCACGCAGCCTGTCAAAAGCGCCTTCAAATTCCTTTTGGGCAAACTCAGTGTAGACCACAACCCGGTCCGCGCGCTCGAGTGAAGCTGCATCCTCTTCATTGACGATCTTGCCGTCGAGCGGGATGTAACCAACGATTCTGAGCCGGTCCCGATAGGGTCCCAGAATATTCAGATAATGGGGAAAGCACCAGATGTCGTGCAGGATGAACACCAGCGCGGGATCGATCTCCTCGATCATTCGCTGCGCCTGGAACGCCGCGAAGACGTCGCCGCCTTTCGGATTGGTCGGATAAATCGTCAGACCGCGATCGCGGATGGTTTCGCCCGAATAGCCGATGCCCAGATAGTGAATCTCATGACGGTCCGCGAGCCGCCGCATAATGTCGTGCATCACCCGCGTCAAACCGGTGCCGTACATGTTGAAGCCGATGGCTATGATCTTGAGGCGGGGAGGGGAATTAGTCATCGGTCGTGCCCCGGACGCAGTACAGCGCGCCGCCTCTTCGGCGGCTTGGTGCGCTGCAGAGCCGGGGCCGTAACGAACGCCGGTGCTTGGTACGGTCCCGGTTCTGCGAAGCAGCGCTTCGCAAGAGCTACGCGCTGCATCGCGCCCGGGACACGAAGAATTGTTGTCATGCCGCCTCGCGCGTTGCGAAGAACAGTCCCAGCCCCTCCGGCGAACCGGTCGGCCGTGTGTGACGGTGCCAGGTGACGGCGAAGCCGGCAGTGGTGAGGTGGTCGACCAGCAGGTCAACGGTGAATCTCTCGACATTTTCGAAGGAGAACACCGGTTGTTTCTCGGTGCGATCCTCGCTGATTTCAAAAAACTTTCCGCCGATCTCGTGAAATTCGCCGCAGATTTCGTCGACCAGGCCGAGCCGTTGCGAGGTCAGCAGGATCGGCCATTCCGCGCCCTCGCAATCCAGCTTGAGCAACCGCACGCGATGCGCGCCGTGGTTGGTCACGCGGTCCACGATCTCGTCGAACGCGATCTTGACGACGGGTTCGCCGCTGCCCCAGATCACCGAGCCGTTTCCCGTGTTGAGGATTCCTTCCATGCCGAACGATTTCGGGAACGGGTGATAACCGTCAAAGTACAGTTCGTCGGTGTTGCAGTCAGACCGCCACGCCGCCCCCCTTTCAAGCTGCACGTGACCGTTTTCGGTATGAGGTCGCAGGTTTTTCGCCGCGATCTCGAAATTCGCACCGTCGGCTTCGATGCAGTAAACCTTCTCGCAACCTCTTGACAACGCCGCCTCGGCGAACGATCCGATATGCGCCCCGATATCGATGACAATATCGCCGGGAGCGAAGCGGGCAGGCAGCCGGTACTCATTGAATACGACCACCGCGTTGAAAATCGCCTTGTCCAGCGTACCGCTGCGAAACCTCCAGGCCTCGGTCATGAAGCGCCTCTTGACGGGTCGCGCGAATGCGCACCCGAGGAGAGGCTCCCGGTGCCCGTTATCATAATAACGTGTAATGGCGGCACGGCGCAGGTCGAGCGCCTCAGCTACTTCCAGGTGTAGGTATTGATGATGCCGTAAGGCGGCTGCCCGTTTGGCAGCGACTCCAGCGACAGCAGCAGAATCGCCTCCGTACTGTAATAAACAGCGCCCGCCTCATAGCTTGGAGGTGGCGCGGGCGTTCGCGGGCCGCATTGCCCTGTCAGGATATAGCTTATACTCGAAAAGCTGCCGCAGAAGGTGAGCAGGTTGACCTGTTCCAGCCTTTGCAGCTCGCGGCCAGCCCCGTATTTTACAAGGTAATCGTAGAAGGGGCCTTGCGGCACCTGGTTCGAACCGACCCAATAGGTGACGACGGCGAAAATATAGTCGGGGTTGCTCATGTAAGCATCGAGGCCAGCCGGCACCGACGAGTGGTCTGTCGCCGGCAGCACGAATTCCGCGACCTTCTGCTTGGGGTTCTTCGCACTGAGGATGACAATCCAGTAACTGCCGGCCGGCAGGTTGGCCGGCCTTATGTAAGTTACATTGCCACGTACCCCAACGACGATAAAAGGCACCTCCGGCTGCTGAGTAGAACTCGTAATGCTGTAACCGAGCATGTTCGGAGCCATGGTTCTATTCCTTCGATTTGAAAGACGAAGTTGCGGACTGTCTTGAAGAGCCGGGCGCGTTGGAAGCGAACGTTTTAATTCAACCTGCGGGCAATCTGGCGCCCGATGACCAATCGCAGTTCCATTCTCGCGGCAAAAGTTCAGGAGTCAAGCGCTGCTCTTTTTACGATTGTGACATGATGGCCAGCAAAGGTTGCGATGCTGCGTGACTGCAAGCTCAAGCTAGAGAATCACGCACCGGCGACGCAGACTCACGCGTGCCCTACCACCAGCCGAATCCGAAATCGAAGCCGAGCGGAAACGGCGCGGGCGCATAGAAATACGGCCGGCCGTAATAGTAAGTCCAACCGCCATCATAGCCGCGGTCATAAGCGCCGTAGCCGGCGCGGTCCTGGCGGACGACGCGCTGTGTGCGTGCGGGCACGAATTTGGTTCGTTGCGGTACGGTGATCACTTTCGCCGCCGAGGCAATACCGATCGTGCCGGCGTCGCCGATCGCCAGCAGCGCCATCAAGGTTATCGCTCCGATCCAGGTTTTCATCGCGGGCTCTCCGGGTAGTACCCGCCCTCAATAGCGCAACCCAGCCCAAAGCAAAACAGGCCCGCGTCACGGGCCTGTTCGATATTGCGATTTGTTTACCAGCGGCGCCAGTGCCGGTGACGCCAATGGTGCCGGTGCCAGCCATGGTGGCGGCGCCAGCCGTGATGACGGCGCCAGCCGTGATGGCGATGCCAGCGCACCTCGGTGGTCAGCTTGCCGGAATCATCCTGCACCGCCGCGGCGATGCCGGGACTTGCCAGCGACACGGCCTGCGCACGCTCGACCGGCGCGGCCAGGACCAGCAATCCGCCGATGGCGAGGAAGCCCAGAATTTTCTTCACGTTCACGTGTATCCTCCTTGGGTAGGTGGTGACATCCCGACGTCGTGCGGCAAGTTGTTTCCGTATCGCCACAACGCAGATTCGAAAACTAGAGGGAGCGACGTGAATGTGGAATGAATGTCTGCGCCGCAAAGATGAATGCGGATCGCGCACGCCGGTTCCGGCTTTAGCCGAAAGATTTCAAAACCGGCGCCGTTCTCGTGCGTAACTTTCCGCACTCGGTCGTCATGGGAGATCGTCATGCCGCGTCAAAATTGCTGGGCTTCGCGCGCCGCCATCGCCGCCGCGATGCTGTGGCCCTCCGCAAGCGCTTTCGCGTCGCAAGGCCCTGGCGGCGGCATCGGCACCGCCAGCAGCCTCACGCAGGTTACAATGGCCGTTCTTGTCTACGGCATCGCGGCGCTGATCGTCGGCGCCGGACTGATCGGCGCATTGCGGCGATGAGATAGCCAAACCAAGCACTGCCGTCATCCTGAGGTGCTCGCCCTCTTGGGCGAGCCTCGAAGGATGGGCCACAAGCGGCGGTGCCCTCGGCGATCCTTCGAGACGCCGCGCAAGCGCGCGGCTCCTCAGGATGACGGCCGAACGTGTGGCGCGGAAAAGGATCGAGCCCCTAGCCCGGCCGCCAGAAGCAGTTCATGCGCGGGGTGATGACGGTGCCGCTCGGCCGGAATTCCTGCACATAGGTGGCGGTGCAGTCGCGCACGGCGTTGCGGCCGGGAAAGTAGCGCGGATAGACGTCGTAGGGGCTGTAGCCCGGATAGCTCGGATAGACCCGAAGCCGCGCCGGCGGGCGCCGGGTGCGGCGGCTCTGCGCGGAAATGTCGGTGCCGGATTGCGACGCCTGTGCCGTCTGCGCGCGCGGCGCGGTCTGCGCGGCCACCGGCAGCATGAATGTCCCGGCAAACGCCAGCGATAGAATCGCACTTCCGAGCCGCATGATCAGCCTCAACGCCAAAACCTGTATCGGCGCTACGGTCTCCGATTGCCGCGCATCCGTCAACCATGCGAGGCACGCAACTTTTGCGCTACTGCGCCCGATCCTCTAAACGGAACCGATGTGGACCAACGCAAAAGCGCCGACGCTGGCCGAAATGGAAGCCATGGCGCACGATGTCTTCGCTCGCCTGCCGAAGGGCTTTCGCGACCTCTGCGAGGGCGTGATCATCCGCGTCGACGATTTTCCGACCGACGAGGTGCTCGACGAGATGAAGGCGCAAACCGAATTCGACCTGCTCGGCCTGTTCCAGGGCGTAGGGCTGCCGTTCCGCAGCAACGACGATAGCGGGCGGCTGCCCAACATGATCTGGCTCTATCGCCGCCCGATCCTGGATTACTGGGCCGAGCACGACGAGACGCTCGGCCACATCGTCCGCCACGTGCTGATCCACGAGATAGGCCACCATTTCGGGCTGTCGGACGCCGATATGGAAGCGATCGAGGCGGGAGTCAGTCCGTAGGGTGGGCAAAGGCGCGCTTGCGCCGTGCCCACCACCTGTCCGCGCACGGATACCATGAGTTGCGTGCAGAGGGCACGCCATCGGTCGCGCATTCGCGCGCCCCGCTGGCTTTGCCCACCCTACGGCACGGTCACTTTTGGCTTGGAGCATCACCCCGATCGGGCTACAACGCCGCTTCACATCCGGGAAACAAGCCAATGGACAAATTCACCACGCTGGAGGGTGTCGCAGCGCCCTTGAAGATCATCAATGTCGATACCGACATGATCATCCCAAAACAGTATCTGAAAACCATCAAGCGCACCGGGCTTGGCAAGGGGCTGTTCTCGGAGCAGCGCTACAACGACGACGGCTCAGAGAACCCGGATTTCATCCTCAACAAGCCGGCCTATCGCAACGCCAAGGTGCTGGTCGCCGGCGATAATTTCGGCTGCGGCTCCTCGCGCGAGCACGCGCCATGGGCGCTGCTGGATTTCGGCATCCGCTGCGTGATCTCGACCTCGTTCGGCGATATTTTTTACAACAACTGCTTCAAGAACGGCATCCTGCCCATTCGCGTGACGCAGGACGACCTCGACAAGCTGTTCGACGACGCCGAGCGCGGCGCCAACGCGACGCTGACCATCGATCTGGCCGCCCAGGAAATCCGCGGGCCGGACGGCGGCACGGTAAAATTCGAGATCGACGCATTCCGCAAGCACTGCCTGATCAACGGCCTCGACGACATCGGGTTGACGATGGAGAAGAAGGCGTCGATCGACAGCTACGAGGCCAAGGCGAAGCAAGAGCGCGCCTGGGCGTGACGCTCTGGCCGTCATTGCGAGCGCAGCGAAGCAATCCAGAACGTAGGGTGGGCAAAGGCGCGCTTGCGCCGTGCCCACCACCTATCCGCAACACGGATGCCATGAGTTGGGAGCTGATGGTGGGCACGCTTCGCTTTGCCCACCCTACGGACTCCTCGCAATGACGGTGCCCAACGTCGTCACCTTCTGGCATGGCCCGCTCGATCGCCTGCGGCAGCTGTGCCTGTGCTCGCAGGTCGCCGCCGGGCATCAAGTCACCGTCTACAGTTTCGAACCGCTCGCGAATTTGCCCGATGGCGTCGGCAATGCCGAGGCGGAGGCGATCCTGCCGCATGCCTTTGCGGAAAAACTGCGGCCCACGGGTCCCGACGGCGTCTGGCGCGACTGGACCACGCTGCAGTTTTCGGATTTTTTCCGGATGCGGCTGATGGCGCGCAACGAGGGCCTGTGGCTCGATGCCGACGTGCTGCTGCTCAAACCCGTCGCGATCGATCCGGCAAAACCTTTCTTCGCGCGCGAACGGCGGCGTCAGCTTGGCAACTCGGTACTGTATCTGCCGCCTCGCGACCCCATCGTCGCCGCGTTCGCCGATTTGATGGAGCAGGACGAGTTGATGCCGGACTGGCTGGCGCTGCGGCATCGCCTCACATACTGGATGCGCGCGCTGCGCGGCCGCTCGCAGCGCGTCTCCGATATTCGCGTCGCGCTCTATGGCCCGGCCGCGCTGACCGCGCTGGCGCGCCGCGAGGGCAGAATGCATCACGCGCTGCCGAAGAAGTCGTTTTATGCGGTGCACGCCGCGCCGAAATTGTTTTTCGAACGATCGGATTTTTCCGCGCTGATCGCCGACCCGCAGATCATCGGCCTGCACATTTCGCCGAAGGGGCGCGGCGATGAGCAGCCGGTTCCGGGCAGCCTGTATGCATGGGCGGCGCAGCGATTCGCGGACCTGTAGGGTGGGCAAAGGCGCGCTCTTCGCGCCGTGCCCACCATCTTTAGCGGCGTGCCCGTGATGGTGGGCACGACCCCGGACGCCTTCGCGTCCGGTATCTTTGCCCACCCTACGGAACTGTGCCCTATTTCAGCGGCACATACACATTGATCACCAGCTTGTCCTCCGCGGTCTTCAGCGGGTCGGTGATGTATTCTTCGATGAAGGTGTCCTTGGCTTCCAGCTTCTTGTCGTCGAGGTGGTTGGTGATCGCCTCATAGGTGTTGTCCATGTTGTCGTAGGAGCCGCGATGGACGAATTTTAAGGCCTTGCCGTCGGGGGTCTTGCCCATGCTGATGTCTTTGCCGAGGTTCCTCAGTTCCTGATCGACCGGAATTTCCGCGAGGAACGTAAAGCCGTTGTCGTCGGTCGAGGTGTAGACGATCATCGAATTGCCGGATGGCTTGATGCCCTGCTTGTCGAGCAGGGCCGAGATCTTCTTGAACGAGTCGGTCAGCGTCTCGAATGCCGAATCCCAGTTGGCGCTGCCCTTGAGGACCACCGCCGTTTTCGGGGTCAGGGTGATTTCGTCGCCGAACGGATCGGCGGTCTGGACCGGGGCGGCGGCCGGGGGCGGCGCCGCCGGGGCTTCGGCGGCCGGCGGGGTTGCCGGGGCAGGGGTCGCAGGTGCGGGGGTCGCGGGCGCTGCCGGAGCGGGCGCTGCCGGGGCAGGGGTCTCGGGCGCGACGGTGCCCGGGGCTGCCGGCGTCGCGGGCGATTGCGCCAGCGCGCCCGCCGAAATCAGCGCAAGCGCGATCAATACGACCGGGGCGAGATGAAAAAAGCGGCGGGTGTTCATTCGGAAGCTCTCCATAGCGCCGGCAGGCTAACACGCCGGTGTGGCATTCGTCCCATGCGAGATGTGTTATAGCCGCATTCCGGTAACACTGCCGTCATCCTGAGGTGCTCGCCCTTCTTCAGGGCGAGCCTCGAAGGATGGCCACGAGGGCGGTGCTTGCGGCCATCCTTCGAGACGCCGCGCAAGCGCGCGGCTCCTCAGGATGACGGTTGAGTAATGTGCGGTCATGGCCATATAAAGACCGCAGGAAACCGGCCATGAGCGCGCTCGCAAACCACAGTTTTAGCAAGATGAACGGCATCGGCAACGAGATCGTCGTGGTCGACCTGCGCGATTCGCCGGCTGCCGTCACGGCGGAGGAAGCCCGCGCCGTGGCGCAGCCATCGGGCGTGCCTTACGACCAGTTGATGGTGCTGCACCGGCCACGGCTGCAGGGCACCGAAGCCTTCATCCGCATCTATAACAATGACGGCTCGGAGGCCGGCGCCTGCGGCAACGGCATGCGCTGCGTGGTGCGGCAATTGTTCGAGCAGACCGGCCAGACCGCGGTCACCTTCGAGACCAAAGCCGGGCTGTTGAATTGCTGGCAGGGGCCGTCGCCCGATCTCTACACCGTCGACATGGGCCCGCCAAAGTTCGGCTGGAAGGACATTCCGCTCGCCGAAGAGTTTCGCGACACGCGCTATATCGAATTGCAGGTCGGTCCGATCGACGCGCCGGTGCTGCACTCGCCGTCGGTGGTCAACATGGGCAATCCGCATGCGATCTTCTGGGTCGACGACGTCGACGCCTACGATCTCGCGCGGTTCGGGCCGCTATTGGAAAACCATCCGATCTTTCCGGAGCGCGCCAATATCACGCTGGCGCATATCGTCGATCGCGACCACATCGTGATGCGGACCTGGGAGCGCGGCGCGGGGCTGACAAAAGCCTGCGGCTCGGCGGCGTGCGCCACCGCGGTGGCGGCGGCGCGGCTGCGGCGCACCAACCGCACGGTCACCATGACGCTGCCGGGCGGCGATCTTTCCATCGAATGGCGCGAAAGCGACGATCACGTGCTGATGACCGGCACCGCGACGTTCGAATATGAAGGCCGTTTCGATCCGGCGCTGTTTGCGCGGCCTTTAGAAGAAAATCGCGCCTGAGATGAGCGTCGACGTCGTCACCTTCGGCTGCCGCCTCAATGCCTTCGAGTCCGAAGTGATCCGCCGCGAGGCGGAGAATGCGGGCCTTGCCGACACCATCGTCATCAACAGCTGCGCGGTGACCAGCGAAGCCGTGGCGCAGGCGCGGCAGTCGATCCGCCGGCTGAAGCGCGAACGCCCCGGCGCGCGCATCGTGGTCACCGGCTGCGCGGCGCAGACCCAGCCAAAAATGTTCGCGGAGATGGCCGAGGTCGATCGTGTGGTCGGCAATGACGACAAGATGCGCGGCGAGGCCTGGCGGGATTCCCGCGCCGCGTTCGAAGCATCGCCTTTCGGGTTCGGCAGCAGCGAAAAAATCGCGGTGGCCGACATCATGGCCGTGCGCGAAATGGCGCCGCATCTGCTGGAAGGGTTTTTAAGCGGGCTGCCGCGCGTATTCGTGCAGGTCCAAAACGGCTGCGATCATCGCTGCACCTTCTGCATCATCCCTTTTGGCCGCGGCAATTCGCGCTCGGTGCCGATGGGCGCGGTGGTCGACCAGGTCCGCGCGCTGGTGGAGCGCGGCCACGCCGAGATCGTGCTGACCGGCGTCGATCTTACCAGCTACGGCGCCGATCTGCCGGGCACGCCAAAACTCGGCACGCTGACCAAACAGATTTTGCGGCATGTGCCGGAGCTGAAGCGTTTGCGGATTTCCTCGATCGATTCGATCGAGGTCGATCGCGATTTGCTCGACGTCATCGCGGATGACGAACGCCTGATGCCGCATTTGCATCTGTCGCTGCAGTCCGGCGACGACATGATTTTGAAGCGGATGAAGCGGCGGCATTCGCGCGCCGATGCCGTCGAGTTTTGCGCGCAAGTGCGGCGGCTGCGGCCCGACATCGCGTTTGGCGCCGATATCATCGCGGGATTTCCGACCGAGACCGAGGCGATGTTCGCGCGCTCGCAGGAGCTGGTCGAGGAATGCGACCTCACTTTCCTGCATGTGTTTCCGTATTCGCCGCGCCCCGGGACGCCTGCGGCGCGGATGCCGCAAGTACGGGGCGATGTGATCAGGGATCGCGCGAAGCGGTTGCGTGCGACCGGAGAAGCGGCGCTGCAGCGGCGGCTGGCGGCGGAGGTGGGTTCAACGCGGCAGGTGTTGGTTGAGAGTGCCACGCAGGGCCGTACAGAACATTTCATGCCGGTGGCAATTGCGGGCGATACGCCCGGCGCGGTGCGAACGCTGATGATGGCCGGGCATGATGGTGCGCGATTGACCGTTTAGCGCGTAGGGTGGGCAAAGCAACCGGACGCGAATGCGTCCGGTGGCGTGCCCACCATTCGGCTGGTGCATTCGGACCGAAATGGTGGGCACGTCATCGCCCGCGCATCCGCGCGGCCGATGCCTTTGCCCACCCTACGGCTCCCTCCACCCGCACGCTCTCAACCGCTCCTGCAGATGCGCTGGCGCCGGCGCCACCACGTGCACCGGCTCCTTGTTCTTCGAGATCGGAATCCCGATCTCGCGGGAATGCAGATGCAGCGTCGGCTCGCCGAAGCGCGGGCCGTTGCCGTAGATGTTGTCGCCGACGATCGGCCAGCCCATCGCGGCGGCGTGCACGCGCAATTGGTGGGTGCGGCCGGTGACGGGTTCCATTGCCAGCCAGGCGAGACCATCGCCGCGGCCCAGCACCTTCCAGTTGGTGACCGCGGTCTGCCCTTCGGGATCCGGCTTCTGCCACCAGCCGCGTTCGGCGTTGAGCCGGCCAAGGGGCGTGTCGATGGTGCCTTCATCCTCGGCGGGCCCGCCTTCGACCACCGCCCAATAGGTTTTCGAAATTTTTCCGTGCTTGAACAGCAGCCCGAGCGACGCGGTGGCCTTGCGATGCCGGCCGAGCACCAGGCAGCCCGAGGTGTCGCGGTCGAGCCGGTGCGCAAGGACCGGCGGGCGCGGCAGGCCGAATCGCAGTGCGTCGAACGACGCCTCCAGATTGGCGCCGCCCTTGGGGCCGCGATGCACCGGCAGGCCCGCGGGCTTGTCGATCACCAGCATCAGGCCGTCGCGATGGAGCACGCGGGCCTGGATTTCCTCGGCCGTTAGCCCAGGTAGTTCAATGCGTTCGTTGTGACTTTCGCTCATGGCGTGAAACGGCTAACACACCCCGGCATGAACGACACCTCGGAACAACCCAAATTGAACTGGTGGCGGCGGCTGTCCAGCGGCCTCAAGCGCACCTCGAGTTCGCTGGGGACGGCGGTCGCCGATCTGGTGACAAAACGCAAGCTCGACCGCGCCATGCTGGAGGATATCGAGGACGTGCTGCTGCGCGCCGATCTCGGCACCGAAGTGGCGGCGCGGATATCGGCGGCGGTCGGCCACGGCCGCTATGACAAGGCGATTTCGGCCGATGATGTGAAAGCCGTGGTCGCAACCGAAGTGGAGAAGGTGCTGTCGCCGGTCGCAAAGCCTTTGCTGATCGACGCGACGCAAAAACCGTTCGTGATTCTGGTGGTCGGCGTCAACGGTTCCGGCAAGACCACCACCATCGGCAAGCTCGCGGCTAAACTCGCCGCCGAGGGCCGCAAGGTGATGCTCGCAGCTGGCGACACCTTTCGCGCCGCCGCCATCGAGCAGCTGAAAATCTGGGGCGAGCGCACCAGATCGCCGGTGATCGCGGGCGCGCAGGGGTCGGATTCCGCGAGCCTCGCGTTCAATGCGCTGACAGCCGCGCGCGAAGGAAAGCTCGATGTGCTGCTGATCGACACCGCGGGCAGGCTGCAGAACAAGGCCGAGCTGATGAACGAACTTGAAAAGGTCGTGCGCGTCATCAAGAAGGTCGATGCGTCGGCGCCGCATGCGGTGCTGCTGGTGCTCGATGCCACGGTGGGACAAAATGCGTTATCGCAGGTCGAGGCCTTTGCCCGTACAGCGGGCGTCACCGGCCTTGTCATGACAAAGCTCGACGGCACCGCGCGCGGCGGCATCCTGGTGGCGCTGGCGGAGAAGCACAAACTGCCGGTGCATTTTATCGGCGTCGGCGAGGGGATCGACGACCTCGCGCCCTTCACCGCGCGGGATTTCGCGCAGGCGATTGCAGGGATTGAAAGCTGATGGTGGATCTGTCTCCGAGCCGCACATTTACCGTCATCCTGAGGAGCCGCGCTCTTGCGCGGCGTCTCGAAGGATCGCCGCTTGCGCTTGTGGCCACCCTTCGAGGCTCGCCGAAGCACGCGATGCTCTCGCATCGCGAGGCGAGCACCTCAGGATGATGGCGGTGTTGGTGGTATAGCCTTTCAATCTAGCAGGGCTTGGCCCGCGCGCATGACGCGTAAAAACGAGATCCTCATGGACAAGAAACAACCGCACCCCCTGTTCAAGCTTGCGACCGAGCTCGGTCCGCTGCTGATCTTCTTTTTCGCCAACGCCAAGGCCAATCTGTTCGTCGCCACCGGCGCGTTCATGGTGGCGGTGGTGGTTGCGATGGTGGCGTCCTATGTGGTGACGCGCCATGTGCCGATGATGGCCATCGTCACGGCGATCGTCGTCATCGTGTTCGGCACGCTGACGCTGGCGCTGCACGACGAGACCTTCATCAAGATGAAGCCGACCATCGTCTATACGCTGTTCGCGGCGATCCTCGGCGGCGGGCTGCTGTTCGGCCGTTCCTTCATCGCCATCATGTTCGACCAGATGTTCAACCTGACGCCGCGGGGCTGGCGGACGCTGACCTTGCGCTGGGCGTGCTGGTTTTTCGCGATGGCGGTGCTGAACGAAATCATCTGGCGCACCCAGAGCACCGACTTCTGGGTGAATTTCAAGGTGTTCGGCATGGTGCCGCTGACCATGCTGTTCGCGGTGACGCAAATGCCGCTGATCAAGCGCTACCACCTGGAGCCGGCGACGCTCGAGCAGAGCGAGGCGGAAGCGGGGGATGTGAGCAAGTCGTAGGGTGGGCAAAGGCGCCGGGCGCGCATGCGCCCGGTGACGTGCCCACCATGGTGCGGCGATAAGATGGTGGGCACGGCGCAAGGGCGCCTTTGCCCACCCTACAAGGTGCCAGCGCGATGCTCAGCTCTTCTGCTTGGCGATGATCTTGTCCTTGATGCCGTCATAGGTCTTCTGCGGGATGATGTCCTTGTTCACCAGGTCATCCTTGCCCTTGTAGGGACGGCCCGCGATGATCTTGGCCGAATAGGCCTTGCCGATGCCGGGCAGCGCGTCGAGCTGGTCCGATGTCGCCGAGTTGATGTCGAGCAATTCCGCCTTCGGCGCCGGGGCCATCTTGTCGGCGGGCGCCTTCGGCGCGGGAGCCATCTTGTCGGACTTGGCGGCGGGCTGCGGGGTTTGGGCCATCGACGGCGTGGCCGTCAGCAGGCCGAGGGTGAGGGCAGTGGCAGCAAGCGAAGCGAGCGTGAAATGACGCATTGGGTGTCCCTCCAAGGACGGTTTTAAAGAACGCGGGTAAAACTAGCTGCGAATTCGTGGCGGCGCCATGGCCACGAAATGAATGGCAGATAAAAGCGAAGAATTATTTGCGCTCAGCGGCCGTAGGGTGGGCAAAGGCGCCGGGCGCGAATGCGCCCGGTGACGTGCCCACCATTTCGTTTACATGCTGGATAAGATGGTGGGCACGGCGCAAGAGCGCCTTTGCCCACCCTACGGGAGCGGTGTCGCCTTCAGCGCCTTTTCAATCTCCGCCTTCAGCACGCTCTGAAAATTCTCCGGCGTCACCGGGCCGACCATCTTGTAGGCAATGGTGCCGTCGCGGCCGATCACGAAGGTTTCCGGCACGCCGTAGACGCCCCATTCGATCGAGGCGCGGCCGTTGCCGTCGACGCCGACCATGCGATAAGGATTGCCGTAGCGGCCGAGGAAGCGCCGGGCGTTGTCGGGCGCGTCCTTGTAATTGATGCCGACGATCTGCAGCCGGCTGTCCTTAGCCAGTTCGGTCAGCAGCGGCGCCTCGTCATGGCAGGGCACGCACCATGACGCCCAGACATTGACGACGCTGACCTTGCCCTTGAACACTTCAGGATTAAGGCCGGGCACCTGCGCGCCGTCGCGGGCGAGACCCTCAAGCTGTGGCAGCGCCGTTTGCGGCGCCGGGCGGCCGATCAGGGCGGAGGGGATTTTGGACGGATCGCCGCTGTACAGCCTCGCTAAGAAGATTCCGGCCAGCGCGATGAAGCCGACCAGCGGCAATGCCACCAGCCATGAACGGCGCTTTGGTGGGGCGCGCTCGCTCATCTGATGTCCGCCGCGCTGCGGCCGGAGCGCCGGACCACGCCCGATGCTTCGAGTTCGCGCAAGCGCGCTTTCTGGCGGCGGTAATCGATCGCGATCCAGACGATCCGGAAGAGCGGGCCGACACCGAAGCTCTCCAGTCAGCTTTGGCCGATGCGGCCGAAGGCGGTGCCCCGCCGCGCCGGCCTGTTGGCCCGCGTCCGCCGCA
>Ga0209216_1000093_pt1 | contig 19122 bp, 17 predicted proteins | sample TexAe_OM2H0_O2_FD_187940 | JGI IMG/M metagenome (GOLD analysis project Ga0209216, IMG submission 187940) | Forest soil microbial communities from Davy Crockett National Forest, Groveton, Texas, USA - Texas A ecozone_OM2H0_O2 (SPAdes) (version 2) | ecosystem: Environmental > Terrestrial > Soil >... | reverse complement strand
CCCTCAGGCGGCGACGTCCTCGACCCACTGGTGGCCTGCCTGGCGCAGGAGTTCGCGGGCGGATTCGGGGCCCCAGGTGCCGGCCTCGTACGTGTCCGGCCCGTTCTGGTCGTCGCGCCAGCCTTCGAGGATCGGCGTCACCCACTGCCAGGCCGCCTCGGTCTCGTCCTTGCGGACGAACAATGCCGGGCTGCCCTTCACCGCATCGAGCATCAGGCCCTCGTACGAATCGCGGTAACGGATGCGGTCCGGCTCGCCGAGGCGCGACAGGGCGTCCACTTCGTCCAGGCCGAAGCTGTTACCCGGGTGCTTCACGAACAACGGCAGCGTCACGCTCTCGTTCGGCTGCACGCGGATCACCAGCCGGCTACCCGGACGCGCTTCCCCGAACAGGCCAGGCTCGCCCGCGCGGAACTGCACGATGACTTCCGTCAGCTTCTCCGGCATGCGCTTGCCGGAGCGCAGGTAGAACGGCACGCCCTTCCAACGCTCGTTGTCGATCTCCGCCTTGAGGGCCACGAAGGTTTCCGTGTTGCTCGGCGTCTCGCCGGGCAATTCCTCGCGATACGCCGGCACGGTTTTGCCGCCCGTCGTGCCCTGCACGTACTGGCCGCGCGCCACATGGGCCCGCAGGTTCTCGCGATCCAGCGGCTTCAGTGACTTCAGCACGCGCACCTTTTCGTCACGAAGCGCATCGGCTTCCAGCGATGCCGGGCGCTCCATCGCAACCACCGTAAGGACTTGCAGCAGGTGGTTCTGGATCATGTCGCGAAGCGCGCCGGAACCATCGTAATAGCCGCCACGCCCTTCAAGGCCGACCGTCTCGGCCGCGGTGATCTGCACATACTCGATGGACTCGTGGTCCCACATGCGCTCAAGCATCGGATTGGCGAAACGCAGCGCGATGATGTTCTGCACTGCTTCCTTGCCGAGGTAATGGTCGATGCGGAAGATGCTGTTCTCCGGGAAATACCGGCCTACGCCTTCATTGACCTTGCGCGCGGTTTCCAGGTCGGTGCCGATGGGCTTCTCGAGGACGATGCGCGAGGTCTCGCTGCGCAAGCCCTTCTCCGCCACGTTGCGGGCGATGTCGCCGTACAGGTCCGGCGCCGTCGCCAGATAAAACACGCGCACGCGGTCGGCGGAGGCATTCGATTCCACCAGCATCTTCAGGCCTTCCCAGTTGCCCGTCGATTCGGCGCCATTGAGGCTGACATAGTGAACCAGGCGCAGGAACCGGTTCACCGTCGCATCGATCAGCTCGTCCGCACGGACATGCTCGCGCAGTGCCTGGCGTGCCCGCTCGCGGTAGCTCTCGTCGTCCAGCGGCGATCGCGCGGTGCCGACGATGCGCGAATCGCTGGGAATCTGCCCTTCCGCGAAGCGCCGGTACAGCGCAGGCAGCAGCTTGCGCATGGTGAGGTCACCCGTGGCGCCAAAGATCACGTAGTCGAAGGAATCGACCGGTTCGAGCGGGCTGGAAGTGTTCATCGTTGGGGGAGTCCGGGGAGCTAAGGGTGGAACGGCACGCTGCCGCCACCTCGACGGGATCATGAATAAGGCAACTGGGGCGCCTTTCAAGTGCGCGAATGGTAATCGGCCTTGCGCCGGGGGAATAAGTGTTATGACCCGCCACGTATGACAGCCCTTCGCGGCCGGCCCCATGCATTTGGCTGGCGGCACCACAACGGGGCCGGAATCGAAGGAAATACCGAACATGAGCAAGCTCAAAGACAAGGTCGCGATCGTCACGGGCGCTTCCAAGGGCATCGGCGCCGCAATCGCCAAATCGCTGGCCGCCGAAGGCGCGTCGGTGATCGTGAACTACGCTTCCAGCAAGGCTGGCGCGGACAAGGTCGTCGCCGAGATCGAAGCCGCGGGTGGCAAGGCCGTGGCCGTGGGTGGCGACGTGTCCAAGCAGGTCGACGCCGAAAACCTGGTGACCCAGGCCATCGAGAAGTTCGGCCGTCTGGACGTCCTCGTGAACAACTCCGGTGTTTACGAGTTCACCTCCATCGAAACGACCACCGAAGCGCAGTACCGCCGCATGTTTGACATCAACGAGCTCGGCACCATCCTGGTGAGCCAGGCTGCGGTGAAGCATCTCGGCCAGGGCGGCAGCATCATCAACATCGGTTCGGCCGTCACGCGCATCACGCCCGCCGAGAGCGCCGTGTACACGGGCACCAAGGGCGCGGTCGATGCGATCACGGGCGTGCTGTCGCGCGAACTGGGTCCGCGCGGCATACGCGTCAACTCGGTCAATCCGGGCATGGTCATCACCGAAGGCACGCACACCGCGGGCTTCGCCGGTTCCGATTTCGAGACCTGGGCCGCCGGCCAGACGCCGCTCGGCCGCGTCGGTCAGGTGGACGACATTGCGCCCATCGTGACCTTCCTCGCCTCGGACGACGCCAAGTGGGTCACCGGTGAACTGATCCTGGGCTCGGGCGGCATGCGCTAATCGCGCAGGCCGTACAGGTCCGGATGCAGGAACGGCGCCATCGCCAGCACCATCGCCTGCGTGTACGCGCTTTCGCGCGTCGCGTGGCCGTTGGTGACCAGGCCGATGGCGCCGCCTTGCTGCTTGATGTTCACGGTGCCGAACAGGCGATCCATGACGTGGCCGAGTTCCTCGCCTTCCAGCAGGGCCTCGTACACGGCAGGCGGCAACGGTAGCCACGCGCTGCATCCCACGGAGACCTCGCTGCCGTTGGATATGGCCACGTAACCAAAGGTGCCGGGACCGTCCTCGGTGACATCGACGCCGCCTTCGAGGGCAACGTAGAAATCCGCGTCGCCGCTCTGGCGGCAGAAGTTCATGCGGTTGATCGCGCCTTCGCGCGTTTCGGCGGCCGTCATCGGCTGGTCGTGGACACCCGAGGGAGCGTGCATGCCCTCGCATTCCACGAGGCGGCCGGGAAACAGCGGCGCCAGTGCGTTACGCACGGCGCCGACTTTGACGGGGTTGCGCGAGCCGACAAGAACCTTGATCGGCTGGTGATCGGTGGACATCGGGGAAAGCCCTGGGGGAAGCGCGGGCATCTTAGCAGCCCGCGCCGTCGCTCCCGGTACAGCACCCTCAGCCCGCGAGCGCGCCGTCCACCATCGCCTGCGCTTCGGCCAGCACGACCTGCAGGTGTTCCTTGCCGCGGAAGCTCTCGCCATACACCTTGTAGATGTCCTCGGTGCCCGACGGGCGCGCCGCGAACCAGCCATTGGCCGAGATCACCTTGATGCCGCCGATGGCCTGCCCGCCCGCCTTGTTGGTCACCTCGATGATCGGGTCGCCCGCCAGCGTCTTCGACGTGACCTGTTCCGGCGCGAGCTTCGACAGTTTCGCTTTCTGCGCATGATTGGCCGGCGCGTCGATACGCGCGTTCGCCGGATCGCCCAGCTGTTTCGTGATGTCGGCGTACAGCTCGCCCGGATCCTTGCCCAGGCGTGCCGTCAGTTCGCCGGCGAGCAAGGCCGCCACGATACCGTCCTTGTCGGTCGACCACGGCGATGCGTCCTTGGCCAGGAACGATGCGCCCGCGCTCTCCTCGCAGCCGAAACCGAGGCTGCCGTCGTACAGGCCGGACACGAAGTACTTGAAGCCGACGGGGACTTCGCGCAGCGGCCTGCCGAGATGCCCCGCGATACGGTCGAGCAACGCCGTGCTCACGGCCGTCTTGCCGACAGCCGCATCGGCACGCCAGTCCGGCCGGTTCTGGAACAGGTACCAGGCCGCCGCCGCGAGATAATGATTGGCCTGCATCAGGCCCGAGCTGGGCGCGACGACGCCATGCCGGTCGTGGTCGGTGTCACAGGCAAAGGCAACGTCGAACTTGTCCTTCAGCCCGATCAGACGCTGCATCGCATAGGACGACGAAGGATCCATGCGCACGCGGCCATCCCAGTCCAGTGACATGAACGAGAACGTCGGATCGACGACCTCGCTCACCACCGTCAGGTTGAGGCCGTAACGTTCACCGATCGCGCTCCAGTAATGCACGCCGGCGCCGCCGAGCGGGTCGACGCCCATGCGTACGCCCTTGGCACGGATGATGTCGAGGTCGAGGACATTCTCGAGATCGCCGACATAGCGCTGCAGGAAATCGAATTCCTGCGTGCTCCCGGCCTTGACGGCGCGGGCGAACGGCGTGCGCTTGACGTCGCGCAGCCCGCCTTCGATCAACACGTTGGCGCGCGCAGCGATCCACGAGGTGGCATCGGTATCGGCCGGGCCACCATGCGGTGGGTTGTACTTGATGCCGCCGCTCTCGGGCGGATTATGCGACGGCGTGATGACGATGCCGTCCGCGCGACCGCTGTCGCGGCCACGGTTATGCACGAGGATCGCGTGCGATACGGCGGGCGTGGGAGTGAACTCGCCACCGGCCGAGATGCGCGCCTCCACGCCGTTGGCGGCGAGCACTTCGAGGGTGCTTTCGAACGCGGGGCCGGAAAGCGCATGCGTATCGATGCCGACGAACAACGGGCCATCGACGCCGTCCTTCGCGCGGTACTCGCAGATCGCCTGCACCACCGCAAGAACGTGCCATTCGTTGAACGAACGGTCGAACGACGAGCCGCGATGGCCGGAGGTGCCGAAGGCCACCCGTTGCTCGGGCACCGACGGATCGGGTTTCAGGTCATGGTAGGCGGCGAGCAGGGCCGCCACGTCGACGGGCTGCGTTTCCGTCGCGGGCTTGCCTGCAAGCGGACTGATCTTGGCACTCACCAATGGCTCTCCTGGTTCCGGCACCGTCGCACGGGTGCCTGGGCGCGGCATTGTAGGCCGGAGTTCCGGCCCGGATTGTCAAGCGCGCGTGCAGGTCGGCACGCGCGGATCGCCAAGCATACGACGCGATTTGAGATTTCTTCCATGTCCGCGGAGGCCAACCCTCGTTATCGTGATGGCCTTCCGCCTGCGCATCACAGGCGCAGGCGTTCGATGTACTCGAAGATCTCGGCATCCGTATCCAGCCGCAGCTTCCGCATCGCGTTCGACTTCTGCTGGCTGATGGTCGAGAGTCCGCGACCGGTCGCCCTGGCGATGTCGGTCACGCTGTTGCCGGCTGCGAACAGGCGCAGGATCTTCAGCTCACGAGGAGAAAGGTCGGCGAGCGTGCCCGATTTACCCAGCGGTTCGCCCGGCGGCGCGCCGATCAACTCGCGTACCGACGATCCGAGGTAGACATGGTTCGACAGGATTTCCATCAGCGCCTCCGGAATTTCCCGGGTGTCTCCGGATTTGCCGATGAGGCCCAGCACCCCGGTACCGATGATTTCGCGGTACAGCGCGGGATTGGCGAGCGTCGTGATCACCATCACGGGAAGCGAGGGATACCGGCGGCGCACCTCGCGAAGCATGGCCAGCCCATCGCGACCGGGCTCGGGCATGCTGAAATCGGTGATCAGGGCGTCGCACTGCGTGGCGGCGAGAAGGCCCAGGAGTTCGTCCGGCGATTGCGCCTCGCCCACGATGGTGGCGAGCCCCCCTTTGGCCAGGGCCAGGCTGAGGCCCTTCAGCACAACGGGGTGATCGTCCGCCAGAATGACGCGGTAGACCATGAGTGATCCGTCCTATCTTGCTTGTCCAACCGGCGACGGGCCGGTCTGTAGCACCGTCGGCGGGGCGCAGAGTTGAGCACATCGCGCTCGCCGATACCACTCTGCCGACGGATTGCCGCGTGGTTCGCTGGGTATCGGTTCATCGTGGCGCGCACGCGCGTCGAAGCCAGCACGACATTGCCGGAACTGCTCGATCGCCTCGGTGGGTGCTATGCGCCTGTCGCCCGGCAGCGCGGGATTCGTCTCGATTTCGAGCTGGACCCGGCACTGGCGATGAACGCGCCGGGTCCCTTCGCCGCGCTGGGCCGCGCGCTTTCGCTGCTTTTGCAACGCTCGCTCGACGCCACGACCCGGCGCGTCGCGTTGCATGTGGACGTCGTGGGAGACGATGCCAGCACACAGGTCGTGCACTTCACGGTGGCCGACGAGCAGACGGACGCGGCGCGGGAGTGCGTTCGTCTCGAGGAAGCCGCGACCATCGTCACCGCGCTGGGGGGCGTGGTCCATCGTGAGGAAGGCATCGATTTCGGCGGGCGCATCATCGTCGAACTGAGTTTCGACCTTCCCCGCCAGGCACCGCGCATCGACGTGGAAGCCCTGCGCTCGACGTTAGGCGGAAACGACGCGCTGCGCCAGGTGATCGCCGCGCTCGATCGGGCCCTGATCAGCGACCTGGCGGGCCTCGACACGCTGCTCGCGCAGCCCGGCACCACCCAGTTGCAGACGTGGTTGCACCGCGTCTCAGGGGCCCTGGGCATGGCCGAGGCCACGGAGCTGTCGGGCATCGGGCAGTCCCTGGAACGCGAACTCCTGGAGGGCCGCAGCCCAATGCTCGACCGCGCCATCGGGCGATTCGCGGCGGATGCGTCCCATGTGCTCGCCACCCTTCGCGATCACGCGGAAACCGATGGGATATAGTTCCCGGTCGTGAACACCCTGCCCTCCATCGACGACCGCATCGCCGATCCGCTACGCGGCTTCATCGACGCCCATCCGCGCCTTTTCGTGCTGACGGGCGCCGGTATCAGCACCGATTCCGGCATCCCCGACTATCGCGACGACCAGGGCGCCTGGAAGCGCAGCCCGCCGATGACGCTGCAGATGTTCATGAGTGGCCCGCCTGCACGGGCGCGCTACTGGGCTCGCGGCATGATCGGCTGGCGTCACTTCTCCGCCGTGGCGCCCAACGTGGCGCACCGGGCGCTCGCCGCCATGGAGCGCGCCGGACGCATCGAGCTGCTGCTGACCCAGAACGTCGATGGCCTGCATGAGGCCGCGGGCAACATCAACGTCGTGGACCTGCACGGCCGTCTCGACCGCGTGCGTTGCATGCAATGCGGCGACATCACGACCCGCGAAACCATGCAGCAGCGCCTGCAGGAGGCCAATCCGGCCTGGATGGCACTCCAGGCGACGATCGCCCCGGATGGCGACGCCGATCTCGATGGCGTGGATTTTTCCACCTTCACCATTCCGCCGTGCACGGTCTGCGGCGGCATCCTCAAGCCCGACGTGGTGTTCTTCGGCGAGAACGTGCCACGCGCCCGGGTCGACACGGCGTGGGCACACCTGGGCCGGGCGGACGCCATGCTGGTGGTGGGGTCGTCGCTGATGGTCTATTCGGGCTATCGCTTCGTGCTGGAAGCGTCGCGGCGCGGGCTGCCGATCGCCTCGGTGAACCTCGGGGTGACACGCGCGGACGACCTGATCACGCTGAAGATCGAGCAATCCGTCGCCGAGGCGCTCGCACCCTACGCTTAGCGGCGTGCGCGGAAGAAGTCGCGCAGCAAGCCACCCGCCACGTCGGCTTCCAGGCCGCCCACGACATCCACCCGATGGTTGTGCCGTGGCGACACCAGCGTGTCGAACACGCTGCCGGCCGCGCCCGTCTTCGGATCGGTAGCGCCGAATACCACGCGACCGATGCGCGCATGCACCATCGCCATGGCGCACATGGCGCAGGGTTCCAGCGTCACGTACAGCGTGGCGCCGGGGAAGCGGTAGTTCGATAGCGCCTGGCCCGCCGCGCGAAGCGCCTGGATCTCGGCATGCGCGGTCGGGTCGTTGAGCGAGATGTTGCGGTTCCAGCCTTCGCCCACCACGACGCCATCGAGCACCACCACAGCGCCCACAGGCACCTCGCCCTCGGCATCGCGCGCATGGACCGCCAGTTCGAGCGCACGGGCCATCCAGACGCGGTCGGCGTCGGAAAACAGGGGTTCGGTGACCGGGGAGGCGTCAGACGGCAGCAAGGCGCGGGAATCCAGGGTTCGGAGCGTGGATTCTACGGCATGTGACCACCGGGGCCGCCCTGACAGGGTCGTCTTGGTACAGCGATATGACCAGAAGTTGGTTCTTTTTTCTGTCCGGGCTTGCGCACAAGCTTTCCACACTCATCCCCGGCAAACCCCTCACCATGCATATCTCCTTCTCCCGGATGCTGATGGCAGGCACTCCGTTCGTGTGCGCGTTCCTCCTGGCTGGTTGCGAACGCGCTGGCGGCACGGAGGCCGCCAGCAGCCCGCCCGCCGTGGGCGTCACCGGTGTCGTCACCCGCTCCGTACGGCTCCCCGATGAATTCAATGGTCGCGTGGAGGCCATCGATACGGTGGAAATCCGTCCCCGTGTCAGCGGTTACATCGATCGCATCGCGTTCACCGAGGGCGCCGAAGTCAAGGCGGGCGACCCCCTGTTCACCATCGACCCGCGCCCCTATCGCGATGCGCTGAAGAGCGCGCAGGCGCGCCTGGAAGGCGCGAGGGCCGCTGCGCGGCTGGCGCAAAGCCGCTACACCCGCGCCCAGTCGCTGATCGGCGCCCGCGCCATTTCACGCGAAGAGTTCGACGCCAACCAGACCAGCCTCGACCAGTCGGCGGCCGACCTGCATGCGGCGGAAGCGGCCGTCGCCACCGCGAGCCTCAACCTCGACTTCACCGACGTGCGCGCTCCGGTGGCCGGGCGTGCGGGCCGCGCAATGCTCACACGCGGCAACCTCGCCGAGGCCGATCGCTCCCTGCTGACCACCGTGGTGTCGCAGGAGACGATGTACGTCTACTTCGACTGCGACGAACAAAGCTACCTGCGTTACGGCGCGCAGAAGAAAAACGCCGACACCGTGCTGCATGTCGCGCTGGCCAACGAGGACGATTTCCCTCGCGAAGGCAAGGTGGACTTCCTGGACAACAAGCTCGACGCCACCACGGGCACGATCCGTGCGCGCGCCGTCGTGCCCAATCCCGATCGCAAGCTCGTTCCCGGCCTGTTCGCACGCGTGCGCTTCGAGAGCGGCGCTCCGGTCGAATCGATCCTCATCGACGAGAAGGCGGTGCTCACCGACCAGGATCGCCGCTACGTCTACGTGATAGGCGACGGCGACAAGGCCATTCGCAAGGACATCGTGACCGGCCGCGACGTGGACGGCATGCGCATCGTGCAATCGGGCCTGTCGGCCAACGACAGGGTGATCGTCAGCGGCGTCCAGAAGGTCTATTTCTCCGGCATGCCGGTGAAGCCCGAATCCACGACGCCGACCTCGACGCCCGTCGGCGCGCTTGCCGCGACCGTGAACCCGTGAGGCGCTGACCATGGATTTCTCGAAGTTCTTCATCGACCGGCCCATCTTCGCCGTCGTCCTCTCCGTGATCCTGCTTGCCGCCGGCCTGATCGCGATCCCCCTGCTACCCGTCGGTGAATACCCCGATGTCGTCCCACCAAGCGTGGTTGTGAGGGCCACCTATCCCGGCGCCAATCCCAAGGAAATCGCCGATTCCGTGGCCGTGCCGCTCGAGGAAGCGATCAACGGCGTCGAAGGCATCATGTACATGAAGTCCGTGGCCGGCTCCGACGGCACGCTCCAGGTCGTGGTGACCTTCACCGCCGGCGTGGACCCGGACACCGCGGCCGTGCGTGTGCAGAACCGCGTCGCCCAGGCCCTCAGCCGCCTGCCCGAGGAAGTGCGCGACTTCGGCGTGACCACGCAAAAACAGTCGCCGACGCCGCTGATGTACGTGAACCTCAGCTCCGCGGATGGCCATTACGACCTGCTCTACCTGCGCAACTACATCACGCTGCACGTCAAGGATGAGCTGTCGCGTATCCCCGGCGTGGGCGATGTCGCCGTCTACGGCTCGGGCGACTATGCGATGCGGCTGTGGCTGGATCCGAACAAGCTCGCCTCACGCGGGCTGACGACGGCGGATGTGATCCGCGCCGTGCGCGAGCAGAACGTGCAGGTGTCGGCGGGCCAGCTGGGCGCCGAGCCATCGCCGAAGAAGTCCGACTTCCTCGTGTCCATCAACGTGCGTGGCCGTCTCACGAACGAGAAGGAGTTCGGCGACATCGTCGTCAAGAACGACGAGCAGGGCCGCATCGTGAAGGTCTCCGATGTCGCTCGCGTCGAGCTGGGCTCGAACGATTACACCTTGCGCTCGGCCGTCGATGGCAAGGAGGGTTCGCAGGTCGGCATCTTCCTTACGCCGGGCGCGAACTCACTGGAGGTCGCCAACGCGGTATACCAGAAGTTCGACGAGCTCTCCGCGTCGTTCCCACCCGGCGTGACATACCATGCCGTCTGGGATCCTCAGGTGTTCGTGCGCGATTCGATCAAGGCCGTGATCCACACGCTGGTCGAAGCCATGTTGCTGGTCGTCCTCGTGGTGATCCTGTTCCTGCAGAACTGGCGGGCCTCGATCATTCCACTGGCCGCGATGCCCGTGTCCATCGTGGGCACGTTCGCGTGGCTTTACGTGCTGGGCTACTCCATCAACACGCTGACACTGTTCGGTCTCGTGCTGGCGATCGGCATCGTGGTCGACGACGCCATCGTGGTGGTGGAGAACGTCGAGCGTTACATCGAACAGGGCATGCAACCGCGCGAGGCCGCCCACCAGGCGATGCGCGAAGTGTCCGGTCCGATCATCGCGATCGCACTCGTGCTCTGCGCCGTCTTCGTGCCCATGGCCTTCCTTTCCGGCGTCACGGGTGAGTTCTACAAACAGTTCGCCGTCACCATCGCCATTTCCACGGTCATCTCCGCGATCAGTTCGCTGACCCTGTCACCCGCCCTGGCGGCCAAGCTGCTGCGTGGGCACGGCGCACCCAAGGACGGCCTCACGCGGGTCATCGACCGTTCGATGGGCTGGCTGTTCCATCCCTTCAACCGCTTCTTCCAGCGCTCCTCGCTGCGTTACCACGGTGTCGTGGACCGCTCGCTCGGCCGGCGTGGCATCGTCTTCGCCGTGTATGCGGGCTTGCTCGCCGCCACCGTGCTGCTGTTCAACGGCGTGCCGGGTGGTTTCATTCCCACCCAGGACAAGCTGTACCTCTTTGCCGGCGCCAAGTTGCCCGAAGGGTCGTCGCTGTCGCGCACCGAGGCCGTGTCGAACAAGATCAGCGCCATCGCGAAGGAAGTGGACGGCGTGGATGTCACCGATGGCTACGCCGGCATGAACGCGCTGCAAGGCGTGAATACGCCGAACCTCACCGCGTCGTACGTCATCCTCAAGGGATTCGACGAACGTCACCGTTCGGCGGAGGAGATCAACGCCGACCTGTCGGCGCGGCTTGCCACCGTGAAGGATGGCTTTGCGTATTCCCTTCTTCCCCCTCCCATCCAGGGCCTCGGTAACGGCTCCGGTTATTCGCTGTACCTGGAAGACCGCGCCGGACTCGGTTACGGCGCCTTGCAGAATGCCGTCGCCGCCTTCCAGGCCGCGGTCGCGAAGACACCCGGCATGACCTTCCCCGTGACCAGCTACCAGGCCAACATCCCGCAGCTGGAGGTCAAGGTGGACCGCGTGAAGGCCAAGGCGCAAGGCGTCGCATTGTCGGACCTGTTCGATACCCTGCAGGTCTATCTCGGCTCGGTGTACATCAACGACTTCAATCTGTACGGCCGCGTGTACCGCGTCATGGCCCAGGCGGATGCGCAGTTCCGCCAGGACACCGCGGACATCGGCAACCTCTACACCCGCAACGACCATGGCGGCATGGTGCCGATCAGCTCGATGGTCAGCGTCTCGCAGACGTTCGGCCCCGATCCGGTCGTGCGTTACAACGGCCATCCGGCCGCCGACATCATCGGCGACGCCGATCCCCATGTCCTTTCGTCGGCCGAAACCATCGCCCGCCTCAACGAGATCGCCAATGAAGTGCTTCCCCGCGGCATCACCCTCGAATGGACGGATCTCAGCTACCAGCAGGTGACCCAGGGCCATGCGGCCGCCGTGGTGTTCCCCGTGGCCATCCTGCTCGTGTTCCTCGTGCTCGCATCGCTTTATGAGAGCTGGACGCTTCCCCTCGCCGTGATCCTGATCGTGCCGGTGTGCATCTGCGCCGCCTTGTTCGGTGTGTGGCTCAGCGGTGGCGACAACAACGTGTTCGTGCAGGTGGGACTCGTGGTGTTGATGGGCCTGGCCTGCAAGAACGCCATCCTCATCGTCGAATTCGCGCGCGAACTGGAGATCCAGGGCCGCACGACAGTGGAGGCCGCGCTCGAAGCGAGCCGTCTCCGCTTGCGCCCCATCGTGATGACTTCGATCGCCTTCATCGCCGGATCCGCGCCGCTGATGATCGGCCACGGCGCCGGCAGTGAGGTCCGCAAGGTCATCGGCATCACCGTCTTCTCGGGCATGCTGGGTGTCACGCTCTTCGGCCTCTTCCTCACGCCCGTGTTCTACGTCGCGCTACGCAAACTGGCGCGCGAGCGCCCCGCTGTGTGGACTGAAGGACACAGCAGCCTGGAGCTCAGCCATGACTAAGCGTCTTCTTTCCCTGTCGATCTGTGTCTTGCTGGGAGGCTGCGCGGTGGGTCCGGACTACCATCGTCCGGATGCGCCGGTTCCCGAGCGCTTCCTGCGCGCCACCACGGACCATGCGCCGTTGCCCGATGCCGCCGACGATGCGTTCTGGAACCGCTTCGGCGATCCCACACTGACTGCGCTGGTGACCGATGCGCTCGGCGCCAACCACGACCTGGGCGTCGCACTCGCCCGCTACGACGCCGCCAACGCATTGCTGCGCGAAGCCGGTTTCGATCGTTTCCCCACGGTGACCGCGAGCGGTAGCGCCAGCCAGCAACGTCTGAGCACCGACCAGGCACTGGGTTTTCCGCGCAGCCAGCGCGGCTATGCCGCCGGGGTCGACGCGAGTTGGGAACTGGACGTGTTCGGCCGCGTGCGACGCTCGCTCGAGGCCAGCCGCGCCGACACGGCAGCCAGCGCCCACGATGTGGCGGCCTTGCAGGTCGTCGTGGTCGCCGAGACGGCGCGCACGTACATGCAGCTGCGTGGTGCGCAGGAACGCCTGCGTATCGCACGGGACAACGTGGCGCGGCAGAAAGACACCCTCGACCTCGTACAGGCGAGCCTCGACGCGGGCCGTGGCACGCCGTTCGATACCTCGCGCGCGCAAGCGCAGTACGACACGTCGCAGTCGACCATCCCGCTCCTGGAGCGGGATATCGCACTGGCCGAGCACCGCCTCGCCGTACTCACCGGACGTCCTCCGGAAGCTCTCGTGGAACGGCTCGACGCCCCTGCTCCGCTGCCTGCCGTCCCCGAGAGCATCGATCCGGGAACACCAGGCAGCCTGCTTCGTCGACGGCCCGATATCGCGGCGGCGGAATCCCGCCTGCATGCGGCCACGGCGAACGTCGGTGTCGCCACGGCGGACCTGTTTCCGACATTCAGTCTGGGCGGTGCGTTCGGTGCGCAGACGAACAAGGGCGGCAGCCTCGCTTCCGCCGCCAGCCTGACGAGTGCGGTCGTGCTCGGCATCGACTGGTCGTTCCTCGACGTGGGCCGCGTACGTGCCCGCATCGAGGCCAGTCGCGCCGACGCACGCGGCATGCTCGAGGCCTATCAGGGCGCCGTGTTGGGCGCGCTGGAAGAAACGGAGAACGCGCTCACGAGCTTCGACCGCATTCGCGAGCAGGATCGCCGCCTCGCCGATGCCGCGCGCGGGCGCGAAGAAGCCGCACGGATCGCTCGCCAGCGATACGAGGCGGGCGCCATCGGCCTGCTCGAACTGCTGGACGCCGAGCGCGACCTGCTCACCGCCCAGGATGCCCACGCGGATGCCCGCACCCGGAGCGCGACCGCCGCGGTCGCGCTGTATCAGGCCCTCGCGGGCGGGTGGCCCGCGGCGGATCCACGCATGGTGGCGCAAGCCGGTTCACCGTAGCCATGCGGATGAAGCATCATAAGTGCTCCGTTTCGGTGCCTGAGGCCATGCGCCCCGCTTTTTCCATTCAACTGGATCGCAAGGCGGACACGTCCCTGGTGGAGCAGATCCGCCACGGGATCAGTGCGGCGATCGATGGCGGCGTGCTGGCGCCGGGCGCGCGCCTGCCTTCATGGCAGGTGCTCGCGGCACAACTGGGCGTGGCACGCGGAACCGTTCGCGAAGCCTATGAACGCCTGGTCGACGCGCAGATGATCGTGTCGGCCGGGTCGGCGGGCACGCATGTGGCGGCGCGGCCGACACGACGGCGGACCGATGACGCGGTCATCGATGATCCTGCCGACCAGCTGATGATGCGGCGCGATCCTGACGGACGAGCGGCGATGTTCCAGGTAGGCGTGCCGGCGCAGGATGCGTTCCCGGTCGACGTCTTCGCCCGCCTTCGTGCCCGTATGGCGCGCGAAGAAGTCGTCGCCGGCCCGGTGTACGCCGATTCGCGCGGCGACCTGGACCTGCGCCGCGAAATCGCAGCGCACCTGGCACTCTCGCGCGGTATCGAATGTTCGGTGGCACAGATCTTCATCACCTCCGGCTTCGCCGGGGCGATGGGCGTCGTCATGCATGTGCTGCGTGCCTGTGGGCAGACGGCCTGGCTGGAGGATCCCGGATTTCCCTATGCGCGCCAGGCGATGCAGCTGGCGGGTGTCACCACGGTGCCCGTGCCGGTGGATGCCGAGGGCATCGATGTCGACGCGGGGCTGCGACGTGCGCCGACGGCGACGCTGGCGATGGTCACGCCGGGCCAACAGGCCCCGCTGGGACACACGCTGTCGCTCGAGCGTCGCCTGCAGCTCATCGATTGGGCCACGCGTCGTGGAGCGTGGATCATCGAGGACGATTATCTGGGCGAGTTGCAACTCAGCGGTCGTGCCGCTCCGGCGCTGGCGTCGCTCGATACCGATGGACGGGTCATCCACATCGGTTCCTTCAGCAAGACCATCAGCCCCACGCTCCGATTGGGCTTCATCGTCGCCCCCCCGTCGCTGATACCGGTATTTACATCGGCCGCCAGCAGCCTGCTGCCCGCCCCGGGAACGGCGGTGCAGCGCGCGACCGCGGCCTTCATGGGCGAAGGCCATTACCTGCGCCACCTTCGCCGCATGAAGCGGCTCTATGCCAGTCGGCGCGATCAATTGCTGGCCGCCCTGGCGAGCCGGGGCCTCAGCGGCCACCCGGCGGGCCTTGCCGTTCTGGTCGACCTGCCTGAGCACGCCGATGACGCCGCGATCGTTCGAGCCGCGATCGCCGAGGGCATCGCGCCCAACCCGTTGTCGATATGGTTCCACTCGCCGGACCACGCCCGGCCCGGCCTCCTCCTGGGTGTCGCCACGGTCCGCGGCGAACGCCTGGACGACGCGTGCGACCGGTTGCGGCGCGCCATCGATTCGGCGAGCGACATCGTGACGGATGGTATAGCCCGAACTTAGATTCTTGGTCCTTTTTAGTGTCCTGAAAGGCGCGCAAGCTATTCCGATTGCGACTCAACCTTTCCCACTGGAGGCACCCCCCATGAGCAAGCGCATCAACTACATGAAGGCCGCTCCCGATAGCGTCAAAGGCTTCATGACGGTCCACGGCTACCTCGGCCAGACCAGCCTCGGCATCAACCTGATCAACCTGGTCTACCTGCGCGTTTCGCAAATCAACAGCTGCGCCTTCTGCATCGACATGCACTCGCAGGACCTGGTCAAGGAGGGCATCCCCTTCGAGAAGCTCATCCTGACTCCCGCCTGGCGCGAAGCCGGCGACGTGTTCACCAAGCGCGAGCAGGCCGCCCTGGCCTGGGCCGAGTCCGTCGCGAACGTCTCGGAGACCGGCGTACCCGATGAGGACTATGCCGCGGCCGTCGCCGAGTTCAATGAAAAGGAACTGTCCGACCTCACCGTCGCGATCGCCCTGATGAGCGCCTTCAACCGCCTCGGCGTGGCGTTCCGCAATGCGCCGGCGGCCGCTTCGAAGCTCATCCAGGCCGCCTGAGGCCTCGCCGGCGGACGGCCAACGCAAGACCTTACGCGTAGGCCGTCTGTCGGATAGCCAGTCCCGCAAGTTAGTACGAGGCTTTACCCCGCAAGCAGGGGACTCTGTACGAGGGGCGGGCTATGCACGACGAACCGAGCACGACGGCGCATGCGGTCTGGCCGGAGGATCCGGGTGGGTTTTCGACGCACCGGATCCATCGGCTCCACCACGACTTTCATCGTCACCCGCTTTTCCAGCTTCCCGAGCTGGCGAACCTGGCGCGCGAACTGATGCCCTTGAAGCAGTGCCGCTTCGTCCGCCCTGGCATGACCCAGGCTTCCGCGTTCCATCACGAACCCAGCCACCCCGATGGCCGCGACATCGACGAGGTGTTCGCGCGCATCGAGGAAACCGGATCGTGGATCGCGCTTTACAACGTGGAAGCCGTTCCGCGGTATGGCGCCCTGCTCCGGCAAATACTGGACGGGTTGCGCGAGCAGGTCGAGCGCGAACAGCCGGGTATCTTCCAGGTCACCGGTTTCATCTTCATCTCGGCGCCACCCTCGGTCACGCCGTTCCATATCGATCGCGAGAACAACTTCTGGCTGCAACTGCATGGCCGGAAGACCCTGAGCGTGTGGGACCCCACCGACCGCGAAGCCGTCACGGCGGGACACGTGGAAGACTTCATCGTCAGCCACACGCTGCGCGAGGTTCGGTTGAAGGACTCGTCGCGCCCGAACAGCCATGACTTCGACAGCGGTCCGGGGGATGGCGTGTACTTCCCCACCACTTCGCCCCACATGACCCGTTGCACCACGGACTGGGTCAAGCCCGGCGATGGTGTCTCCGTCTCGATCGGCGTCACGTTCTACACCCGGCACACCGTGCGCACCGCACGCGTGCACCAGTTCAACCGCATCTGTCGCAAGTACCTCCATCTGGCACCCACCTACCCCGGCGTCTCGCCGGCACTCGACCGGGCGAAGGCACCGTTCGGCCTCGCGGCGGCGGTGAGCAGGCACTGGGCCCTGCGGGCCCTCAACGCATGGCACGGCATCCGGAAGCTGCAACGGCCCGAGGATGGATGGTGGGGCGAGAAAGCACCGCCAGGCTCGTATTGAGCGCCGTCAGCGCCTGAAGCACCCCGTCACGTGGTCGTCGACGATGCCCACCGCCTGCATCCAGGCGTAGGTGATCGTCGGCCCGACGAACTTGAAGCCGCGCTTCTTCAGGTCCTTGGAAATGGTGACCGAGAGTGGCGTCTGCGTGTGTATCGTGCGGCCGTCGCCGCGGATCACCTTGCCGCCGGTGAACGACCAGCAGTAACTGTCGAAGTCCTCGCCTGCCGCGCGCATGGCTTCATAGATGCGGGCACCGTTGATGGTGGCTTCGATCTTCGCGCGCGAGCGGATGATGCCCGGGTCGTCGAGCAGGCGCAGGATGTCCTTCTCGCCGAACTTCGCCACCTTCGCCGGCTCGAATCCCTTGAAGGCCTTGCGGAAGGTCTCCCGCTTGCGAAGGATCGTGATCCACGACAGCCCAGCCTGGAACCCTTCGAGCATCAGCTGTTCCCACAGCATGCGCGAGTCGTGCAGCGGCACGCCCCATTCGGTGTCGTGGTACTCGAGGTAAAGCGGGTCGCTGCCGGCCCATCCACAGCGCTTGGGTTCTTTGCTCACGCGTCCATCCTCAGGCGTTCGCCGCCAGGCTCAATTCGATCGCGAGACGATACCGGAGCAGAGGGTCAACCGGCGAGCCGCGCCGCCATTCGCTGCAATGCACGAGCGAAAATCGCTTCATCGTCCAGGGCCCGGGACAGCACGATGGCTCCCTGGATACCGATCACGGCTTCTTCCGCGAGCGCGTGCGCACGTTCGCTGTCGTACCCCTTGCGGCACAGGGCATCGGCCAGCGCCTCGATCCAGCGCCAGAAATAATCGGCCACGACGCCCGCGAACCGATCGCGGGTTTCGTCCAGCGCGAACGCACCCACCAGGCATACGCGACGCCCGGAAAGGAAGTACGTGTTCACCGCGATCCACATGCCGTCGATCGCCTCGCGTGGCGGCAGCTCGCGCAAGGGCACGAAGATGTGGCGGTCGAACCACTCGTCCACCTCGGCAAGGACCGCCGACGCCATCTCCTCCTTCCCGCCCGGGAAGAAGTGATAAAGGCTGCCCTTGCCGAGCCCCGTGCGCTCGGTGATCCGGCTCATGCTCGCGCCGTCGTAACCGAGATCCCTGAACGCCTCGGCGATCAGGGGAATCACGTCAGCCCGTTCGGAGACGGTGCGTGCCATCAGAGGCCGAGGTCTGAAAGACCCGGGTGGTCGTCGGGACGACGGCCGAGCGGCCAGTGGAACTTGCGCTCGCTTTCCTTGATGGGCAGGTCGTTGATGCAGGCGTAGCGATGGTGCATCTCGCCCTTTTCGTCGAACTCCCAGTTCTCGTTGCCGTACGAACGGAACCAGTTGCCGCTGTCGTCATGCCATTCGTAGGCGAAGCGCACGGCGATGCGGTCGCCCGTGAAGGCCCAGAGCTCCTTGATCAGGCGGTATTCCTGCTCCTTCGCCCACTTGCGGGTCAGGAACGCGACGATTTCCTCACGGCCATTGGCGAACTCGGCGCGATTGCGCCATTTGCTGTCCGGCGAATACGCAAGCGACAGATCGAGCTGGTTCGACAGCGGCTTGGTCGGCGTGACCGAGATCTTGCCTGGCCGCGGATTCTGGTGATACGCGAGAGCGCTTTGCTTCAGTTGTTCGTCCATGTTTTGACCTGCGAGACGTTAGGAATTCGAACCCGGTCGCTCAGCTTCGCTCCGGGTCGCTCAAGCAGCAGCGGACGCGGGAGAAGGCGATGCGAGCGTGAACGGGGAATCGCGAGCGATTCAGGGTCGGCTAGTGTACCGCTTAAGAATGAAGAATCGGCACGATCCGGCGGGGCACAGCAGATAGCATCGCGAAAGAACGGGCTGCTTGTCACGCTGCAATGCGATACGGACGCTATGAAGCGCGCCGAAGCGGCTTGATCGAGCCAGTCATTCAAGCACGGCGCCGCGGCGCTCGGGGATCAGCAGCAACGTGGCGACGATGTCGAGCAGATAGATCGACGCAAGCAGCGCAAGCGCTGCGCCAAACGAGTAACGCGCTGCCAGCGAGCCGACGACGACCGGCCCGAATCCGCCGACCGCGCGGCCGAGATTGAACAGCACGTTCTCGGCGGTGGCCCGCGCCTCGGTCGGATAAAGCTCGGACAGCAGCGCGCCGTCGTGCGTCGAAAGGCCCTTGGCCAGCGCACGATCGGATCGGCACGCGGTGCGCCAGCCGCGGTCGGCGAGCGCCAGCACATACGGCATGGG
>Ga0209216_1000092_pt1 | contig 19159 bp, 6 predicted proteins | sample TexAe_OM2H0_O2_FD_187940 | JGI IMG/M metagenome (GOLD analysis project Ga0209216, IMG submission 187940) | Forest soil microbial communities from Davy Crockett National Forest, Groveton, Texas, USA - Texas A ecozone_OM2H0_O2 (SPAdes) (version 2) | ecosystem: Environmental > Terrestrial > Soil >... | reverse complement strand
AGCCCTCCGACCATGGCTACTTCGTGACGTTCCCAGGCGGCATCAACTCACGCTGCAATCCGTTGAACACGAAGAAGAGCCAGTGCAAGGATTCGGCGGTGGACCTCGCCGGCAAGTAATCCTCACCACGTCGTCGCCCCTGCGAAAGCAGGCCAGCGCGACGCGCCCTCCCTCACGTCGTCGTCCCTGCGAAAGCAGGGACCCAGCGCCGCGCGTCCTCACCCCGTCGTCCCTGCGAACGCAGGGACCCAGCGCCGGGCGCCCGAAGGTGCTGCTGCGTCGCCTACGAAAAGGACGGCCCACCAAAGCGGTCTCGTGTGTTATGCGGCTCCGCCGCCTGCTCTCACGTGGTCGTTTGCGTATCGGCAGGCTCGGCTACGCCCTCGCAACCGCCGGCGGAGAGCCAAAAAAAGCCGCCCGTGGGAGCGGGCGGCGATCTGGGGAGGTTTGCAAGGTCGCGCACCGGGGGGTGCGCGCCTCGTCTTCTTGTGATGTTGCGTTACAGCGTGAAGTCGTACTCGGCGGACAGCTGGACGTAGCGCGGCTGCTGGAAGCTCGTCGGGATCTTGTACGAGCTGCCCGACAGCGAGTTGCCGCTATCGTCTTCGCCCACTTCGTTGATCGTCGTCGTGTGCTGCTTGTTGAACACGTTGAAGACGTTCGCGGAGAGGGTCACGCCCTTCGCCCACTGCGGCTTGTATGCCGCGTTCAGGTCGATGTTCCAGTAGCTCGGCGTACGGCCGACCGAACCGCGCTGCACGACCATGCCGTCGCAGTACAGGTACGCGGGCGAGCCGTAGCCGCCGTTGACCGAACCGTCGATCGGGTTCAGGCCGTAGCAGTTCTCCGGACGACCGGTCTGGAAGACGCCGTTGGCGCCGACCAGCCACTCGTTGTTGATCTGCCACGCACCGTAGACCTTGAAGGTGTGCTTGCGGTCGTTGGGCAGGTAGCCGTTGGTGCCGGCCATGACTTCCGGATAGTCGAAGCCTTCCGTCGTGCCTGTGTCGGCCTGTCCGTTGCTGGAGTCGACGCCACCTTCCGAGTTGCCGCGGGTGTGCGAGAACACGTACGACGTCTTCAGGTACCAGGTGTTGTCGAAGTTACGCTCGGCGGTCAGCTGCAGCGCCATGTACGAACGCTTGTAGCTGGGCTCGCCCACATCCACGCCAGGGAGGTGGATGTTGTACAGCGTGCCCGTGGCATCGACCGGCGTACGCAGGGTCACCGAGCTGCCCGGGTTGAAGATGTAGCAACCCGGTACGTTCGTCGCGCCCGGCGTGAGGCTGGTCGTGTCGAGGTTGAGGCCATACTGCGCGTTCGCCGCCTTGGCGATCGGACGGAAGTCGCAGGAGTCGTCGATACCGGTCAGCACCTTGCGGTAGATGGCCTTGGCACCGAAGGTCCAGTCGGCCACCTGCTGCTGTGCGCCGAGGATGAACTCACGCTGCTTGAACGGCTTGAGGTCCTTGGTCGCGACCGCACCGGGGTTCGGCACGATGCCGGCTTCGCCGTTGGAGAAGATCGTGCCCGTGCGTGCCGGGAACTGCGCGGCGTAAGCGGCGGGCAACGCACCCAGCCCCAGCGGTGCGCCGGTGACGGGATCGATACCCGTGAAGCTGAAGTAGCGGTTCTGGTACAGCGAAGCGGCCGCGCCACGCAGGGCGACGTTGCCGTCGAGCGGCAGCGAGTAATCGCCGGCGCTGCCGTAGATCTTCAGCGACGAATCGCCGTGCACGTCCCACGAGAAACCGAGGCGCGGCTGCCAGCTGTGCACCTGGCTCACATAGGTCTGGCCCAGGCTGTTGGTGTTGTTGAAGCCATCGTTGCGCACGCCGATGCGCGCCACGAAGTTATCGGTGATGTGCCAGTTGTCCTGCAGGTAGTAGGACTTCTGCGTGATGCCGACCTTGGCGCCCGTGGCGAAGACGGTCTGTTCCACGACGCTGTCCGCCGGATCGAGGCCCGGTGCATGACCAAGGATCGATTCCGGAATGGACGTGTACGTGTAGAGGGCGCCACCTTCGTACGCGGTACCCGTGTCGGTCGTGAAGTGATCGCGTGCCCAGCCGGCCTTCAGTTCATGGTCGCCGATGTGATACTCGAAATCGATGCGACCGGCGTTGCGCTTGTCTTCGCCGTCGGGCGTGTTGAGGTCGCCACTGGTGAACGAGCAATGCGGTGCGGCCAGGCCACCGGCGGCCACCGGAATGCGGTTGTCGGTGATGCGCGGGCAGCCCGGCGAGTTGATGGCGTCGAAGATGTTGCCATCGTATTCCTCGAGCGTACCGTCGGCGGTTACTGCCCGGTCGATGCGCTTGTTGACGCTCTTGCCGTACTGGGCCGAGATCGTGAAGTCATCCGTGATGTAGCTGGTGTACTTCAGGATGTTGTTCTGGCCACCGGTCTTGTCGTACTGCTGGCCCAGGTAATTGCCCTGGTGCGGCTGCCCGTTGGCGTCGTACGTGTAACCGTAGATGCTCTGCTGTTCCGTGCTGCTGTCGCTGAAGCCGGTGTATTCGAGGATGTTGCTGTCGTTGATGTTCCAGTCCAGCTTGACGAGATAGCGCGGGTCCTTGATCGTCGTCTTGTTGAAGTTGCCGCCGCCCGAGGAATCGCCGTAGTGCTCGTCGGCCGTGCGCGTGCCGCCAACCAGGGCGAACATGAAGAGCTTGTCCTTGATCAGCGGGCCGCCCAACCAGGCATTCCAGCGCTGGCCGAAGTCGGTGGCGTTGCCGGTGCCGTTGTTGCCGAGCACGAAGTTGCTGTTGTGCCGGTTGTTCTGCAGCAGGGCGCCGTTCTGCAGGTAGACGTTTGGCTGCTTGGCCTGGAACTGGTACGGGTTCCAGGTGAAGTCGATGCCGCCGGTCCAGGTGTTGGTGCCGCGCTTGGTGTTGACCGAAATCACGCCGCCGGTCGAGTTGCCGTACTCCGCGCCGTAGCCGCCATCCTGGATTTCTTCCTGGTCGATGGCTTCGAACGGAACCTGCGCATAGGTCAGGCTCTGGAAGAAGTTGGTGACATTGAAACCGTTGACGTAATAGCTGTTCTCGGCGACGGAGGCGCCACCGAAGGAGGCAAGGTTGCCGAAGGCGCTGTCACCGCGCGTCGCGCCCGGTGCGAGCAGGGCTACGGCTGTCTCGTTGCGTGCCAGCGGCAGCTGCTTGATCTGCGTCTGCGTGAGGACGGTGTTGGTCTGGCTGGACGTGATATCGATCGGCGGCAGCGCGTTCGCGGTCACGGACACCGTGGTGAGGTCTTCGGCGGACGCACCGCCGGTAGCGGCGCTGGCGCCAGCCAGATTGAGGTTGAAGCCCTGACCCGCGACGACCTCGATGTCGCGCGTGGTGCTCTGGCCGCCCTTGGTCGAGGTGATCTTGTAGCTACCCGCCGGCAGCGAGGAAATATTGAAGCGGCCATCGTTCCCTACGGTAGCCGAGCGGCTGAGGCCGCTGCCGCTGTTGGTGGCGGTGACCTGCGCACCCGCGTCGGCCGTGCCGTAGACGGCGCCGACAGTGCTCTGTGCAAGGGCGCCGGTGGCGACGAGGCCCAGGCCGAGTGCGATGGCGAAAGATAGTGAGCGCCGCCTGTTGCGCTCCGTTGAATGACGCAGATCCATGGTGTTCTCCCCGGCCAAAGGCCAAATAATGCAAACCGCGCCGCCGTCGGTTTCAGGAGCGGCACGGAGTCGATTCACGTGATGGCCCTCCGGGCCCCTTGATGGCGTCGATATCCTCCGCATCGATGCGCCGCGTATCGCCGTTAACGAAACTGCAACAAGCGGATGCAAGCTAACGCCCGCCAACAGCGGCACTCAATGCGAGTTGCATGAACGCAATTCCTTCATCCCCTTGCGCGTGTGCATGCCGCAAGGGTCATGCGAGTGAATCGCAAGGCAAATGCGGCGGCGTGGCGGGAAAGTCTCCCGAAGTGCCGTAAAAAGATGCGGCTCTCGTTAAGTCGAGAATGAAGAATCTTTAATGATGAACGGAATATTTTCGCCGTCCGCCAGACAAAAAAAGGCCGCCCTGGGAGGGGCGGCCAATCTGGGGAGTGTTGCCGTTTCTTGTTGTAGGTACGGCGTTAGAGCGTGAAGTCGTAACGAGCACCCAGGCGGACGTAGCGCGGATCCTGGAAGGAACGGGCGCTCAGGTACTCCGGGTTGGGCAGGCCGGCGGCCGTTTCACCCGTCTCGTAGTACTGGGTCACGCGCTGCTTGCCGAGAGCATTGAACACGTCGACCGAGAAGGTCAGCTTGTGGTCGGCGAAGGCCGGCTTCCAGGCGGCGCTGAGGTCCATGGTGTAGGTCCAGGGCGTACGGCCACGCGAACCGCGCGGTGCAGGCTTGCCATCACACCAGAAGTAGCTGTTCCCGTATTCGAACGGGTCGCCACCGGCGGATTCCGGGCGGACGCCCATGCAGCTCACCGGGTAGCCCGATGCGATGCGCGTCACCGTCGAGAACTGCCACTCGTCGGTCGGTGCGTACGTGCCATAGATTCGCAACTGGTGCTTCTGGTCGTTTGGCAGATTGCCGTTGGTGTTCTCCATGATGGCCGGGAAGTCCCAGCTCTCCGTGGTGGACACATCGGCCTGGACGATGTTCGAATCCAGCTGGCCTTCCGAGTTGCCGTAGCTGCGCGAGTACGTGTAGTCGATCTTGCCGTACCACTTGTCGCTGAACTGGTGCTCGGCGTAGAGGTCGAGCATGTAGTAGGCACGCTTGGGCTTCGGCTCGCCGATGTCCGACGCGGTGAGCGGGATGCTGAGGTACTGGCCGGCGGCGGGTGAAACGGTGAACGTGTTGGCACGGCCTGGATTGAATAGCCAGCAACCCGTGCTGCGACCGATACCGGCCGCCACCTCATCGCTGAGTCCATTGCGGTCGCCCCATGCCTGCAGCGGCGCGGAGTCGCAAGTGTCGTCGATCAGGCTGCGCAGGCGGCGATACATGGCCTTGGCGCCGACGGTCCAGTTGTCGCCCATCTGCTTGTCGAAGCCGAAGATGTACTCGTCCTGGTAGTACGAGTGCAGCTGCTGCGCCGCGACGGTCTTGGCATCCGGCGGAATGCCGTTCGCGCCGTTCTTGTAGTAGGTCGCCGAGAACGGACCCGTGCCCAGGCCGGTCGGTATGCCGGTGGCCGGATCGATACCGGTGAAGCTGAAGTACTGCGAGGGGTAGGTCGACGGACCCGCGCCACGAACGGCAACGGACGTCGGCAGGCCGAGGTGGTAACGGCCCGCGTTGGCGTAGATCTTCAGCGAGCTGTCGCCGTAGACGTCCCAGGACGCACCCAGTCGCGGGTCGAGCTGGTGGCGCGAACTCGCGTACGCTTCGCCGGCGCCGTTGTAGTTGGTGAACTGCTCGTTGCGCAGGCCGACATAGGCGTGCCAGCGGTCGGAGATCTGCCAGTTGTCCTCGACGAACTGCGAGCGCTGGTTCGTGCGTGCCGAGGTGCCGGTGGTGAGCGCGGTGGACTCGACGTAGTAGCCGTTCGCGAAGTCCGCCGGGTTGTACAGGTTCGGATCGAGGCCCAGGTTGGTCAGGCGGCTGCGGATGGACGAGCCGTCGCCGACGTCGGCATAGATGTAGCCGGTGCCACCGACAGGGATCGATCCCCAGGTCGCACGGAGCACGTAGTTATCCACACCGGCGCGAAGATCGTGATCGCCAAGCCGGTATTCGATGTTCGCGCTCCAGCCGTTGGTGCGGTCCTTCGAACCCGGGAGAAGGAACGAGGTCGGTCCGACGGTACAGCCGGTCTGCGGGTTCGACGCGAAGTCGACACGGTGGTCGGTGATGCCGGGGCAGGTGCTGCCCGATGCCGAGTTGATGGTCTGTTCGTGATCCGAATGCGACTTGCCGTACATCGCATTGATGGTCAGGTCGTCCGTGATGTAACCGGTGTAGTGGGCGATGTAGGTCTGGCCACCAGGCGTCGCATTGGTCTGCGTGCCGTTGTAGTTCTTGCCGTAGACGTGGCCGAGATAGTCGCCGCGGCCCGTGTCGTAGCTGTAGGCGTAGACGGATTGGTCCGTCGTTTCCGTATCGCCGATGCCGGTGAACTCGAGGATATTGTTGTCGGTGATGTTCCAGTCGATCTTGCCCAGCCAGCGCTTGGTCTTGTTCGAATCGCGCTCGTCGTCGCTGACGACGCTCGGGCCGGTGTAGTTACCCGTCTGGTGAATCCAGTCCGCCGCGGCGAAGATGAACAGCTTGTCCTTGATCAGCGCGCCGCCGATCGAGCCGGAGTACTGCAGGTTCTCCTGGTCGCGCAGCGTGTACGGATTGCCTCGCTGGTAGAGCGTGCCGTCCGTGAAGTGAATGTCCCGCGGCTGCTGGGCCAGGCTGCTGGGCGAATACAGGACCTGGATGTCACCCTTCCATTCGTTGGAACCGCGCTTGGACACCACGTTGATCACGCCGCCGGTGGAACGGCCGTATTCGGCGCCGTAACCGCCGATCAGCACCTGTTCCTGGTCGATCGCGTCATACGGAAGCTGGCGCGAACTCACGCCGGTCAGCGGGTTCGTCGCCTGGAATCCGTTGATGTAGTACGCGTTCTCCGAGGCGGACGAGCCGCCGAACGACAGCGCGTTGCCGTAGCCGCGCGCCGCTGGTGTAGTGCCGGGGGCGAGCAGGGCCACCGAACTGATCGACGTGCGGGCGATCGGCAGCTTGGCGAGCTGGTCGGCGGTGAGCACGGTGCGCGAGTCGACCGAACTGACGTCGATGCTGGGCAGGCTGTTGGCGGTGACCTGCACGCTGCCGAGGTTGGTCGCGTCCGTGGTCGTCGCTGCGAACGAGACGTCCGTGCCCTGGCTGATCGAGGTCTGCACGCCCTTGTGCGAGTCGACCACGGCACCGTTATGCATCAGCGAGACATCGTACGTGCCGATGGGAAGCGAGTTCGCGCGATAGCGGCCGCCCGCGTCGACGGTGATGTCGCGGCGCAGGCCGGTGGCGTTGTTCTCGATGTGGATGACGTCGCCCGGTGCGGCGGAGCCGAAGATCGAACCGGTGGCGTTGCTCTGCGCGAGCGCGCCGCCGGCGGTACCGGCCGCGATGGCGAAGGCGACCGCCATGGCTAGCCTGCGGCGAGGCGCCGCCGATGACTGGGATATGTACTGCATTGACCTACCCTCCTGAAGTAACGCGTGACAAAAAGTCGGCCGAAGCAACCCGCATCCGCGCGGCACGCGGATGTTCCACCGAGGCATCGGCGGTCGGGCTATCGGAATGTGACGTGCCGCGAGATGTCCGCCGCTAGCGCGGTGGGCGCTCGCGCGGCATCAAGGCGAACGCAGGCGTTCGCTTACTCCTGAGGGGGGTACTGCCCGGAACGTGTACGGCATTTGGAATCTCCCCTGGAACTCGTGCAAGGACGTCGTCCATGGCGCGAAAGTCGCACTGGCTCATGATCGAACCGGCCAGCTCCCGACCGCACCGCAATCGATGCGTGAAATCAACGTAAACCGCTGTGCAGCAAGGCAACAATAGGAATAAGTCCTAAGCAGGTATTTACGACGCTTAGCGCAAATTCGTGCGCCTTTCGCGTGGCTTTCGCGGCCTTTCCGTTGCCTCGGTGGCGCACGCCGGTTAGCGTCACGCGATGGACCTCGTCATCACCATCCTCGTCCTCCTCCTTGTCGTCGCGCTGTCGGGCGCGGTCGTGCGCCTGCTTCCCGTGAAGCTGCCCTTGCCGTTGCTGCAGATCGCGCTGGGTGCGCTGCTCGCCGAGCCGTTCGGCATGAACGTGGAGTTCGATCACGAGCTGTTTTTCCTGCTCTTCATTCCCCCGCTGCTGTTCGCGGATGGCTGGCGTATTCCGAAGCGTGAATTCTTCCTGCTGCGCGGACCGATCCTGGCGCTGGCGATAGGACTGGTGTTTTTCACTATCGTCGGCATCGGCTACTTCGTGCACTGGATGATTCCCACCGTGCCGCTCGCCGTCGCCTTCGCACTGGCGGCCGTGCTGTCACCCACCGATGCCGTGGCGGTTTCGTCGATCACCGGCAAATCGACCATCCCACCGCGCCTGATGCACATCCTCTCGGGCGAAGCGCTGCTCAACGATGCGTCCGGCCTCGTGGCCCTGCAGTTCGCGATAGCCGCGGAACTGACCGGGAAGTTCTCGATCGTCTCGGCGGCGGGGGACTTCGTCGTGATGGCGCTGGGCGGCGTGACCGCGGGCGTGCTTGTCAGTTTCGTCTTCGGGATCGTCCGGCGTCGACTCGTGCGCTGGAGCGACGAGGTCGATCCAGCCAGCCAGGTGGCGCTGTTGCTGTTGTTGCCCTTCGCCGCCTACCTGCTGGCCGAGCATTTCCATGTGTCGGGCATTCTCGCCGCCGTGGCGGCCGGCATGACCATGAACTACACCGATGTGCTGAAAGGCGGCTTCGTCGCGACGCGCATGCAGAACGGTGCGGTCTGGTCGATGGTGGAGTTCACCTTCAATGGCCTGATCTTCCTGCTGCTGGGGCTGCAGCTTCCCGGCATCGTCGATGGCGCGAAGCTCGACCTCGCGCAGGCCGGCGGCGGCCCCATGTGGCATCTCCCCGCTTACGTCGTGGCGATCACGCTGGCGCTCGTCGTGTTGCGCTTCATCTGGGTGTGGGTCTCGCTGCGCTTCATGCTGATGCGCGCACTTCATCGCGGCGAAAAGCGACCGAAGGTCGGCACCCGCCTGGTCTGGACGACGGCGCTGGCCGGCGTGCGCGGCGCCATCACGATGGCCGGCGTGCTGTCGTTGCCGTTGATGAAAAGCGAAGGTGTTCCCTTTCCCACGCGGCACCTGATGATTCTCCTGGCGACGGGCGTGATCCTCTGCACGCTGGTTTTCGGCGCGGTCGGTTTGCCCTTGCTGGTGAAGCGCCTGAAGCTGCCCGGAGAAGACCCGCGCGTGCGCGAGGAGCGCAAGGCGCGCGCACTCTCCGCGGAAGCCGCCTTGCGCGGCATCGCGCACGAACAGCAACGCGTCGACGCGACAGGCGACGAGAACGCCATTGCGCTTGCGTCGCGCGTGGCGGCGCGCGTGATGGCCGACTACCAGCAGCGCCTGGAAGCGGCGGGTGAAGAGGGCGACGTGCCGGAGAAGGCCCGCGCCGAAGCGGGAACCGAGCGCGCGATGCGCCTCGCGGCGTTGCGTGCCGAGCGCCGCGAACTCTACGAACTACGCCGCAGCCACGAGATCAACGACGAGACGTTGCAGACCTTGCTTAGCGAAGTGGACCTCGCCGAAGCGGCACTGACGGGCCTGCATTCGGATTGACACCGACACGAGCGCGCAGGCGCGTTCCTACAAGTCGAAGAATCGCTCGGCGGTTCGCGTGCTTGCCTCGGTCAGCGCCTCGCGCGACTCTCCCCGGTCCTTCGCCACCTCGTCGCGGATGTGAGCCAGGTACATCGGCTCGTTGCGCCGGTCCTTCGGCATCGGACGGATCGTGCGCGGCAGCAGGTAGGGCGCATCGGTCTCGAGCATGAGCCGGTCCGCGGGAATGAGTTTCACCAGTTCACGCAGGTGTCCGCCGCGGCGTTCGTCGCAGATCCATCCCGTGATGCCGATGTGGCAATCGAGGTCGAGATAGTCCCGTAGCGCCTCTTCGGTGTCGGTGAAGCAGTGAACGACCGCGGCGGGCACGCGGTCGCGATAACGCTTGAGGATCGCGAGGAAATCGTGGTGTGCGTCGCGTTGGTGGAGGAAGAGCGGCTTGCCCACCTCGACGGCTATTTCGAGTTGACGTTCGAACACGTCACGCTGGACGTCCCTCGGCGAATAGTTGCGGTTGTAGTCCAGCCCGGTTTCGCCAACCGCACGAACTTCCGGCTCCCGGGCCAGCTTGCGGAGCAGGGCATCGGTGGCGTCGTTGTAGTCGATTGCATGATGGGGATGGACGCCAGCGGTGGCGAAAAGGCGTCCGTGACTCGCCCGGGCGAGTTCGAGCGCGTGCTTGCTGCCGTCACTCGAAGCCCCCGTGACGATCATCCGGCCCACGCCGTGGGCACTGGCCCTGGCGAGGACATCGTCAAGATCCTGTCGAAAGGAATCGTGGGTGAGGTTGGCGCCGATGTCGATCAAGTCCATGATTTTTTTCGCTTTGGGACAACTGTCTGAATGTTTGTGACAGCGCGTTATTGCCGCGCAAGGTCATGAATAAGAACACATATGGACGTCCGAATGACGTTTCGACGGGTTTTCCGCATAGGCCATATGGACGAGAAGAAAATGCATGTCAAAAGATTGACGTTCGCATTTTCCTACTGCTACGTTCCAACGACCGTCGTCAAAAATTCGACGCGCAGGAGAGCGGCAGAGGGATCTCTAGACCACCTTTAGCAGGGGATGTCCGCCAGGACGTCAAAGGGAAGACGGCCCGCAATCGGCCGTCCGCTAGCAGTACCACGGGTAAGGGGTAGTGCAGATGGTAAACCGTACAGCCACGAGGCCGCTGGCTGCCTCGTTCGCCCAGGACATCGCTCCAGGTTGTCTCCGTGTGGCGTTTCCCGCATCGGGCATCGTCCACGGCGCGTGTCGCGACGTCGTCGCGGCGGGCTCCACCACGTCATGAATCGTTGCCGCTGACGCCCTGAGGGCGCCGGCGGACAGGGATTGGCGTTGAGGGGAACGTCGAATCCTCGAGTGTTTACGCCGGCGAGGGGGTCTTCGCCGGTGGGCGTGCAGGGAGGGGTCCCGGCGCCGCACTAGGGAGGTACAGGTAATGACTTCACGAACACTGGCACAGGCTTTTGGCCTCGTGCTGACGGGCATGTTCACCGTAGTGGGAGCGGCCCACGCCGCCGACACACCTTCGTCCCAACCTGCTCCGCAGGTCCGCGCGGTCCAGGCCGGACAGCAGGTCGCCATCGATCCCGTGACCGGCAAGCTGCGCGCACCGACGGCAGCCGAGCGTGCCGCCTATTCCAAGGCGTTCCAGGCTCGACAGACCCGCATCACGTCGCTTTCGGCGCAGCCGCGCACCAATGCCGATGCGGTGAAGACGGCCCGCAAGGTCACTCTTCGCAGCGGCGCGACCGCCACGGGCATGCGCCTGCCGCAGGAACGGATGAGCAGCGTCGTCGCCACGCGCGCGGCGGACGGCTCCCTCAGCATTCATCACGACGACCACGGCGCGCCGGCTGCGCCCAAGGCACCGGAGGTGTCCCGATGATCCGCCGCGGCCTTCTCTACTCCGCCCTCCTTGCCGCCGGCCTGCTCGGCGCCATGGGCGCCAACGCAGCCGAGATCAAGATCGTCAACCAGGACGTCGGCACCGGGCAGGGTCTCGACGACCACACGCCCGCCACGCCCATCGGCGGTAACCCTGGTACGACGTTCGGCGAGCAGGCGCTCAATGTCTTCAAGTTCGCCGCGGACATCCACGGCGCCTACCTGAAGAGCGACGTCACCGTCATCAACAACGCCACGTTCGAGCCGCTGGAGTGCGACGCCACCGGCGGCGTGCTCGGATCGTCCGGACCGTTGTCCGTCTTCACCTTCGATGCCACCGACCTGCCGGCCGGCGCCAAGGCCGACACCTGGTACGCGGGCCCGGAAGCGGACGCCCTGGCGGGCGAGGACCTGGATCCGGGTAACGCCGACATCCAGAGCCAGTTCAACGGCGCGCTGGGCCAGCCCGGTTGTATCGAAGGCTCGAAGTGGTACATGGGCCTCGACCACCAGGTGCCCGACGGCCAGATCGACTTCCTCAACGTCGTGCTCCACGAAATGTCGCACGGCCTCGGTTTCCTCGGTCTCACCGACCTGCAAACCGGCGAGGATTTCCCCGGCGGCGCCGACTCGCATCCGGACATCTATGGCACCTTCGTCAAGCATGACGGAACGCTGTGGGACGACCTGACGCCGGCCCAGCGCGTGACGGCCGCCCTCGACGACGGTCACCTGGCCTTCTCGGGTGCGACCGTGGTCGCCGAAGCCCCGCTCGCGCTGAGCCAGCCCGACGTGTATCGCGTGACCGCCCCGGCCGCCGCCGCCGGCGATTACCAGTACGCACAGGCCAGCTTCGGCCCGACCGCTACCGCCGCGAACTTCTCCGGCGCCGTGGTGCAGGCCGTGCCGAACGACGGCTGCGCCGCGATCACCAACGCCTCCGCCATCGCTGGCAAGGTCGCGTTGATCGATCGTGGCACCTGCGACTTCACCGTGAAGTCGTTGAACGCCCAGGCCGCCGGCGCCAGTGCCGTGCTGCTGGCCAACAACCAGCCCGCCGCGGTGACGCCGGGTGGCACGCCCGCCTCGCCGGTGACCATCCCGGTGATCCTGGTGAACCAGGTCGACGGCAACACGCTGAAAGCCAACCTCGCCGGTCTCACCGGTTCGGTGGCCAAGGGTACCGGCCTTGCCGGCACCAACGCCGATGGTGTGCAGATCTACGCGCCTGCCCAGCTGTCGCAGGGTTCGTCGTTCTCGCACTACGACACGCGCCTGACGCCGAACGCGATCATGGAATTCGCCATCAACCAGGACCTCCGTGGTGAGATCGACCTCGACCTGGGTCCGGCGCTGTTCCAGGACATCGGCTGGGGTATCGACCGTAGCAACCAGTTGCTGCTCACCTGCGACACGGGCATTCCGAGGCTCGTGCCGGGCGGCATGATCATTGGCGCCAACGTGCTCGCCAACGCGAAGATCCTCGCCGGCAATGCGGCCGACGTGGGCACCTATCGCGCGGGTATCACGGCCTATGCCGCTCAACTCGCGGCTGACGGCCTCATCACGTCCGGCCAGGCAACCAGCCTGAATGCGTGCCTGACCGATACGGAAACCCAGGCGCAGTTCGACGCATGGGGTCCGCCGCCGGCGCCTCCGGCCATCGTGCTGACCAACGGCACGGCGCAGACGGGCCAGAAGGGCGGTGCAGGCACGACCACGGCGTACTCGCTGACGGTCCCGGCCAACGCGAAGACCCTCACCCTGCGGACCTTCGGTGGCTCGGGTGATGTGTCGATCTCGGTGACCGATCCCAGCGGCAAGGTGAAAGACCAGCCGAACCGTCCGGGCAACAGCGAGCCGTTCACGGCCGCCAAACCCGCGGCCGGCGTCTGGACGCTGACCGTGAAGGGAGTGCAGGCGTACTCGGCCGTAAATGTCCTCGGTTCGTACACGCTCTGACGCATGACAGGAAGAGGCCCCGGTTCGCCGGGGCCTCGACCTTCGGGGTAAGGGGAACACACAACGACGTTTGGACGGCTGGACGGCTTTCGCCGGCGGCCGCCGGGACACTTCGTCCGCCGCGGTCGCGACGGACTGGCGATGGGCCGCGCGCCGCGCGCCCGCGCATCGATCGCTCACAAGCGGACATCTGGGAGGAAGCTTGACGTGAACACCATCTACAGCAAGGTCTGGAACAAATCGCTCGGGATCCTGGTCGTGGCCTCGGAGTTGGCGCGAGCCAACGGCAAGGGCGGTGCTTCCCGACGTCTGCGCGCCGCGATGGCCGCGCTGCCGCTGGCTGCCGGCGTGATGCTGGCGCTGGGTAGCGCACCCGCGCAGGCGGGCAACGTATGCGGCGGATACCTGCTGGGTATCCAGGGCAAGGCGCCGATCGCGAACGGTGACGACGCGTTCGCTTGCGGCACGTCGAGCAAGGCCGCGGGCGACTACAGCACGGCCGTGGGCACGGCCGCCAACAGCAGCGGGATGTACAGCGTCGCGCTGGGACAGAGTGCGCAGTCCAGTGGCGCCTGGTCGACGGCGCTGGGCCAGAACGCGCGCGCCAGCGGCACGGACAGCGTCGCGGTGGGTGAATCGTCACAGGCCAGCGGTTCGGCGAGTTCGGCCTTCGGCACGGACGCGCGCGCCACGGCAAAGAATTCCGTCGCACTCGGTGAGGGGTCGATCGCCGACCGCGCGAACACCGTGTCGATCGGCTCCATCAACCAGGAACGCCAGCTGACGAACGTGGCCGATGGCACGCAGTCCACCGATGCCGTGAACAAGCGGCAGCTGGACAAGGTGTCCTCGTCGGTCAGCACGGTATCGACGCGCGTCGACAAGCTTTCCACGAGGGTCGATGGTGTTTCGACGAAGGTGGACCAGCTCGCCGACGACGTGAGCGATGCGTCGCACTATTTCAAGGCGAACGGCAACGGTGACGGCAGCGACGACGCGCAGGCCAGCGGCCAGTTCGCGACCGCTTCGGGCTCGGGCGCCTACGCGGGCGCCACGGGCGCCAGCGCCTTCGGATCGGGTGCGGTGGCGACGCAGCAGTTCGCCACCTCGACGGGTTACGGCACCGTCGCCTCGGGTCAGAACGCATCGGCTTACGGCGCGGGTGCGCAAGCGACGGCGAACAGCGCGACGGCCGTCGGTGGCCAGGCGCTCGACGCCAACGGCAATCCGCTGATCGTCTTCAACGCCACGGGTGAAGCGGTGGGTCCGGCCAACGCGTCGGGTCTCGCCGCGACGGCGGTCGGTGCAAGCGCGCAGGCGGAAGGCCAGTTCAGCACGGCTCTCGGCACGGCCGCGTTCACGCCGGGCGAGCAGGCCACCGCGACGGGCTTCCTTTCGCAGGCGTCCGGCGCGGGAGCCGTGGCCAACGGTGCGCAGACGTTCGCGGACGGCGCGCTCTCACTGGCTACCGGCTATGGCGCGGCGGCATACAGCGATGGCACGACGGCGGTCGGTGGCGGTGCGAACGCATCGGGTGTCGGTAGCGTGGCGATCGGCAGCAACGCGCAGACGGGATTCGGCCTGTTCGGTTCGGAAAGCCCGAATGCGATCGCGGTGGGCGCGAACAGTTGGGCGTTCGGTGAAAACGCGGCGGCGATCGGTGCCAACGCGCAGGCGATCGGCGTGAACTCCGTCGCGCTTGGTGCCAATTCCTATGCGGAACGCGACAACACCGTGTCGGTGGGACAGCAGCACAGCGAACGCCAGATCACCAATGTCGCCGCGGGTACCGAAGACACCGATGCGGTGAACAAGGCACAGCTCGACACCTCGGTGGCCGGCGCGACGCGCTACTTCAAGGCCACGGGCAACGACGATGGGTCCGATGACGCACTGGCGTCCGGTCAGTTCGCGACGGCCTCGGGATCCGGTGCCTTCGCCGCCGCAGACGGTGCGAGCGCCTTCGGATCAGGTGCGGTGGCAACGGGCCAGCAATCCACGGCGACCGGTTACGGTGCCGTGGCGACAGGACAGAACAGCGCGGCCTATGGCGCGGGTGCGTCGGCTGACGGCCCCGGCAGCGTCGCGGTCGGTGGCGCCGCGGTGGATGAAGACGGCAATCCGCTGGTGACCAACCAGGGCGTGCCGGTGGATACGGGCGCGACGACCGCGGCGGTCGGTGGAACCGCCGTAGGCGCGAGTTCGCAGGCCAGCGGTTTCGCGTCGTCCGCAGTAGGCGTGGGTGCTTACGCCAGCGGTGCGCAGTCCACGGCATTGGGCGCCGTCGCGAACGCAATTGGCGACTACTCCACGGCGATCGGTACTCAGAGCGCGGCCACGGGCGCAAGCAGTGTCGCGGTCGGCGAATCATCGCAGGCGACGGGCGAGGAAAGCGTCGCCGTCGGCGGCACCGCGTATGGCGGTTTCGTGCCGACGCTGGCAACCGGTGTCGGATCGTCGGCCATTGGCGCGGGTGCGTTCGGTACGGCGGATTACGCCACCGCGGTCGGCTGGTCGAGCACGGCGGATCACCTGAACGCCACGGCGGTCGGTGCGAACGCGGGAGCGCTCGATGTCGATGCGGTGGCGGTCGGTTTCCTGAGCCGTGCGATCGGCGTGGAGACGACGACGGTCGGTACGAACTCCTTCGTGTGGGGCGATAACGCGTCGACGTATGGATCGAACACGTTCCTCATGGGTAATAACTCCACCGGCCTCGGTAGCGCGTCCAACATCGACGGCGCCAACAGCACGGCCGTGGGTGCCAACACTGCGATCACCGGCAGCGGCTCGACCGCCACAGGCGAAAGCAGCACCGTGTTCGGTGACGAATCGACGGTGAACGGCCACGGCGCCATCGCCAGCGGATACGGCGCCACCGGCATCGGCGCGGGTAGCTTCGCCAGCGGCGATTACACGACGGCGGTGGGTCAGGGCGCGATCGCCCAGGGCACTGGCTCGTCGGCCATTGGCAGTGGCGCAAGCACAAATGCGGACTTCGCCACGGCCACGGGCTATGGCTCGGTCGCTTCGGGCCAGAACAGCGCGGCGTATGGATCGGGTGCGCAGGCCTCGGCCAAGGGCGCGACGGCGATCGGCGCACAGGCGCTCGATGAAGATGGCAACCCGCTGATTTTCTACACGGCGACAGGTGAGCCCGTCGGTCCGGCGAACGCATCGGGCCTGGCGGCGACGGCGGTCGGTGCCAGCGCGCAGGCGGAAGGCGAGTTCTCGACGGCGTTGGGTACGGCGGCCTTCGCACAGGGCCAGCAAGCCACGGCCACGGGCTTCCTTGCGCAGGCTTCCGGCGCCAATTCCGTCGCCAACGGTTCGTTCTCCTTCGCGGACGGCACCTCGTCGGTCGCCGTCGGTTCGTCGTCGTCCGCCTATAGCGACGGGACGGTCGCGGTCGGCGCCGGCGCGGGTGCCTCCGGCTCAGGAAGTATCGCGATCGGTAACAACGCACGCACCGGCTTCGGCCTGCTCGGCATCGAGAGCGCGAACGCGGTCGCGCTGGGCGTGAACAGCTGGGCGCTGGGAGAGGGCGGTACAGCGCTGGGTACGAGCGCTACGGTGACCGGTTTGTATTCGGTGGCGCTGGGCGCCAATTCGATCGCCGATCGCGATCACACGGTATCGGTCGGCTACCCGAGCTTCGAGCGTCAGATCACCAACGTGGCGGCAGGCACGGAAGGCACCGATGCGGTGAACAAGGACCAGCTGGATGCGGTGGCAACCAGTGTTGGTGACGCCAGCCATTACTTCAAGGCGAACGGCCTGGGTGATGGCAGCGACGATGCGCTGGCGAGCGGTCAGCTCGCAACGGCGGCGGGTTCGGGTGCCTTCGCGGGTGCGGATGGTGCCAGCGCGTTCGGCGGCGGTGCGGTGGCGACGGGCGTGAACGCGACGGCGACCGGTTACGGCAGCGTTGCGACGGGACAGAACAGCGCGGCCTATGGTGCGGGTGCGGAAGCGGATGGCCCGGGCAGCGTCGCGGTCGGTGGTGTCGCGGTCGATGAAGACGGCAATCCGCTGATCACCAACGGTGGCGTGCCGGTGGATACCGGCGCGACGAGCGCGGGTGTGGGCGGCACGGCGGTCGGCGCGAGTGCGCGGGCCGACGGGTTCGCCGCGTCGTCGCTGGGTGTTGGTGCGTTCGCCAGCGGTGCGCAGGCGACGGCGGTGGGTGCGGTGGCCAATGCGATCGGCGATCTGTCGACGGCGGTCGGCACGCAGAGCGCGGCGGTCGGCGCGAGCAGCGTCGCGGTGGGCGAGAGCGCGCAGGCCACCGGCGACGAGAGTGTCGCGGTCGGCGGCAGCACGTTCTTCGGTCTGCTCCCGGCGACGGCCAGCGGCGTGGGATCGTCCGCGTTCGGCACGGGTGCCTGGGCGACCGGTGATTTCGCGACAGCCGCGGGCTGGAACAGCTACGCGCAAGGCGTGAGCAGCACGGCGCTGGGCGAGCTCTCGTACGCGGAAGCGGACAACTCGGTCGCACTGGGTGCGAACTCGCACGCGGACCGCGCCAATACGGTGTCGGTGGGTGCCGCCGGTGCGGAGCGTCAGATCACCAACGTGGCGGCCGGTACGGAAGCCACGGACGCGGTGAACAAGGGCCAGTTGGACAGCGTGGCGACCGGGGTGAGCGACGCCAGTCATTACTTCAAGGCCAACGGCTTGAGTGATGGCAGCGACGATGCGCTGGCGAGTGGGCAGTTCGCGACGGCGGCGGGTTCGGGTGCCTTCGCGGGTGCGGATGGTGCCAGTGCCTTCGGCAGCGGCGCGGTCGCGACGGGGCAGCAGTCCACGGCCACCGGTTACGGCAGCGTCGCGACAGGACAGGGCAGTGCCGCTTACGGTGCCAACGCGCAGGCCACGGGAGACCAGGGCACGGCGCATGGTTCGGATTCACTGGCTTCCGGCGCGCAGTCGTCGGCGTTCGGTAATGCCGCGCAGGCGACCGGCCTGCAGGCATCGGCCGTGGGCGCGGGATCGCAGGGCATCGGTAATTACTCCGCCTCGATGGGCTACAAGAGCCAGGCAAATGGGGAATCCAGTGTCGCGATCGGTGGCCCGGCCAACGTGCTCTACGGCACGGGATTCAGCTTCCTCTTCGACACGCAGGCAGCGGGTTATGGTTCCACGGCCGTCGGCGCGGGAGCGCTCGCGCGCGACTACGGCACATCCGTCGGCCTGCTTGCTGTCGCCGGCGCGACCCGAGCCACTTCGGTGGGCTGGAGCGCACTGTCGTACCAGGAGAACGCGACCGCCATCGGCGAGTTCGCCATCGCTTACGGCGCCAACTCCGTAGGCCTCGGCGGCGAATCGTCGGCCTATGGCAACAACTCGATCGCCATCGGTTACAAGGCAGGCAACGCCAACACCGACACGATCGCCATTGGTCCGCACAGCATCGCGGTCTTCGATGGCGCCGTGGCACTTGGCGCGAACGCCTATGCGAACAACACGAACTCGGTGGCGCTCGGCAACAACTCGATGACCGTACGCGACAACACGGTGTCCGTGGGTGCGTCGCAAGCATGGACAGACACGAACGGCGTGGTGCATGACGCCTTGACTCGCCAGATCACCAATGTCGCGGCCGGCACCGAAGGCACCGATGCGGTGAACAAGGACCAGCTCGACGCGGTGGCCGATACCATCGGTGACACCAACCATTACTTCAAGGCCAACGGCCTGGGTGATGGCAGCGACGATGCGCTGGCGAACGGTCAGTTCGCGACGGCGGTCGGCTCGGGTGCCTTCGCGGGCGCGGACGGTGCCAGCGCGTTCGGCAGCGGTGCGGTGGCGACGGGCGTGAACGCGACGGCGACCGGTTACGGCAGCGTCGCGACGGGACAGAACAGCGCCGCGTATGGCGCGGGTGCGCAAGCAGATGGCCCGGGCAGCGTCGCGGTCGGTGGCGTCGCGGTCGATGAAGACGGCAATCCGCTGATCACCAACGGCGGCGTGCCGGTGGATACCGGCGCGACGAGTGCCGGTGTCGGTGGCACGGCGGTCGGCGCGAG
>Ga0209216_1000091_pt1 | contig 19395 bp, 18 predicted proteins | sample TexAe_OM2H0_O2_FD_187940 | JGI IMG/M metagenome (GOLD analysis project Ga0209216, IMG submission 187940) | Forest soil microbial communities from Davy Crockett National Forest, Groveton, Texas, USA - Texas A ecozone_OM2H0_O2 (SPAdes) (version 2) | ecosystem: Environmental > Terrestrial > Soil >... | reverse complement strand
CGATTCCCCGGAGACCTTCGATGAAACACCTGTATGTCGTGACTACCTGCCTTCTGGCCAGTGCGATCGCCATGGCCTTCGCGTCGCCGGCCCAGGCCCAGGCGCAGGCACCGGCGCATTCGTCCACGGTGCAGAGCGCGGCCTTCGAACTGGCCCGCGAGGAACAGACCTCGACCGCGACGGTGACGAACATCGATCGCGGAAGCCGCTTCGTGACCCTTCGCGGAGCGAATGGCAACGAATTCACCATCGAAGCCGGGCCGGAAGTGCGCAACTTCGACCAGTTGAAGGTGGGTGACGAGGTCACCGCGACGTTCGAGGCCGCCACCGCGCTGGAACTGCTTCCGGCCGACAGCGCGGCGGTCGGTGTAGAGACCAGCGGCGAAACCGATCGCGCGCCCAAGGGATCCAAACCGGGCGCCTCGGCCGAGCAGGCCATCTCGGTGACGAGCCGGCTCACCGCCCTCGACCTGAAGAATCACACGGTGACCCTGACCGGCCCTGACGGGAAGCAACGCGAGATCAAGGTGAAGGATCCCGCCCGCCAGGCCCGCATGAAGCAGTTGAGGGTCGGCCAGATGGTACGGGTGACGTATGTCGAGGCCATCGCCGTGATGGTCACGCCGAAACCTGCCAGATAGCGTCGGTCACGCTCCGGGATAACCGGCATGGGGCCGTGCGGCGAACTGCTGGATCACCCAGTCGATGAACACGCGCACGCGGGGACTCAACTGACGTGCGCGCGGATACAGGATCGACACCGGCCCCGGCGGCAACGGGTACTCGGGAAGCACCCGCTGAAGACGACCCGCCGCGAGATCTTCCTCGATGTGGAACATCGGCATCTGCGCGAGCCCAAAGCCCAGGCGCACCGCTTCCAGAAAGCTCTCGGTGCCCGTCACCGATAGCGGCACGGCCATGTCGACCTTGGTGAGCTGGTCGCCCTCGACGAATTCGAACGGTGTCAGCGCACCCGTGGTGATGGAGCGAAGGCATACCGCGCGGTGCATCGACAGGTCGTCGAGCGTCGTCGGCGTGCCGTGCTTTTCCAGGTAGCTCGTGGCAGCGCATGTCACGCGCTCGAGTGCCGTCACGGGCCGCGCGATCAGATCGCTGTCAGGTAGCGCGCCATAGCGCAGCACGCAATCGCAGCCCTCGCGAATGATGTCCACCCAGCGGTCGCTCTCGCTCATGGCGATCTCGATCTGCGGATATGTCGCAAAGAACTTCTCCAGGCCCGGCATCAGGAAATGCCGGGCGATGGTGCCCTGCACCTCGATCCTGAGCATGCCTTTCGGCACCGCCCCGCTGAACGCGCCTTCGGCGTCCTCGATGTCATCGAGGATGGACATGCAACGACGGTAGTACGCCTCACCGTCCAGGGTTGGACGAACCGCGCGCGTCGTGCGCTGGAGGAGCTTTACACCAAGCCGGTCCTCCAGCTGCTTGATAACTTGCGTCGCCGTCGAACGGGGTATCTCCAGGTCGTTGGCCGCCTGGGTAAAGCTCCTCCGTTCGACCACCCGGGTGAACAACCGCATGGCCTCCAGCCGATCCATAACGCCCTGCGCCCCCATTGTTCGTTCACACGGAACTGTGTTGCTGAACTTAGCTGGATTATTTCCCGCCCTCAAGCGGGGATAGTGATCCCACGCCGCCCACAACGGGCGGCACCACTGGAGAATCCCCATGAACGACACGAACAAGGTTGCCATTGTTACAGGTGCTTCCCGCGGTATCGGCGCTGCTATCGCCACCCGCCTGGCGGCCGACGGTTTCACGGTGGTCGTCAATTTCGCCGGCAACGTGGCGGAGGCCGAGAGCCTCGTGGCCCGCATCGAAGCCGCCGGCGGCCGGGCCACCCCCGCCCAGGCCGACGTGAGCGACGCGGCGGCGGTGAGCCGCATGTTCGATGCCGCCCAGGCCGCCTTCGGCGGTGTCGACGTCATCGTCAACAACGCCGGCATCATGAAGCTCGCCAACATCGCCGACGCCGAAGACTCGCTGTTCGACAGCCAGATCGCCGTCAACCTCAAGGGCAGCTTCAACATGCTGCGCGAAGCCTCGAAGCGCCTGCGCCAGGGCGGCCGCATCATCAACCTCTCGTCCAGCGTCGTCGGCCTGTACCAGCCGACCTACGCGGTCTATGCCGCCACCAAGGCCGGCGTCGAGGCGATGACGCATGTCCTGTCGAAGGAACTGCGCGGCCGGAACATCACGGTCAACGCCATCGCCCCGGGCCCCACCGCCACCGAACTCTTCTTCGTCGGCAAGCCGCAGGCGGTGATCGACCACCTGACCAAGCTGTCGCCGCTGGAGCGCCTCGGCCAGCCGGAAGATATCGCCAACGCGGTGTCCTTCCTGGCCGGACCGGACGGTTCCTGGATCAACGGCCAGGTCCTGCGCGCCAACGGCGGCGTCATCTGATCTTCCGGTAAGCCCCCTCCCCTCGATCCCCTTAAGGAAAGCGCAGTCATGAGCAAGAAAATCATCCTGATCACCGGTGCATCCAGCGGCTTTGGCCGCATCACCGCCGAGGCGCTCGCCCGCGCCGGCCACACCGTGTACGCGTCGATGCGCGATGTGGCGGGGCGCAACGCGGGAAACGCGAAGGAAATGGCCGACCTGTCGGCGGCTGAGAAGATCGACCTGCGCGCACTCGAACTCGACGTGCAATCGGACGCATCGGCGGAAGCCGCCGTCCAGGCGATCATCAAGGAAAGCGGCCGCATCGACGTCCTGGTGCACAACGCCGGCCACATGATGTTCGGCCCGGCCGAAGCCTTCACCCCGGAGCAGTTTGCCCAGCAGTACGACGTGAACGTGCTTGGCACGCAACGAGTGAACCGCGCCGCCTTGCCGCACATGCGCGCCGCGAAGCAAGGCCTGCTGGTGTGGGTGTCGAGCAGCAGTTCGGCAGGCGGCACCCCGCCTTACCTGTCGCCCTACTTCGCCGCGAAGGCCGCGATGGACGCCCTGGCCGTGCAGTACGCCCGTGAGCTGTCGCGCTGGGGCATCGAGACCTCGATCGTCGTCCCCGGTGCCTTCACCAAGGGCACCAATCACTTCGCCCACTCCGGTCGCCCGGCGGACGAGGCCCGTCTCGCCGATTACGAAGCCGGTCCGTACAAGGGCTTTGGCGAGCAGGTGCAGAAGGCCTTCGCCGAGATCGTCCCCGATGACGCCGATGTGGCCGGCGTGGCTACGGGCATCGTGGATATCGTGAACATGCCCTTCGGCAGCCGTCCGTTCCGGTTCCACTACGACCCGACGCAGGATGGCGCCGATGTCGGCTTCGCGGTACTCGACCGCGTCCGCGCGGAGATGCTGCACCGCGTGGGCCTGTCCGACCTGCTGAAGCCGGCGAAACTGGTCTGAAACGTCGCTCGATCGTGTGTCACAAGTGGCCGCCTCATGGCGGCCACTTGAACGTTTTCCGGCAGGTCAGCCCTGCTTCCCGATGATTCGCCGCATCTGCTGTGCGATGAATTCCGAGAACAGTTTCACCCGCACCGGCGTCAGGCGACCGAAGGCATGAAGCGCCTGCAACGGCAACGACGGCAAGCGCTGGTTCTTCATGACCTGCACGAGGTCACCGCGATCGATATCGTCCTGCACCGTGCATTTCATCAGGTACGCGACGCCCATGCCGTTCAACGCCGCGGCGCGCAGGCCGAATCCCGTGTCCATGCCCATGCGCCCCTGCGGAAGGATCGTGGTGCCATCGGCGAACGTGACCGGCAATGACCTTCCCCTCAGCAGGTAGCGCACGAACGGCAGTTCGCGCAGTTCGTCGATCGTCGATGGAGCCCCACGCTCGCGTAAAAGGGCCGGAGACGCGACCAGGGCCATGTCCAGCAGCGCGAGCGTCCGGGCGTTAAGGTCGCTGTCGGGCGTTTCACCCACCCGGAACACCACGTCATATCCTTCGCGGATCACGTCGACATGCCGGTCGACGAGCACCATATCCAGTTCGAGATCGGCATGCCGGGACAGGAACACCGTGGTGATCGACGGCATCAGCAGACGTCCCAGTTCACTCGGCATGCTGACGCGAAGACGGCCGCGCGCGGCGCCCGATGGACGTATCGCATCAGCGGAATCATCGATGTCGCGCAGAAGCGGGGCGACGCGATCGAAGAAGGCCTGCCCGTCGGGCGTGAGGCTCAGCGTTCGCGTCGAGCGCCGAAAGAGCTTCGTTCCCAGTTCCGCTTCGAGGCGTCCAATGCCCTTGGATATCGCTGACGGCGTCGTTCCGGCGTTTCGTGCGGCCGCGCTGAACGAGCCAGCCTCCACGGCGCGGACAAAGGCAACGAGGCTTGCCGACTGGTTCAGCAGGCTACCCATCTTGGACTCCATGGCACAGGTGAAATGCCGCCCGGAAGACTGCATGCGGGAAGAACACGACTCATATCATGCCCAACGCAACGCACATTGGACATTCCATGCATCGCCTGAAAGACAAGACCGTCCTCATCACCGGGGGCAACAGTGGCATCGGTCTCGCATCCGCTGAGTTGTTCGCCCGCGAAGGAGCGCAAGTCATCGTGACCGCCCGTCGGCAGGACGCGCTCGACCAGGCGGTCAGCCGCATCGGCCACGGTGCGATCGGCATCCGGGGAGACGTTGCCGATCTCGCGCATCATGCTGACGTCGCCGCCGTCGTTCGTGAGCGGTTCGGTGCGCTCGATATCTATATGGCGAACGCCGGGGTCATCACGATCTCTCCGTCTTCGGAGGTATCGCCCGAGGTCTACGACGCACACTTCAACATCAACACCCGCGGTGTTTTCTTCGGCGTCCAGGCCCTCGCACCCGTGATACGCGACGGCGGCAGCATCATCCTCACCAGTTCACTGGCGGCGACGAAGGTGCTCGAAGGTCATGCCGTCTACGCAGGTTCGAAGGCCGCGATCGGTGCGTTCGCCCGCCAATGGGCGCTGGAATTTCGTTCCCGCCGGATCCGCGTGAACGTGCTCAGTCCCGGCCCGGTCGACACGTCCATCCTGGGCAAGCTCGGCATCTCCGAAGCGGATCGCCCGGGATTCGAAGCCGCGATGGCGAACATGATTCCCGCGGGTCGCCTCGGCCGCGTCGACGAGCTGGCGGAGGCCGCGCTGTTCCTGGCTTCCGATGCCAGCGGTTTCGTCAACGGCGTCGAACTCCATGCGGACGGCGGCATGTCACTCGTGTGATGGCTCGCCACTCATGAGGCGGACGGCGTGCATCGCGGTGGCCATGGCTCCGCGCCATCGCGTCGCCAGACGAAGAACTCGCCCGACAGGGGCTGTCCCGTGTCGCGCGAGAACAACAGCGACTTACCGCTTGGCGAGAACAGCGCGCCGATCTCGGACCCGTTGACGTTGATCCCGGGTCCGAGCTTTACGCGCGTCGACCACGTCGTGCCGGCCCAGGTGGATTCGTAGAGACCGCCATCCGCATTGAGCACCATGCGGGAGCCATCGGGTGACGGCAGCGCCTCGTACTCGTCACCGGCCGTATTGAGGCCCGCACCCGCGTTCTCGACCACCCACTTGCCCGACGCTTCCTGGCGAGCTCGCCAGATATCGTTCTTGCCGAAGCCACCAGGCCGGTTCGAGCCGAAGTACAACCACCCATCGGCGGCGAGTCGCGGAAACCATTCGGCTTCATTCGAATTGACGGGCGCAGGCAGGCGCACCGGAGCGCCCCAGGTTCCGTCAGCGGCACGATCCACCTGCCAGATGTCCAGGTCCTTGCTCTTCATCCCGCCGGTAGCGCGCGACGAGATGTAGTAGAGCCGATGCCCGTCGGGCGTGAACCACGGATCGGCTTCCAGACCAGTCCCCGCGAAGGATGGCGGCACCGGTGTCGACCAGCGTTGACCCTCGCATCGTGAGGTCAGGATGCGCCAGCCGGAGAACGTTTTGCTGCTGCGGACGAAGTAGAGATCGCCGTTACGCGGATCGAACGCCGCATGCGATTCGAAGAGGCCGCTGGACACGCCGTCAGGTGTCCACGCTTCCACCGACGCCGATGGCGTGTCGGCGACAACCGCGGTCGCATCGACCTCGAGGAGAAGATCCTCACGCACCAGCCGGCGCACTTCGACCAACGTGCTGGCGGGGGGATGCGCGGTGTCGACGTATTTATCCCTGACAACGCGAAGAGCCGGCGCCTGGGTCGCGTCGGTCACGTAGAACGTCAGCTTGACCACGTCGGCGAACGAGGCGTGCACCGCCTTGAGCGCCGCATCGATATTGGCGAACACCTGCCCGGCCTGCGCCGGGAAATCGCCCTTGCCGACCAGCTTTCCCTCCTTGTCCAGCGCAACCTGTCCGGAGAGGTAGATGGTCCTTCCCGCAGGGGCGACCACGACGTGCGTATAACCCGCCGGCTTCGACAGCTCAGGCGGATTGAGGAACTGACGGTCCTGGGCCATGGCGCCAGCGGTGGCGAGGCCGAGGATCGCGATCATGCCAAGACGGTGCATACATGGCCCTCGATGGTGTGGCGGTCACGGCGCGAAGGCGGCGGCGATCGACGATACCGGCTTCCGCAGCAGCGTCTCGTTGAACGTCAGCCGCAGGCGGCCCTCGTTCACGTGACCGATGACGATGTTGGCCTTCTCCGTACGGCTGGCCAGGTCCTTCGCGACACGGTCGTCCAGTGTCAGGAAAGCGATATTGCTGCCGTTCGGCACGCGCTCCACGGTGATCCCGGGTATGGCGGCCAACATGCCGAGCAGTTTCTCCGCCTCCGCGCGCACCCGCGCGAAACGCTGGTCGAAGCCGGCCAATGTTTTCGACGCGATCAACGCGGACGTCCAGCCATGGAAAATCGTGCCGCCAAAGACATGCCGCGCCTGGCGCGCCCTGGCCACGTAAGCCTTATCGCCCGCGAGCACCGCGCCAAACGGCGCCCCCAGGTATTTGTAGAGCGACACATAGACGGAATCGAAGGGAGCGCAGTAGCGCTGGACATCGAAGCCGTCGCTCCCATACATGAGCAACAGGCGCGCACCGTCCAGATGCATGCGCGCGCCCTTCTCCTTCGCCAGCGCGGCGATCTTCGTGATCGTGTCCAGCGGGACGGTCGCACCTTCGAGGCGACGTACGGGACTTTCGATGGACACGGCACCGACGTCGACCGGATACGGCTTCTCACCGCTCTGGGCGAAGGCCGCGGCCATCCCGTCGTAAAGCGCCTCCGATGCGCCACCATCAACGGGCATGGGGTTGATCGCATTCATGATGGCCACCGCGTCCGCTTCGTCGCGATACACGTGGCTCTCCTTTTGCAGCAGCACGCGCGAGCGGTCGCCGGAAAGAAGACGGATGGCGATCTGGTTCGCCATGGTGCCCGTCGGCATGAACGCGGCGTCTTCCTTGCCGAGCAACGCCGCGAACTGGGCCTCCAGCGCGCCTACCGCACCTTCGACGAGGTAGAAGTCGTTGACGTCCTTCGCCCCCTTGAGGAGTTCGGCGATCCGGGCGGGATACTGCTCCACCTTGGTCGGCACGTTATCGCCCGCCAGCGACACGATCTTGTCGACCGGCATGTCCTGCACCGATCGCGGTGGCGCGGTCGCCGCATGGCTGGTGGCCCATGGCAGGCCCAGGCCGGCGAGGGAAAGGGCGCCCAAAGGCGCGGCCTGCATGAACTCGCGACGACTTACCATCCGTTCCCCCTCTGGTTTGAGTGACGTCCCCTGGCGCTTCCCAAGCGTCGCACGTCCCCCGGAGGCCGCCAACAGCCGTCGGTCATGGTCCCCCGACGATATTCCTGCACGGTTCGGCCACAGGCACTAGAATGCCGCCCCCGCCGTCGCGTCGCTCCGTAGCCGAATCATGCATATCGTCGTCAACGAAGAACTCAAGGCTTACATCGACCCGCTCACGCCCGACGAGTACGAGGCGCTGGAGCGCAGCCTGCTCACCGAAGGCTGTCGCGACGCGCTGGTGCTCTGGGGCGACACGCTGGTCGATGGGCACAACCGTTACGGCATCTGCCGCAAGCACGACATTCCGTTCAACACCGTGCAGAACGAGCGTTTCCAGTCCATCGATGACGTCCACCTGTGGATGATCGAGCAGCACCTGGGTCGGCGCAGCGTGTCGGACTTCCAGCGCGGCGTGCTTGCGCTGCGCAAGCGCGAGATCCTGGCCGAGCGTCGCGCCCGGGCGGCCGGGGCGGAAGGGGGCGAATCCGCTTCCGACCTGCCCTTCGATGCCACGGGTGCCCAGCCGGCGGCGCAAAAGCCGCCCAGGCCCCATCCGACGGAGAGCCGCAAGGACATCGCCCGCGAAGCCCGGATCAGCAGCAACCAGGTCGGCATGATCGAGAAGATCCGCAAGGAGGCCGCCCCGGAGGTGGTCGCGGCGGTGAAGTCCGGCAGCCTGTCGATCAGCGCCGCCGCCGCCGTGGCCAGCTTGCCGGAAGAAGAGCAGCGTGCCGCCGCCACGGCCGGGGATGCCGAGCTGAAGGAAGCCGCCAAGCGAGTGCGCGAGTCCAAGCGCAAGCCCCGCGAGAAGCCCACCGACGAGGTGAAGGCGCTGCGTGAGCAAATCGCCGACCTGGAAGCCGAGAACCGCAACCTGCGCCGCGAGATCGACGCCTTGCGCGCCCGCCTCGGCGAGAACGTGCCCGAGGACGCGGACGAAGCCATCGCGGAGTAAGGTGGGGATCGGCCGGGAACTCCGGTGGTGGTCCGGCGTTCCAAAGCCGGTACACCGGACGCGACCTCGAGCGTTCCATGGCATAACCCGGAGCGTCCCATGAAATCGATCCTCGCCCTTGCCGCCTTCACCTCCCTGCTCGCCACGGCCGCCGTGGCGCAGGAGAAACCGCTCAATCTCAAGCTTCCGGCGGATTACGTCCCGGCGCCGGCCAGTTCGACGGCTGCCCCTGCCGCCTCGACCGGAAGCACGACCACGGCGGGCGCCCCCGTGACGAAGAGCGGTGATAGCGTCGCGGTCACGCCCTCACGCCCGAAAGACCCGCCCGGCACCTACTACGGCGACACCAGCGGCCGCATGGCCGGTGCCGATGTGGAAGACGACGGCCCGCGCTGTGACGACGCCACCTACAATAAGCCCCAGGTGCACGGCAGTGTGAGCACGGGCGTGGTCAGCGCCAGCCATGGTGGCAGCGGTAGCTACCAGGCCGGCGCGGTCAGTCTCAGCCAGGCCTTCGGCAGCTGCGAGCACCCCACCGGCGGGGTCAGCATTTCCGTCGGTGGCGGCACGGGTCACTTCAACGGTGGCCGCATCCGCTGAGCGGGCGCGTTTCCTCAACGGCGGCCGCTCAACGGGGCCGCAGCGCGCATGCTTCGTCGTAAGCCGTATTGATTTCCCTGGACCGCCGCTCCGCCAGCGCGCGGATCTCCTCGCCCATGTTGGCGACCTTGTCGGGATGGTATTGGCTCATCCGGGCCCGGTAGGCAGCGACGATTTCCTGATGCGTCGCGTCCGGGGCCACGCCAAGCACTTCGTGCCACGGTAGGGGCCGGTCGAATAACGGCGTGTCCGCGGGGGAATCGTCGCGCGGGGGATCTTCGCGCTTGCCGATCAACGCGGACGTGTACTTGTATCCGATCGCCAGGCACGCGCCGATGACGATGATTTCCAGCGTGCTCATGCCAAAGCGCCTTCGATCTGTTGGAGATAGGTCTGCAATTGCGCGTGGCGTTCGCTGTCGAGGTCTTCCAGATCCATCTGCCGTTGCAGGCGGGAATGGATCGTCGTCGTGAGCCGTCCACGCTCGTCCGCGTCTAGCAAGGCATGGGCAACGGCCACCAGGTCGAAACGCGCCGTGGCATGCAAGCCCTGCTTCCGCACGAGGTTCAGCGCATAAGGCGCACAGAGCAAGGCATCCGATGCCAGCGATGCGAACGCCTTGCCATGCAGGCCGGTGAGTTTGCGTACGCGCCACGCACGCCACACGGCCACGCCGATCGTCGCATAAAGCACCAACATCCACATGAGCAGCGCCCATGCGGAAGTGAACAAAACCGCGGGCATCAGGGCGAACAACACGGTGACGAGCGCCACGGGCAGCGTCGTGGCAGCGACGCCTGCGCGCCACGCCCGCAAGCCGCGCAGCGGCGCGTCGGTACAAGGCACGTGCTGGGACGACCAGCGAAGGCGAAGCAGGAGCCGGTCGGTGCCCAGCAGCGGCGGAATGTACACGTGCCGCCCCGCCAGCTCGAAATCCGAGCCGGCAGAGAACGACCAGCGCCCGTCGCGGCGTTGAAAGAACACGATCTCGTTGTGGTAAAGGAGCAGCGCGGCGTCGTAGACATACATGCCCACGACACCGGCCATCAGCCACCACGCATGCGGAAGCATTGTCGCGATTACGCCTTGCGGCCGAACAGGCGCTTGATGGCACCACCCACCGCGGCCAGTCCGACGAGGATGAACTTCCATGCGGCGGCAAGGAACGTGCCGATCACCGCGAAAAAGCCCTTCTTCGCCGCGACGGCGGCGACACCACCCGTGATCAAGGCCGCGAGGCCATATTCCGCCACGCGATCGCCCGTGTGAAAGTCGGTGTACGCCTGGCCCGGCGTGAAGGCGAAACCGCCCAGCGTGCCCTTGAAGTCGTTTACCGCCGCGGTGAGCGATTCCGGGTCCGACACCAGCACCACGTTCATCACGCCGCTGCGCCCGAGAATGCGCGCGTTGTAATTCACCACCTCGGTTTGCGACTTGTCATTGCGTGCGAGGAAAGACCACGCCAGCGACTTGAACTGCGTGTCGTACTGCGGAGGATTCTTCCAGCCGACGAGCGTGAGCGTGTCCCAGCCGCGAGAGCGTCTTTCCTTGTTGCTTTCCTCGGTGCCTTCCTTCACCGACTTCAGGATATCGTCCGGATCGAGTTTCTCATCGTCCTTCACATAGCCGATGTCGTCGTAGTCGAAGAACGCCGTCCAGCGCATGTCCGTGGGAGCGAGCGTATACGTATCCGTTTCATCCGGCGGATTCTCCATCAGCACGTTGAGCCGCTTCGTACCCTCGGGATCGAGGAACGCATAGCCGTCAGGTACTTCGATCGTGGCCTGTGGCCCAACCTGCACCTTGGTCGGACCGAATTTCCACGGCAGGTCCGAAAGCGCCGATGCATGCGATACGGATGCGAACAGCGACAGCGCCATGAGCGCCGCCCATTTCCTTGCCAAAGCCTTCATGGTGTTTTTCCTGACGGTGCGCCGAGCGCCAGCGCGAGCAGACCCGCGCCCCAATGGCGGATCCGGTGTCCTTCGGTGTCCGTGGAAGCCCCTGCCACGACGGGCCGAGTTTGGCCCCGGGAAAAATCGCCGTCAATGGTCCGCTTTACGGCTTCCGGCGGCCTGACTTCGATGGCGGGTATGCGCCATGCTATGTGTCTCAGCCGAGGAACTTGCCATGACCGACAAGCGCGTGTGTTTCGACTTCGAGATCGACTTCAGCAACGGGGGTGGCATCCAGGGGCAGGATTTTCGTCTGGACATCGAGGGTGACGATATCGGCGATGACGCCCTCGCGGCGCACATCGTCGGTGACCTTCGCCTGCTGATGGTGGGTTCGGTGCGCATCCTGCACAAGCGGATCATCGAGGAACGGCATAAGCGTGCCGATGCGGCGGCGCGGGCGCTATCGCCTGGCGGCATGCGCTTCGACCTCAGCCACGACATCGAAGACGGCATGGTCACGTACAAGGGCCTGCCTGCGCCGATGATCTGCGATTATCTTTCACGCGAGCGATCGCGCGGCATCTATGCCGAAGGCACGGAGTTCCAGATAGGTCGCATCGACATGGTCGCGAACACCGGCACCTATATCGATACGCCGTTCCATCGCTATGCCGACGGGCACGATCTCGCGGGCCTGCCTCTGGACCGCATCGCCGACGTCCCGGGCATGGTCGTTCGCGTGGAAGGCATGGACGGCCCTGCCATCGACTGGCACGTCTTCGCCGCGACCGATGTCACCGGCAAGGCCGTGCTGGTGCAGACGGGCTGGGACCGTCACTGGCGCACGGACGCCTATTTCGAAGGCCATCCCTTCCTGACGGAAGCCGCCGCGACGTGGTTGCGCGACCACGAGGCCCTACTCGTCGGCATCGACTCGTACAACATCGACGACGTGTCGGGCGGTACGCGACCCGTGCACTCGGTGCTCCTTGCCGCCGGCATTCCCATCGTCGAACACCTCACCGGGCTGGCGGCGCTGCCCGCCGATGGTTTCTGCTTCACGGCGGTACCACCGAGGATACGCGGACTGGGAACGTTCCCGGTCCGCGCCTATGCGCGGATGACCGACCGTTCGGGCGTCGAATGAAACACCACGATCCGTTCCGCCGTGGACGGATCCGGGTCGTCACTTCGCAACCAGGCCATACGCGCGAAGGTGCGAGAGCACGGCCCCAGCGTCACTACCCTCACGGGTCGACGGCGCGCTTCCTTCTCGATGTTCGCCACGACATCGCGCAGCACGGTGCCGACAAAAGGTGTGAACAGGTAAAACACGTTCGCGCCGGAGAGATCCGCATCGCGGGCATCGCCCGCCACGATCTCGACGCCTGTGAGGTTCAGGTCCGCCACGGCCTCCATCGCGCGTGACACGTAGGCGGGCTCCCGCTCGACACCCAGCGTGCGTGCGCCCGTGATCAGATGCACAAGGATCGGCACGTGGCCGAGGCCTGCGCCGAGATCGAGCACGACGTCGTCCGCCACGATGCGTGCTCGCGCCACGCCATCGATGATGTGTCGCGTCGGACTGGGCTGGTAGAAGACCATCTCGGGCGGCGGTACCGGATGCCCGACCTCGGGCTCCTCCAGTGCCAGAACGCCCGCGACGATGTGATCGAGGACGTCGTAGTGCTGGCCCGAAGGAATGCCCACGTCGAGCCAGGGTGCCAATGCCGCGCGCCCGTCCCCTTGGCGAACCGCCTCGCGCATACGCGCGAAGCCTTCGGCGTCGATCGCCTCCATCGTATCGATCAGCGCAACGGCCCGGTCGTGCAGCGCCGGTTCGTCGACGCCGATCAGCAGAAGATCGATGCGATCCGCGGCTTCGGCGCGCCAGCGAAAGGCGGACGGTTCGCGCCATGCCTGCTCGCTTTCGAGGAGCTGCACGAGCGCGGCAAGCGATTGCATCAGGCGTGATCCTCGGGTGGGGAACACGATGATACGGCCTGACCGGGTTGAGCGAGCCTGCTGCGTGTGGAATGCTCGGGGTCGATCTTTCGCAGCCGACAGGATCCGCCGGATGAAGCCCGCACGTCGTTCGCTCCACCCTCGCCGTCTCGCCGCCGCGCTCGCGGCCCTCGTCTGCGTGCCTGCCATGGCGACACCGCCATTGGCGACCCTCGTCTTCCGTGATGGTGGGCGGCCCGTGCTCAGCATCACCGATCCCCACGGGCTCACGCTGGTCGACGAGACACTGGGCCTGCGGACGACCGATGCGGACCTGACCCATGACCTGAAGCTGGTGGGGACGACGCAGCGGCAACTGACCGAGCGCTACCGCATGACCGTCGGCAAGCGCCTCGACCGCAACGCCAATCTTTCGGAAACACGCTACGCGCTGCGCAACGACAAGGGCCAGCAGCTCGATGTCGTCGTGCGCGTCGCCAATGACGGCGTGGCCTTCCGTTATGAATTGCCGGGCGTGACGCATGCGACGGTGACCGGTGAGGTAACCACTTTCAACGTGCCTGCGTCCGCGAAGGCGTGGCTGTTGCCGTACAACCCGCAGTATGAAAAAGAGCGTATCGAAACCACCGCCGGTGCCGCCGCTCCGGGTGACTTCGGCTATCCGTCGCTCTTTCGCGTCGGTGACAACTACGTGCTGATCACCGAAGCGAACGCGGACGGGCGCTATGACGGCAGCCGGCTCACGCACACGGCGAACAGCGGCAGCTTCGCGCTCACCCTTGCCGACGCGCGCGTGGACTCGACGGGTATCACGCCGTGGCGAACAGTGATCGCCGGCGACCTCGCCACCGTCACCGAATCCACCCTGGTCGACGACCTGGCCGATCCCGCGCGGTTCGCCGACACGGCATGGATCCGACCGGGCAAGGTCGCGTGGTCGTGGTTGAGCGAGCACGACAGCCCGTCGAACGTCGAAAGGCAGAAGGCCTACGTCGACTTCGCCTCGCGTCACCACCTTCCGTACGTCCTGGTCGATGAAGGCTGGAGCGATGCCTGGGTGCCCGATCTCGTCCGCTACGCGAACGCGCGGCACGTCGACGTGTTGCTTTGGTTCCATTGGTCGAAGCTGGACACCCCGGCGAAACGTGTCGCGGAACTGACCCGGGTCAAGGGCTGGGGAGTGAAGGGCGTGAAAATCGACTTCATGGAATCGGATTCGCAGGCGCGCTACCGCTGGTACGATGAGACCCTTGCGGATACGGCGAAGCTGCACCTGATGGTGAATTTTCACGGTGCCACCATCCCGCATGGCCTCGCACGCACGTGGCCCCACCTGATGAGCATGGAAGGCGTACGCGGCGCCGAGAACGATCCGCCGGCGGTAGGCAATACGATCCAGCCCTATACGCGCAATGTCGTCGGCTCGATGGATTACACACCGGTCGCCTTCGACGCCGGCCGCAAGGAGGCGTCCATCGCCCACGAAGTGGCTTTGCCGATCGTCTTCGAGTCCGGCTGGACCCACCTGGCCGACAGTCCGGAGGCTTATGAGCGGCGTCCGCAAGCGCTCGCCTTCCTCGAGCAGGTCCCGACCGTGTGGGACGAGACGAAGCTGATCGGCGGCGTGCCCGGACAGGATGCGATCTTCGCCCGCCGCAGCGGTGACCGCTGGTTCATCGGTGCGATCGCCGCGGGCCCTGCCCGCCGCCTCACTACGGCAATCGGCTCGCTGGGTGTCGGCCCATGGCACGCCGATATCGTTCGCGACGGCGTGGGGCGAGGCGATGTCGTCCGCTCGGCGCAGACCGTCACCGCGGATGGCTCATTGTCCTTCGACGTACCGCTCAATGGCGGCTTCGCCGCCATCCTGTGTCCGCTCGCCAAGGGGCAATTCGCGAACGGCTGCTACCGGTAACCGAAGCCCCGGCGAATGAGGCGCCACCCGCGCTTGGCCAGATGGGACCGCGCGGGGAACGCCCTTGCCATGGGCAGGCGCACGCTCACCTCCGTACCCCTGTCCAGCCGGGAAGCGATCGTCGCGGTCACGCCGATGGTCGCGGCGCGCTCGCGGATACCGCGCAGGCCCCAATGGCCTTCGCGGCCTTCCCGCAGCACCGCTTCGTCGATGCCACGTCCGTCATCCCGCACCGCCAGAAGCAACTCGTCTCCCTCCTCGCGCAGCTCCACGTCGATGCGGCTGCCCTTCGCGTGGGCGACAGCGTTGTGCACGGCTTCGCGTGCAATGCCGTACAACTCGTCGCGCACCAGGGCGTCCATGTCGCGCAGATCCGCCATGACGGTCACCACGACCGGCACGGTGTGCTCCGTGGCATAAGCCGAGGCGAGCGCGCGCAGCGCGACATCCAGGCGAGCCGATTCACCCGCGTGGGCACGCAGGTCGCGCACGCGGTCCCGGGCTTCCACCAGGGCTTCGTCGGCCCGGTCCAGCGCACGTTCCATGTCGGCACGCAGCGGTTGCTCGGGCGGCACGCGATTGGCGATCGCCTGGAAGCGCATGGTGAGGCCCTGGATGCTCTGCAGCAGCGTGTCGTGCAATTCCCTGGCGATGCGCTCGCGCTCGGCATGGCGCTCCTGCAGGCGCGCGCGCAACTGGGAGGCGACGCTGCGCAACCGGATGAAGAAGGCCAGCCAGATCAGCAGCGCGACCGCGACGATGCACATCAGGAAGAACCACGGCATCTGGTAGAAAGCGCGGGCCACGGTCACGGTGATCGACGCGCCTTCCTCGTTGATGACGCCATCCTCGTTGGCCGCGATGACGCGGAAGACGTACGTCCCGGGAGGCGGGTCGGTGTAGACGGCTTCGCGGTCGTTTCCCGCGTCGCGCCAGCGCGTGTCCAGTCCTTCCATGCGGTAACGGAAGCGCACGCGTTCCGGCATCGTCAGGCTCGTGGCGGTAAAGGCGATGCGCAGCCGCTCGGTCTTCGCGGGCAGGCCCACGGTCGCCGTCGCCGGCCACGTCCCCACGTCCGTCGAGATGGCGCGGATCGACACGGGCGGCGGTAAGGGATTACGCGGAATGTTCGCGGGATCGATGGACACGATGCCGCTGGTGGTGGCGAACCACAGCCGGCCATCTTGCGCGACGACCGCGGTGGGTAGCGGGCGGAACTGCGCCGGCGTGCCCGGCAGGCCGTCGAGGGAATCGAACAGGGTGACCGGTGGATGAAAGTCCGGATCCCCGATGGCACGCGCCATGTCCGCGCCACGGATACGTGCGACGCCCTGCGCCGCGTTCACCCAGAAATCGCCGCGATGATCGCGCACGAGGCCCGAGACGCCGCGCAGCGGTTCGCCCTCGGTGGCGATCATGCGCGCACGATCGGCGATGACCGCGCCGATCCCCAGTTCACCGCCGACCCACATCGCCTCGCCATCCTCGAGCAGGGCGGTGACGTTGCCGACCGCCAGCCCTTCATCGGGCCCGATCACCGTGTCCCGATCACGGCCCGTCTGGCGGACGAGGATCGTGTTTCGCGCGAAGCCCATCCAGAGCTGCCCGCGACGATCCTTCACCAGCACGAGCGGTGCGGAGTCCGTGGCGAAGGCCGGCAAGGGATCGTGTTCCCAGCCGCCTTGGGTGAAATGGAAGATGCCCGGGCGGTTGATCGATGCCCACGCGCCGCCCATGCCGTCGCCGACCACGGCCTGCACGCCCGAGTAATCCGGATAGGGCAACGGCGCGATGGGATCCGGCCGTCCATCACGAAGGCGCCAGAGGCCGCCAGGGCCGCCCAGCCAGATGCCGTCGGCGTCTCGACTGGCGGCGGTGATCGCCTGGGTCAGGTCGATGGGATCGATACCGGACACATCCACACGGCTGAGCGGACGGCTCTTGGTGCCGACCCATATCCCCTGCCCCTTCGCCGCGACCATGGCGAAGTCCGTCGCGCCCGACGGCAGCATCGCCGGCAACAGGCGGCTGACACGAAAGCGGTCGAGGCCACGGCTTCCACCGACCCAGATGTTGCCTTCGCGGTCCTGGATCACGCTCGTCGCATAGTCCGAACTGAGACCGTCGCGCTCCACGAATTGCTGTGCGTCGGCGCCGTCCGCGCCGATCACCTGGTGGGCGAGGTCGTGCACGCGCGGCACCCGGCGGATGCCGTCGCCCAGCGTGGGCATCCACAGCGCCCCATCGCGATCGAATAGCAATCCCGCCGACGAGATCCTCAGGATGGGGCCTTCTTCGGCGGGATCGGTCTTCCCGGCCCATACGGGATGCACGCCACCGTCGGCTTCGGCGACCCAGATCGCGCCGTCGGGGCCCTCGGCGATCCGGTTGACCCTGCCGACGTTGCGCGTCGCCAGCTCGAAGCGATGGCCGCCACGCGGCAACCACGCAAGCGCGCCCTCGGTGGCCACCCACAGTCGTCCCTCCCGGTCGACGGCCAGGTTCCGTGCGCGCAGCCCGGGCAGGCCCATGGATTCCCCTGCCGGCACCCAGCGACCCTGGTCGAGGCGCACGAGGCCATTGAAGGTCGCGGCCCAGATCGTGCCGTCGGGTGTTCCGGCGATCGCGTACACCGTTCCCGTCGGCAGCCCGGACGCTGCCGCGTAATGCGTGGCGCGATCACCTTCGACATAACTGGCGACGCCGTAACGAAAGCCGACCCAGAGGCCACCGGATGGCGTGGCGTACAGCGTGGAAACACTGGATGCGGGGAAGTCACCGCCCTCGCGCGGCCGATAGCGCTCGAAACGCACGCCGTCGAAGCGGTACAGCCCCGTCTGCGTTCCCAGCCAGAGATAACCGTCCGTCGTCTGCGCCAGCGCGGTGACCTGGCCCGGTGCGCCTTCGCGCACGGTCCAGGCCGTGTGATAGAACTGGGCGATGTCGCGCTCGCTGCTGTCCATCGCATGCGCGGCGCAGCCGAACACCGTCCAGCCGGCGGCGACCAGCCAGACAGACAGCCACGCAACGATGGCGCGATGAAAGCGCACGCCGGCATCCTCTTCTTGAGAGGCGCAAAGATAGCGCGTGCAAGGGTGGTCCGTCGCTGAAGGACGAGCCCGGAGGCGTCAGTCCGCGATGCCCATCTCGCGCAGGAAGGCGAGCGAATCGCCCAGCACCCGGGCCGCCGCGGGTGACCGCTCGGGCGAGGCGAGCACGTGCGCGGCGTGGTCGTAGGCCACCAGACGTCGCTGCGACGACGGCGTGGCGAGCCAGCCGAACGCCTGCCGCATCGCCGTCACGGAAGTGAGCGTGTCGTGGTCCCCGTCGCCGCCATCCCATACGCCGATGAACACGGGGCATGCGATCTTGCCCAGCCGCTCGGGCCGCATCCAGTCGATGAAGAGTCGCGCGATGGCCCGGTACCCGTCGGAATGCACCACCGACGACCAATACCGCCGCTGGAACGGCGAACGCTCGCCCGGCGGGACGACAGGGCCCTGCAGCAGCACCGCCGCGCGCAGTTGCTCCGGGTCGTGCACGCGGATGCCGGGCGACCAGAGAACCAGTGCATCGATCGCCTCGGGCCGGCGCACGGCAAGGTCCAGGGCAAGCGACGCACCCATCGACGTCCCCACCAGGACGACGCGCTCGCCCAGCTGCAGGCCGATATCCAGGGCATCGTCCGCATCCTGCCGCCAGCGCTCCGGCGAGGCGCCCGCCATCGCATCGGGCGCGTCGCTGCCATGGCCGCTCAGGCGGTTGAGGAAAAGATGCGCCGCGCAGGCGTCGGCGATCGCACGATGCGCGGGATCGCCCTCCTTCTGGCTGGCAGTGAAACCATGCAGGTAGACCACGGAACGTGGCCGCCGTGTATGCGGCGTGTCCCCGTGGAAAACGATGCGTGCCTCGTTGTCGGGCTTGATGCCCGTCGTTTCACGCTCGCGCCTGTCGACCTCGGTGGCGAGTTCGTCCAGGTCGGTCACGCGTCGGCCGCCGCGCCAAGCTGTTCCCTCTGCGCATCCACGAGACGGCGGACGGAACGGCTCAAGGCATCGATCTCGGCGAACGCGCCGCGCATGTCCCCACCGGCATCGACGATCAGGGCGATGTCGTCGCAAACGCGGCTCGCGCCCTGAATGCCAAGATTGCCGAGCACGTTGCGCAAGGCGTGGATCGCCTCCGATGCCGCGGCGATGTCGCGCGTCGTGATCGCGCTACGCAGCGCGCCGAGATGATGGCTCGTGGTCCGGGAACACAATTCGATGAAGGCGGCAAACTCCTCGTGGCTGCTCAACGCGCGCATGTCGTCCAGCGGCGTGCCGCCCGACCATTCCACCAGTGGCTCGGCGGCCGGATG
>Ga0209216_1000090_pt1 | contig 19579 bp, 19 predicted proteins | sample TexAe_OM2H0_O2_FD_187940 | JGI IMG/M metagenome (GOLD analysis project Ga0209216, IMG submission 187940) | Forest soil microbial communities from Davy Crockett National Forest, Groveton, Texas, USA - Texas A ecozone_OM2H0_O2 (SPAdes) (version 2) | ecosystem: Environmental > Terrestrial > Soil >... | reverse complement strand
CGGCGAGCAAAACCGGATCCTGCGCGACGAATCGATAGTCCGCCCCTTCCGGCAGCAAGGCGTTCAGTTCGTCGATATCGGGCCATGCGGCCCCCTCGACGAACGACGCGAAACGCGACCAGTGCGACAGTGGCGGCGACGCCAGCACGCGCCTGTCGAGCGCATCCCGCGTCGGCGCCACGTGCCGCATGGAGCTTAGGCCAGGCGACCGTAAAGGTCGTGGGCGTCCGCTTCCTCGACGATGACATCGACGAACTGGCCCGGCTTCAGCAGCTGGCCGTCGTCGATACGCACGGCACCGTCGATTTCCGGTGCGTCGGCACTGGAGCGTCCCCATGCGCCGTCCGCGTCGATCTCGTCGACCAGCACCTTGATCGTCTTGCCGACCTTGCGCTGCAGCTTCGCGGCGGAAATTTCCGCCTGCACCGCCATGAACTGCTCGAGGCGGTCTTCCTTCAGTTCTTCGTCGATCTGGCCCGGCAGGTCGTTCGCCTTCGCGCCATCGACCGGCGAGTAGGCGAACGCGCCCACGCGATCGAGTTCGGCTTCGCGCAGGAAGTCCAGGAGCTCCTGGAATTCATCGTTCGTCTCGCCCGGGAAACCGACGATGAAGGTGCTGCGGATGGTGAGGTCCGGTACCTGGCGGCGCCAGTTCTGGATGCGCTCGAGCGTCTTGTCGACGTTGCCCGGGCGTTTCATGAGCTTGAGGATGCGCGGGCTGGCATGCTGGAACGGAATATCCAGGTAGGGAAGGATCTTCCCTTCGGCCATCAGCGGCATCACTTCGTCAACGTGCGGATACGGATACACGTAATGCAGGCGGGTCCACACACCGAGTTCGGAAAGACCCTGGCAGAGTTCCGTCATGCGCGTGCGGTAGGCCTTGCCGCGCCACTCGTGCTCGGCATAACGGACGTCCACGCCATAAGCGCTGGTGTCCTGCGAGATCACCAGCAACTCCTTCACGCCACCCTTCACCAGGCGCTCGGCTTCGAGCAGCACCTGGTCGACGGGACGGCTGACGAGGTCGCCGCGCATCGACGGGATGATGCAGAAGCTGCAACGGTGGTTGCAGCCTTCGGAAATCTTCAGGTACGCGTAGTGCTTCGGCGTGAGCTTCACGCCCGTGTCGGGCACGAGGTCGAGGAACTTGTTGCGCGTGGGTGGCAGCGCCGTGTGGACGGCACTCATCACGCTGCTGTAGTCCTGCGGACCGGTGATCGCGAGCACGTCCGGATAGCTCTCGCGGATCAGTTCCGACCGCTTGCCGAGACAGCCGGTAACGATCACCTTGCCGTTCTCGTGCAACGCCTCGCCAATGGCGTCCAGTGATTCCTGCACGGCGGAGTCGATGAAGCCACAGGTGTTGACCACCACGGCATCGGCCTCGCCGTACGTGGGCACGATCTCGTAGCCCTCGACCTTGAGCTGGGTGAGGATGCGTTCGGAATCGACAAGCGCTTTCGGACAGCCGAGGCTGACGAAACCGATCTTCTGGGTCTGGGCGGCCTGGGACATGTGCCGTGGGTACCGGGGGAAGGAAGCCGGGCATTATAGCTGGTTAGCGGCCACGAGGCCGGACGGCGCCGCACGGCCGTTCCGGCTATATCCCGGCTATATCCGGGCGCGTCAGGGCTACCGCGCACCTTCCAGCCCGTGCCGGGCCCCTCTGGGGGCAGAACCTATGGGGGTTCAATCGCGCGGGTATGGGGCGAAGGCTTGACGATGCCCCCTACTGGCGTCGGTAGTAGGCACGAGAATCGCCGCTTTCCACACTGACAGCCCGGACCTTTCCGCGTGCGTCGCGATGAAACTCAAGCTGCATGAGAGGCATGGCATCGGATTCCGGATCCACGAAGCGCGTCGGCGACAGGGCCTCTAGCTGGTGCACGTTATCGTCGCCCGGTACTCGCATCGACGCCTTGCCGTGGGACATCGTGATCTGAAACGAGTCGGCATCGAAGTCATCGGCGAGTCGGCCGCGAACGTCCATAGGCAGGCTGCCATCCAGGCGATACGTGCCCTGGTAGTCGGCATAGGAGACGTCCGCAGGATCGAGTGGGACAGCACGCAATACCGGATCCTCGCCCTGACCGATCATGTCGGACAACGCATGCCGGATTTCCAGTCGCAGTCGGGCACCGTTGGGGCTGTTGGTAAGGATCACGAACCCGTCGCCCGTCTCCAGGTAGCCCTCCATCCAGGCGCGGTAATTGTCGTTGGAGCCACTGTGGAAAAAGACCCGTCCGTTACCCGATCCCATAAGCTCCGGTCCAAGCCCCTGGGGGCTGGGAGCAACGGGGCTCATCATCTGTGTGGCAAGGGCGCGCGACAGGAACCCGTTACGGCCTTGATAGCTCTCGATCAGCATGGCAACCATGACACCGAGCTCGTTCGCGCTCGTCCAAAGTCCCGAGGCCGCCTGTTCGGGAAACGACTGCCAACCACGCGGCAACGCGATGACCTTACCTTGCTCATCGTGGGCTCTGGCGATATTGCCGCGCGAGGACGACAAGGGACTTTCAAACGTGCTGCGCTGCATATGCAGCGGATCGAGCAGCCAGGTGTGGGCGGCCGTGGCGAAATCGGTGTGGGTCACGTCTTCGAGTAACTGCTGCTCGACCTCGATGCCTCCTCCCGAATAGGCGTAGCGCGAGCCTGGCGGGTAGATAAGTCGAACGGCATGGTGTTTCGCAGGTGGAAGACCATCCAGCGTTTGCAACAAGGTCGGTACCTGCTCCTGAGGCAGGAAATCAGGAAAGCCGCCCACGTTGAACCCGGAGGTATGCGACATCAGCATGCGCAGGGTTACGTCGGGATGCGGAGTGTCCTTGGTGGCCGGAACATGCCAGCTCGTCAGGTAGGTATCGATGTTGCGGTCGAGGTCCAGCTTCCCTGCCTGCACCATGCGCAGGATCATCACGGCCGTCGCTACCTTACTGATCGAGCCTGCCGAGAACAGCGTATCGCCATCGACTTTGTCATTCGTGCCAGCTTCCCGAAGCCCGTATCCCTTCACCTGCCATACCTTGCCATCGCGCAGCACCGCGATGGCAAGGCCGGGGATGTGGTAGTAGGCCATCCGTTCGTTAAGCGACCAGTGCGGAACGGGGCGGCCGGCTTCCACGATCGCGGGGCGAAGGTTGTTTTCCCAAGACGAATTGTCGGTAGCCGCGTCAGCAGCCGACGCCATCGGAATCGAAAAGGCAACGAATGCAAGGACCGCCAGTTTCCGGAAGAAGCGAGGTACCTGCGGCTGCACGAACTTGATCGGCATGTGGCAATTCTCCAGTCATCCTTAGACGGCAATCAGCGCGGTACGGCGATAACCTGAACTGTATTGACCAGGGTCCCCGACCATACGTCATCGCGGTTTCCGTTGGTCAGGTAGGTAATGACGTAGTGATCGTCCAGGTTTGCGCCGTACAGGATTCGAACGCGAACCTTGGTGCCGCCATCGTGGCCCACCTCATGCCAGTGCCCTTCTTCACCGTAGTCCCAACCGGATGCAAAGCCACCCTGGTTGCCATTGGAGAACTGGTAGGGATGCCAGTGTTTCAGTAACGCTGCTTTCGAGACGAGCTTCCCGTTGGCGATGGCGGACATGAACGCATCCACGTCTGCCAGGGTCGAGACAATGCATCCCTGGGCAATGGCGTAATCAGGCCAGTTCACCGGCGGGTCGACAAGGGCACGACCGTTTTCCGCGTGGTAACTCTCGACCATGCCGGCGGGCGGGTGCGATATATCCAGCGAGGTGTGGCGTAAGTTCAGACGCCGGATGATCCGCTCGTCGACCAAGGTCCGGTACGACGTGTGCGTTACGTTCTGAAGAACCGCCTCGAGGACGAGATAGTTCGTTCCCGAGTAGCGCGTCTGTACATCAGGCGCCGACGTGACAGGCATTTTGCTTACGGCAGCGAAGGCCGCATCGAGTGTCGGCGGAAACGGCCGGTCCATGTGCTGCGGATCAAAGAAGTTCGGCAAACCCGTCACATGGTTCATGAACTGCTCGACGCGAATGGAACGCCATGCATCGGGGAGGCTCGGGACATAACGCGAGGCAGGTGCGGTCAGGTCGATCTTGCCCTCTTCCGCAAGCTGAAGGACCAGCGTATTGGTGAACAGCTTGCTCACCGAATAGATGGGGAATGGCGTTTCCCGAGTGATCGTCTTGCCGCCGCCGAGGACCGTCGTCCCCGTGGTCCCTTCGTAGATGAGTTCATCATTGTGGCTTACGCGTACCGCCTGGGCCGGAATCCCATGACCCAACGCGTTTGCCTTGAGCTGCGCGTCAAGTGCGTCCTGCAGATCGTTAGCGTGCCCCGGCCCAACAGCCGCGAGCCAGACGCCGACGATGACAAGCCATGTCTTCATTGCTCCTCCCCCTGATAATAAAAGGCGTAACCATGCCCTGAGCCGGCGCGACAAGAGTCGGGCCCTTGGAGAAGAAATGCTACTGTCCACGCCCGGGCAAAAAGCTAACGTTACACGCGTTTAGATTCGCTTAGCTACGCCCCATTCGGGCACGACTCGGATACGGACTCCCGGTTAATCTTAGCGGACCTTTCTCACCCTCTCCGGAGACCCGCCCCATGGGCCACACCCTGATCCTCGACACGTCCCGCCCGCACGAAAGTATCGACGCCTACCTGGCCGAGCCCACGGGTACGCCCAAGGGCGGCATCGTGGTCATCCAGGAGATCTTCGGCGTGAACGGGCATATCCGCAGCGTCGCCGATCGTTTCGCGGCCGAAGGCTACGTCGCGATCGCACCCGCCCTGTTCGACCCCGTCGAGAAGGGCGTGGAACTGGGCTATGACCAGGAGGGCACGCAGAAGGGCGTGAAGCTGATCTCCGAACTGGGCCTGTTGCGGCCGACGCAGGACGTGGGCATCGCTGCCCGCCTGATCGCTGACCGCTTCAAGGTGAAGGTTGGGACGGTCGGCTATTGCTGGGGTGGCACGATTGCCCTGCTGGCCGCACTGCGCCTCGGCCTGCCCTCGTCCAGCTACTACGGCTCGCGTAACGTGCCCTTCCTGTCGGAGCCCGCGAAGGCCAACGTGATTTTCCACTTCGGCGAGCGCGATCACTCCATCCCGCCCGACATGGTCGAAAAGCATCGCGAACTGAAGCCCGACATGGACACCTGGGTCTACCCGGCGGACCACGGTTTCAACTGCGACGTGCGCGCCAGCTATGACGAACCCAGTGCGAAACTCGCCTGGGAACGCACCCTCGCCTTCTTCGCCCGCGAACTGAAGTGAGCGAAGGGTTCGAACTCGATCCGCGCCTCGCCGGCGACACGTTCGTCGTCGGCGACCTTTCCTTGTGCCGTGTGCTGTTGATGCGCGATCGCCGCTACGCCTGGCTGGTGCTGGTGCCGCGGCGGCAAGGGATGGTGGAAGTCGCCGACCTGACGGCGAACGAGCGCGAGACGCTCTGGCGCGAGGTGGATGCCGCCGGTGCCGCGCTGCGCGCGGTGGCACCGTGCGACAAGCTCAACATCGGTGCCCTGGGCAACATCGTGCGGCAGCTGCACGTGCATGTCGTGGCGCGCGTTGAAGGGGATGCCGCGTGGCCTGGGCCTGTGTGGGGCCATGGGAAGGCGGAAGCGTATGGCGACGGAGAGGCTGAGGAGCGGCTGGAGGCCTTGAAGGGGCGGTTGGGCGGGGTTGTCGCCAGGTCGTATCGCCGCTGAAGCGGCTCCCACAGGAACGAAAAAAAACCCGGTCGCGATCCGCCTGGGGCGGTCGCGACCGGGTTTTTCGATCAGCCTGGCTTAGTAGCCCTGCTGGCCCTGGTTCTGCGGGTCGTAGGCGCCGCTGGACGCTTCCTTGCCCTGCATGCGATCCGGGAGGGCCGCCTTGTGCGGGGTGTCTTCCAGCTGACGGGCGTTTTCTTCCACGGCGTTCAGGCGAACCAGTTCGCCCTTCTTGTCGTAGTACACGGCAAAGCCGTAATCCAGCTGCATGCGGGCCAGGAAGCCCAGGTGGTTGTCGCGGATCTTCGAATCGTCGCTGGGCAGCACGAGTACCGTCTTCGGCAGCTTGCCCTGGTCCTTCAGGTAGGCGAAGTGGCTACCCGTGTCGGCGGCGGAAAGCACCGCGCCGTCAACGATGAACTGGCCGCTCTTGTAAGCCTTGATCGTGACGTCGAACTTGGCCTGCTCGGTCGACACGTGATCGTTCTTCGTGCCGCCACCGAACATGTGGCAGCCGGTGAGCACCAGCATGCTGGCGAGGAACATCGCTGCGGCAGTGCGGCGCATCAGGGTGGAAAGTCGGATCATGCGGGTGTCTCCGTGCATTCGGTCGGGCGTGGAAGGAGGCAAGTTTACCGCGCGCGGATGTCGCGCGCGTCTGCGACGTGAAGGCCGTTCAGGTGCTTGGCAGCGTGACGCCGCGCTGGCCCTGGTACTTGCCGCCACGGTCGGCGTAGGACACTTCGCACTCCTCGTCGGACTCGAGGAAGAGCATCTGCGCCACGCCTTCGTTAGCGTAGATTTTTGCGGGCAGCGGGGTGGTGTTGGAGAACTCCAGGGTCACGTGGCCCTCCCACTCCGGCTCGAGCGGGGTCACGTTCACGATGATGCCGCAGCGGGCATACGTGCTCTTGCCGAGGCAGATCGTGAGCACCTTGCGCGGAATGCGGAAGTACTCAACGGTGCGTGCCAGGGCGAAGGAATTCGGCGGGATGATGCAGACGTCCGACTTGATGTCGACGAAGCTGCGCTCGTCGAACGCCTTCGGATCGACGATCGTGGAATTGATGTTCGTGAACACCTTGAACTCGTCGGCGCAGCGGACGTCGTAGCCGTAGCTGGACGTGCCATACGACACCAGCCGGTGGCCGTCGCGCTCCTTGACCTGGCCAGGGGCGAACGGCTCGATCATGCCGTGCTCGGCGGCCATGCGGCGAATCCACTTGTCGGACTTGATGCTCACTTACTGTCTCCCTCGCTGGAGCCGGAAAGGTATAGGAACGCCGTCGAACACGCTACTTACGTGTTCTGGATGACGATCTTGGGGAAGGAAATCGCCTTGTTCCGCGCCTGCAGCGAAAGCTTCGCGGCGGTGCTGCGGGCAATGGCGCGATAGCGCGCGGCGAGATCGGAATCGGGGATGGCGGCCACGGTGGGCTTGCCGTCGTCAGCCTGCTGGCGGATGCGGATATCCAGCGGAAGCTCGCCAAGGAAGGCGATGCCGGCCTGCTCCGCCATGCGCGCGCCGCCACCGTGGCCGAAGATGTGCTCTTCGTGGCCGCAGTTCGAGCAGACGTGGGTGGCCATGTTCTCCACCACGCCGAGCACCGGCACCTCCACCTTGCGGAACATGCCCAGCGCCTTGCGGGCGTCCAGCAGCGCGATGTCCTGCGGCGTCGTGACGATGACCGCCCCGGACACCGGCACTTTCTGCGACAGGGTGAGCTGGATGTCACCCGTGCCCGGTGGCAGGTCGATGATGAGGTAGTCGAGTTCTTCCCAGCGGGTGTCGGTCAGCAACTGCATCAGTGCCTGGGTGGCCATCGGACCACGCCAGATCATGGGCGTGTCTTCCTCGATCAGCAGGCCGATCGACATCGCCTGCAGGCCGTGGGCCCGCATCGGGATGATGCTCTTGCCGTCGGGCGAGCCCGGCTTGCCGCTGAGGCCCAGCATGCGCGGCTGGCTCGGGCCGTAGATGTCCGCATCGAGGATACCGACCGTGGCGCCCTCGGCGGCCAGGGCGAGGGCCAGGTTCACGGACACCGTGGACTTGCCCACGCCGCCCTTGCCGGAGGCCACGGCGACGATGTTCTTGACCCCGGGAAGCGGCGCCAGCTGGCCCTGCACCTTGTGCGCGTGCACCCGCCAACTGACCGAGACGGCGGCCACGGCGATGGCGGATTCCGCTTCGAGGGCGGCCTTGGCCTCGGCGGCCGCCTGCTCGACGTAGCCCGTGGCCGGGTAGCCGAGCTGGATATCGACCGAAACCCGGTCCCCGTCCACGCCGACGGCGCGGATGGAGGCGCTCAGCGGCTGGCCGGAATGGGGGTCGATCACGCGGTCGAGGATGCCGCGAACGAGGGTTTCACTGACCTGGGTCATGGGTTACGACGTGAGGAAAATCGAAGATCGCCCATTATGCCAGCTTGGCCCGCCACGCCGGGCCGATGCCCCCTACCGCGATGCAGCTTGACGGCCGACACGGCGGTCGTCAGGCTCCGGCCGTACCTGACCGTATGGGGAGCCCGCAAGCCTATGAAGCCTTTGATCCGCACTGCCTTTGCCCTCGCCTTCGCCGCGAGCGCCCTCCCCGCCCTGGCCGCCAACGACAGCCCGGTGGGCAAGTGGAAGACCATCGACGACGAGACCCACCAGGTGAAGTCCATCGTGGAGATCACCGAGAATGGTGGCCTGCTCGAGGGCAAGGTGCTCCAGGTGCTCAAGCCGGACGACCCGAATGACGTCCACCCTGTCTGCAAGAAGTGCGACGGCGAGCGGAAGAACAAGCCCATCGAAGGCATGACGATCATGTGGGGCCTGAAGAAGGACGGCGACGAGTGGTCCGGCGGGCAGATCCTCGATCCGTCCAAGGGCAAGATCTACAAGGTCACCATCAAGCTCATCGACGGCGGCAACAAGCTCGACGTCCACGGCTTCATCGGCTTTTCGCTGATCGGCCGTAGCCAGGAATGGCAGCGCGCAGAGTAAGCCAGCGACAACGCCATGCAGGAATGGGAGCCTGCCGCGCCAGGCTCCCACGGCGTCGCGGGCAAGGCTCGCTCCCGCAGCGCCCATGCCATAATCCCGGGTCCTGAAGCCGACCCGATCCCCATGGCCCGTCGCATCCTCGTCACCAACGCTCTTCCCTATGCCAATGGCCCGCTCCACCTGGGCCACATGCTCGGCTATATCCAGGCCGACATCTGGGCGCGGGCGCAGCGAATGCAGGGTAACGAGGTCTGGTACGTGGCCGGCGAAGATGCGCACGGCACGCCGATCATGCTCGCTGCCGAGAAGGTCGGGAAGACGCCCGAGGATTACATCGCGGGCATTCGTGCGAGCCACGAAGCGGATTTCACCGACTTCCATTTCAGCTACGACCAGTACCACACCACCCACTCGCCCGAGAACCAGGATCTGGCGACGGCGATCTACACGCGCCTGCGCGACGCCGGCTTCATCGCCCGCCGCGACATCCAGCAGCTGTACGATCCCGAGCGCGACATGTTCCTGCCGGACCGCTACATCAAGGGCACCTGCCCCAACTGCGGCACGCCGGACCAGTACGGTGACAACTGCGAGAACTGCGGCGCCACCTATGCACCGACGGACCTCATCAACCCGTATTCGGTGATGTCCGGCGCGACGCCGATCCTGCGCGATTCCGAGCACTACTTCTTCGAGCTGGGCAAGTTCGAGACCCTGCTGCGCGACTGGTTCGCCGGCAAGCTCACCGACGGCAAGCCGGTGGCGAACAGCGGTGTCGTCGCCAAGCTGGCGGAATGGCTCGATGGCGGGCTGCGCGACTGGGACATCTCACGCGACGCGCCCTACTTCGGCTTCCCGATCCCCGACGCGCCGGGCAAGTTCTTCTACGTGTGGCTCGACGCGCCGGTGGGTTATCTCGCCTCGTTCAAGGCGCTGTGCGAACGCACGGGGCTGCGCTTCGACGACTTCCTCGGCACGGACAGCACCGCCGAGATGCACCACTTCGTCGGCAAGGACATCATCAATTTCCACGGCCTGTTCTGGCCGGCGATGCTGCATGGCGCGAACATGCGTACGCCCACCGCGCTGCATGTGAACGGATACCTCACCGTCAACGGCGCGAAGATGTCCAAGTCGCGCGGCACCTTCATCCAGGCGCGCACCTACCTGGATTCGGGCCTCGATCCGGAAGCCCTGCGCTATTACTTCGCCACGATGCTCGGCCCGCAGCCGGTCGACGTGGACCTCGACCTCAAATCGTTCGAGGAGCGCGTCAACTCGCACCTGGTCGGCAAGTGGGCGAACATCGCCAGCCGTACGGCGGGCTTCCTGCACACGCATTTCGCGGGCAGGCTTTCCGACCGTTTCGACGACGAGGCCAGCGCGCTGTGGCGCGAACTCCTCGCGCAGTACGACGGCATCGAAGGCGTCTACGAGGCCGACGAATTCGCGGAAGTGTCGCGCCGCTTCGTTGCCATGGCAGACGCCGTCAACGGCTACATCGCCGCCAAGGCGCCATGGGTCATCGCCAAGGATGAAGCGCGTCGCGACGAACTGCAGCAGGTGTGCTCGTTCGCCATCAACGCGTTTCGCCTGCTGTCCGGCCTATTGAAGCCAATCCTGCCGATCACCGTGACCGCGGCCGAAGCCTTCCTCGGTGCGCCCATCGCGACGTTCGCGGATGCGCGCCGCGAGCTGTTCGGCCACACCGTCAACGCCTTCTCGCCGTTGTTCGGCCGGCTCGATCCGAAAAAGATCGAAGCCATGATCGACGCCTCGAAAGAATCCCTCTCGCCCGCGGAACAGGCCAAGGCCGCCGCCGCGGATGCCAAGCCCGCCAAGAAAACCAAAGAAGCACCGAAGCCCATGACCGACGCCGCCACCACCGAGACCGCCACCATTTCCATCGACGACTTCGCCAAGCTCGACCTGCGCGTCGGCAAGGTGCTGGCCTGCGAGTTCGTCGACGGCTCGGACAAGCTGCTGCGCTTCGAACTCGACGGTGGTCCGCTCGGCAAACGCCAGATCTTCTCGGGCATCCGCGCCGCGTATGGCGAGCCGGAGAAACTCATCGGCCGCAACGTCGTGTTCATCGCCAACCTGGCCCCGCGCAAGATGCGCTTCGGCCTCTCCGAGGGCATGATCCTGTCCGCCGGTGACGGCGGCTCGGACCTGTTCCTGCTCGACGCCGACCAGGGTGCGGCGCCGGGTGCCACCGTTCGCTGAAGATCCCGCCCGGCCGCGCCAGCCATGACGCCAACGCTCGCCGACCGGATCGACGACCTGCTCCCACAGACCCAGTGTGAGCAGTGCGGTTTCCATGGATGCCGCCCCTACGCGGAAGCGATCGCCACCGGCGATGCCGGTATCGATCGCTGCCCGCCCGGTGGCGCCGCCGGGATCGCGCGCCTGGCAGCCCTGCTCGACCGCGCCATTGTTCCGCTCGATCCTTCGTGCGGTGTCGAAAAGCCACGCACGCTCGCACGCATCGTCGAAGCGGACTGCATCGGTTGCACGAAGTGCATCCAGGCGTGTCCTGTCGACGCCATCGTCGGCGCGTCCAAGGTCATGCATACGGTGATCGCCGATCTTTGCACCGGCTGCGAACTCTGCGTACCCGCCTGCCCCGTGGACTGCATCGTGCTCGATCCCATGCCGTTGGCACAGGTGGACGATCGGGCCCATGCCGATGCGGCACGCGCGCGCTTCCAGCACAGGGAACGGCGCCTCGCGCGTGAGCGCGACGCGCGCGAACGCCAGCTTGCCGCCAGTAAAGTGGATGTCGCGGCGCCCGCCGCACGCAATGCCGTGCTCGAGGCGCTTGCCCGGGCCAAGGCCAGGAAGAAGGACGCACCGTGAAGAAGGCCGATGTGGTCGAGATGTTCACCCGCTTGCGCGAGCTGAACCCGCATCCGAAAACGGAACTGGAATACACCACGCCATTCGAGTTGCTGGCCGCGGTCGCGCTTTCCGCCCAGGCCACCGATGTCGGCGTGAACAAGGCCACGCGCAAACTCTTTCCCGTGGCGAACACGCCACAGAAGATCCTCAAGCTCGGGCTGGAGAAGTTGAAGGGCTACATCAGCACGATCGGCCTTTACAACAACAAGGCGAAGAACCTCATCGTCATGAGCCAGATCCTCGTCGACCGCTATGCCGGAGAAGTGCCTGCATCGCGCGAAGCGCTGGAGGAACTGCCCGGCGTGGGTCGCAAGACAGCCAACGTGGTGCTGAACACCGCTTTTGGACAACCGACCATCGCCGTCGACACGCACATCTTCCGTGTCGCCAACCGCACGGGGCTGGCCCCGGGGCCGGACGTGCGAAAGGTGGAAGACAAGCTCGAGAAAGTGATCCCGAAGGAATTCATCCAGGACGCACACCACTGGCTGATCCTGCACGGGCGGTACATCTGCAAGGCGCGCAAACCAGAGTGCCCGGCGTGCCCGATCGTCGACCTGTGCGCGTACAAGCAGAAGACAAAAGCCGCCTGATACGCGCACCGGCCAGGTGTGGGCGAGGCTGTGGCTGTAGCTGCAGCTGTAACTGTAACTGTGGCTGTAGCTGCAGGTGTGGCTGTGGATGTAGGTGTGGGCTCTAAGTGTGGGAGCCGATTCATCGGCGATCCCGCGGCAGCGGGCCAGCCTGCCGCAAGCACCCATCGCCGCTGAAGCGGCTCCCACATTAAGCCCGGCCCCTACATCAGGCCCGGCCCCTACATCAGGCCCGGTTCCCTCATCAGGCCCGGTTCCCTCATGAGGCCCGGCTCCCTCATGAGGCCCGGCTCCCTCATGAGGCCCGGTTCCCTCATGAGGCCCGGTTCCCTCATCAGGACCGGGCCCCTCATGACTCAGGCAGGTTGCCTCGAACCCTCCACCCGGCGGTTCAGTTCCTTCCAGTCCACGATCAGTTCGCAGCCGCGCTTCGACGCATTGCTGCCCCATTCGCGCAGCAGTTCCAGCGACGCCTGGTCGACATGGTGCAGGCGATCCATCATCACCGACAGGCGCGTGTTCGGTGGGATGCGTTCCAGCGTGCGCGCCATCGACGGCACCTTCAGGAAGGTGGCCGAGCCTTCCAGATGCAGCGTGGCGGTACCCGGTTCGTCGTGATGCTTCACGTCCATCTTCAGCTTCGACGACAGCAGGGCCAGGCGGAACAGCGAGAGGCCGAAGCCGATGATCACGCCGGTGAGCAGGTCCGTGGCGACGATGGCGACCGTGGTCGCGACATAGACGGCCGCGGTGCCCTTGCCATACGCGGCAAGGCTCTTGATCTGCTGCGGATTGACCATTTTCACGCCCGTGTAGACGAGGATGCCCGCCAGGCAGGAGACCGGCGTCATGCGCATCAACCAGGGCAACAGCATGACGAACGCGAGCAACCACACGCCATGCAGAATCGCCGCCATGCGCGTGGCCGAACCGGCCTGCACGTTGGCCGCGCTGCGCACGATCACACCCGTCATCGGCAACGCGCCGAGGAAGCCGCAGATGAGGTTACCCACGCCTTGCGCGGTCAGTTCCCGGTCGTAATGCGTGCGTGCACCGTTGTGCATGCGGTCCACAGCGGCAGCCGATAGCAGGGTCTCGGCGCTGGCGATGAAGGCGAACGTCGCCGCGGCGACCAGCATCGTGACATCGAACACGCCGAAGAGGTTACCGAAGCTAGGTAGCGTCACCGCGGAGAACAGGTTCGCCGGTACGTCCACCCGCTTCACGTCGAGGGCTCCGAACTGCGCCGCGGCGGTCATCGCCACCACGGCCAGAAGCGCGCCCGGGATGAAACGCAGTTTCGCCGGACGAAGCTTTTCCCAGCCGAGCATGATGGCGATCGTGCCCAGGCCGATCAGCAGCGCGACCGGCGCCTGCCCTTCATCCGCACCCGTCACCGATTCCCACAACGCCGCCGGCAACGCGGCGAAGTTCTCCAGCCCGCGGGCCTTGGGAATCGCATCGATCAACACATGCGACTGCGAAGCGACGATGAGGATGCCGATACCCGACAACATGCCAGCGACCACCGCCGGGGATGTCATCCGGAACCAGACACCGACACGGCAGAGGCCCGCGACGATCTGGATGAGACCGGCAAGGAGCACGACGGGGCCGAGGGCCGCCACGCCGTGCTCGCGCACCAGTTCGAACACCAGGACCGCGAGGCCCGCCGCCGGTCCGCTGACTTGCAGCGGCGAACCGGCGATGGCACCCACGACGATGCCGCCAACGATGCCGGTGATCAGCCCCGCGCTGGGCGGCATGCCCGACGCGATGGCGATACCCATGCATAGCGGCAACGCGACAAGAAAAACGACCACCGATCCTAGGAGGTCGCGGCCAAAGAGGCCCTGGGAGAAGTAAGCACGCATGACTGGCGATCCTTTAAGCGGCGGAAGCCACCGGCAGCGGCGTGGAGAAGCGTGCATGCGGAGTCGCATCGGGCACGCTCGCGTCGCCAGCCACCAGCGGGCGGAAGCGGCCCTCGACCGGATCGAAGGTGGTGATCTCGGTCTTCGCGATGTCGTAGATCCAGCCGTGGATACGCAGGCTGCCGTTGGCCATGGCGGCGGCCACGGCGGGCAACGTCCGCAGGTGTTCGAGCTGGCCGACGACGTTTTCCTCGGTGAGGTAACGCAGGCCCTCCTCGCCCTGGATCGTGGGTCGGTTCTCGGCAACGACGTAGCGGGCGACATCGGCATGCTTCAGCCATTGCTCGACCGACGGCTTGCCTTTCAATGCCGCCGGATTCTGCAAAGCCTTCATGGCGCCACAGTCGGAATGGCCGCAGATGACGATGTGCTGCACCTTGAGCGCGGTGACGGCGTATTCGATGGCCGCCATGACGCCGCTCACATGCTGCGCATAGGGCGGGACGATGTTGCCGACGTTGCGGTAGACGAACAGGTCGCCAGGCTGCGCCGCGAACATCAGTTCAGGCATCACGCGCGAATCGGCGCAGGTGATGAACATCGTGTGTGGCGTCTGCCCCGAAGCAAGCCGCGCGAACAGTTCGCGGTGCTCGGCGGTCATGTTGCGACGGAAATGATGGAAACCCTGGATGAGACGTTCCATGGTGGTGGTCCTCGTTGGGAGAATGGGGGGCGAGCGCGCACGCTCGCGGGTGGCCGGCAAGGCCGGCACACGGGTACAGAGGGCGTTACGGGATAGGTGCGCCGCAGGGGCGCACCGGCGCGATCAGGCGATCGGCGGACGCAGGTCGAGGCTGGGATGATGCGCGTGCGGCGCCGGCGCAAGGCCCGGCGGACGGCCCGCCGCGAGATGAGCGATGCTCACCGCGTGCATGGGCGGAAGATCGAAGGTGTCGTCGAGACCGCCGGAGTTGTCCTCCAGCGACGGAACCGGCCCCTGGTCGTCGAGATCGCCCAATGCGTCTGCGGCAGTATCGACAAGAACCGCGTACTCGCCCATCCCTTGCGGCTCGCACGGCATCGCGTGCACGCCAGCGCACGCCACGAACAACGCGAGAAGCACGAGGAACGTGCTCGCGAATCGGCGCATGGCGGTGGCGGTGGCGGGATGGAGGTTCATGCGTCCGAACCTACTCAGCGAATGTGACAGAAGCAAGTGTCGCGTTGCAGCAAATTCAGGTTGGCACACGTCCTCGCGGCGAAACCTCTATTTTTCAGAGGTATTTTGATGGCAGGGCACGGTTCCAACCGTCCGTGCGGTTCAGGATATGGACGTCCGGACGCGGAGTGTCTGCGTGAGACGTTTCGCATGTGACATAAAAAAACGGCGGGCTTGCGCCCGCCGTTTGCTTTCGTCCTTGAGTCGAACTCCTTTCCGATGCCCTTTAGAACGTCAGCATGCCCCAGAAGCCGACTTCGTCGGTCTTGTAGTGGTACGGGGTGGCGAACGGACCGTCCAGCTTGTTGTGCTTGTACACGAGAGCCAGCTTCAGGTTCTTCAGCACGTCGTACGAGATACCGGCGTTGTAGTACTTGTCCTTGATCTTCTCTTCGACGTTGGACAGGTTGTCGTACTTGTAGTCCAGCTTGTCGTAGCGAGCGAAGACCGCGAACTGGTCGTAGAACTTCCAGTCAGCCCACAGCGAGTAGCCGTCAGCCTTGTCCTTGAGCGTGTTGGTCGCCGCGCCGACGCCCGGGCCCGTGCCCTGGTACTTCAGGATGTCGTCCCAGTTCTCGGAGTGGAAGTACTCCACGCCCGCGCCCCAGGTCTTGTCGCGCCAAGCCACGAGGGCGTCGGTACGCGTGGCGGTACGGGTCGGGGCGCCAGCCTCGACGTCGTTGCCGCGCTTGCCGCTGTAACCGCCGACGGCGATGACCATCTGCTCGATCGGCGAGTAACCGAAGCGGGCTTCCGTGTCGACGCTCTTCGAGCGGCTCAGGTTGCGGTAGCCGCGGCCGTTGACCACGGACACCTGGTAGTTGATGGAGTTGTCGCCGGCCGTCGCACCCAGGGCATGGACACCCCAGTCGGACGAGTTGCCGAAGGCGCCAACGCCGCCGGCGGTCGCGGTACCACCACTACGACCACCTTCGAACGAGCGGTCGGTGATGGTGTTCTCGACGTAGCGGTAGCCGTACCACTTCTCGACGAACGGAATCCAGGGCATGTCGGCCGCACCGAAGCGGACGGTGAAGAGCGGATCGAACTTGCCCTGCACGTAAGCCTTCTTCACGAACAGGCTGGTGGACGACAGCGACGACTGGTAGCTGAAGTCGGTGGTCAGGTTCGCCGACCAGACGTCGTCGAACTTGTGGTCGACGGTCAGGTAGAAGCGCTTGACGTCGAAGCCGGTGCCGTTGACCGAACCGTGGCCGTCCTTCTTGATGTTGCGGCCGGTGCCGACCTTCTCGTCGTGATCCTGGTTGGTCACGTCGAAGAACATCGTGCCGCCGATGTGCGTGTTGTCGACCAGCTTGTTCAGCGCGTCGAGCTTCTTCGACAGGTCGTCGGTCGGCTTGGTGGCGGCCACCTGGACGTCATTGACGGCCTTGGCGGTTTCGATCTGGGCGTCGGCCTGGGCTTCCTGCTTCGCCTGGAGGTCGGCGACCTGTGCCTGGAGTGCGGCCAGCTGCGCCTGCAGCTGCTGAAGGGTGGCGGCGTCGACCGTGACCTTGGCCGGCTGCTGCTGCGACTTGGGCGTCGCGGCCAGGGCCGAGAAGCTGGTCAGGCCCAGACCGGCAGCAATGGCCACCGTGAGCAACTTGGAACGCATGGGATTTCTCCGCTTGGGATGGAAGTGTGTGTGTGGCCCCTGAGCCACCTGAGACTTTTCTGTCCGAAAAACCTCAATAGGGGGCCAACGGCGCGAAGGATGGGCCGCCGGGTTTACCGTTCGATGAGTTTTTTGTTACAGATCGAAGACACGCGCACAAACCCTTAACGAACGACCCTGTAGACGCGTGCCCGCCCGAAGCCCCGGGGCTGATATCCTTTAAGGATGGATACGACGAGCAACAGCACCGCTTCGAGCATGGCCGGACGGTTCAGGGGATTTCTGCCGGTCATCGTCGACGTCGAGACCGGTGGGTTCGACGCCGAGCGCGATGCCTTGCTGGAGATCGCCGTGGTCCCGATCGCCATGGAGCCGTCGGGCTTCCTGGTGCCCCAGCCGGCCGTGTCGGCCAATGTCGAGCCCTTTCCGGGCGCGAATATCGACCCACGTTCGCTGGAAGTGACCGGAATCGACCCCGATCATCCCTTTCGCGGCGCCCTGCCCGAGCGCCAGGCGCTCGATCACGTCTTCAATGCGATCCGGGAAGCCGTAAAGGTCGCGGAATGCCAGCGCGCGGTCCTCGTGGGCCATAACGCGGCTTTCGACCTTTCCTTCCTTAATGCGGCGGTGCGCCGGGTGGGCCACAAGCGCAACCCGTTCCACCCCTTCAGCTGCTTCGATACCGCCACCCTGGGCGGCCTGGCTTATGGACAGACCGTGCTGAGCAAGGCGGTCCTCGCCGCCGGCCTGTCGTTCGACACGCGCGAGGCGCACTCCGCCATCTACGACGCTGAGCGCACGGCGGAGCTTTTTTGCGAAATCGTCAACCGCTGGCGCCGGCTGGAGCTCGCGGAGCGAGAACTTGCGACTCCCCTGATCGCCTGAGGCGTTTCGTAAGCCGCTGTTTATGACACCAAAAAGGCGGGTGTCATACCGCTGAAACATTCAGTACGTCTCATTGCAACACGGCAGGGCTGGAATACGGCCCCGGGCGGGCCTCGCCCGACACTCATTCACCCGAGGAATTGCTCCGTGTTCACACACAAACTCCGCATTGCAGCGCTGGTCGCCGCGTCCCTGTTCGGCATGTCCGCCCAGGCTACCGACATCACGGGCGCCGGCTCGAGCTTCGTCTACCCGGTTCTGTCGAAGTGGTCGGCTACGTACGCTGAGAACACCGGCAACAAGCTGAACTACCAGTCGGTCGGCTCGGGTGCGGGCATCGCCCAGATCAAGGAAGGCACCATCGATTTCGGCGCGTCCGACGCCCCGATGAGCGCCGAAGACCTCGCCAAGTTCGGCCTGGGCCAGTTCCCGGTCGTCGTCGGCGGTATCGTGCCGATCGTCAACCTGCAGGGCGTCGCCCCGGGCCAGCTGAAGATCGACGGCAAGCTGCTCGCCGACATCTTCCTCGGCAAGGTCGCCCGCTGGAACGATCCGGCCATCGCCGCCCTGAACCCGGGCGTCAAGATCCCGGACGTCAAGATCACCGTCGTGCATCGTTCGGACGGTTCGGGCACCTCGTTCAACTTCACCAACTACCTCTCCAAGGTCAGCCCGGAGTGGGCTTCCAAGGTGAAGTTCGGCACGGCCGTCGAATGGCCGGCCGGCGTCGGCGGCAAGGGTAACGAAGGCGTCTCGCAGTACGTGCGCCAGATCCCGGGCTCGATCGGCTATGTCGAATACGCCTACGCCACGAAGAACAAGCTCTCCTACACGCAGATGCAGAACGCTGCCGGTACGTGGGTGCAGCCGAACGCCGATGCGTTCGCCGCCGCCGCTGCCACGGCTGACTGGAAGTCCGCCAAGGACTTCAACCTGATCATGACCAACGCCCCGGGTGCCCAGGCTTGGCCGATCACGGCGACCACGTGGGTCATCATGTACAAGAAGTCCAAGAATGCCTCGCATTCGAAGGTCGCTTTCGACTTCTTCAAGTGGTCGCTCGAGAAGGGCCAGGACCAGGCTGCTTCGCTCGACTACGTCGCCCTGCCGGCGCCGCTGGTCCAGCAGATCGAAGCCTACTGGGCTTCCGAGTTCAAGAACTGATCCGATCTCGACAGTCCGGCTGACACATAGCGGGCCCAGAGTATCGTCCAAGGGGGTCGCCGTCCCGCAAGGGGCGGCGACCCAACAGTTTGCATAGGCCCCTGGGAACCAGAACCCATCATGCATGCCACCGTTAGCAATGCCGTGCCGAGCGACGATCGCGCGATCGAAGCGGCCCGCAACGCGAAGGACACACGCAACGACCGACTGTTCGGCTGGATGCTCAAGGCCTGCGCCCTGCTCGTCCTGATCACCCTGATCGGGGCCGCACTGTCCACCCTCTGGCTCGGCCGGGACGCTTTCGCGACCTTCGGCTGGCACTTCCTCGTCAGCGACGCCTGGGACCCGAGCAACAACCAGTTCGGCGCCCTGGTTCCCGTCATGGGAACGGTCACCACCGCGGTCATCGCGCTGATCTTCGCCGTGCCGGTCAGTTTCGGCATCGCCCTCTTTCTCACCGAGATCGCGCCTGGCTGGTTGCGCGGTCCCGTCAGCTCGGCCATCGAACTGCTGGCCGGCATCCCCTCGATCATCTACGGCATGTGGGGCCTCTTCATCTTCGCCCCGTTCGTCGCGGAGCACATCAAGCCCTGGCTGATGAACAACTTCAGCGCGGACCCGCCCGATGGGAAG
>Ga0209216_1000089_pt1 | contig 19662 bp, 12 predicted proteins | sample TexAe_OM2H0_O2_FD_187940 | JGI IMG/M metagenome (GOLD analysis project Ga0209216, IMG submission 187940) | Forest soil microbial communities from Davy Crockett National Forest, Groveton, Texas, USA - Texas A ecozone_OM2H0_O2 (SPAdes) (version 2) | ecosystem: Environmental > Terrestrial > Soil >... | reverse complement strand
CGCATCGCACGCCTCGGTGCCGTCGCTACGCGGCCCGCCAACTGGCACGACCTGTTCAACGCCTTCGTCTGGTTGCGCCACGCTTCGATCAAGCGTGCATTGAATGCCCGGCAGGTGGCTGAGATCGCCGTGATGGGGCCGCGCGAGCGCTCGCGCCCGCAGTGTGCACTGACCCATTTCGACGAGGCGGGATTGATCGTCTCGCTGCGCGACCGGGCGATGCTGGATTGCTGGGATGCGCACGACTGGCATGGACTCTTCTGGACACACCGTGAGGCGTGGCTCCAGGGGGAAGCGTGCGTCGAGGTCTTCGGGCACGCGTTGCTGGAACATGCGCTGACGCCCGGGAAGTTGCTCGTAGGCAAGGCGCTCGTCGTGATGGGTGAGGGCGATGCCGCCGCGCGATGCGCCGAAGCGATCGCTTCCTGCGAGGTGCTCAACGATCCGCAGGAATTGCGACCGCTCCCGGTATCGGGTGTGCCCGGCTGGCACGTGGAAACCGGGAGCGAGGCGTTCTATACGACGGCCCCTTGTTTCCAGCCGTTACGCGCAGGCCGCACGTACCCTGCTCCGTTGTAAGTATCGCCCCGACCGGGTGCGGTTACACCAACCCGTGATCTCGCACGTAATCACCCAGCAACGTGTCGTGATCCACGCCGAGCTTGCGCATGGCATCGCGTTTCTGCCGGCTGATCGTCTTCACCGACTTGCCTTCGCGATCGGCGATCTGCTGAAGCGACATGCCATTGACGAACTGCCGGATGACTTCCGTCTCGCGCGGCGACAGCGGCGCGCCCGGCATCGCTTCGGAGACTTCGTCCGCCTCGTTGAGGATGTCGAGCAGGGTTTCGCTGAGGTAGGTTTCGCCGGCCGCGACAGCTCGCGCGGCGGTGGCGAGTTCGTCCATCGGCGCGCGTTTGTCGACGATGCCGCGAGCGCCGCGGTTCAGCATCGACTGCAGGGCCGCGGGGCGATTGATCATCGTGAGGACCACCAGCGCGTGGCTGGGATATTCCTTCACGATGCTGTCGATGAGGGCGAATCCGTCGTCCTGCCGATCGCTCGGCATGAGAAAATCCGTAATCACGACGTCGCAGGGGCGGTCGGCCAACATGGCCAGGAGCTCGTCCGCGGCCTTCGCTTCACCCACCACGTCGATGTGGGCATTACGCAGCGCCAGCGCGCCTCCAACGAGAACCAGGGGGTGATCGTCTGCCAGAATGACCTTGAGCGGCATGCCTTGTGTTCTCCTTCGTGCAATGCGACACAGCGTACTTCGAACCGATTATGCCCATGAAGGTTCCCCTGACGAAGCCCAAGACGTGATCCGACGCTTCATTCTGTCAATTTTCCTCCTCCTGGCCGGACCGGCCCTGGCGGCGCCGGATAAGCCCCTGTCCCGCGAGGATGCCGATTGGCTGCGGCACCACCCGGTGCTGACCGTCGGCGCCTACCGCGAAGGCTACCCGCCGTTCGAGGAGCTCCGTGACGGGGAACTGGAGGGCCTGGGGCCCGATTACCTCCGCGAGATATCGGCCGGCCTGGGCGTGACGCTGCAGACCCGTACCTATGCCACCTGGCCCGACCTGCTGGCCGCGCTTGCCCGTGGGGAGATCGACGTCGCCACCTCCGTGACGCCGCTGGAGCAGGGCATGCCGGGCATCCGCATCGGCGCGACGTACTTCGAGTCGCTGCCCGCGCTGGTCGAGCGCGTGGATGCCCCCATGATCCACCGCCCAGGCGACCTGGCCGGCAAGCGACTTGCCGTGCACACGGGCTACTTCGACATGGCGGCGCTGCGCCGGGAGCTCCCCGATACGGCGCTGGTGGAAACCGCCACCACGGCCGACGCACTGGCGCGAGTGCGCTCCGGCGACGTCACGGCCTACCTCGACAACCCGTATTCCGCGCGCGAATTCGTGTCGCGCCTTGGCCTCGAGCGCGAGCTTCGCGTCGGCGCTCCGCTGGCATTGCCCATCAGTGCGTTGGCCTTCGCGGTGCCTGCCGACCGCGCGCCGCTGGGCCATGCCATCGATCAGGCCGTGGGCGAACTCACCGCCGCCGACCACGGCCGCCTGCGCGCCCGGTGGGTGGGGCGCGATATCGCGCCGCGCCCCCGGCAGACGGATATTCCGCTCAGCGAGAAGGAAAAGGCCTGGCTCAAGGCGTTGCCGCCACTGCGCCTGGGCGTCGATCCCAGCTACGCGCCTTTCAGCCTGCTCTCGGGGCAGGGCGAAGCGGAAGGGCTGTCGCTCGACTACGTGCGCGAGATCGCCGCCGAGCTCGGACTGCGGCTCACGCAGGTCACCAGCGATAACTGGGCGGGAACGGTCGAGCAGGTCAGTCGCGGCGATGTCGACCTGGTGGCTGCGATCAATCCGCAGAGCGCCACCGCGCCATTCCTCGTGCCCAGCGTCCCTTATCTCGATTTTCCGATCATGATCGTGACGCGCGAGGGCGCGCCGACGATAGCCGGTCGCGACGATCTCGCCGGCAAGCGCGTGTTGGGCAATGTCACGCGTGAACCCATCCGGCGCCTGCTCGCGCGCATTCCGGACGTGCACGTCATCCCCGTCGACACGGAAGCGGAGGGCATGCGGCGGTTGGCGGCGGGTGAGGGTGACGCTTTCGTCGGCAACCTCGCATCGGTCGATTACCACATCCGCGCGACCTTCCTCGGCCAACTCAAGGTGGCCGCGCCCACGGGCGATAGCGAAGCGATCGCGATCGGCGTGTGCCGGGACCTCGCACCCCTGCTGCCGTTGGTGAATCGCGTACTGGTGAATCTCTCCACGCATCGCCAGCAGGAAATCCGCAACACCTGGTTCGCGTCGCACTACGTCGTCGGTCCCACCTGGCGCGAGATCGCCAGCCGCGTGCTGCCCTTCGTCGCGGTGCTCCTCATTTCGCTGATCGCCATCAGTTATGCCTACCTGAACCTGCGTCGCGAGACGCGGCGGCGCGAACGCACGGAGCGTCGCCTCGCCGAGGTCACGGCGCACGTGCCGGCCGTGGTGTACGAATCGGTGCGCGGCACCGACGGCACCTACGCGATGACCTATGTCGGCGGCGATCCACAAAGCATCCTCGGCATGGAGCCCGGTGAGCTGCTTGCCGGCGACGCCAGCATGCTGGCGCCGGTACCCGACGAAGACCGGGAGAAGTTGCGCGAGGCGTTCGAGCGCTCCGCTCGCGACCTCACGCCTCTGCATGTGACGGTGCGCGCGCAGGTCGGCAGCCGCGTCCGCTACCTCAGTTCCGACGCGGTGCCGCTCGCCGCAGCCGATGGCAGCGTGCGCTGGAACGGGTACTGGGTCGACGTGACCGCGCAGGAGCTGGCGGCGCGTGGACTGGCGCACGCGCGCGACGAAGCCGAAGCGGCGACGCGTGCGAAAAGCGACTTCCTGGCCACGATCAGCCACGAAATCCGCACGCCGATGAATGGCGTCATCGGCCTCCTCGACGTGCTGGAACGCACGCCCCTGGACGATGGTCAGCGCAAGATGGTGTCTACCATCGAGCATTCGGCCGAAGCGCTCCTGCACATCCTCGACGATGTACTCGATTTCTCGAAGATCGAAGCGGGCCACCTCGCTCTCGATGCGCAGCCCGCCGACCTGCGCGCGATCGTCGAGGGCGCCGTGGCCATCCTCTCCGCGCAAGCCGAAGCGAAGGGCCTGGCACTGCACGTCCGTGTCGATCCCGCCCTGGCGCCTGCCGTCATCGTCGACGACGGCCGTCTGCGCCAGGTGCTGTTGAACCTGCTGGGCAATGCGATCAAGTTCACCGCCAGCGGCGAGGTCGTGGTCGAGGTACACGCGGACGAACGGCATCGTGCACGCCAGCGGCTGCGTATCGTCGTCAGGGACACCGGCATCGGCATCCATGCCGCGAAGTTGCGCCACGTGTTCGCACCTTTCAGCCAGGCGGAATCGTCGACGACGCGGCGTTACGGCGGAACGGGACTCGGGCTGAGCATTTCGCGCCGACTGATCGAACGAATGGGCGGCCATATCGCCCTCGAGAGCGAACCCGGGCGGGGCACGGTCGTCGTCATCACGCTGGAGCTGCCGGTTGCCGACGCTTTGCCACCGGTGGCCGATGCGCCTGTGACGGCAGCGATCGCACACAGGGGCGCACCGGGCGATGCACGTATCCTGCTGGCCGAGGATCATCCGGTGAACCAGGAACTGGTGCGCGTGCAACTGGCCATGCGCGGCTATGGCTGCGACATCGTCGACGATGGCGTGGCGGCCCTTGCGGCCCTCGAAACGACGGACTATGACCTGCTATTGGTCGACTGCCACATGCCGCGCATGGACGGCTATGCGGTGGCGCGTGAGGTGCGCCGGCGCGAGGAAGGTACGGGACGCCATCTGCCTATCGTGGCGATGACGGCCGACGCACGGGCCGACCAGCGCGAGATCTGCCTCGCCGCCGGGATGGACGATCTGCTGCGCAAACCCATTCGCCTGGAAGCCTTCCACGACATGGTCGCACGCTGGCTGGCGACGGCCGGCGCCTCGTTGCCCTCCATCGACATGGAACGTATGCGCCGCGCGTTCGGCTCGGACGAAAACATCGTCCGTGTCATTCGCGCCGGCGTGGGCGCCACGCGCGAAGCACTGGGCCGGCTGCCGGAGGTGCTCGATCGTGCGGGCCGCGAAGAGGTCGCCGGATGGATCCACCATGTGCTCGGCGGCGTGAACGTCTATGGTCCATCGGCCGTGGCGGAGGAGGGCGAACAGATGGAACTCGCGCTACGCGAAGGCGGCGACGTCGACATCGTCGCCGTGGACCGCTTCGCGGCCAACGTGAGCCGGTTTGCCGAAGGCCTCGAAAGCCTCGCCTCCAAAATGGAACATCCGACATTCGGGTAGGCGGTCAGTCGTACTCCACCGCGATCACCGCGAAGCGGGTCCGGCCACCGGGCAGTTCCGCGTCGAACTCGTCGTCGACGCGTTTCTTCAGCACCGCGCGGGCCATCGGCGAATCGATGCTGATCCAGCCCTGCCGTGCATCCGTTTCATCCGGCCCGACGATGCGATAGCGCACCGTTTCCCCGGTCTCGACGTTCTCCAGTTCCATCGTGGCACCGAAGTACACCGCATCGCGTTGCGATGGCGCGGCCTCCACGACCTTGAGGATCGGAATGCGCTTGCTGAGATAGCGCGCGCGGCGGTCGATCTCGCCGAGCTGCTTCTTGCGATACGTGTACTCGGCGTTTTCGGAGCGATCGCCTTCCGCCGCGGCCGCGGCCAGTGCCTTGACCACCTCGGGGCGGACGGTGTGCCACAGATGATCGAGCTCCGCTTTCAGGCGTTCGAAACCTTCCCGCGTGATGATGGCCGTCGACGACGGCGAGGGTGGGCGCCAACGGCTCATGGCGCGACCTTGCGCGCGGGGCTGAGCGTTGCCAGCAAGGCTTCGATGTCCATCGTCAGTGGGTGTTCCGGGTAATCCATCAGCAATTGTCGCGCGAGTGTCGCGGCCTCGTGTGTCTGGCCGAGCCTTTCGTGCATGCGAACCGCCAGCAGGCCGTAATGAGGCGCGCCCATGTCGCGTGGCCACGTATGCAGGTAACCGAGCGCCAGGTGCAGCGCGAGTCGCGCCATGCCCCCATGCGCCGCGGTGTCGGCAAGCGGGCCGCAGGTAAGCGTGTCGTCGGGAAGGAAGGCCGGATCGACATCGAGGCAGTCCTGCACGACGCCCAGCGCGCGCCTCGACTCGCGTGCTACCACCAGCGCGGCGATCCATATCTGCCCATGCACGAGCAGCTCCGGCAGTCGGTCCTGCGCGCGCAGCAGTTCGCGATAACGCGCATGCAGGCCCGGTGGTGCGAGGCCTTCACGAAGTCGTTCGGTCAGGATGTCCGTCGCCCCCGGCACGTCGTCACGGGCGATCAGGTTCACGTGCGAGAGCAGGGCGGTATCGTCGTTCGGTTCAGCGGCGGCGGCGAGCGTCACGGACTCCGGGTAGTAGCCGAGTGCTTCGTGCTTGTGGTGGATCAGCGCGCCCATCAGGTGGAAATTGTAGATCGTGAGGTAGTTGGCGATGAGGTAATACCCCAACGTACCGAAAAAGGTCGGACCGTGATCCTTCATCGCGTACTGTGCCGCCGCCTGCAGCAGGCTGCTTGCGACCATGATCGCGAACAGCAGCATGTAGCTGCCACCGAGGCGACTTATGGCGGCCACCCATGTCGCGGGATTCAGGGCCGCACCGACGCCATCGAACGTCAGCGACATCGTGATCACCGGCAGTACGAAGGCGAACACCAGCGACACCAGCACGCCCGGGATGCCGAAGAAGATCGGCGCGAGCACCGCGATGGCGTTGCCGATCAGCTGGATCATGATCAAGGCGATGCTGGTGCGATCCTCCGTATTCACCGCCATTTCGGGTGGATCGGCATAGCCGTCGGCGGTATGTCGCAAGCATTCGAACGCATACGTATACAGCGCCATCCATCCGAGGCCGATCACCAGCAGCTTCAGGAGGACGATCGGAAGAAAGGCGACGGATTCGAACAGCGTGATGGCGCCGATGGTGAGCGGCGCCGCGCCACGCATGGGATAGCGCCAGCCGATGCGAACGCGTTCCGCGAACGGCGTGTCCGCATCAGCCAGCTGGTGCCTCGGCATGCCTAGCGTTTCCCGCCGAAGATGCTGCCCAGGATGCCGCGCACGATCTGCTGCCCGGCACGCGAACCCGCGGTGCGCACCATCGACTTGGCCATGGTCTCGAGCATGCCCTGGCGGCGCTTCGTGCCAAACACCGCATCGCGCACGGTGCTGCCCCAGTCGCTGCCGCCGTCGTCGTCCTTGCCGGCACCGTTGCCCGCCGACTTGACCGGCGGCGCATCGTCGGCGCTTTTCTCGCTGGCACGCGCTGCCAGCCGTTCCTCGGCCGATTCGCGATTCACCAGGGTGTCGTACTTGCCGCCGACGGGTGAGCGCGAGCGGACCGCGCTGCGTTCTTCCATGGTGATCGCGCCGATACGGCAGACGGGCGTCGCCACGAGCACCTTCTGCACGGGAGAAGGCACGCCGCCTTCGCCCAGCGTGGACGCCAGCGCTTCGCCGGTGCCCAGGGTGCCGATGGTTTCCACCACGTCGAGCTTCGGGTTGCGCGCGAAGGTTTCCGCCGCGGCCTTCACGGCCTTCTGGTCGCGTGGCGTGAAGGCGCGCAGGGCGTGCTGCACACGATTGCCGAGCTGTCCGAGGATCTCGCCCGGCACGTCGTCCGGATTCTGCGAGCAGAAGTAAACGCCCACGCCCTTGGAACGGATCAATCGCACCACTTGCTCCACGCGCTGGCGCAAGGCCGCTGGCGCGTCGTCGAACAGCAGGTGCGCCTCGTCGAAGAAGAACACCATCTTCGGGACGTCGAGGTCGCCGACTTCGGGCAGCTGCTCGAACAGCTCCGACAGCAACCAGAGCAGGAAGGTCGAGTACAGGCGCGGCTTCAGGATCAGGGTGTCGGCGGCCAGCACGCTGATGACGCCACGGCCACTCATGTCCTGGCGCATGAGGTCGGCCAATTCCAGCGCCGGCTCGCCGAAGAAGGCATCCGCCCCGTCCTGTTCGAGCTTCAGCAGCGCGCGCTGGATGGCGGCCACGCTTTGCGTGCTGATGAGGCCGTAGCGCGCGGAGATGTCCTTGGCATGTTCGCTGGCGAAGCCGAGCATCGCGCGGAGATCGGCGAGGTCGAGCAGCAGCAGGCCCTCGTCGTCGGCGACGCGGAAGACGACTTCCAGCACGCCTTCCTGGGTGTCGTTGAGTTCGAGGATGCGCGACAGCAGGGTGGGGCCCATTTCCGAGACGGTGGCGCGTACCGGGTGGCCGGCCTTGCCGTAGATGTCCCAGAACACCACCGGATTGGCCTGCGGCTTCCAGTCCGTGAGGCCCAGCTTCGCCAGGCGGGCGGTCAGCTTTTCGGAGGGAGCACCGGCGGCCTGCGAGAGGCCAGCCAGGTCGCCCTTGGCGTCGGCGAGGAAGCAGGGCACACCGAGCCGGGAGAATCCTTCGGCCAGGAGCATCAGGCTGACCGATTTTCCGGTGCCAGTGGCCCCGGCGATCATGCCGTGGCGGTTGCCGTAGCGGGAATCGAGTTCGACGGCCGTTTCGTCGTTGCGGCCGATCAGGATCGTGGGCATGGCTTCATCCTTAAGAATGTCCTGAACAAGTTTACGCAACGATGCGCCGTTACGGAGAAAATCAGCTTCTGATGCTTGAGTCCGAAGGGCCCGGGCAGTAACGTGACCGGCATTGTCCGACCCCGAGTAAGTGCATGTCCGTTCGCGTCCCGCGTTCCCTCCTGATCCTGCCGCTGGTCATCCTTGCCGGCTGTGCCTCGAGCGGGGCGCCCCGGCCGGGCAAGGCCAAGCCGGAGGTCAATGCCTTGTACGACCGGATGGACCAGGCGAGCAAGGGGTACGAGGCCGCGATCGACCAGGCGCGCCGTGGCGACACCCCGCAAGCCGCGCAGACGCGCAAGCAGGCGCTGGACCAGTTGAAGGATGCTTCCGCCCGTTGCGCCCTCACGCCGGGCTGCGACCAGCAGCGCTTCGCCGCCGTCTTCGATCGCCTGTTGCGCCTGAAGGATGGCAGCTTCATCGAGGGTGAGGACGCCGACGACACCGAGCAGGGCGCGGAAGCCGGGGAACAGCCGGGCAACGTCGCGGGTTCGATCGCGGTCGGCGCGCTGCCGCAGGCGCAGCGCAGCGTCACCATGCTCAAGGGCCAGCAGTTCTCCGACCTCATGGTCATGAACGGTCCGGTGAAGGCCGCGCTGGAAATGTGGCTGACCCAGCTGCGTCCGAACCTCATGGATGCCTACGTCAACTACCAGATGCTTCGCTACAAGATGTGGCCGGCCTACAAAAAGGCGGACCTGCCCGAGGCGTTGCTGTTTGGCATCATGGCGAAAGAGTCCGGCGGCAAGGTGCACGCCGTGTCGCGCTCGGGCGCCTCCGGCCCGCTGCAATTCATGTATGCGACCGGCCTTCGCTTCGGCCTGTCCAACGCCGACGGCTTCGACCAGCGCTTCGATCCGACGATGGCCGCCCAGGCCAACGCGGAGTACATCGACGAGCAGCTGGGTGCGTTCAACAACAACCTCGAACTGACGCTCGCCGCGTACAACGGCGGCGAAGGGCGCATGCGCCGCATCGCCGCGACGAGCCCCGGGGCCAGCTTCTACGATCCGCAGATCTACGGCCAGATGTCGGCCGAAACGCGCGATTACGTGCCGATGGTGCTCGCCGCGGCGTGGCTCTTCCTGCACCCGGACAGTTACCACCTGACCTGGCCGAAGGTGGACGGTGAAGCCGGCCAGATCGTGCTCACGCGCGCGGCGTCCATCAGCGAACTCACGGTCTGCCTGGGCTCGGCGCAGGGCATGCCGGAAGGCTGGTTCCGCACCCTGCGCAACCTCAATCCGCGTCTGGATCCGCAGGTGGCGCAGCCGGTCGGCGCACGCCTCGAAGTGCCCAAGCAGCTGGAAAAGGCGTATGCCACCAGCTGCACGGATGGCCCGTGGCCGATCCTGGCGTCCGACCTGCACAACGCGGTGAAGATCGTCGCACCGCCGCCGCCCGCGGCGACCTCCGCGGCGCTTGCCAACGGTTCGTCACCGGCGTCGTCGAAGTCGTCATCCGGTTCGTCGAAGAATTACACCGTGCGCCGTGGCGACACGCTGGTCAGCATCGCGCGCAAGAGCAGTTGCGCCGATGTCGAGGACATCGCGCGCATGAACGGGCTCAAGGGGCACCAGCTGAAAGTGGGGCAGGCGATCCGCGTGCCGGTTTGCCGATAAGGTCAGGCGACCGCGTGCGGCTCGTTCATCCACGCCGCGGTCGGGTCACGCCTTTCCGACGCCGACAACTCCTTGATCTGGCGCATCAGGCGCAGGATCTGCCGGTGCAGGTCTTCCATGTTCGGACGGCGGGAATCCAGGGTCTCGTGGTAGACCGAGGCGATCCACAGGGCGACGCCACGGGTGGCGATCAACGGGTTGTCGGACCGGGCCTTGCCCAGGCCGATATCCGGGCCGTGGCCGTAGGTGCTGTAGCGCTCTTCCGGCGGGGTGCCGTAGAGGTGGGGGAAATCACAGGCAGCGGCCTGTTCCATCTCGCGCCGGACCAGTTGCTGGAGGTCTGCGTGGGCGCGCACCGGTAGGGCGAGCACGACGCGTTCGATATCGGCGAGCTGCCTGCGAAGGCGGATCTCGCGATTGACGGCAATAAGATGGGTGACCAGACGCATGGACGACTTCCCCTAGTGCGGATGCTTCTATCGGTCCCGGTGCCCTCCCCCGGGTAGGGCAGCGGTCCGACGGAGAATACGCTCCCGATACGTCAAATGTAAGACGTTTTTGTCACATTGTGACGTGCGTCGTCATCCGGCTGACGGGGGTCCGGCCCACTGGCCCAGTCGCTGCCCAACGATAACCTGCTGTTGCGGTTGGAGTTCGTCGAGGGTGTAACCCTCTGGCAACAACAAGATGACAGTCGAGCCCATGTTGAAGCGGGCCATTTCCCCGAAACGCTCCAGCCTGACGTCACGGCCGCGGCAGTCGTGGCGGATGATGTCCGAGGCATACGGCGGGATGGCGAGGCCATCCCATACCGTGGCTACGCTGGACACGAGAATGGCGCCCACCATCACCGACACGAAGGGACCGTGCTGACCCTGGAAGTGGCAGACCAGGCGCTCGTTACGGGCGAACAGGCGGGGGATCGCCTCGACGGCGAACGGTGCCACGCTGAAGATGCGCCCAGGCACGTGCGTGGTGCCGGTGAGTTCTCCCGCCAGCGGCATGTGCACGCGGTGGTAGTCGCGCGGCGACAGATAGATGGTGACGAAGCTGCCGTTGCGGAACGGGGCCGCCGCGGCCTCGTCGCCCAGCAGTTCCGCCGCGCTGTAGTCCTGCCCCTTGGCCTGGAAGATCCGCCCGTCGCGGATACGGCCGGACTGGCTGATCCGGCCGTCCGCCGGACACAGGATGGCCTGCGGGTCGGGGTCGGCCTGACGGGCGCCGGGCTTCAGCTTGCGGGTAAAGAACGCATTGAAGTGCTGGTAAGCGAACGGGTCCGGCTGGGCCGCCTGGCTCATGTCGACGTCGTAGCGCTGCACGATCTCCCGAATGAGAAAATTCTTCCATGGGGCCCACTCCCAACGGGTCGCCTGATAGACGATGCGCGACAGGAAGCGGTGCGGGAGGATGTACTGCAGCAGGACGTTTGGCTTCATGCGCGGGAGTATAGGGGACGGCGCCCGATCCACCAGCCTGGGAGTTGTTTCGGCCGTGTGACCGGCACATGCACATTTTCTTCATCCGCTTCGGTTGATAACCGCCGCGGGGAGATTCGCAACGGCAACGTGCGAATCGCCGCTTCGCACGAAGGCCATCGACGGCCGCGGTGAAGCGAAGGAGAGGGGGGCCTCGCCTTGCCAGGGTCAGAAGGCACGCGTGCACCACACCGCCCGGAACGCGGTGCTAACGGGGTACGACAATATGAGAAAGCGCAGCGCGAATGGCCGTCTCCCAGCAGACGGCTGGCAGCACCGTGTCCTTTTTATAGCTATCGCGGCGGGCCTTGCCGCCACCTCACCGCCTTCCAGCGCGCAGAACGTGACGCTGACGCCCTACGACCCGGTCATCAACGACGCGCAGGTTGGCCAGACCGTCGTCGCCGGCGGTGCGACGGTAACGATATCGGGTCCCCAGCAATTCATGGCGGGCGACACCGGCACCCGTCTCACGACCTTGGGGGCACTCAATGGACTCGGCAGGCTGATTTCCGGCACGCAGTGGATCGGCGCCGGGCGCCTCAACCCCGGCACGCAGAACTTCGGCGTCAGTGTTCCCGATCCGATTACGGGCGGCCGGCGAGTCGTCTCCGCCTATAACACGGCGAACCTCGTGCCACTCGCGGCGATCGACATGAATTCCACGGTCCCCGATGTGGTCAACGTCAACGACCAGCAGTACATCGATGCCCGGGTGGGCACGGTCACCGCGGCCGGCGGCACGCTCAACGTCAATATCGGCACGGGCGGCGCGGCCTCCGACGCGGCGACCAACGGCTGGACGATGGCCGCCAAGCAGAGCTCGCTGTTCTACGCGGACGGCACGGGTGGCGTTGCCAGCAACCTTAACTGGACCTCCAACAACCGGATCACGTTTAACGGCGAGGTGGCCAATCCCACCCTGCCGCAGACCTTCGGCGTCAGCTTCGTTTCGCATTATGGCGGCACCTTCAACGTCACCACGAACGACGGCGTGACCACGTCGCACACCGTGACCAACGACGCGCAGCTGCGCGACTACAACAACTTCCTGATTGCGCAGATGCAGGCAGGCACGCTCGATCCCGCACGCTACAACGGCCTGTTCGCGCAGGGCTACACATCCACCTCCGAACAGATCACCTATGGCATCACCGCCGACAGCCCGCCGGACGAAGTGGCGCAGGCCATTGGCAACCGCATCGTGATGCACCTGGTCGGACCCAACGCCCACGGGACGGTAGCCGCCGGCGCGACGCTCGAAGTGGTCAACGCGAACAACGGCGCGGTCCGTGGCGAAGGCGGAGCCACCGTCACCATCGACGGCACGCTTGCCACCACGCATACCTCGGGTGATGGCTCCGCGGTGATCCTCACGGGCGGCAGCGCGGGCACCAACAACGGCGTCATCAACGGCAACTTCTTCCGCAACGCCGCCGGCGCCATCACCAACGGTGCCTTCGGTTCCCATGTCGTGGACGTCCAGGCGAACAGCACGTTCGACAACCTGGGCATCCTCAACCTCGCCACGGGACAAACCAATGGCGCGGGCAAGTCGACGGGTATCCGGCTTGGCGCAGGCGCCACGGGCACGAACAGCGGCATCGTCAATGTCGGCGTCACCGGTTCGCGGTCCAACGGCTCGATGGACGGCATCTACATCAACGACGCGACCGCCCAGTTCACCAACAATGCGGGCGGCAGCATCTATATCGGCCGCGGACCGCAGACGGATCCAGCCGCGCCTGCCGCCGACATCGCCGTGAACCAGGGCACGATGACCACGGGCATCAATGTGCCCACGGCCGGCCGGGTGACAAACCTCGGCAACATCACGATCGGCACGCTGACCCAGAACGCCGCGGGCATCCTGGTCACGTCACCGAACGCGGTGGTGCAGAATGCCGGCACGATCGACGTGAACGGCCGTGCCGCGGCGGTGCCGCGCGAGAACGTCGGCCTGCTGGTGCAGAACGCCGGCGCGGGAGGCGGTGTGTCGAACAGCGGCACGATCAACCTCAACGGCGTGAACGGCACCGGCGTGAAAGCGCTTTCGACCGCCGGCACCGCTTCCCTGGTGACATCGACCGGCATCATCAACGTCGCTGGCGGCGCCGATCCCTCCAGCGGTACGCGCAACATCGGTGTATGGGCCGAAGGGCAGGGCACGGCCACCGCGCGCGCGAATGTCCAGGGGGCGGTTCACCTGACCGGCGACGGCGCGATCGGCATCCACGCACGTGGCCGCGCCACGGTGGACGTCGCCGCCGGCGCGGCCCCCACATTCGCGGGCGGTGCGAAGCAGATCGGATACTTCGCGTTCGGTAACGACGCCCACATCAACGTCAACGGCGGTTCGACGCTCGACGTATCGACGTCGCAGTCGACGTTGTTCCGCCTCGACAGCGGTGCGGATTTCGATGGCACCGGCCTCACGATGAGCACCTCCGGTGCCCAGTCCACGGGTGTCCTCGGCAGCGGGATCGGTTCGGAACTCAATACACGCAATGCGAACATCGCGGTGTCCGGTGACGGCGCGCAGGGCGTCGTTGTCGAAGGCGGCTCCCGGGGGACGATCGACGCCGCCACCACGATGTCGCTGACCGGTAGCGGCGCCATCGCAGGCATCGCGGACGGACAGAAGCACGACCTCGCCGGCGCCAATAGTGGCGGGGTGTTGCGCAGCACGTCGTTGAGCAGCCTCGCCGCGCTGGATTCCTCACAGGCCGGCGTCACCGGCTACATCGCGCGCAATGGCGCATCCCTGTCGAATGCCGGCGCGATGCACTTCACGGGTGCGAACGCCACGGGGTTCATCGTGGAGACGAACGCGGCAGCGACGAACAGCGCGTCCGTCGACCTCAGCGGTCCGGCGGCCACGGGCGCCATCCTTCGTTCGGGCGGGACCTTCGCCAACAACGGCACGATCCACGTTGGCAGCGGTACAGGCGTGCGCGTGGAAGGCGCCGGAACGCAACGTCTGAATCCTGCCGGCTCCATCATGGTGGACGACGGCATCGCGGGCGTGCAGCTGATCGGCGGCGCCGGGTTGGTGCTCGGTAGCGGGGATTCCGCCATTGTCACCAACGGTACGGCGCACGGCGTGCTGCTCGACAGCGGCGCGACGTCATTGGCCGCCACGGGCACCACGATCACCACGCTCGGTACTGGCAACGCCATCGAGAACGCGGCAGAGACGGCGTCGATCACGCTGTCGGGCGCTACCTTGCGCGTCGGGAACGGAGCCGGCCTGCGCACGGCCACGGCGATCGATCCCGCATCCACGGCCACCATCGAAGTCGACGGCGCCGGGGTGGGCTATGCGTTCCGCCACGCCGATGGCTCGATGACGGACACCGATCTGAATCTCGGTGCCGGCTTCGTCGTTCATGGCAACGGCGCGGGTGCCACAGGCATCCAGGCGCTTACCAGCGGAGCCGTCGCCAGTGCGGCGACGGTCGATATCCTCAGTGCGGCGGGCGGTCCCGCCTTGCTCGCCGGTACGGCGTCGTCGGTCACCAACAGCGGCAGCCTCACCTCGGCCAGCACGACCGCGCCGGTCGTCGATCTCTCGAACGGGACGGGGACCGTTTTTTCGAACACCGGTACGGTCTTCGCAGTGAGCCCCGCCGCGCAAGCCGTGCGCGGAAGCGCCGGCAACGACACGGTAACGGTCGCGGCCGGCGCGATCCGCGGCGACATCGCTACCGCGGGCGGCACCGATACCTTTGCCTGGACCGGCGGGACGCTCGACGGCGGCCTGACGATGGGCGACGGCCCCGGCAACCAGGCCACCATCGGCAATGTCGACACATCGAGCACATACCATCTCCTCGCGGGCACGGGAGGCGGCAACACGCTGACCTTCAGCGGGACCGAGGCGCGCGGCGGCTCGTTCGCCACGGACACCCTCGGCAAGGGCATCAACCTCGGCACGGGCTGGAACACCATCGCGTTTGCCGACGGCGCCGCGTTCACGCTCACCGACAACCTGCGTCTTGCGAACAGCGACGTGACGATCGACGGCACCTCGACGCTGTTTGCGGGCGACAACGTGCATCCCGTCATCTCGGGCGCGACGCCCGGTTCGGCAAACGTCACGAACGCGGGTCTCATCGACCTGACCAACGGCGCGGGCTCGCCGGGCAACAGCCTGACCATCGACGGCAACTACACGGGGTCGTCGGGTGCGCTGCACCTGGTCAGCCAGCTGAACCAGGGTGGCGCGCTCGCCGCGCAGGCGACGGATCGGCTGCTCGTGCAGGGCGACGCGTCCGGTGAGACCGTGATCGATGTGACGCCCGGTGCCTTGAGCACGGGCGCGCTCACCGATCTCGACCACAGCGGCTATGTCGGATCGAGTGAGGGTATCTCGATCGTGCAGGTGGCCGGCGCGTCGACGGGTGGCGCGTTTCGGTTGAACGGCGGGTACCTGGCATTCGGTCCGTGGCAATACGGACTCTATGCCTTCGAACCCGGAGCCAGCGACACGGGTCAACGTGTCGTTGGCGGTGCGACGGGTGGTTCCACGTTCTGGGACTATCGCCTCGCGAATGTGATGGTGTGCGATGGACCGTGCCCTGCGCCGACCACCGAATCCCCGGCTCCCACGCCGGCCGCGGGTGAGGCGTATTCGGCGCCGGCGCCGGCTCCAGTCGTGGCGGGCGAGAGCGTGCCTCCCGCCCCGATCGCCGCGCGCAACGCCGTCGTGCCGCAGGTGCCCGCGTATATCGTGTCGCCTTCGGCGCTGGCGCTCTATGGCTACCGAACCGTCGACAACCTGCACCGCCGCCTGGGCGAGGTGCGTGACATGGACGACATGGGCGAAGGTCTCGGCGGCGAGCCTTTCGTGCGCTACATGGGCGGCGACTATAGCTATTCCACCGATCGTTCCTTCAGCGAGTATGGCTACGACTACGACGTGGACACGCGGGCCGTGCAGGTAGGCATGAACATCTTCGCGCTCGATGCGGATCGTTCGTCACTGCGCGCAGGCGTCGCATACACGCATGGTACGACGCGACTCGATCCCAAGGCCGCGGATGGCTACAGCCATGCGAAATTCACTTCCAACTCGATCGCCATGTTCATGACGTGGCAGCAACGCAACGGCTTCTACATCGACGTCGTCGCCTCGGGCGATCGCCATGTCGGCGACATCGACACGGCGCGCGGCAAGGACATCGCACGCGTGCGCGGGTCGGGCTGGACAGGTTCCGTCGAGACCGGCTATCCGTGGAAATTCGACGGCGGCTGGGAGCTGGAGCCGCAATTGCAACTGGCCCGGCAGCACATCAGCCTGCGCAACCAGGTGGATGTCGATCACGTGACCACGCGCTACAACGCGTTTGAGCAGACCATCGGCCGGGCAGGGTTGCGCTTCGATCGCACCTGGACCACCGACGCCGGCAGCAAGGCCACGCCGTATGCGCGCATCAACTACATCAAGGGTTGGGGCGGACGTTCCGACGTGACCGTGGGTGCGGAAGGCTACGACGTGTCGCAGGAGTTCACCGGTGGCAAGTTCGGCCGGATGATGGAGCTGGGCCTCGGCGGCACCTTCGCCTGGGCGAACCGTCTCTCCATCTACGGCGAGGCGGACTGGCAGAAGAACCTCGGCGATGCGGGTGCGCGGGGCTGGTCGGCCAACCTGGGGGTGCGCTGGGACTTCTGACGTTATCGACCCATCAACAAGCTAACCGCTCACGCGCGACGTCAGGAAATCGATGAACGCGCGCACGCGTGTCGGTACGAACCGGCTGTGCGGGTACAGCAGGTTGTAAGGGCGCGAACGGCCACCGAGTTTCGGCAAGACCTCGACCAGCGATCCGTCGGCGAGGTCTTTCTCGACGACAAAACGATAGGTCTGGAACATGCCCGCGCCGGCGCGGGCCAGCGTCACGCCGCCGAGCACATCCTCAGCGATGGTGTACGCACCTTCGGTCTCGAACTCGACATCCTCGCCGCGGTCGCGGAACAGCCATGGGATGCGTCTCCCGCTGCTGGGCAGGTCGAACTGGATGCACTCATGCTTTGCCAGTTCCGCGAGCGTGCGCGGCGCCTTGTGCGTCTTGAGGTAAGCAGGTGCGGCGACAACCACGAGCGGAGCGTCCTCGAGATGACGCACGATCAACGTGGAATCGGCTTGGGCGCGCACGCGGATAGCCAGGTCGAAATCCTGGTCGGCGAAACCGATATTGCGGTTACTGATGTGTAGATCGAGGCGGACCTCCGGGAAGGCGCGATGGAAGTCGGGCAACATCGGTAACAGCCGGTGATGTGCATACGTGGTTGGCACGCTGATCCGCAGTCGGCCCGACACCTGTGCCTGCTGGCCGCTGGCCAGGCGCTCGGCGTCTGAAAACTGTGCCAACGCCTGCCGGCATTGCTCCATGTACACACGACCGGCGTCGGTCAGGCGGATCTGCCGGGTGGTGCGAACGAACAGGCGCACGCCCAAACGGGCTTCCAGGCGCGCAACCGACCGGCTCACGGCGGCTGGCGTCACACCGGCCGCCGTGGCCGCCGCGGTGAAGCCTCCTAGCTCACCGGCAAGGCAGAACAGCTCGATGCTGCCGAGCATCAGGTCGTCGAATTGCCTGTGCATGCCTTACACCATGTAATTATTCAATTGTCGACGAGCTTATTTATGCGACCCTGCCGTAGCAATAGATTCTGCGCCAGCGCCGGGCCCGATTACCCGGCTTCTCGTCACCCCGCCGGAGTCATCGTCATGCCCTTCGTCAGCGTTCGCATCACCCGTGAAGGCAACACCCCCGCCCAGAAAGCCCAGGTGATCGCCGAGATCACCGACACGCTGGAGCGTGTCCTCGGTAAGTCGCCGGAGCTCACGCACATCGTGATCGAAGAGGTCGCCATGGAGGATTGGGGTTATCGCGGTGTACCCACGTCGCAGTTGCGCGGGCCTAACCCCGGTACGTGAGTGCCATGGTGACTTGGGAGGTTACGTCCAAGCCGCCAGCTGAAAGCTCCCGGACTATCGGTTTGTGTTCCGCAGGATTCCGCCCTGCTCGGACGAGCTCGGGCCGAATCCCATCATCGACCGAGGTACCGCCATGAAAAAGCACCTCCTAGCCGCCTTGTTGGCGGCCGGTGCGGCCGTCGCTTTCCCTGCGCTTGGGTCTGACGACACCGCTTCCCCCACGCCCCAGGCTGCGGCCAGGGCAGGTAACGCGGGTACAGCGCCGGTGAGGCGCGAGATCATCCTCGACAAGCGCACGCCCGAGTACTGGCGGGTGACGCTGCACAACCCGCCGTTCAACATCTTCGGACCGGAAACGATTCCCCAGTTGAACGAGGTCATCACCGCCATCGAAACGGACCCCAAGGTGAGGGTGGTGGTGTTCGACAGCGACGTGCCAGGGTTCTTCCTTACGCACTACGATTTCGTGCCGCCGCTGGAAGCGACCACGGGCATGCCAGCCGGAAAGACCGGGTTGCCTCCACTGCCCGACATGCTCGTTCGCCTGAGCAAGGCGCCGGTGGTTTCCATCGTCTCCATCCGCGGACGCGCGACCGGTGTCGGCAGCGAACTCGCGCTAGCCAGCGACATGCGTTTCGCGAGTCGCGAAAAAGCGGTGCTCTCGCAGTGGGAAGTGGGTTCGGCACTGGTGCCCGGCGGCGGTCCGATGGCGCGCATGCCCGGGCTGATGGGGCGTGGACGGACGCTCGAGGTGCTGTTGAGTGGCAACGATATCGACGGTGATCTCGCGGAGCGCTATGGCTATGTCAATCGCTCTCTCCCCGACAAGGACCTGGATGCCTTCGTGGACACGCTCGCGACACGCATCTCCCGGTTCGACAAGCAGACCATCGCGGACATCAAGCATCAGGTGGATGTCGTGACCTTGCCCACCGACGCGCAGATCGGCGCAGGATGGGAAGGCTTCATCACATCGGTCCAGCGTCCCGCGGCGCAGACGAGGATCAAGCAGCTGATGGAAAAAGGCCTGCAGAAGAACCCTGATGTCGAACGCCGCTTGCCGGTCTACACCGGCCAGCTCACCGGCGCGGACACATCGAAATAATGCAAGAGCCGGCGGGTGTCACCCTCGGGCCGACGCCTCCGGCGACCCGCGGAGGAGGCATCCCCTGTGGGAGCCGCTTCAGCGGCGATCCCGCGGCAGCGGGCCCGCTCTTCGCAAGCACCCATCGCCGCTGAAGCGGCTCCCACAGTCACCCTCATGCTCATAGTCAGTCACTGGAACTCAGTCCCAGGATTGCGAGCGGTGCTCTCCCTTCAATCGGTCTCAGTGCTCGGAAGAGCCGGCGGGTACCACCCTCGGGGCCGGTAGCCGCAGGCGAGGGCGGCGAGTGGAAAAAGCCCGCAGGGGGCCGGCCAGGGATG
>Ga0209216_1000088_pt1 | contig 19927 bp, 15 predicted proteins | sample TexAe_OM2H0_O2_FD_187940 | JGI IMG/M metagenome (GOLD analysis project Ga0209216, IMG submission 187940) | Forest soil microbial communities from Davy Crockett National Forest, Groveton, Texas, USA - Texas A ecozone_OM2H0_O2 (SPAdes) (version 2) | ecosystem: Environmental > Terrestrial > Soil >... | reverse complement strand
CCCCCCCCTGCCGCTACCTACCTCAATATGTGTGCTGCTGGCCAACTAAAGTAGGCCCGCCCAGCCTACCCTGCCTACGCAGGGCTAGGGTGTCTTATCTTTGGATTAAATTCGCACAAGCGCCAATTAAATAATTTACTTTAATTTCAAATTTTAACAAATTTAACCGGCCCCTCCCTTGGCTTTAGCTACCTAAGGGAAGGGGTGCAAAGCAGGGGGTTGCTAAAGCTAGAGGAGCGTGCCGCTTATATTATCTTGCATTAATGGCCTTTCCCCTTTCCTTTGCTACTTCGATCCGTCCCTAGGGGAGGGATAAACAGGCAGCATACACCTCCTTCTAGCCGTTGCTTTGCTTCTGTTTTAAATTACTGTGCTTAACCTTGCCTTTATCTACCAAGCCCTACTACCGCAAAGGAAAACTAAGGCGGCTGGCCAGTTTTAACAGGCCTGCTCTCGCCTCCTCTCCCATAAGGGTTGCCTACTAAAGTTGGCCAGGGGGGCGCTTGTTTTTTAAAAACAAAACGCGACCAACTAATCGCTTTTATTTAAAAAAGGAAGTAGGGGCATGCTAACCTTGGCCAGAAAGGGAGAAGGCAGGCCCTACTTTCGCTTACGCCTTGTTTAAAATACCAATAATAGCGGTAGTTGGACAGGCCCTACTTTCGCTTGCGCCTTGTTTTTAACTAAAATAGCGGTAGTTGGGTTGAGGCATTGTTTCAAAACGCAAGGCGACGACTCCCTTTTGATTTTTGTTTTTGGCGCGTAGGCGGGCGCGTAGGCGGGCGCGTTGGCGGGCGCTTGCTTATCTAGCCAAGGCAAGGATCGATTAAAAGAAAAGCAGCCTGGCAACCCCCTGCTTTGCTTGCCTAGGGAGGGAGGGTTGCTAAAGCTAGGCAAGATTACGGTTAGTTTTGTTATACTAACTCCGCGCTGCATGCGTATACTGTGTATGTAAGCTAGGCCCTACAAATGCATATATACGACAGGGGTATATTGATATAGATATAGAGCTAGGTCTCGCTTGCCTTTTTTTTTATTTGATTTTATGGCGGTGGCAGACGCCCCCGATACTTTAAAAAAAAGCGAAGCAGGAAGCAGCTACTATCTTCTAGATAAATAAATAGGTGCTATCATTGCTAGTAATAAGATCATACCTAAAAATAAAAATCAAAAAGCACCATAAGTGTAAAGACTGTAAGCTACAGATACTATTTGTGTATAGCTACTAATCAATGTTTCAGGTCAATTATTATTTGTTATTAGAGGTGCGGCTGGCCAAAGACCTGCAGCCAATATATTTCGTCCATTTTCAACCGCGAAGCTAGGGTCTGAAAAAAACTCAGGACTTGTGCTTAAAAAAGACCCTCCCATTACTGCAGCATCTGGGGTAGCCTGGTCCTGTAAAAGCTGGGTCCAGCCGTTATTAAATAAGGAATTTAAAGTTAAAACTATTTCTTTAATTAGACTTAGAATTATAGAATTATCTAAAGGCCAGGCACCGCCCGCTGGGCTATTTAAATATGAAGGCAAAACATTAAAAAACTCATATAAAAACAAACCAGAAACAGTTAAAGCTAATGGAATGTTTTTAGTATATTGATAACCTGTTTCTAAAATATCCGTTAATTTTATATGAACTAGAGATATAAATCCTGTCTCTAATGCAGGTGTTTATACCCCCTTTCCCGAACCGTACGGGATACTTTCGCATCATACGGCTCTCCAGATATTACATTACTTAGTCTTAGAAGAGTGATACTTCATATGGCATTGTCTACAAACGGCTATTTGCTTCCTTCTTCTTGTTGCCATTATGGAATCCAATTTATTCATCTTGGGATTTAGGTCTTTGAGGTGTCTAATGTGGTGCATTTCCACCCGATAGTCTGATCCACAGAGAGAGCAAAGTAGGTTTTCGAAGGAGGCAATAGATATTCTGTCTGTGAAGAGAGTTTTGATATAGTCTTTGCTTGACGTTTTGAAATCCCAAGGTTGTATTTTATACCTTATGTCAAGGAATTTAATTCTATCTTTACCTCTTAAATCTTTACCGAATCGCTTATATGCTATATTTTGGGATTTTAGCGTGTACTTTGCTGCAAGTAATTTGGCACAAGACGATTTCAGATTCATGTAAATTCATCCAGCTATTTTTGCGTAGTTATATACGAAAGAATAGTAATTTAGGTATCCTCTTACCACAGAATTATATAGAGCAATAATTTGGTCCTTTTGGTTGGCCATTCATATGAATTTGGGGTATGACTTTCCATTCTTTATGAAAGAAGCTTCCGTTAGTTTCTTGGTTATTCTATCCAAAGGTGCTTCTAGTCTTAGTCTTAGGGCGTTCCGGATAGGTTGACCTAGACTCTGTTTGGTGAAAGTTCTTATTCTTGCTTTACCTATTAAAACTCCTAAAAATAGTGCTTTATCCTTTTGTACATGGGTAATTAAAGTCTTATTTTTATTTAGTTCTAATTTTAGTTCTTTTTCGAGGAATTCCGAAATATTCTTCATGATGAATTTGGCATCATCTAAAGGACCTCTAATCCCCACCATTCAATCATCTGCGTATCTTACGTAAGCTAGACGTCTGAACTTCGGATCGAAAGGATCGGTGTAAGAAACCTTTTGCATTTCCTTGAAGATAGCTTTAGCTGTTAGAGGGTCTAGTGCTGTGTTCCTTTGATGTCTTAGTTTTGTATATTCAGGATTCGGTCTAGCCTGTTTGCCTTTGTTATACTCATACGCTAATTGTTCCACGTATTTGTCAAGCTTGTCTAGGAATATGTTTGCTAGGATAGGACTGATAATTGAACCTTGAGGAGTACCTGTAATAGAGTTTTTGTATGTTCTAAATTCAAAGTATCCTGCATTGAGTGCTTTTCATATAAGGTTAGTGAATCTTCTGTCTTTGATTTTATTTTCCACTATGTTCATAAGTAAATTATGATCAATTCTGTCGAAACACTTGGAAATGTCTCCTTCAATTATTCATGTTGATGAGTCGAATTGAGTTTTTACATGTTTAAGAGCAGAATGGCAACCTCTTCCTGAGCGGAAACCGTGTGAGTTATCAGAGAAAGTAGGTTCAAATATAGCCTCTAATATAGTTCTAATGCATTCTTGTATTATTTTGTCTCTAGGTGGAGCTATGGTTAATGGGCGCTCTCCACCGCTAGCTTTAGGTATTTGTATCCTTCTACCGGGTGTAAATTTGAATTCTTCGGTCTTTAGGGACTTTATCGTTTCAAACATCCATTCACTGGAGATTCCATCGAGAGTAGTAGGGTTAATTCCTGGGGTCATATTACCTGGATTGCTTTTTAGTTTATTGTAAGCGAGCATTATTAGCGATTCGTCGTATAAGAGCGAGTAAAGATTTCTATCAATTATACCGTCAGGGTCTCTCTGACTTCTAATGTTTAAGTCTGCTAGTTTCTTCGGGATGGTAAGATCTTTACTGCAGCCGTAGGCAGCTGCTCTTTCTGTAGTTAACCGGGTGCGCAGGGGCGATCTCTGGTTACTGAAGGAGCTTGTAGAAAAGGATCTAGGTGTTTCTCCGAAACCCACACCGAGTCTACTAGTAGCATAATATCCTGTACCTCTTCCCAATATTGGTACTATAGGTACTCTGTCACCATGGGGATTACTCCCTTTAGGTGATCCCAAAGTTCCTGACGACTGTTTCGATTTCACTTTCTTTAGGTAGTCCTTTCCACAAATCAATACCTACGATGTAGGTCTGAGTAACGGTTACTCCTTTATTTGGTAATCAACATGTACCTAATAAAACCGTATATATCCTATCCCAAGCTAGATATAGTCCATGATGTGGAACCTCTATTGTGTAGACTTCAAGCAGTATAGCTTTTACCATTGAAAGATTAACTCGGGATTCGACTCGTTTTTCTTGGTTAAAACTAATAATCCCTTTTACCAGAGATGCTAAGTTCGGCATTAGGCTTTCCCCTCTGCTTAACTCTGTTGTTAAAATTCTATCGGAGTAAGAATTGAGATTTGTTATCTCACGAACAGGACAGGCGCATTGGCGCACGTTAATCATCATTATTACAAAAAGGAATAATACTATTATAGCCCCTAGATAAATTAAAATATAGGATATCCCTAAAAAATGCATTCCCTTTACCATTAAAAACAATGCGGAATTTAAAACTAATGAAATTAAAAATATTACAGATATTACAGGATTTTTAGAAATAATAACTAAAATAGCAGAACAAATAGCATTTATAATTAATAATTCAATTAATAAACTTTTTACATTTAAATACATAAAAATATTCATTTTTGTTTTTGTATTTTTGTGATATTATTTATTTCCTTACTTTATATTTAAGTGGCGAGGCAAGCCACGCCTCCTCCTGTAATTGCTAGGTCAGCATCCATATTATCTCCCTCCCTAGCGTAGCGCCAGGGGGTTTGCTTAGCTAACCCTTACCACCCCTTATCAAGGGGATTGCGCTCCCCCAGCCCAACTTCGTAGGGCAGCTGCTTCTTTCTTTTTTAATTCAAAACAACAAAAAAAAATAAGCCTTGCCCTACTAATGTTGGGAGCCGTAGCCATCCCTCTTTGATCTGTTGAAGGCTAAGCCACCAGCAGCTAACCAGGCCAACCCTGAGGGAGTTCTAAGGGAGCGTAGCAGTTTTAAAAAACAGGCGCTTGTTTTTTCTTTAAAACAAAACTACGACTTCGGGTCCAGGTTTAGCAGGACCAGGTCACCTACAGCAAGGCCTGAGTAGCAGCTGCTGCTACCTTTCCCTTTTCTAGGGGGGGGTTCCGAAGCAGCCCACCCCACCTGCCCTGCCTTACGGATCCTTTGCTTTTTAATAAAGCGCCAAAGGGAGAGGGGATAGGGAGGCATCCCCAACCCTATAACTTCGAATCGGTAGCGGGGAGGGAGAGGCAGGGCACCTACAAGCGCAGGCAGGGACCGGAGCGGATACCTTCCCAAGTGCAAGAACATGCTATAGCCTGCTGCTTGGCTCTGCCTAGTAAAGGATGGGAACTTTGGCAGGGTCTACTGGCCTGCTTCGCTAGCAAAAAGGCTACCCTAGCTCTTTTCTCTTTTTTTTTCGCAAAGGAGATAAAGGAGACAAGTATTCCCTGCGATTCAAAGAGGCTGCCTTTTGATTTGAGAGATGCTAAGTAGCTAACAATAGCTCCAGCCCTGCTGCCTGTGTAGGCCTAAGCAGAGGGTGACCTTTATAATTAGAGCTGGCCTACCTACCAAAGGTTGGTTGGCCTGAGCCTGAACAAGGATTGTGCAAATCAAATAAAGAGTAAAAAACAAATAAATCGCATTATCTCTTTATGCTATATTATTTTAGTATATATTATACCTATCTCCCTGCAACCCAGTTCGCTCCCACATGTTTTCCCCCCCCCCCCTCTCGTATGTTCGTGCTAGGGATCCCTAGCTGCGCTAGCTGGGGAGGTAGAGGCAGGGATTCTATTACCGCAGGCGGCTTTTGAGCAGAACCCCTCACTAGCTTTAGCAACCCAGGTGGCTTTGCCTCTTTTCTTTTAAAAAGCATAGCAGCCTCAGCTAAAGTAGCAATGGGAGGGGTGGTGGGTCTTTTGAAAAAACTCCGCCTTACTTTTATCTTCCCAAGCAAAGCAGGGAGGCATAGCAGCAGGTGGGTCTGTTCCTTGTGAATACTTGCAGTTACTTAACAAGGGCCGCTCCAGGCGCTTAAACACAGGGCTAGCGAAGCAGGTAGCACTTGTTTTTAAAAAGCATAGCTTAGCAGTCGGAGGTAGAGTAGCAGCTGGATTCCTCCTGCTGCGTATGTTACGAATGTTACGAAAATGACAAATGTAGGGCCAGGGACAAGACAATTATCCCATCTATTTAGGAGCGGTTCGTAACCTACCACTTGTTCGGCATCCCCTGCGCAGGGAAGGCTAGGGATAGGTTTATATATTAATAATATGGCAAGCGCAGCAGCAGAGTATAATGTATTCACCTACTATCGATTCTTAATCAATTAATTTATAGCTACTACCCCTGCTCTAAAAAAAACAAAAAAAAAACGCTACCCTGCTTAGCGCTTAGCGCTTAGCTTCTGGCCCTGGCTTAACTTTACCTTGGAGGCGTGGGTTTGCTTCTGTTTAAACCAGACGGACCTGCAGCCAGGTTGTCTTTGTAGTAGGCAGCAAGCCTTATTTTTTGATCTGTTGGAGGCTAAGCCACCAGCGGGTTACCAGGCCCTGCTCCGCTTGCCTAAGGGATCATGGCGGTTAAAATAAAATAAACAGGTCCATAAGGTAAAACATACCCTAGCGCTAGCCGGGTTTAACCAGCCCTACTCAGCTAGGGAGGGCCGGGGCAGTGGGTGTATGTCAGCTGCTCCGCTTGAAAGAGATAAGGATAAGGCAAAGTAATGGCTGGGTGCGCAAAGTTGTGGAGCAATTCAACATGCTGAAAGATGCAGGGTAGGCTACTTATATAAATTAAGACTATCGAATAGCATGTATAATTTTTTTTATTGCCTTTAAAAACAATAGTTATAGGTCCAACTCTCCTTTACGGAGCAGACGCAGCTCCTGCTCTTTTGATTTATTTAAAAAAAAAGGAAAAGCATAAAATAAACCTTACCTGGCCTACGAAGTTGGCCTGGCCATGTTAACTAGATAATGCTAAAACTAAGGTTGCATATCACAAGTTTAAGAACAGACCCTAGGCCAACCAACCTTTGGTAGGTAGGCCAACCCGCTGCTGTGCTTTTAATTAAATTCGTACTTCGTACAGCAGCTGCGCCCCCTTAGGGGAGGGCAAGAGGCTGCCCTGCCTTACCTCCCTTGCGTACTTTTGATAGCTAGGGAGTCTTGCTTTCCCTTTTTGAGCCGAAGGGACAGGGAGCGGAGTAGCTGCTTATTTATTAATAGCAAGATCTAGGACCAAAAGCTAGGCAGGGCGAGCGCACACGGGAGACGAGTAATAGCATTATTATAATTTATCGGACTAGTTAAGTTAAGGTTTTAGCGTTAATTAGCTTATATCTCAAATTTAGGTGATATTTTAATTATTATGTGCAGCCTACCCTACCCTCTTGCCCTGGGGCTGCTGCTCCTGCTTCGCTAGGGGAAGGGAGGCCTGCTGCTTCTTGCTTCGCACGCCCTGCTTTCCTTGGGCGGCCTGTTAATACTGGCAGCAGAAGACCCGGCCGCGCCTCCTAGAAGCAACCCCATGCCCAGCTTCCAGCACCTGCTGCTTCCTGGGGCCGACCAGCCGCCGGATTAAAAAAAAGAAAAAGCCCTTGCTTTCTTATTAGGCGCAAGCGAAAGGCGCAACCGAAAGAGCGGGCTGTTTGGCTAGGGCCCGCCTGCGCAGGGGTAAAGCAGGGGGAGATTGATAAGCCAGCTGCTACGCTGCCGGAGTTTATTTTTTTTTGTTAGGCGCAAGCGAAAGGCCCTGTTTATTTTTTTTTTAACTGCTATGCATTTTTTTTTAAGCCATGCGAGTTTTTTTTTTTTAAGTCAAAGAAAAGGGATGGCTGCTGTACCTTCCTTCTTATCCCTGCCCTACGAACTTGGGCTGGGGAGAGGTGCTGCAGTAAGCATGCTAAGCAAGGCAAAGAGGGCACTGCAGGGTAGGGCGCGAGGCTTTACGATCCATTTATCTATCCCGGTTTTTAAGAGCAGCAGATAGGCGTTATAATAAAGGAGTCGCTAGCGCAGAGTTATAATAATTAATCGGGATTTCCACAAAGAAGAAGAAGTGCTCCTACCTTCTACAAGCTGCGGCAGCTGTAGGCATGATACTAGATCCCTCCCTGATCAGCCCTGCTAACCAGGGCAGCTTTCCTAGCTATTTGATTAAAGAAAGGGAAGGGTTGGCCTGTTGCCTTTTTTAAAAGTGAATACTGGCAGCAGCGTTTATTTAATTAAAACAAAAAGCAGCTGCTGCCAGTATTAACAGGCCGCTCCTGCTGACTAGCAGCACACGCTTTGCGTAAAGTGGATTAAGGATCCGGTGGGTGTACTTATAAGTCAATAGATCGCTAAGAATAAGCGGATCTTACCTTGTCTTTAGACTAAAGGGTAGGCATTAAGAGGATTCGAACCTCTGTAAAAAGTATTAACAGTACCTCGCATAGCCACTTTGCTATAATGCCTTATACATAGGGCAGGCGTGAATCGAACACGCTATCTCTCCTTCCCAAAAGGAGTAACGCACCATTTTGTCTTCTGCCCTTATAATTTTTATTATTCTTATAATTAGTTTTAATTAGTCCCTCCCCTGTTAAAAGCCCTAGGCTCGCCTTTTTGGGCTAACCCAGAAGCAGCTGTTTATTTATTTTTTAAAACAAGCGCCCCCCTGGCCAACTTTAGTAGGCAACCCTTATGGGAGAGGAGGCGAGAACTGGCCTCTGCGCTACGCCTCGCGTTTTAAAGGGGAGGCATAGCTGCCGGGGGCTTATTAGACCCTCTGCTGTCCTAGGCTTGCCTTTTGATAAAATGCAATTGCGCCTTCTTATAATCCGGAGTAGGACCAGGAGCTACCGCACCAGGACCAACACCACCCAGTCCTTTCCTTGCTATACCATGGCCGCTCTCCCCTTTTTTTAAAAGCCCAAGGCAGGGGGACTAATGCTTTGCTAGCTCTAACTATAGCACAGGTAAGCGGAAACTAAAGAGCAATCTTCGGTACAGGGATGCCTCCCTATCCCCTCTCCCTTTGGCGCTTTATTAAAAAGCAAAGGATCCGTAAGGCAGGGCAGGTGGGGTGGGCTGCTTCGGAACCCCTGCTTTGCAACCCTATCCCTTAGGGGAAGAAAAAGGGAGGGATGCGTTAGAAGCACACCCCCTACTGTTCATGCGCTAGCCCTAAGTCCTTATTTACTCAAGAATGAGGTGACTCGAACACCTATCAAAGATTTTGGAGATCCTTATACTAACCGATTATACTACACTCTTTCGCTTGCAGGGGGAGGCGTAGCCACCACCAGCTGCCCTACGAAGTTGGGCTGGGTTGCCTACTAAAGTTGGCCAGGGATGACCTACGTTACCGGCACTAGCTGGACGTTCTGCAACCCTCTTAGCGTTTTCCTGCTACCTTTTTAGATAGGGCAGCGCTACTGCTAGCCCTCAGGTTACCCTCCTAGCTAAAGGGTTTGATGACTTTGCCTTTACCCAGGGGCGGGCCGCCCCCAGGCTAAGGATAACCGGGAGCGATTAAGGTGGTATGGGGTCACGGTAACTGGTGTAGGTTTCCTAACTGCTGTAGCACGTCCACATGCAGCATTAAGGTAATTTATAAAGCAACTCCCTCCCTTACCTCGCCCTCGCCTAATTATTACCTCCCCCGCGTAGGAGCAGCGAAGAGGGTGCAGGTTAGGATACAGGGCTCGCTTGCGCAAGGCCCGATTAGCAGGGATGCCATTTTTATTCTTTAGGCCCCACCCAGCCCTTCTCTCTTTTTTTTAACAAGCGCCCCCCTGGCCAACTTTAGTAGGCAACCCTTATGGGAGAGGAGGCGAGAGTGCGCTACCGACCAGCCTGCCTTACTTACCCCAAGGCTGGTTGCTCTGCTACGAACCGTAGTTTTAAAGGGGGGTAAGCGATTATTTAAAAAGGCTTGGCCTGCGTTAAAAAGAGCAAGGCCGGGGCCTAGATAACTAATTTATATTGACACTCAAGAATGAGGTGACTTGAACACCTATCAAAGATTTTGAAGATCCCTATACTAACCGATTATACTACATTCTTATGTTTGTGCTGGCCTGCGTAGCTGCTGGCCTCCTAAACCTCCAATTCAGGCCTCAGCCCAGCTCTTTTACAAAACCGCTTGCCTGATTACTTACCCTTCTTTTTTTTTTAAAAGCAGACGGAAGGCTTGCGATTTGTAATATAAACCGAAGGATGGCTCCGCCGCGAAGCAGCAGCCCTTCCCCTCGCTAGCGCAGGGTAATAGATATTTGCAGTAGGGCTGGCATGGCGGAAGGGCAGGTGTTATACCTGACCAACCCTAGCTATACCTAGGTGTAGCGCAGAAGAGGGAGGGTTGGGTATACTACAGTTTTAGGACTGTTTAAGGTAGTAGAGCAAAGGGAAGACTTGCTGTTTAAAATAAAACTAGTAGTGATAGCTGATTCTTTACCCTTTCCGGCCTTTACCTTGACTTGCAACCTCTATGGCTTAACTGGCCCCTAATAGAGTTAATATGGGGTGGACCGCTTATCATCTTTTACCACAGTGTGTGGGCTTGACTTCCACTCTGCAGATAAATTCCTATGTCCCCTCTTATTTTTAACCTTGGCTTTCCTTATTTTTAAAGCCGCAACCCCCCCCCCCCCCCCTGCGGTAGGCGCAACCGCAGAGGGAGGGCTGCTATTCCTATGCGCCCCTCCCTCTGTCCCCCCTGCTGTCCGTGTTTGATTATGGGCTCGCTTCCGCCTTCCTTCCTTCCCTTTAACTGATAATACAGCAGCTGCTTCCTGTTTTTATTAAAAAGAGGCAAGGCGCAAGCGACACCTTTGAATATTATCCCTACCTTTCCCTTACGAGTCCTTAGGCAGGAGAGAGGGCGGCGAAGCAGCTGCTCCTGCTTTTTGGTTTTAATCGATTCAATCAAATAAAAGCGCTGGACCAGTCCTCCCTCCTGCCGTAGGTTAAATAAACAGAAGGAAAGCAACGCCTTTAAAATGCATAGCAGACGGGGGATTATTTCAAAACAGATGGCTAACCCCCAGGGCGAAGGGAGCGTGGTTACTGTTTGACCGGTCTCCTCAGTTGAGACCGGACCCCCTCTTAGCTGGGCTATTACACTCATATGCCTATCCTTTTAACCTTAGGGGTGAAGTCCCAATTGCCGATTTAGTGTCTTGAGGGTAGCAAAGGACAGTTCTAAGCTTCTGCGCGAGGAAAGGACAACAAGTTATTAACAGAGGCAGCATGCGTAGAGGAACACTGGTAGATAGATAAAAGTTTTATTTTTATTAAGCCTGCCTTTATAAAAAGCTAAATATTCTATTGCACTTTTATTTTTTAATTATCCTTTGATTTAGGACTGATCTACCATATTCTAAGATCCCGCCTCCACTAGTTATTTCCCGCCCCCCCCCCCCCCTTATTTAGGGCAGGTATGCTCCCCCCTGCCTTGGGCTTTTAAAAAAAGGGGAGTGCTCGTAGCGCCCCCCTCCCCCCTCCTAGCTCCTATTCCCTGCATACTCCGGTTGACTTACCCACCCTTATAAACCGAGGCCAGAGCTACTTCCCTCGCGTTTTGATTTTTTGAATTTTTCCAATTATTGTGGCTACCCTTTTCGCCGCAGGGGTCGGATTGAGGACTGAGGGGCCGGAAAGCGTTAGTTACTATGTGTCTAACTATAGGATGTAAAGGTAAAATACTGTATTTTACACAGGGCTTATTCAAGGGGTTAATTTGAAACCGTGAACCCTGCTTAGCACCCGCCACTCTACCCAGGGGTAGCCCGCTTTACCACCCATAGCTACAGCAACCCTTCCCATCTGTTTTCGCTTTCCCCTGCTGCTGCTTACCCTTACTCAGGTTAGTTGCATCCCTTTCCCTACGGTTCCTAGCCAAGCTACCCCAGTTATACTGTCCCTCGCGTTTGATCAAGCGAGCACGCGCGTAGCAGCGTAGCCGCGTAGCAGCGTAGCAGCGTAGCAGCAGCCACCACTTTATTTTGTTTTACGAAGGCAGGAGAGACGGCAGGTCCCTTAGGCGGAGCTGCTTTCGCCGCCCTCCCCTGCTTTGCAACCCTCCCCTAAGGGAAGGGAAAGGGGGGGGGGGTAGCTTATTCCTGCGGAGCAGCGTTAGGATAATAAATAGCGGGAGGCAACCAATCCTCTCTGCGAGTTTTATTAAAAGGGCGACGGGAGGGGGGGCTAGTAGTCTGCTGCTCTTTTATTTATAAAAACGCAACCCCTCTCCCTCCTTAGGAGAAAGAGGCGTGGCTTGCCTCGCCACCTATCGCTACAGGTACCATTGAGGTGTGAGTTTGCTTCACCACCTTTTCTTTTTTTTTAAATATTAAAAGAATATCCCCCTGCTTTGCAACCCTCCCCTAAGGGAAGGAAAGCGCTTGCGATTCGAAGAAAAAGGGCTGGTGGCTTGGCCCCGGGGGATCATGGCGGTGCCCTTAAAAAAGAACAGGGCCTTTAAAAACCAAGAAAAGAGGCCAGGGAGGGATAGGTTGTGCATAAGGAGGCTACTTTCCGGAGGGCGCGGAGATATAGATAGAAAATATACTTAAAAGTACAATTTTTAAACTGAAAGTATAATAAGTCTGCATCTGTTCTAAAGAAATTGTAGACAATAATTCTGCTTGGAGGCCAAAGCCACCGGCTGTATTTAAAGCATTATAGAACAATGGGCTGGCGAAGCCAAATAATATAAATAGAATGCTAATTAAACCTAAAGTTATGTATAGTGCGTATGTGGTTATAACCCCTGTATCTAATTTGTTAATGCTAGCACTAGCGGTGTAAGAACCTTCCGTTAAACCATATGGACCAATAAGTTCAATAATACCTTTATCTAATAATTTAGAAATAGTATAGCCTAGTTTTAACCCTCCTGATATTAAATAATTATTATATAATATGTCTAATAAATATTTACCGTTTAAAAAAGTATAGCCATTTATTATTACAGCGCCAAAGGCAGGAAGCCCTGTTTTTAACTCCTTCCCTTGCGATTTTAATAAAAAGGCAGTCGCTCCCTCCCCTAGGGAAGGGCTCGTGTTGGCTGATATAGAAGAGGTATCAAAAGCAAAAGAGCTGCTGCTTCCTGCTTCGCTCGCCGTAAGGAAAAAGGAGCCTGCTGCACCATTATCTTGTAGGCGTTGCTTTCCTTCGCCAACAGTTGTATATTTAAGTTCAGGCGTATTATCCACTGCTGTACCTAGCGTAACGGTAGGTTGCATAAGAAAGGGGAATGTTCAACCAGTTAAGAAGTAATGACCATAGTGGTATAAAAATATAGCAAAACCTCCCCCTAATAGAGATAAAACTGTAGGCATTAATTTAATGTATATAGGTAAACTAAATTCAGCTTCAATAATATTAAGGTGAGAAGGGTGATAAAATAAGCTATTACCGAAAAAATCAGACCCTATCCCTACGAAATCAGAAGCTATAAACCCTAAAAAAATAGCAAAAAGAGCTAAAATAGATAAAGGAATGATAACTATGGAATTTTCAGAATGGATATTTAAATAAGATGTTTTTTTAGCATTTGGAATTGTTAAATAAACTAAATTAATTAGTCTTACACTATAAAAAGCAGTTAAAAAAGCAGTTAAAGTTCCTAAAATAAAAGCAAATAGGCTAGAAAATTGATAATTACCATAAGCAAGTTCTAATATTAAATCTTTAGAATAAAAACCACTTAGCCAAGGTAAACCTAATAAAGCTATTGTACCTATTAACATTACTGTATAAGTAAAAGGCATAAATCGTATTAAACCTCCCATTCTTCTTATGTCTTGCTCATCATTTAAAGAGTGAATGATTACTCCTGCTGATAAGAATAATAAAGCTTTAAAAAAAGCATGAAGAACAGTGTGTAGAAGCGCTATATTTCATTGAGCTAGACCTATAGCTATCATCATATAACCCAATTGACTAATAGTAGAAAAAGCTATTATCCTTTTTAAATCATTTTGAACCAAAGCAGTAGTACCCGCTACAAAAGCAGTAATTGAACCTATTAAAGTTATAACTAGTAAAGCATCACTGCTGTAACTTAAAATAGGACTAGATCTTAATAATAAGAAAATACCTGCTGTTACTAGTGTTGCAGCATGAAGTAAAGCCGAAACTGGTGTCGGCGCCTCCATTGAACCAGGTAACCATGTACTTAAAGGTATTTGCGCGGATTTAGCCATTGCTCCACTGAATAACAATAAAGAAATAATAGTAATGGCGTTTTCATTAAAATAAGGAGCTACACTAAAAACAGTTGAATATTCTATTGTACCAAATAAAGCAAAAAGAGCAAAAAAACCAATAGATAACCCCATGTCACCTAATCTATTCATAGTTAAAGCTAATAGTGCTGCTTTCGTTGCTTGTATTCTAGTATAAAAATAACTAATTAATAAATAAGAAACTATACCAATCAAATTTAAAAATAAAGTAAATATTCTAATTTCCAGGGTTAGCTGGCCTGGTTACCCGGCCTACTTCCTTTTTTAAATAAAAGCGTATAGTTGGGGTTGGAGGAGGGTAGCTACAGCTACGCAGCCTTTAAGGATACTAGCCCTAATCTAGATATTAGTATATAAGTTTTTTACATTATTTCCTGTACTTATCCACCAAAAAGGATTTATAATAAGCCCTAGTATTTACATATTTATCTTCCTTCTTTTTTTTAAACAAAGCAGCAGCCAAACCTGCTGGCCTGGTTTCCTGCCCCGGCCTGGGGGGTTTTTGGTTTTGCATTTTTATTTTATTAAAGGCGCTAGCGACAGTAGGCAATGCCAGCCTAACTACGTAAGGCCAGAAGCAGAAAAAGGAAATTAATAAATAAATAAATTAAAATTTTGACTATGCATAAAGCACCATTTCAGGCACCCATAATTGAACTAGTCGATCGCGACGAAAAACGTCCCCGACGATCTAAAAATAAAACTTGATTTTGTGGATCGTTTTCAATTATGTCGCAAAAAATATAATCTAAGGACTACCTTTATACTATATAATAGCTCTGGTCTTCCCTTCCCTGGTCTACTATCACTTAGCGGTAGTAGGCCTGCCCTAAGGTAAGCAGTCTAGCCTGGCCTTCCTGCCCCACTTTGCTTGGGGTGGTAGGGCTACCCAACCAACTATATTTTACTGCCCTACGAGGCGAAGCAGCGAAGCATTGGGCCTTAATTGATAGCGGTGGTTCTTCGTACTTCGTAGGCAAGCAAAGCAGGGGGTTTTTTTAAAGGGGTAACTTGTGCACATATATACTTGCTTAGTTAAGGGTAAGATTCACTTAAATAATCTTTAATTTTACGTTTTTATTGCTTAAAGATAAATTCATTTTTTACTATCTTTTATAATATTTTCCCTTCGCCCTGCGCCTGGTGGGCCTGGCTAACCCCGGCCACAGCTAATTTATATAACATTGAGGGTAAGATATGAGGCTTTACTATATTTGAAAATTCAACCATAGAGCTAGTTGAAAAATATAATATATGGCCTTTGTCTTTACCAGAAGATTGAGGCTTACTCTTTAAATTATATTTTGAATATAAAACAGTAGAAAGAAATTCAACTTCTTCATAAGTAAAACAATTGGTAGCTATTCTAACTGTATTATTAATTTTGGATCCGTCATCCATAAATCATACAGCTAAAGCTAGAGGAGTCAAAAAATCAGAAATATTATGAGGAACAATTTTTCTATTCATGCTTAGCCTCCCTCCCACCACCTTTGGTGGTGAGGGAGGGGAGGATCAGGCCTGGTTTCCTTGGCCAGCTACCTCTTTTTCCTTACGGGTAGCGAAGCAGGTAGCATCAGAAGGAGGCATAGCTATCTCTAGCGTAGCGGGAGGGTTGCTGGCTAAGCCTGGTAAGTAATTAGTTACAGTCGCTTCGCGGTAAAACATATCATGAATTCAATTAAAACTATTAAAAGTGTAACTATTAAACCGATAATGAAAAAGTACCTCATTATTTTTTCTAATACGCTTAGACAATTTAGGTTTTTCAGGATTACAATATCCTCTTTGGGCAAAGTAATTATGAAACCACATTAGATATTCCACATTTTTATTGCTTTGTTCGAATATTACCCTAGTGCCTAAACCACCCTTACGCTTTTCTAAGTGTGAGTCTCCTAAAGTAGAACCTATTATTAAAGATAAAATATCTATATTATGGGGGCCTATTCTTTTCATAGAGTTTAACTTTATAGTTCCTCTCCCTTTTTTTTCAAAACCCATAGGCAAGGGCAGCGACGCAACTGCTATAGTTAATTCTAAGGTTCTGTAACCTTGGCACCCCATGCCTTCCACACTTATAAACCTATAAATTATCTCATCAATGTAGTCGAGAGCGCAGAGCGAATAAATATTATAAATAGATTTAAGGCATTGTGACATACCTTCTCATCCTACAAATAAAACAAAATAATTACCTCCTGTTACTAATATTAACATGAAACCTGCAAAAGCAGATAAATAAGAAAAAAATCTTTGAATATGAGGCTGTCCTTCCATATAATAAACAGTATAAACCAAAATTAAAAATGTTATATACGTGATCATAATACAAAATACTACTGATAATTGATCAAATAAAAATTCTCAAGTAACTTGCATTATTTCGGAATCTATTCAATTACCTAAATTTATAGAAACAGGACTCGCACAAAGACCTACTTCGTAAAAAGCAAATGTAGATAAAACCGCAGATAAAAACAAACATAAACAACTTATTAATTGGGATCCCTTTACTCCTATTTTTCTACCTAAAAACCCCGAAATTAGAGAACCTAAAAAAGGTAAAATAATTATAGAAAGATACATAGTTTATTATTTAGTTTCTAAGGGAAATACTTCCTTTTAATCTATAATAAGCGATTAAAATACTTAAACCTATTACCGATTCCGCACCTGCTATAGCTATGATATAGATACCAAATGTTTGACCAATGTTATCATCGAAACTATAACTGGTTATTAAAAATAATAATGTAATAGCCAATAGCATTATTTCTAAAGAAATTAATAATAAGATTATATTTTTTCTATTTAAAATAAATCCTAAAATTCCTATTAAAAATAAAGATAATGAGAATGTCATACTTTAATTATATTCCTTAAGGCCCTGCAATATATAGCCGCCCTGTTTTATTTTACAAACAACCAAACAAAACCTTGCCAAATAACTACCTCCTAGCTTTAGACCTCACCCACCTCTTCTGTCTTCTGCCGTTTTTTTTATTAAAAAAACAAGGCGCAAGCGATAAAAGAGGCAAGAAGCAGCTGCTTATCCCCCCCCCCTTACAAGGGCCAAGGACCAAGGACCAAGGACCAAGGACCAAGGACCAAGGACCAAGGACCAAGGACCAAGGACCAAGGACCTCCTTTTTAACGATCCTTGCCTTGGCTAGGTAAGCAAGCGCCTCACCTCCCCTTGCCTTCCTCACCTATGGCTCGATTGGATTCATTTTTTTAGAGGGAGGGGTACGGCAGGGAGTGGAGGATAGCGCCTTACATTATTACCCTGGGCCTGGTGCGGACTGCTCTTTATTTGCACAGGTGATTATACCGCTGCCAAACGCGAGCCTGCCACGCTTTACCTGACCGGGCCAGCTCTAGCAGAGGAAGGCTAGATGTAGCAAGGCTAGGATAGCAGTAGCAGGGCAGAGGCAAGAAGCTAAAGAAGCAGCAGCAGGTACGTATTAAAGATCTTATTTACAGCAGGTGTTACTTACAGGGGTTAAATAATATTATTTTTTAAGCTTAACAATAGGTCGAAATAAAATACATACGTGACCCTGTCTCTTTTTTTTCCCCTACCTGCCCTACTAGGCTAAGCGTCGGGCTGGTCGGGCTACCCCTACTGGGCCAACCCCTACCTGCCCTACTAGGCGAAGCGTTGGGCTGGTGGGACATGGCAGAACCCATCCTACCTCTCTCGCCTCCCCTGGCTTTAGCAACCTTCCCTTAGGTTGGCGTAGCTTCGCTTCCCCAGGGAAAGGGGGGCGCTTGATATTTTTTGAAGGGTGAGGCTAAGCCACCAGCAGTGTAGACAGGCGACTGCTGTGCTAGGCTTGCCTTTGTATTAAAAGCAATTGCACCTACCTGCTTCGTATTTATCCTGCTACTTGCCCTTGCATCCCGCTCCGTTCGGGTTTTAATTTTAAAAAGGGAGAGGTAGGGGTTAAAATATCAAGCGCCAAAGCAAGGTTACCAAGGTAGGGGCGCTATTGCCTGGGTAGGTTATATCCTTTTACTCTAATTACCACCTCAGTAGTAAACAGATAGGAATAAAAATAACCATACTACATCTACAAAGTGCCAGTATAAAATAGCAGCTTCAAAACCTACATGATGGCCATCTGTTAAATGATAGAATATTATTCTAATTAAACAGAATAGAATGAATGTAGTACCTATAATAACATGTGCTCCGTGTAAACCAGTACTTGCGTAAAAGGCACTACCATACACTGAGTCTGCCATTGTAAATCCTGCTTCTTTATATTCAAAATATTGTAAGCCTGTAAATAAAAGTGCAAAGATTATTGTTATAATAGTACCATATATAGCTGCTTTTCTATTTCCTTGTATTAACCCGTGATGAGCCCAAGTAATAAAAGCTCCACTAGTTAGTAATAAAACAGTATTTAATAAAGGTACAGCAAATGGATCTAAAGCTACAATCCCCATAGGAGGTCAAGTAGTTCCAAGTGTAATATCAGGTGCTAAGCTAGAATGGAAAAAAGCTCAAAACACACTTAAAAAAGCGAAAACCTCACTAACTACGAAAAGTACAAAACCTATAGTTAATCCTCTTCTAACTTGAGTTGTATGATCCCCTAAGTAAGTACCTTCTGTTACTACATCTTTAAATCATAATGTCATTACACTTGCTGTTAATATAAATCCTAATAATAAGAGTTTTCCTCCATTTTCAAAACCATGGAAGCACATCACAGCAGATACTGCCATAACAAACGCTGAAAAACCAGTTAAAATAGGCCAAGGAGACATATCCACTAAATGAAAAGGGAAAAATTGAAATTGTTTTCTATTTGTCATATTATATTTAGGCGCTTGCGCGATAAAATAGATATCTGATAACTTTCACTTCCCCTACATTAGTGCAGCAGCTTTCGCCGCCGGAACAAAAGCGGCCCTACCTCTTGTACTTTTTATTAAAAACGCAGCTGCTGGGGCAGGGTTGTCAAACTCCCCTCCCACCACCTTTGGTGGTGAGGAAGGCAGGTCGTTGCGTTGCATCAGCAAGGATACAAGGGCCGGGTTACTTTAGCTCATATTATAGGGTCTGTTAAAAGTGAGGCAATATAATACTTACTACCATATACAGATTACTTGAAACATGATCAGCGCCACCCCCCCCCCTTTTTTCTAGCAAAGCAAGAATCGCTAGCGTACTAAGGCAGGGAGGCAAAGCCTACTCCTTGCTTTGCTCGGGCTTGTTTATAGGTCCTACTAGCCAAGGGTGGTAGCCCCTGCCCTTCCCTAACCTTACCCCGCCCACTACCTGTAGCCCTACTCTTTTTTAACGCCACCCTGTGCCAGGCGGTAGGTCCTGGTCTCGCCTCCCCTTGGCTTTAGCAACCTTCCCTTAGGTTGGCGTAGCTTCGCTTCCCCAGGGAAAGGGGGGCGGTTGCTTTTAAAAACAAAATAAAATAGCGAACCTCGCCCTGGACCAACACCTGGTTTGCTTTTTATCAAGCCCTAGCCTTTGGGTTTTGAAAAAAAAAAGGGGGAGGGTAAGCAAGCGACCTCCAGGTTCATTATAAACAAGGGACTGGCCTTAGGGGAGGGCAAGGTTAGCGTGCCCCTACTTCCTTTTTGAATTCAAAGCGATTAGTTGGTCGCGTTTTGTTTTAAAAAAACAAGCGCCCCCCTTTCCCTGGGGAAGCGAAGCTACGCCAACCTAAGGGAAGGTTGCTAAAGCCAAGGGGAGGCGAGAGCAGGCCTGTTAAAACTGGCCAGCCGCCTTCCTTATTTTTAATTTAATTGCGGTAGTCCCCTCCCTCTGCGCTTTCGCCTAAGTTAGGGTGGGAGGGGTGGCTGGGGCTTGTATTTGAATATAAAAGCGCCCTGTGTAAACTGGGCAGCGCCATGCTCCCTTTCCCTTTTGCTCGTGAAGCAGTACCGAAGGAAACCGAACCAGTTCCGAAGCAGTTGCGAAGCAGTACCGAAGCAGGGGAAGAGCAAAATTACTCCCTGCCATTGGCTTGGG
>Ga0209216_1000086_pt1 | contig 20200 bp, 17 predicted proteins | sample TexAe_OM2H0_O2_FD_187940 | JGI IMG/M metagenome (GOLD analysis project Ga0209216, IMG submission 187940) | Forest soil microbial communities from Davy Crockett National Forest, Groveton, Texas, USA - Texas A ecozone_OM2H0_O2 (SPAdes) (version 2) | ecosystem: Environmental > Terrestrial > Soil >... | reverse complement strand
TCACGAACAACGGCCTCTTCAGTCACTGCCTGCCGCTGCGCCGGAACATCAAGGCGACGGACGCGGTGATGGATTCGCCGGCCTGCATCGCCATCGACGAGGCCGAGAACCGCCTGCATGTGCAGAAGGCGGTGATGGCTTCACTCATTTCGCAGACGTCGGGCGGCAAGTCCGGCCTCGGTTTCTGATTCGTCCTTACCTGTCCGCCAACGTTTTCCTTCGGAGCCAGCATGTCCAGTAAAGATATCGTCCTCGCCTTCTCGGGCGGCCTCGACACCAGCTTCTGCGTCCCCTACCTGATCGAGCGCGGCTACGCCGTGCATACCGTCTTCGTCGATACCGGCGGCGTGTCCTCGGAAGAGCGCGAGTACATCGAACAGCGTGCCCATGAACTGGGTGCGGCCTCGCATCGCACGGTGGATGCCGCGCAGGCAATCTGGGACAGCTTCGTCACCCCACTGATCTGGGCGGGCGAGTTCTACCAGGGCCAGTACCCGTTGCTGGTCTCGGACCGCTACCTGATCGTGAAGGCCTCGCTCGAGCGCTGCGATGAACTGGGCACGAAGTTCTTCGCACATGGCTGCACCGGCATGGGCAACGACCAGGTGCGCTTCGACCTGACCGTGAAGGCCCTGGGCGACTACACCATCATCGCGCCGATCCGCGAAATCCAGCGCGAGCACACCCAGGTCCGCGCGTATGAGCAGAAGTACCTGGAAGAGAAGGGCTTCGAGGTTCGCGCCAAGACCAAGCACTACACCATCAACGAGAACGTGCTCGGCGTGACCATCTCCGGCGGCGAGATCGATGCGTGGGAAATCCCGGAAGAGGGCGCCGTGGCTTGGTGTGCACCGCGTTCCGAATGGCCGTCCGAACCGCTGCGCATCGAGCTGGGCTTCGACAAGGGCACGGCGGTGTCGCTCAACGGCAAGGCTGCCTCGGGCCCGGAGATCCTGGGCTTCCTCAATCGCGAACTGGCGAAGTACGGCGTCGGCCGCAGCATGTATACGGGCGACACGAACATCGGCCTCAAGGGTCGCATCGTGTTCGAGGCGCCGGCACTGACCGCGCTGCTGACCGCACACCGTGCGCTCGAGGAAACCGTGCTGTCGAAGCAGCAGAACCGCTTCAAGCCCGAGATCGGTCGCAAGTGGACGGAAGTGGCCTATGAGGGGTTCTTCAACGATCCCATCAAGGCGGACCTCGAGGCCTATCTCGTCTCCACGCAGCGCAAGGTCGACGGCAAGGTCGTCATCGAGACGCGTGGCGGCACCGTGTATGCGGTAAAGGTGGAATCGAAGAACATCCTGCAGTCGTCGAAGGCGACCTATGCGCAGGCTGCCGACTGGGGCGTGGCCGAGGCCGAGGGCTTCATCAAGCTCTACGGCATGAGCTCCACGCTCTGGGCCGAAGTCGACCGCAAGAACGGGAACTGATCCTTACCCATGGATACGCTCCTTCAGGACACACTCACCCATCTGCGCGCGCTGGTCGGGTTCGACACGCGCAACCCGCCACGAACGATCGGCACCGACGGGATCTTCGATTATCTGCGCGCAAACCTTCCCGGGTTCGACGTGCAGGTGACGGATTTCGGGGCCGGTGCCGTGAACCTCTATGCCGTTCGCGGCAAGCCGAAGTACCTGTTCAATGTCCACATGGACACCGTGCCGGATTCCCCGCACTGGACCGCCAGCCCGTTCGAACTGCGGGTGACGGAAGACCGCGCGATCGGCCTCGGTGCCTGTGACATCAAGGGTGCCGCCGCGGCACTCGTTGCCGTGGCCAACGCGACCCAGGGCGACATGGCGTTGCTGCTGTCGACCGACGAGGAGGCCAACGATGCGCGTTGCATCGACGGCTTCCTGGCGACGCCGCGCGACTACGAGGCGATCATCGTCGCCGAACCGACCAGGGGCGAGGCGGTGCTCGCGCATCGTGGCATCCACTCGGTGCAGATGCGTTTCCTGGGCAAGGCCGGGCACGCCTCGGGCGAACAGAAGCCTTCCGACAGCGCGTTGCACCAGGCCATCCGCTGGGGTGCGGCGGCACTCGACCATGTGCAGGCGCAGTCGCACGAGCGCTTCGGCGGACTCACCGGCCTGCGCTTCAACATCGGCAAGGTCGAGGGGGGCATCAAGGCCAACGTGATCGCGCCGACCGCGGATGTCCGCTTCGGTTTCCGCCCGTTGCCGTCGATGGACGCCGACCGTCTGCTCGAGACCTTCCGTACGCTCGTCGAGCCGCATCCCGTCGAGTACGGCGAAACCTTCCGCGGCGATTCGCTGCCGGCGGGCGACACGGCGACGGCGGAAACCCGTCGTCTCGCCGCGCGTGACCTCGCCGACGAACTCGGTATTCCGGTCGGTAACGCCGTCGACTTCTGGACCGAGGCGGCACTGTTTTCGAAGGCCGGTTACACCTCCTTCGTCTATGGCCCCGGCGACATCGCCCAGGCACACAGTGCCGACGAGTGGGTCGCCCTCGACCAATTGGCTCATTACGCCCAGACCATCCATCGGATCGTGGACAGTGGACTCTAATAAACATACGCGAAAGACCATCGTGCGCCTGCTGTCCTCCATGGGCAGCGCGCGCGAGATCCAGCAGTACCTGAAGCGCTTCTCGCAGCTCGACGCCGCGCGATTCGCCGTGGTGAAGGTCGGCGGCGCGGTGCTCCGCGACGAACTGCCCGACCTCACCTCGTCACTGTCCTTCCTGCAGCAGGTGGGCCTCACGCCCATCGTGCTGCACGGCGCCGGTCCGCAGCTGGACGAGGAACTGGCGGCCGCCGGCATCGAGAAGAAGACCATCAATGGCCTGCGCGTGACCTCGCCCGAGGCGCTGGCAATCGTGCGCAAGGTCTTCCAGGCGCAGAACCTGCGTCTGGTGGAGGCGCTGCAGGAAGTCGACACGCGTGCCACCTCGGTACCCTCGGGCGTCTTCGCGGCCGAGTTCCTCGACCAGGACACCTTCGGCCTGGTCGGGCGGGTGCGCGACATCAACCTGGCGCCGATCGAGGCCAGCCTGCGCGCGGGATCGATCCCCGTGATCGCCAGCCTCGGCGAGACCGACGCCGGACAGATCCTCAACATCAACGCCGACTTCGCCGCGAACGAACTCGTCCGCGTGCTGCAACCGTACAAGATCGTGTTCCTCACCGGCACGGGCGGCCTGCTCGACGGCGACGGCAACGTCATCGACTCGATCAACCTGTCGACCGAGTACGAGCAGTTGCTCCAGCAACCGTGGCTGCACTCGGGCATGCGCCTGAAGATCGAGCAGATCAAGGACCTGCTCGACGACCTGCCGCTGACCTCGTCGGTGTCCATCACGCGTCCGGCGGAACTGGCCAAGGAACTCTTCACGCACAAGGGTTCGGGCACGCTGGTGCGCCGTGGCGAGCGGGTGCTCCGCTTCGAATCGTGGGAAGGCGTGGACCTCGCCCGCATGCGCCAGCTGATCGAATCCAGTTTCGGCCGCACGCTGGTGGGCGACTACTTCGAGCGTACCGATCTCTATCGCCTCTATGTGTCCGAGAACTACCGCGCGGCGATGGTGCTCACCAAGGAGGAGGGGTTCGCGTACCTCGACAAGTTCGCCGTGCTGGATGACGCACAGGGCGAAGGCCTGGGCCGTGCCGTCTGGCAGGTCATGCGCGACGAGAACCCGAAGCTGTTCTGGCGCTCGCGCCACGGCAACGTGATCAACCATTTCTACTACGCGGAGTCGGATGGCTGCTTCAAGCAGTCCCGCTGGAAGGTGTTCTGGTATGGCCTGGACAACTTCGCCGACATCGAGCGCTGCGTCGCGCATTGCGCCACGCGCGAACCCACCTTGCAGGACTGAACGGCCATGTCCAAGAAGACCATCGGCATCGTCGGCGCACGCGGTCACACCGGTGCCGAACTGATCAAGCTCATCGCCAATCATCCGGACCTGGAACTGGCCTTCGTTTCCTCGCGGGAACTGGACGGCCAGCGCCTCGCCGATCACAGCGACACGTACAAGGGTGAGCTTGCGTACAGCAATCTCGACCCGGCCGCCGTGGCCGAGGCGAAAGCGGACGTGGTGATTCTCGCGTTGCCCAACGGCAAGGCGGCGCCGTATGTCGAAGCGATCGACAAGGCGGGCGGTTCGACGGTGATCGTCGATCTCTCGGCGGATTATCGTTTCGACGAGCGCTGGTACTACGGCCTGCCGGAACTTTACCGCGACCGCTGGAGGGGCGAGAAGCGCATCAGCAATCCCGGCTGCTACGCCACGGCCATCCAGGTCTCGATCGCGCCCGTGAAGGATCTTCTCGCCGCACCCCCGGTGTCGTTCGGCGTGTCCGGTTACTCGGGTGCGGGCACGACGCCGTCGGACCGTAACGATCCGGACAAGCTGCGTGACAACTTGATGCCGTACTCCCTCACCGGCCACATGCACGAGAAGGAAGCCAGCCGCCACCTGGGCTTGCCCGTGGAATTCATGCCGCACGTGGCGCCGCATTTCCGCGGCCTGACCGTCACCACCAATCTTTACCTCGCCAAGCCGGCGAAGCGCGAGGACATCGTCCGTCGTTTCGAAGCCCGCTTCGAGAAGGAAAAGCTGATCCACGTGGTGGACGAGGCGCCCTGGGTGAGCCAGGTCGCGCACAAGCACCACCTCGACGTGGGCGGTTTCGCGCTCTCCAACGATGGGCGCCGTGTCGTCGTGGTCGCCACGCTCGACAACCTGCTGAAGGGCGCCGCCACCCAAGCCATGCAGAACGTCAACCGCGCCCTCGGTTTCGACGAACTCACCGCCATTCCGCTCTGAGCGAAAGGAACCCACCATGACGCAGCCGCTCTGGCAGAAATCCGATACGCAGGTCGACGCACGCATCATGCGTTTCCTCGCGGGCAACGACGTCGTCCTCGATCGCGAGTTCTTCCTGCACGACATCACGGCCAGCAAGGCGCACGTGGAAGGTCTCGCCAACATCGGCGTGGTCTCGGCCCAGGAGCGCGATGCGTTGCTGCGCGAACTCGACACGCTGGCCGCCGACTTTTCCGCCGGCACGTTCGTGCTCGACGAGCGCTTCGAGGACGGTCACTCGGCCATCGAGGCGCGCCTGACCGAACGCCTTGGCGATGCGGGCCGTCGCGTGCATACCGGACGCAGCCGCAACGACCAGATCCTCGTCGCCACGCGCCTGTGGCTCAAGGAGAAACTGTCCACGCTGGAGGCCCTGTGCCGTCGCATCGCGGAGGTCTGCCTCGAGCGTGCCGCCGGCGACGCGGTGCCGATGCCGGGTTACACGCATATCCAGCGCGCGGTCGTGTCGTCCACGGGCATGTGGTTCGCCGCATTCGCCGAAGCGTTCATAGACAATACGTTGCGTGCGCGCCAGGCGCTCGACCTCATCGATGCGAATCCGCTCGGTACCGCGGCGGGCTACGGCGTGAACGTCGCGCTCGACCGCGCGCATACGACGAAGGCGCTCGGTTTCGCGCGCATGCAGGTGTCGCCCATCTATGCACAGCTCTCGCGCGGCAAGTTCGAGATGGCGGCGCTCGATGCGGTAGGCACGGCCTTGCTCGACACGCGCCGCCTGGCCTGGGATCTCTCGCTCTTCACCACGGCTGAGTTCGACTTCGTCAAGCTGCCGGCGGAATACACCACCGGTTCCTCGATCATGCCCAACAAGCGCAACCCCGACGTCGTCGAACTGCTGCGGGCGAGCTACGCCAGCGTGGCGGCGGCACGGACCGAGATCGAGCAGCTGTTGTCGCTGCCGTCGGGCTATCAGCGCGACCTGCAGTTCTCCAAGGGATCGTTGTTCCATGGTTTCTCCATGGGCCTGGGTGCCCTCGAACTGTTGCCGGACATGCTGGCGCGCTTCGAGTGGAAGGCCGACAGGATGCGCGCCGCGATCGAGCCAGCGATGTACGCCACGGACGTGGCCATCGAACAGGCGATTGCCGGCGTGCCGTTCCGCGACGCCTATCGTGCCGCCGCGGAAACGGCCGCTTCGGCAGGCGAAGGCCGCACGCCCGAGTCGAGTCTGGCGGCGCGCACCTCGCCGGGTGCAGGAAACGACCTGATGCTGGATACCCTGCGCGCAAGGCTTTCGTCGTTCAGTTAATGCGCTTCACCGAACAACCGCTGCCCGAATGGCGCCGGGCCGTGCTCAAGGTCGGTAGCAGCCTGCTCACCACAGCCACTGGCGCGCTCACGGGCGAGCACGCCAAGGCGTTGGCCGCCTTCGTCGACCGCAGCCGCGAGAGCGGGCGCGAGGTCATCATCGTTTCCTCCGGTGCGGTCGCCGCGGGGCGAGGACTTGCCGCGCCTCAGAGCGGCGCGGGTCTGGCTGGCCGTCAGGCTCTCGCGGCGTTGGGCCAGACGCGTCTCATGGCGCTCTGGCAAGGTTTCTTCTCCGTCCCCGTCGCGCAGGTGTTGCTCACCCACGACGACCTGCGTCATCGACGCCGCTATCTCAATGCGCGCTCGACATTGCGTGAACTGCTCGCCCTCGGTGCCATCCCCGTCATCAACGAGAACGACACCGTCGCCGTCGATGAACTGAAACTCGGGGACAACGACAACCTCGCCGCCATCGTGGCTGCGCTCGTCGACGCGGACGTCCTCTTCATCGCCTCCGACGTCGGCGGTCTCTACACGGCGAACCCGCGTGTCGATCCTCACGCCCGTCCCGTCGACGACGTGCCGGCCGTGACCCCTGAGCACCTGGCCAGCGCGGGAAACGCCGGTACGGCGGCGGGCACCGGTGGCATGCGGACCAAGCTCGAGGCTGCGGGCAAGGCCGCCGCGGCGGGTATCGAAACCGTGGTGTTCGATGGTCGCGACGCCGCCTGTCTGACCCGGCTCGCGGCGGGCGTGCTCACGGGCACACGGCTGCGCGCGCCGCGCAACCGTCTCGCCGCACGCAAATACTGGCTACGGCATGCGCCGGTGGCGGGGCGCATCCTGGTGGATGGCGGTGCCGCCGAAGCGCTTCGTTTGCGCGGCGCCTCGCTGTTACCAGGCGGGGTTACGGGGGCCGAAGGCGATTTCGCACGAGGCGACGTCATCGAGATCGGCGACGGTCACCGCGTGTTCGCGCGCGGGATCGCGCAATACGCGGCAGGCGACATCCGCCGCATCGCACGCAGGCATACGCGCGATATCGACAGCGTGCTCGGCTACAGTTATGGCGAGAACGTCGTCCACCGCGACGATCTCGTCGTCCTTCCTGACTGAGCGAGGCTGCCATGCCGTCCTCCCTGCGCGAACGTGCCATCGCCTGTCGAGACGCGGCCGCCGCGATCGCATCACTGGCGTCGACAGCGAAACGTCGCCTGTTGCATCGCATGGCCGACGAACTCGCCACCGACGCCAACGTGGTCCTCGAGGCAAATGCACGGGACATGCAGGCGGCGGCCGTGAACGGCACGAGCGGGGCGATGCTCGACCGTCTTCGCCTCGACGGCGCTCGTGTTGCCGGTATCGTCGCCGCCATGCGCGACGTGGCGACGCTCCCCGATCCCGTGGGTGTCACCTCGCGGCGGGAAACCCGTCCCAATGGCATCGTCGTGGAGCGGGTGAGGATTCCACTCGGTGTCATCGCGATGATCTACGAGGCGCGGCCTAATGTGACGGCCGATGCCGCGGCACTCTGCCTGATGGCCGGAAACGCGGTGATCCTTCGAGGCGGCTCGGATGCCATGCACTCGAACGTCGCCATCGCGAACGCCCTGCGCCGAGGGCTGCGTGAGGAAGGCCTGCCCGAGGCTGCCGTCACCCTGCTCGACGATCCCCGGCGCGAAACGATGGTGGAGCTTCTTCAGCTCACGGACATTGTCGACCTCGCCATCCCCCGGGGAGGCGAGGGCTTGATCCGCTTCGTCGCCGAGCATGCGCGCGTGCCGGTCATCAAACACTACAAGGGTGTGTGCCACCTGTACGTCGACAGCGACGCGGACCATGATCTCGCCCTGCGCCTATTGGTGGATGGCAAGACAAGCCGCCCAGGCGTCTGCAACGCGCTGGAAACGCTGCTCGTCCACCGCGAGGCTGCGCCGGCGTTTCTTCCCGCGGCGGTGGTCCGGTTGCGCGAGCTTGGTGTCGAGGTGCGCGGCGACGACGCCACGCGATCGATCGTCCGCGATGTCGTCGTCGCGACGGACGTTGACTATGCCGCCGAGTTCCTCGACCTCATCATCGCCATCCGCGTCGTCGACGATCTCGACCAGGCGATCGAGCACATCCGCCGCTACGGCTCCGATCACACCGAGGTGATCGCCACCCGCAACGACGCCACGGCCGAACGCTTCGTTCGCGCCCTTCGCTCGGCCGTCGTCATGGTGAACGCCTCATCGCGCTTCAGTGATGGCGGCGAACTCGGTCTCGGCACCGAAATAGGCATCTCGACCACGCGCCTGCATGCCTATGGCCCCATGGGTGCCGAATCGCTCACGATCGAACGCTTCGTCGTACGCGGTGATGGACAGGTCCGGCATCCCGTCCCCTGAGGTTCGCGTGCGCGCTTAGGCGACGGTAGGCGGCGGGCCTCAGCCCGGCCGCCCCAGCCTGGTGCGAATGCGTTCCGAGACATCCAGCATCGCGTACCACGCGCGCTCAATGGCATCCGCGAGTGCCGTACGGTCCAGCGCCACGGTTTCCGCACGGCCACCTTCGTCCGGGGTGTACTCGATCAGCACGCGATGGCCATCGATCCACGCCTGGTCGCCGGCAAGGAAGAGCGGATCCTCGAAGCTCCCCGTGCCGGGTTCGGGCGGCATGGCGAACGCCGTGCGCGAATCGTGCGGTGCGGCGCGCAACAGCGTCATCGCGCGGGGGAAGGAGCCGTCCTCGTCATCGAGTTCGAGGTCGATGCGATCCATGCGCGGGCCGGCGAAGAGTTCCACCGAGCCGGTGAAGATGGCGTGCGTCGCGTAACCATCGAGTCGCGCGCGTGGGTTCTTCAGTACCTCGCGCAACGCGTCGACGTAACGGTCGGTGAGGTCGGGGTGTTCGCGCAGCCATTGGCTGCTGACGTCTTCGACGGCCGTGATGTGCCCGTCGACTTTCGCCTCGACGCCCGGATGGGTGAGGCCCGCGGGGCGATCGGGCAGCGTGACCGGCAGGCCGCCCGCCTTCAGACCAAGCAGCACACGACCGGGGACGATGCGCAACCAGTGCGTGACACCCTGCACGGCGAAACCTGCGCCTCGTTCGCTATAGGGCAGCGGATAGATATCGCGTTCGCTCATGCGTGCGTACGCCAGGCTTCGATGGCTTCCACGGCACCGAGGCAGTCGCTGTAGCGGTTGTACAGCGGGGTGGGCGATAGGCGAATGACATCGGGTTCGCGCCAGTCGCCGATCACGCCGTTGTGCTCGAGGTACTCGAACAGCGCGCGACCGGCTTCACGTCCGGCGCGCACGCGGATCGACAACTGGGCGCCGCGTTGGGCGGGATCGTTTGGCGTCACGATATCCAGTGTGTCGTCGAGACGCGTACGGATCAGCCAGTCGAGGTAGGCGGTGAGGCGACGGCTCTTCTCGACCAGGCGCGGCATGCCCGCACGCGTGAATACGTCCAGCGACGCGCGCAGCGGTGCCAGCGCGAGGATGGGCGGGTTCGACAGTTGCCAGCCATCCGCGCCCGGCGTCGGCACGAATTGCGGCCCCATCTTGAAGCGCGTCTGCTTGTCGTGTCCCCACCAACCCGCGAAGCGCGGCACGTCGGCATGCGCATGGCGATCGTGGACGAAGCAACCGGCGACGGCGCCCGGCCCGGCGTTGAGGTATTTGTAAGTGCACCACACGGCGAAATCGGCGCCGCTATCGTGCAGCGCCAGCGGCAGGTTGCCGACGCCATGGGCGAGATCGAAGCCCACGACGCAGCCCTTGGCGTGGCCCAGGCGAACGATCGTCGCCAGGTCGAAGACCTGGCCGGTGCGGTACTGCACGCCGGGCAGCACGATCAACGCGACGCGATGACCGTGCTCCGCGATCGCACGTTCGATCGCCGCCATGGACAGCGTGCCGCCGGGGCCATCGGGCTGGATCTCGATCAGGTCGGTGGCGGGATCGAAGCCGTGGAAGCGCACCTGCGATTCCAGCGCATAGCGGTCGGTGGGAAACGCACCGGCCTCCATGAGGATGGCGGGGCGCTCCGTCGTCGGACGATAGAAGCTCACCAGCATGAGGTGCAGGTTCACGCCTAGCGAATTCATGGCGACGACTTCGTGCGGTTTCGCGCCGACCAGATCGGCCATCGCGTCACGCACGTACTCGTGGTAATGCATCCAGGGCGAGCGGCCGCGGAAATGTGCCTCCACGGCAAGCTCGGACCAGTCGGACAGTTCCGCTTCGATCGCGGCGCGCACGCCCTTGGGCTGGAGTCCGAGTGAGTTGCCGCAGAAGTAAAGCGTGTCGCGACCTTCGTGCGGCGGAATGTGGAACTCGTCGCGGAAGGCGCGCAGGGGATCGGCGGCGTCCTGGGCTTCGGCCCACGCGTGCGTCGCTTCGAAAGCGGTCATGAAGGAAACCTTGGAATCAGGAAGGCATGCGGGCGGCCACGTCGGCACAGCCCTTGTCGAACGTCGCGCTGAACTTCGCGTCGCTCGCGGGACGAATGCAGCGTAGCTGGATGGCGTAGCCGCTGCTGTAGAAATAGCGCTCGAAGTAGCTGAGCTTCACCGCGCCTTCCTTCGCCGTGTAGACGTTCTCGGTCGGTGAGGCGGCCTTGCCGGGGGCGTATTCGGTCAGGGCGGTGGCGTGACTGCGCAGGTTCCCGGCGAACTGCTGGAAGCCGTTGAGGTTGGGCACCTTCTGCACGGTGATCGAGACGCGGGCCAGCGTGGCGTCCGCGGCGGCGGCGCCGGGTACCTGGAACACCTGGGATTCGGTGTCGCCCTCGGACTGCATGATGGGCACCCATGTGTCGGGCACCGCGAAGCGCAGGGCCCCGCTGGCCATCGAGACGTCGGCGGCACCGACCGCGGGGCTGGCCAGGGTGAGGGCGATCAGAAGGGTGCGCAACGGGCGGTTCACGATGAGGGGTCCCCTGGAGATGGCGGCGCTGCCGCGTAACAGCGGCATTCTGGCACAGCGGCCGTGCACGCATGGCGCACGCCGCTGTGCGCCAGGTCACGCCACGGCGGCTACGGACTGGAATCGGGTCTTGGGCACGCCCAGCCACTCCAGCGCGGTGCCATGGAACAGCCGTGCACGCGCGACGTCATCGAGGCCCAGGGCCTCGATGCCACTGCCGGGTTCCTGTTCGCCTAACGGGAACGGGTAGTCGGTGCCCAGCATGACGCGATCGGTCCCCGCGGTCTCGAGCAGGTAGCGCAACGCGGCATCGTCGTGCACGCAGGAGTCGAAGTACAGGCGCGACATGTATTCGCGTGGGTTGCGCGCGTTGTCGGTGGCGACGAGGTCCGGCCGCATGCGGAAGCCGTGCTCGATGCGGCCGATCGAATACGGGAAGCTGCCGCCGCCATGGGCGAGCATGATCTTCAGCTCGGGCAGGCGTTCAAGCACACCGCCGAAGATGAGTGCGCAGGCGGCGCGCGATTGCTCGGCAGGCATACCGACCAGCCAGGGCAGCCAGTACTTCGGCATGCTGTCGGTGCCCATCATGTCCCACGGGTGTACCAGCACGGCCGCGCCGAGATCGGCAGCCGCCTCGAAGAAGGGGAACAGTTCCGCCGCGTCCAGGTTCCAGTCGTTGCAGTGTGAACCGATCTGCACGCCCTGAAGGCCGAGTTCGTCGATGCAGCGTTCCATCTCGCGGATCGCCAGCGATGGCGATTGCAGGGGCACCGTTCCGATGCCTGCGTAATGGCGAGGATGCGCTTCGCAGACCGCGGCCATGCTGTCGTTGAGATGCGTGTGCAGTTCGAGCGCCTGGTAGCCCTTGGCCCAGTACGAGAACATCACCGGCACCGTGGATACCACCTGCACGCCGACGCCGAAACGCGCGTAGTCGGCGATGCGGTGCTCGGCGTCGAAGGCCGAATCCCACACTTCGCGGAAGAACTTGCCGTCCTTGTAGATCCGGTGGTGACCGCTGGAATGCGTCATCACCGGGAAACGGTCGTCGCCGTAACGGGCCGCGAGATCGGGCCAGTCACGGGGCAGGATGTGCGCGTGCGTATCGATCTTCAGCATGGGCCGAGTGTAGCGCCGCTGGTGTGACGGGGCCTCTCGCGGTGCAGCAAGGCTAGGCCGGAGCGGTGCTGCGCCGGTTTACCACGTGGGCGATCGTGTCCACGTTGTCCGTGAGGCGGTCCGTGAGCCGGTTGATCGCCTCGGCCAGTTCCCGGTCCTTCGAACGCGTCATGGCCTCTGCAAGCGCCCGCTGGTGCTCGCGCAGGCCGGGTGGTGGCGCGACTGCTTCCACGCGGGTCAGGGCTTCGCCCTGCGCGCGCAAGGCGACGGCGGCCTCGCGGATGAACGGGCCCACGTGCGCCCATTCCTCTGGCACGAGGGCGACATCGATGAGCGATTCCAGGGACATCGCCGTGCGGGCGAGGCGGTTGCCGTTGGCGTAGAGCGTCTCGGCCAGTTCCATCAGCAGCGGCGGCGTGCCGGGTTCCGCGCGCATGCGGTCGAGCGAGGCCTGGGCATTGGTGCGCGCGGTGCGCGTCGCCATGCGGACCTCATGGCGAGCGCCGCCGTCGGCGGGCTTCACCAGGGCGTCCAGGTAGTCGGCGTAGGCGCAGAGCATTTCGGAGAACGCGCTGCGCGCCCGGTGCCGCTCCCACGAAGGCCACAACACATAGGCGATCAGCGCCAGGCCACTGCCCAGCGCGGTATTGAGCACACGATCGGACATGGCCGCGAACGGATCGACGCCATCGAACGAGAGCAGCACGACGACGGTGCCGGTCAGGGCGGCGACGGCAATGCCGTAGTGCGCACCGGCCAGGTAGCGGAAGATCACGCAGAGCACGCCCATCACCGCGACATGCGCCCAGACCACGTCCGGCGTCAGGCGCAGCAGGAACGTGGTCAGCATGAGGCCGAGCACGGTACCGACGACGCGCAGCAAGCCGAAGTTGAAGGTCGCCGCGAAGTCGGGACGCAGCACGATGGCCGCCGTCATGGGCAGCCAGTAGCCGTGCGGCAAGGCGTAGTAACGGGAGATGGCGAAGGCGAGGGTGAGCACGACCGCGCAACGCACCGCATGACGGAAAGCGACCGAGTCGCGCGTGATATTGGCGCGCAGCGTCGACAGCGGGGAGGCGCTGCGCAGGGTTTCCGGCAAGGTGGTTTCCGCGCGCTGCGCGCGTTCTTCACCGCGTGAACCCGCCCAGTTCGTGTTGCGCACGACGGCGGCGAGCTGGCCCGACAACGCCTGGATGTGTGCGCTGAGCCCAATGCCGGTGGTACCCGCCAGCAGCGCGCGTTCGCTGGCCTGCAACGTGGCCAGCGCGCGTTCCGCGCGTTGCGGCGGTTCCGCGGCGTCCAGCGCGTCGGCGGTCGCCAGGAGAACGCGCGCGGCGTCGCTGCGGAACATCTCACCCATGCCGTCACGCCGGGTTTCGAGTTCGGCCATCGCGACCAGTTCGAGGCGGATGCGCTCCGCCAGTTCCAGCAGCACGCGGAAGGCCTCCATGGCGCGGCCGCGCGCGTGGTGGCGGCCCAGCAGGGTGTTCTGCAGGGCGTTCATCGCATCGGTGAGCCCGGGCGCTTCGCCTTCACGCTGTGGCTTGCGTGCAAGTTCGGCCAGGCCGCGATAGACGATGGCGAGCGCGCTTCGTTCCGGCCGGTAGCGTTGCAACGGCCACGCCGCGATCGAGAAGACGGCCAGCAGCATGCCGCCGGCGAAGATCAATCCACCGCCTGCGAGTGCACCACCGAGATCCTTTGGCGTCGCCGCGGTGATCACGAGCAGCAGCATGCTGGTCATGCCCACGCGGGCGATGTCGGGACCGAAGACGACCAGCAGTCCACCGAAGAATCCGCAGACCGCGCAGGCGATGCACATCGGCAGGATCCAGTCGCCGATGAGGAAGCCGACGAGTGAAGCCGCACCGGCGGCGAGGGCGGCCAGGAACAGGCGGCTGAGGCGCTGCTGGTACGGACCGGGCTGGTCCGAAAACATGGTGTCCAGCGCGCCGGCGGCGACGCCGAGACCGACCTGCGGATAACCCAGCACGATGCCGAGGGCGAGTGGAAGAACCACGGCCGCGGTATTGCGCAGCGCGACCCGCATCGGGACGTCGGGTCGTTTCGTCCGGATCAGCGTGTCGATGACGCTGGCGCGGAGCGAGTAGCCGTTGCTCATGGTGTCCTGGGGCTCATCCCTTGAGCCTTCCATTCTGCCGCATGCTGGCTGACTGGATGACAAGCGGAAGCGCGGGACGGCATCGGAAGAGCGCGATGCCGTCCCGCCGCGTTCACGAGGCGCGGCCCGCGAACTCGCCGGTGAGGGTGTTCACCGTGACCTTCTCGCCCGTGGTGATGTATTCCGGCACCTGCACTTCGATGCCGGTCTGCAACGTGGCCGGCTTCGTGCGCTTCGTGGCGCTGGCGCCCTTCAGTTCCGGCGCCGTGTCCGTGACCGTCAGCACGACCGAGGTGGGCACCTGCAGGCCGACCGGCGCTTCGTCGATCACCTGGATGTAGTAACCCTCGAGGTCTTCCACGATGTAACCGGCGTTGTCGCCGACGACGCTCGCGTCGAGTGTGTACTGGGTGTAGTCCTCGTCGTCCATGAAGACGAACGCTTCGCCATCCATGTAGGAGAACTTGGCCTGGCGGCGCTCGAGGCTCACTTCCTTCAGTTCGTCTTCCGCGCGCAGGCTCAGGTCGAACTTGCGGTGGCCCGGAATGGAGTACAGCGTGAAGCGGAACGTGACGTTGCCGCCGCGCGCCGAGGGCGAGCTGCGTTCGATATCTCGAACCTGGTACACGGTGCCGTCGTGCTCGACGACGTTACCCTTCTTGACTTCGGATGCTTTCATGGCGTTTCGACTTCGATGTCGTTGAGTGGATTATTTCGGGGCGAGGCGAACCGCGCCATCGAGGCGGATGGTCTCGCCGTTGAGGTAGCGGCTGGTGAGGATGAAGGCCACGGTGTCGGCGAACTCTTCCGGCTTGCCCAGGCGGGATGGGAAGGGGATCGAGGCGGACAGGGATTCCTGCACCTGCGGCGGCATGCCGTCGACCATCGGCGTCCAGAAGATGCCAGGTGCGATCGTGTTGACGCGGATGCCGAAGCGCGACAGTTCGCGCGCCATCGGCAGGGTCATGCCGACCACGCCGCCCTTCGACGCCGAGTAGGCGGCCTGGCCGATCTGTCCTTCGTACGCGGCGACGGAGGCGGTGTTGACGATGACACCGCGTTCGCCGTCGTCGCCGGCCGCGTTGGCCTGCATGAGCTGCGCCGCGGCCTTGGCCACGTTGAAGCTGCCGATCAGGTTGACCATGACCGTGCTGCTGAAGGTCGACAACGGCATCGGGCCTTCCTTGCCGAGCACGCGCCCGGCGCCGAGGATACCGGCGCAATTCACGACGACATTGAGGCCGCCCATAGCTTCACGCGCGGCGGCGACGTTGGCGGCCACGCCATCCTCGGAGGTGACGTCGGTGCGCTGGAACGAGGCGTTCGCGCCGAGCGCGGCGGCCGCGGCCTGGCCTTTTTCCTCGTTGACGTCGAAGAGCGCCACTTTGGCGCCCGCGGCGACGAGGCGCTGCGCGACGGCGTGACCCAGACCGGATGCGCCGCCGGTGATGACGGCCCTGACCTGTTCGAGCTGCATGAAGACTCCGCTGGTAAGACTGGCAAAGGAGCTCATCTTATCCGAGCGGCGGGCCGGTTGGCTTTGTGCACCGGCACATTCGAGGGTGCCGTCTCCCAGGAAACGGCGGCTTCGATCAGGCCTGGGCCAGGAACTCGTTGAGCGCCCCGGAGGCCGCCAGCTCCGCGAACGGCACGACCGGCGAGGGCGGGTTGGCGGGTTCGGCGATGAACAGGCTCCACACGCCCACGTCCCACCAGCGGCCGAGCTTGTAGCCGGCCTTGGGCCAGACCCCGGCGGGTGCGAAGCCCATCGACTCGTGCATCGCCACGCTGGTGTCGCCCGGCAAGGTGATCACGCCGACCGCCTGGTTGATGCCCTGCAGGCGCATGGCACCCAGCAAGGCACCGTAAAGACGGCGCGCGATGCCGCGCCGGCGCGCCTTCTCATGCACGTAGATCGAGGTTTCGGCGATCCAGTCGTAGGCCGCGCGTTCCCGGAAACGCCCGGCATAGGCATACGCCAGCACGTCACCGTCTTCTTCCCATACCAGCCACGGGTGGTTGGCCAGGCGGGTACGGATGCGCCCGCGCATGGCTTCTTCGCCGGGCAGGTCGGTCTCGAAAGTAATCGCGCTGGTTTCGACGACCGGGGCGTAGATGGCGTGGCAGGCGGCGGCGTCGGCTTCGACGGCGATACGGATCACAGGGCTTTTTCCATGAAGATGCTGGATGGCTGGGCGCGATGATCGCCGAAGGGGCGGCTGCGACGATAGCCGGCGCGCTCATAGAGCTCGATCGACTCGGTCTGCGCCGTACCCGTTTCCAGCCGGACCATCGTGCCACCTGCCGAGCGCACCTGCTGCTCGAGCGCCTCCAGCATCTGCTTGCCCAGCCCCATGCCGCGGCAGGCGGGCAGGACGTACATGTACTTCAGCTCGACATAGTCGCCATGGTCCACGCTGGCGCCGCACGCCAAGGGTGTGCCGTCGACGCGCGCCGTCATGAAGGTGATATGCGGCTGGCGCAGTTCATCGACGCCGAACGACGCCGGCAGCGGATGACGGTCGAGGTCGGAGAGGTACCCGTGCAACTGTTCGATCAGCTTCAGCACGTCGTCGCGGCCCGGATCGTCGATGGCGAAGACGAGCGAAGGCGGGTTCGGCGCGACAAGCAGGTCGCCATCGTTGAGGTTGCGCAGGAAAAAACGATCGCAGCTGAAGTGTCCGGTGCCGCCCATGGGCGCATCGATGCGCGTGAAGCCATGGCGCAGGTACACGGCCTGTGCCGCATCCATGCCGGTGAGGGTTTCGAGGTAGCACCGCGAGAAGCCGGCGCGGCGGCCGGCGTCGAGGCAGCGGCGCATGACTTGCGACGCCGCACCGATGCCGCGTGCTTCCGGCAGGAAATACATCTTGCGAAGTTCGCAGGTTTCGTTGTCGCCACCTTCCAGCGGAGCGATGCCGGCGCCGCCGATCGCGCGGCCGTCTTTCTCGACCACGAAGTATGCGGTGCGCGGCTGCGAATAGGCCGTCGACATCGTGTCCACTTCCGTGTCGTGGATGGCGAAGCCAGGTCCGTCGGCGCCGAACTCAGGCATGACGGTACGGATCACCGCGGCGATGTCGGCATCGTCACGCGGCTCGATGGGGCGGATGAGGTAGTCGGCAGGCATGGCTAGATGCTGCCATGGATCGTATCGCTTGAGGAATCGCTTTCAGGCGGCCGTGCGTGCCCGGGTGACGCGACTCGCGGTTTCCTTGCCCAACTGGGAGGCCAGCCACGCACCGGTCTGGATCAGCTTGTCGAGGTCGACCCCGGTCGTCATGCCCATGCCGTGCAGCATGTAGACCACGTCCTCGCTCGCGACATTGCCCGTGGCACCCTTGGCGTACGGACAGCCGCCCGTACCCGAGACGGCGCTGTCCACCACGCGCACGCCTTCCTCGAGACAGGCGAGGATGTTCGCCAACGCTTGCCCGTAGGTGTCGTGGAAATGGACGGCCAGGGCGCTCATCGGCACCTCGGCCGCCACCGCGCGCAGCATGTCGCGTGCCTTCGCGGGCGTGCCGACGCCGATCGTGTCGCCCAGCGAGATTTCGTGACAGCCGAGTTCATGCAGACGGCGGGCGACGCGGACCACATCGGCCACGGGCACATCGCCCTGATAGGGACAGCCGAGCACGGTCGACACATAACCGCGCACGGCCACGCCATCGGCGCGGGCGCGATCGAGCACGGGCACGAAGCGGTCGATCGACTCATCGATGGACGCGTTGATATTGGCGCGGTTGAATGCTTCGGAGGCGGCGGTGAACACCGCGACCTCGGTGGCGCCGACCTCGCGCGCACGCTCGTAACCCTGCAGGTTGGGCACCAGCACGGGGTAGACCACGCCCGGCTTCCTGCAGATGCCACGGAACACCTCGGCGGCGTCGGCCAGCTGCGGCACCCATTTCGGACTGACGAAGCTCGTGGCTTCGATGGTGGCGAGGCCAGTGTCGGACAGGCGGTCGATCAGTTCGATCTTGACCGCCGCCGGCAGCATCGCCTTTTCATTCTGCAGGCCGTCGCGCGGACCGACTTCGACGATGCGGACATGGTTGGAAGCGTTCATGCGAACTCCGGTCAGGCCGATTCGGCGAAGCGGACGAGGACGGCATCGGCGTCCACGAAATCGCCCTGTACGGCGGATATCGATTCGATGGTGCCGGCGCGTGGGGCCTTCAAGGCCAGTTCCATCTTCATCGCTTCCATCACGAGCAGTTCCTGGCCTTCCTCGACGACGTCACCGACGGCCGCGCGGACCAGCACGATGCGTCCGGGCATGGGAGCGACGAGTTGGCGGGCGCCGCTGGCGCTTTCGCTGGCCCAGGCGAAGGCGGGTGCGCGCTCGAAGGTCCAGCGGCGGCCTTGTTCGTCATGCAGGCGGATACGCCGGCCTTCGGCCACCAGCGGCAGGCGTCGCGCGCGATCGTCGAAGCGTGCGGACAGCGTGCCGCCATCCCGCCGCGCACCGGCCACCGTGCAGACGCTGTCGCCCTGTCGCAGCACGTAATGGCCATCGTGGCCGTGCGCGTCGATCTCGTGGCGGTGGTCGCCTTCCATCAAGGCGATGACGCGCTTGCCCGGATGACCGAGGCGCCACGCATCGGCGCTGGCCCAGGGCGAATGCGGGTCGCCATCGACGGCCGTGGACGTCGCTTCCTCCGCGAGAAGGACGGCCGTGGCCGCCGCGAAGCGCTCGGTATCACCTGCCTGCGCAGCGCCGATCAGGAACTCGTCCAGATGACGGTCGAGGTAACCCGTATCGATGCGGCCTTCCACCACGACGGGGTGGCGCACGAGACGTTCCAGGAACGCCACATTGGATTTCGGTCCGACGATTTCCGCTTCCGCGAGGGCCTCGCGCAAGCGCTCGAGCGCCTGCGTGCGATCGCGATCATGGACGATGAGCTTGGCGATCATCGGATCGTAGAAGATCGTCACCGTGTCGCCCGCGATCACGCCGCCGTCGAGACGCACGTGCTTCGAAGGTGCCGGCAACTTCAGCGCGACGAGGCGGCCGGACCCGGGCAGGAAGTTCGCCTCCGGATCTTCGGCATACAGACGCACTTCGATCGCGTGGCCGCTGGCGTGGATGTCTTCCTGGGCCAGCGGAAGCGCTTCACCCGACGCGACGCGCAACTGCCATTCCACCAGGTCGAGGCCGAGGGTCTCCTCGGTCACGGGATGTTCGACCTGCAGGCGCGTGTTCATTTCCATGAAGAAGAATTCGCCATCCTGGCCAACGATGAACTCGACCGTTCCCGCTCCCACGTAATTCACGGCGCGCGCGGCGGCCACCGCGGCGGCGCCCATGCGCTTGCGCCGCGCGTCGTCGAGGAAGGGCGAGGGCGTTTCCTCGAGCACCTTCTGGTAACGGCGTTGCGCGGAGCACTCGCGCTCGTTGAGGTGGATGATGTTGCCGTGGCTATCGCCGAACACCTGGAATTCGATGTGGCGCGGGTGCTCCACGTAGCGTTCGAGGATGACCCTCGTATCGCCGAAGGCGTTCGCGGCCTCGCGCTGCGCGGAGGCCAGGGCTTCGTCGAAGCCCGCCGCATCGCGGACGATGCGCATGCCCTTGCCGCCGCCGCCCGAGGCGGCCTTGATCATGAGCGGGAAGCCCGTCTTCGCGGCCTCGGCGGCCAGATGCGCCGGGTCCTGGTTTTCTCCGTGGTAGCCCGGCACGAGCGGCACGGCGTGGGTTTCCATCAGCGCCTTGGCGGCGGCCTTGGAACCCATCGCGTCGATGCTTTCGGGACGGGGGCCGATGAAGGCGATGCCCGCCGCGGCGCATGCCCGCGCGAAATCCGTGTTCTCCGAAAGGAACCCGTAACCGGGGTGGATGGCCTGGGCTCCCGTGCGTTTCGCCACGTCGATGATGGCGTCGCCGCGCAGGTAGGACTCCGCGGGGCGCGGGCCGCCGATG
>Ga0209216_1000084_pt1 | contig 21110 bp, 18 predicted proteins | sample TexAe_OM2H0_O2_FD_187940 | JGI IMG/M metagenome (GOLD analysis project Ga0209216, IMG submission 187940) | Forest soil microbial communities from Davy Crockett National Forest, Groveton, Texas, USA - Texas A ecozone_OM2H0_O2 (SPAdes) (version 2) | ecosystem: Environmental > Terrestrial > Soil >... | reverse complement strand
TCCAGGCCAGGGCGACGCCCGAACCGATTTCCCAGAATCGAGTGGAAAGCAAATAGTACGCGGAGGCGCTATCGCTGGATGTCGATCTCCACGCGTGAACATAGGATGTCATTCCCGTCAGCACGAGAACTGCCACCGCCGCCCACCTCCAGCGACCGCCTCTGATCCAGCTCCAGATCAGTAACGGCGCCAGGAAATAGAACTGCTCCTCTACCGCGAGCGACCACGTATGCGTAAAGGGATTGAACGCGGCAAGCGGGGAAAAATAGTCGCTCGCACCACGAGCTAGTGCGAAATTTCCCAAGCCAAAGAAGGCGAGGCGTCCGGTACGCGGAATGCTATCGCTCAACCATGACGCGGGAATCCACAACGCCGATGCAAGCGACGTAACGAGCAGGCAAACGATGAGGGCCGGCAGTATCCGGCGAAATCTGCGCGCGAGGAACTCGGTAAAGAAGGCGAACGCTGACGAGTCACCTCGCGACAACGATGACATCGTCACGACAAAGCCCGAAACGACGAAGAACACATCGACGCCGGCGAATCCACCGGGAAGCATCTGCGGATTGATGTGATACAGAACCACAGAGAGAACCGCGATAGCTCGAAGTCCGTCTACATGGGGCCAATACGTTTTGCGGCGTGGATATGTCGTCATGACATGGGTACTCCTGGGCCGCGGAGACTAGCAGATTACCGACCTACGCGGCGGCGCCAAATGCACAGCTTGCCTTACGGCGGTCGCATTGCGAAACGTCTCATGTCCTTCAGTAAAAGTTGCACGTAGGCCATGGACTGTCATGCAACGGTTCCGATGACTGAAGCGCACCGCTGAATACGACACCACTCTTCGATACGTGCCGTTATCGCTGTGTTTTGGAGATCTCTAATGTTTTATGTCCACCAATCGGGTGGCCGTGAAAACAGAAAAGGAGAACCCTTCGATGCTTCATCGACTCCACGCTTTTACATTGGCTTTCCTATCCGTAGGTGCACTGGCGTGCACCGGCGAGGTTCGTGCACGAATTCTGCTCCCCGGGGAATCCCTTTCCTCCGGACAAGTCATGCACTCTGAAGACGGCCGCTATATAGGAACTATGCAGCACGACGGCAATTTCGTCGTGTATAGCAACGATGGTGCATGGCGACCTATCTGGTCGACCGACACAACTGGGCGGGGCGCGGTTACGGCGAACATGCAGCACGATGGCAACTTCGTGCTCTACGACGGCGCTGGGAAGGCCATCTGGTGGACCGCCAGCAACGGGAGAGACCGCGTCTTTACTATCACCGAGTTTGGTCAGGCCGTGGTTCTAGCACCTGGGCGCGTGGCCAAGAATGCGCCGGGACCGCGGACGGTGCTCCATAAGCAACTTGGATTCAAGACCGTGTGGGCCGCGCGCGCTTACGATCACATTCCCGGCAGGCTTGGTAACGGGCCGCACTGCGTAGGCGATCCCCACGCCTGCCCAAAGAAATTGCACGGCGATCTTCACCAAAATCCATAACGCAAGAGGCCCCCTTTCGGGGGCCTCTCTACGTCTCACGCGTGCCTTACTTGATCACGCTCTTCACCGCGTCGATCACGGCCGTGGCCGTGATGCCGAAGTGCTGATACAGCTTGTCGATCGGCGCCGACGCACCGAAGGTCGTCATGCCGACGGCCTTGCCGTCCAGGCCGATGTACTTGAACCAGTAGTCCACGCTGGCGGCTTCGACCGCCACGCGGGCGCGGCACCACGACGGCAGCACGCCTTCGCGGTATTCGACCGGCTGCGCATCGAACTCTTCCGTGCAGGGCATCGACACGACGCGGACCGGCACGCCCTGGTCGCCCAGTGCCTGCGCGGCTTCCACGGCCAGGCCGACTTCCGAGCCCGTCGCGATGATGATCGCCTTGAACTTCTCCGACGGCTCCCAAAGGACGTAACCGCCCTTCTCGATGTCGGCGACCTGCTGTTCGGTACGCTGGTTATGCTTGAGGTTCTGGCGCGAGAAGACCAGGCACGACGGGTTACCCGCGCGTTCGATGGCCTTCTTCCACGACACCGCCGACTCCACGGCATCAGCCGGGCGCCACACGCGATTGTTCGGGATGAGACGCAGCGAACCCAGGTGCTCGATCGGCTGATGGGTCGGGCCGTCTTCACCGAGACCGATCGAATCGTGGGTGTAGACGTGGATGGTGTGCGCCGGGATCAGCGCCGACATGCGCACGCCGTTGCGAGCGTAGTCGGAGAAGACCAGGAAGGTAGCGTCGTACGGCAGGAAACCGCCGTGCAGAGCGATGCCGTTCGAGATCGCGGTCATGCCGAACTCGCGCACGCCGAAGTGGATGTAGTTGCCGTTGGCATTGTTGCCGACGACGCTCTTCGAACCCTTCCAGATGGTGAGGTTCGAGGGCGCGAGGTCAGCCGAGCCGCCGATCAGTTCCGGCAGCAGCGGACCGAATGCATCGAGCGCCATCTGCGAGGCCTTGCGCGAAGCGATCACCGGGCCTTCGGCCTGGATCTTCTTGACGTAGGCATCGGCGGCGGCCTTCCAGCCCGACGGCAGTTCACCGGCCGTACGGCGCTTGAATTCGGCGGCGAGGTCCGGGAACGCCTTGGCGTAGGCGTCGAACTTGTCGTTCCACGCCTTTTCGGCCTTGGCACCGTTGGCCTTGGCGTCCCATGAGTCGTAGATTTCCTGCGGGATCACGAACGGCGGATAGTTCCAGCCGAGGCGTTCGCGAGCGGCCTGCACTTCGGCCGGTCCCAACGCGGCACCGTGCGCCTCTTCCTTGCCTTCCTTGTTCGGCGCGCCGAAACCGATAACGGTCTTGCAGATGACGAGAGAGGGCTTTTCGCTCTGCGACGTCGCAGCCGCGATCGCCTTCTTGACGGCATCGGCGTCATGGCCGTCGACAGGGTTGCCGTCGTCACCGAGCACCACGTTCCAACCGTAGGCGCGGAAGCGCTCGGCGGTGTTGTCGGTGAACCACTCGTGGACTTCGCCGTCGATCGAAATGCCGTTGTCATCGTAGATCGCGACGAGCTTGCCGAGCTGCAGCGTGCCGGCGAGCGACGACACCTCATGCGAGATGCCTTCCATGAGGCAACCGTCGCCCACGAACACGTACGTGTGGTGGTCGACGATGTCGTGACCCGGACGATTGAAATGCGCGGCGAGCAGCTGCTCCGCCAGCGCGAAGCCCACGGCATTGGCAAGGCCCTGGCCGAGCGGACCGGTCGTCGTCTCGACGCCCGGGGTGTGATGGAATTCGGGATGGCCAGCGGTACGGAAGCCGAGCTGGCGGAAGTGCTTGAGGTCTTCGATGCCGAGGTCGTAGCCGGTCAGGTGAAGCAGCGCGTACTGCAGCATCGAGCCGTGGCCATTCGACAGGATGAAGCGATCGCGGTTGGGCCAATGCGGATTGGTCGGATTGTGGTGCAGGAAATCACCCCACAGGACCTCAGCGATGTCAGCCATGCCCATGGGCATGCCCGGGTGACCAGACTTGGCGGCTTCCACACCGTCCATGGCCAGTGCGCGGATCGCGTTTGCGCGTTCGCGGCGTGTCGTCATCGGCGTTCTCCAGTTAGCAGCATCGGAAAAACCCCGATTGTCGCGCATTGGTCCCGTGTTGTCGTGGACGTTCATGCCGCAGCCGGGAAGTTAACCCCGCCTTAATCTTTTGACCCCGATTTTTGAATCTCTTCAGGTACGGACCGCTCTAATCGACCACGGTCATCGTCCTTCCCCCTCCCCTCACCGGACGGTGGCCGCCCCGAAAAGAAGAGGAACACCCCCATGAAAAAGGCAGCTCTTGCCCTTGCGGTTTCTTGCATCTCGTTTTCGGCCATTCCGGCCTTCGCCCAGGACAGCAACCCCGCTGTGAGCGGCAATTACCAGCCCAGCCAGGCCGTCGGAAGCGGTAACTGGTTCATCGGCGCCAACGTCGGCCGTACCAACGGCAGCGACAACGGCGGGTTCGGCAGCAACACCAATGGATTCAACTTCCTTCATGGTGAAAAGGACCGTCGCACGGGCTACGGCCTGCTCGGCGGCTATCGCTGGAAGGTCGGTCCGGACCTCGGCCTCGGCGTCGAGGCGGGCTATGCGGACCTCGGCAACTACCGCGTGAAGAACGTCTTCGAGTCGGGCCAGGACGTCAACGAGAAGAGCACGCGCAATGCCCTGCGCGGCTGGATGGTCGGCGTGAACGGCAAGATCAACCTCGTGCCGCAGTGGTACATCAGCGCGCACGGCGGTTACTTCCGCGCCAACGACAACAACCAGAACTACAACAACAGCGTGGGCCAGGACCTGGGCTTCTCCAGCGGCGGCCGTGCGGATCGCGGCAGCTGGTACGGCGGCATCGGTACCGGCTGGGATGTCAACGAGCACTTCGGCGTCGGCGTGGCGTACGACTACTTCCACGCGGATGCCGGCAAGGTGCGTGACAACGCCACCGGCGAGACCTCGCGTGGCCTGAAGCGTTCCACCGGCATTGTTTCGCTCGCTGGCGAGTATCGTTTCTAAGCCAATTCAGTAAGTTATGAACGATAAGCCACGGTACCACCCCTGCCGTGGCTTAATCGTTTCTTAATACTGAACTACGCGGTATTGAATCTATCCACGTAACCCCGATCTAACGTTCTACGCAGGGCAACCCCGCTCATGCGCCGCCGTGACCCAGGCATCCCCCTTTGGCCGGGCACAGCGAACAAGAACAAGAGAAGCAGGAGAGATCCACCATGAAGAAGACCCTCATCGCCCTCGCCCTGGTTGCCGCCGGCATGGCCGCGGCTCCCGCTTTCGCGCAGGACGCCAATGGCGCCGGCTGGTTCGTCAACGGCAACGTCGGCCGCACCTCGGTCGACAAGGACCGTTACGACGGCCATGACACGGGTTATGCCCTCAACGGCGGTTATCGCTGGACCGTTGCCCCGTGGGCCGCCATCGGTGTCGAGGCTGGTTACAACGACCTCGGTAACATCAACGCCAAGAACTTCTTCAACGGCGACCGCGTGGTCGACCGTCGTAAGTCGGAACTGCACGGCTGGACCGCCGGTGTGAACGGCCACTTCAACATCGATCCGAAGTGGTACATCAGCGGCCGCGCCGGCATCTATGGATGGAAGGGTCACGGCACGAGCAATGACGACGTCACCCGCCGTGACCTCGACAAGACCAGCTGGTATGCCGGTGCGGGCGTCGGTTACGACTTCACGAAGAACTGGAGCCTTGGCATCAACTTCGATCATTACGATGCGAAGAAGGATGGCTTGGACCTGTCGACCAATATGACTTCGGTTTCGGCGGAGTATCGCTTCTGATCGCGGGTTTTGGTTTGTTTTGGGTTTGAAGAAGCCGGTGCCTTTGGGCACCGGCTTTTTTTTGGGGCTCTTGGAGCATCGCCGCTGAAGCGGCTCCCACAAGGGCTCCCCACAAAGGGGTCCCACAAAGGGCTCCCACAAGGGGTCCCCCAAAGGAGTCCCACAAAGGGCATCTACATGGGGCATCTATGCGGGGGTGTTAGGGGGATTTGGCTATTTTTGTGGGGCGGAAGCCGGCTGCCACTGGCAGGGTCTGGCGCAGGGCCTTGGATACGTCCGCGTAGTCGACGACTCCGCATGGCAGGCCCTTGCACTGCGTGTCGGGGTTGGAGAACGTCCAGAAGCGTTGTTCTGGATCGGGGCCGTAGGCCATGACGTCGTAGAACTGTGCCGAGAAATTGCGATATCCGTACGCGTACGGGAACAGCGCACCCGTCGCGTCCTGTTCGTGGTTGTGCTGCGCGCCAAGGTTGTGGCCGAGCTCGTGCGCCAGCGTGGTCGGCTCGCAGTAGTAGCCGTCCGGCAAGCTGCCGTCGCTGACCACCGAATACATGAGGTCGCCATCCGCCGCGTAGTCCCCGGGCGGAATGTAAGCCACGCCGCAACTGTTGTTCGCGGCGTTGTACTCGCGCACGAAGGTCACCAGGTCCGCGCCGTACTGGTCGCGCATGTCCTGGATCCAGGGCGTGTTCCCGCGGATGGCCTCGAGTAGCGCACCGTTGTCGGTATCGTCCGCCGACTCCGCTTCCTGCGCGTGCACCATGCGGAACGTGGCCGGCAACTGCGAATTGCGCAGCACCTGGTTGGCGACATCGAAGCGATTGGTCAGCTCGGTCACCGCGGCGGAAGGGCTTCCCTTCGCCAAGCGAAATCCGTCGGAGTACACCACGAGAACATCGACGGTGGCCTGCCCGCCCACGGCCTCCTGCGCTCCCTGCGCCACCGACTGCATGTCGACGCCCGCGAGGGGCTGCAGGGCCTGCGTGAATGCACCCGTCGAAACCTTCGCGCCGCTCGGAAGGACCGGCGGCGTGATGCCGTCTCCCAGCGGGTTCACGCCTACGCGGAGCGACGAAAGCGGTGCTGTGGCGAGGTAAGTCTGGCCGCCTTGCAAGGTGAGCTTGACCTGGCGCCCGTCGTTATCGGGCAGCGTAGCCGCGACGCCATCCGGCCCGAAGGTGATCACGGCGCGCTGTGTGCCACTTCCGCCGTCAGCGGTGCCTATCCAGCTCCAGTTGCCATCCCCGTGATCAATCGCGTGCTCGAAAGCGAGATCCAGCGGCGAGCCGTCGGGCATGGGAATCGACAGTCGTCCGCTGCTCATCGCCTCGACCGCCTGCCTCTCGTCGATGCGCACGGGATAGAGGGAGAAAACACCGTCGCGGCGGGGCGGCTCCGAACCGGCCAGCGTCAATAGCGGTCGGACCGGCCCAAGGACGGCGGGATTCGTCGTCCCACGGACGGCCGTGCGATCCACGGCGAGCGGCGCACGCACGCGCGGGGCATTGGCCGTACGGTCTTGCGACGGGGATATCCGCGCGGCGGTCTCGGAAGCGATGGGCAGACGCCGGGGCGCGACGTCATGCCATACGGCGACGGTGGCCGCGCAAGCCAGCGATCCCACGACGACGGCCCAACCACGGAGTTTCATGTCTGCCGCCTTCCAGGCACGGTTGTGGGAAATGCTGTTCGCGCGATTGGAACGCGCCCAAGGCAGGACCGCAATCGCCGCCTGGCCGAAGCGTGCCCCCCATCACAAGAAAAAGGCGCCGACGAAGCAGCGCCTTTTTCGTCCTAGACGGGCGGAAGGATCAGCCTTTCTTCTTCCAGCGACCCAGGGCGGCGTCGCCATTCTGGCGGGCGCGGACGAGCACCGCCTCCTGCGCCTTGGCGACGTTGTTCTTCTGGTCCTTCGCCCAGATTTCCAGCGCCTCGGCGACCAGCGCGCGGCCGTACGAGAAGCTGATCGGCCACGGATGCGGGCCCATCTGGTTGATGAGGTTCAGGTGCTGGGTCGCCTGCTCGTCACCCTGTCCACCGGACAGGAACACGATGCCGGCCAGCGCGGGCGGCAGGGTTTCGTTGAACACGGCGACCGTGGCCTCGGCGACTTCCTCGGCGTCGACCTGGTCTTCCTTCGGCGCGTACTTGCCCGGGATCACCATGCTGACCTTGAGGATCAGGCCCTTGAACAGCACTTCGTGCGCGCGCAGGGCGTTGACGAGGCTGCTGAGGACGGCTTCGTGCACCTGGAAGCTTGTATCGATGTCGTGCTTGCTGTGCGGCGCGTCCATGAGGATTTCCGGCTCCACCATGGGAACCATGCCGGCCTCCTGCACGAGCTTGGCGTAGCGGGCCAGCACTTCCATGTTGGTATCGATGGCCGTGGAGCTCGGCGTGTCGTCCGTGATGTCGATCACGGCGCGCCACTTTGCGAACTTGGCGCCCATCTGGGCGTATTCCTTCAGGCGATCGCGAAGACCGTCGAGGCCTTCGGTCACGACGTCACCCGGGAAGCCGGCGAGCGGATGGGTGCCCTTGTCGACCTTGATACCCGGCAGGATGCCGGCCTGCTCCATCGCCTGGACCATCGTGCGGCCATCGGCGGTCTTCTGGCGAATGGTCTCGTCGAACAGGATGGCGCCAGAGATGTGCTCACCCAGGCCAGGAGCCGTCAGCAGCAGTTCGCGATAGGCGCGGCGATTTTCCTCGGTGTTCTCGAGGCCGACGGCCTCAAGGCGCTTCTTGATCGTCGAGGACGATTCGTCGACGGCGATGATGCCCTTGCCCGGCGCGACCATCGCTTGCGCGATCTGTTCGAGGTTTTCAATGCTCATGACAACTCCGTGGAAGTAGTGGTATGCCCTGCGAATCGGGTGGGGCGGATGCAAAAAACCGGCGGAGTATATGGGAATACCCCGGGAAATCCGTTGTGCGGCGCGATCAACTGGTCTGGTCGTATCCGGGCAGTTTGCACTGGCTGAGGATCGCGGCCTTGCGCGCCGGGTCTTCGGGCAGGTTGAAGCCGGAGACGTAATACGTCTGCACCGGTTCGGCCGTTCCGTTCTGGGAACCCTTCACGTACACCAACTGGTTGACGATGCTGACGCCGACCTGGCCCAGGTCGCTGGAAGGAACGACCTTTTCGATCGTCGCCCTTTGTGTCCTGCCATCGGATCCGATCATGTAGCTGACGGCGACGCAGCCCGGCTGGTCGAGGTTCTTGCCCGTGTTCGGCACGTCGGGCGAGATGGACTTGTTGGTCAGGAACCAGTAACCGGTCAGGCGCTCGGGGGCCACGCGGCGAAGATTCTGCGCCGAGGCGGTGCCCGCGGCGAGGAGGAGGACGGCGGCGATGGCGCCGGTGCGGAAGCTGATGCGGATCATGACGCCCTCGTGGTTTTGCCAGGGCATCGAGTTTACTCCCGCAAGGGGATGCGGTGCGTGTGAAATCGTGCGCTGGGGACGCAGCCCCAGCCCCACCCGCCTTCGGACGGACTTTTGTGGGAGCCGCAGGAGCGGCTCCCACAGTCCTTCTTACAGATCGCGCAGGCTGTCCGCGATACCGTCGTCGCCGATCACCAGCAGCTTCAGCGTGTTGGTACCGCCGCCACGGCCGATGTGGTCACCGTGGGTCAGGATCACGCGGTCGCCCTTGGCCAGCTTGCCCAGCGCGAACAGGTGCTGGAGTGCGGCGCGGGCCGTATGGGCCGGGTCGAGGTTGCTCTGCTCGAAGTCCACGGGCTGCACGTCGCGCAGCATCAGCATGCGGCGACGCGCCACGGCCGACGGCGACATGGCGTAGATGGGCACGGCGAAGCGATAGCGCGACAGCCACTGCGCGGTGGCACCGGACTCGGTCAGGGCGACGATCGCGCGGACGCCCACCTGGGCGGCCAGCAGCATCGCCGCGAGGGCGATGGCCTGGTCGGAGCGATCCAGCGAATGCGTGCCTGGACGCAGGTCGTCCCGCGGCTCGAACTGACGCTCGGCGCCGAGGCAGATACGGCGCATGGCCGCGACGGCCTTGTCCGGATGCGCACCGGCCGCACTCTCTTCCGAGAGCATGACGGCGTCGGTGCCGTCGATCACGGCGTTGGCGACGTCGAGCACTTCGGCGCGGGTCGGAATCGGCGCACGCACCATCGACTGCAGCATCTGCGTCGCGGTGATCACCGAGCGGTTACGCTGCACGGATTCGCGGATGATCTTCTTCTGCAGGCCCGGCAGTTCGGCGTCACCGATTTCCACACCCAGGTCACCGCGAGCGACCATGACGACGTCGGAGGCGTCGATGATCTCGCCCAGGACGGGGATGGCATCGGCGCGCTCGATCTTCGACACGATGGCGGCGTCACCACCCGCTTCGCGCATCAGGCGACGCGCTTCGTGCAGGTCTTCCGCCGAACGCACGAAGGACACGGCGAGGAAATCGGCACCCATCTCGGCGGCCAGCTTGATGTCGTTGCGGTCCTTGTCGGACAGCGCGGAAACCGAAAGGCCACCACCCTGGCGATTGAGGCCCTTGCGGTTGGAAAGACGGCCACCGATGGCGACCCGGCAACGGATCTCGGTGCCGACGACTTCGATCACGGACAGGGCCACGAGGCCATCGTCGAGCAGCAGGATGTCGCCCGCCGACACGTCTTTCGGCAGGTCGTAGTAGCTGACGCCGACGCGCGTCTGGTTGCCCGGAGGAGCGTCCGGGCGGCAGTCCAGAACGAAGCTGTCGCCGGTCATCAGGTCGACCGGGCCGCCGGCGAAGGTCTCGATGCGGATCTTCGGACCCTGCAGGTCGGCGAGGATGCCCACTTCACGACCGACCTTGTCGGCGGCGGCGCGGACCGCCGCGGCACGCGCACGGTGATCGTCGGGCTGGCCATGCGAGAGATTCAGGCGAACGATGTCCACGCCCTCCTCGAGGATCTGCTCGAGCATGCCCGGCACATCGGTGGCGGGTCCGAGGGTGGCGACGATCTTGGTGCGGCGTACCTGGATTTCGGTCATCTGTGTCTACCTTGTCTTCGAATGCGGGGGCGCGGATCAGTCCAGCGTCTTGTTGAGCAGGTCGGCCAGTCGCTTGCCCGCTTCGCGCAGGCGGGTCTCGGCGACCGGCAGGTACTTCGCCACGTAGGCGTCATCGATCTGGTGACCGTCCGGATAGAATCCGTTCGCCGCGACGATGGAGCAGGATTCCTCCGCCCACTGCGCGTACGGGTTATCGAGCGGAGCGATCGGGCGCGGCAAGGTCACCGGACCCTCGGCGGCCAGGCGGTCCGCGTAGGCGTCCCACTTCAGGTCGCGGGTGTAAAGCATCTGCGAGTCCCATACGCGGTGCAGGTTGCTGCCCTTGCCGTCGAACTGGACCTGGTATTCGTTGCCGCCCTTGTCGTCGCGATTGCCCGCGTGCAACGGCTGGTGCACGTCGCCCACGAAGTGGACCACGAACTTCAACGCTTCGGCGCGCTCGGCGTTGGATTTATGCCGGTCACCGAGGATGGCGACGTATTTCTCGAGTCCGCCGACCACGCAGCGGCCGTCGGCGCAATCGCGCGGCGGCACGTAGTGGCATTTGCCGTCACGGAAGTCCATGTAGTGCATGGGGCCCGTCGCCTTACCGAGTTCCCGCTGGTTCGGATCGTCCCGGAGGTGATCGGGCCAGCTGGCGACGTCCGGCAGCGAATCCGATCCGTCCGCCTTCAACAGGCGCTCCACCTCGGCCTTCGCCGAAGGATCCAGCTGGCGCCAGGCCAGTTCGGCGACGATACGGTGGCCGATGTCGCCCCAGGCTTGCACGGTGGTAGCGAAGGCGGGAATGGCGAGGGCCAGCAGGGCGGCGATGGCGCGGCGCTTATGTAGGGCTTTCATAGACCTGTAAACGTTTCCGGACGGGCGAACGCGCAAGTGTGCCACAGCCTGACTGAGGTCCGGATGACAAATCGCGGCGGTGCAGCAAGCCGCCCCCTGCGACCTTCCGTTACCATGGAGGTTTACGACACCCGTCCCAACTTCGTTAGCAATTCCCATCCCGGAGGCTGCACATGACCATCAAGGTCGCCATCAACGGTTACGGTCGCATCGGTCGCAACATCCTGCGCTCGCTCTACGAAGCGAAGAAGAACGGCCAGGACATCCAGATCGTCGCCGTCAACGACCTCGGCAACGCCGAAACCAACGCCCACCTCACCCAGTACGACACGGCCCATGGCCGCTTCCCGGGCGAGGTCTCGGTCGATGGCGGTGACCTCATCGTCAACGGCGACCGCATCAAGGTCTTCGCCGAGCGCGATCCGTCCAAGCTGCCCTGGGGCGATCTTGGCGTCGACGTGGTGATGGAATCCACGGGGTTCTTCACCTCCAAGGCCAAGGCTGGCGCGCACATCGCCGCGGGTGCCAAGAAGGTCATCATCTCCGCCCCCGCCGACAAGGACGTGGACGGCACGTTCGTCTTCGGTGTCAATCACGACAAGCTGACGTCGCAACACCAGGTCATCTCGAACGCGTCGTGCACCACCAACTGTCTCGCGCCGCTGGCCAAGGTGCTGCACGAGAAAATCGGCATCGTCCACGGCCTGATGACCACGATCCACTCCTACACCAACGACCAGGTGCTGACGGACGTCTATCATTCGGACCTGCGCCGCGCCCGTAGCGCCACGCACAGCCAGATCCCGACCAAGACGGGCGCCGCCGCTGCGGTGGGCCTCGTGCTGCCGGAGCTCAACGGCAAGCTCGACGGCTTCGCCATGCGCGTGCCGACGATCAACGTCTCGGTGGTCGACCTCGTCTTCACGGCCGCCCGCGCGACCACCAAGGAAGAGATCGATGCCGCCATCAACGAAGCCGCCAACGGCTCGATGAAGGGCATCCTCTCGGTGAACACGCAGCCGCTGGTGTCGATCGACTTCAACCACAACCCGCACTCGTCGATCTACGATTCGACGCAGACGCGCGTCATGGAAGGCACGCTCGTGAAGGTGCTGTCGTGGTACGACAACGAGTGGGGCTTCTCGACCCGCATGCTCGACATGGCGAAAGCCCTGATGGCCGCCAAGTAAGCGTCGCCACAATCGAATAAGTACGGCCTTGGGGGGCCCGCAGCGATGCGGGCCCCTTTTTGTTTGCTCGAAGGAAACACCATGTTCCCAGGCGTCATCCCGGCGGCCCTCCTGTGCCTGCTACCACTGGCTGCCATCGCCGCCCATTGCACCGCCACGTGGCCAGCCACGGCGGACATCCTCCACCATGGACTATTGACCCCTTCGCTGAGCCTCGACCGTCGGCAGCGCCTCGCCGACCGACTCCTCTGCTCCGCGCTCGCAGGCAATCCGGCAAGCCAGGAACTGGCGGGTACGCTCTATTTCCAGGGCCGGGCGCGTAAGGGAAACGTCCTTCCGCGCGATATGTCCCGCGCTCGACACATGCTCATGGCCGCGGCGAATCGCGGCTGGCACCTCGCGATGCAGCGCCTTGCGGAACTGGAACTGGCTGACGGCCATCCGTATGAAGCCGCGCTATGGACCCACGTCGCCTATGTGATCCACGGCAACCCGCCGACGTCGACCTTGCCGCTGCGACGCAGGATCGATGCCCTTGTCTCGCCCGATGCGCGCCTCGACGCCGATGTGCTGCACAAGGTGGCGTCGATACGCGAAGCGATGGAGGCGAACTAGGCCCTGGAGATCACCTGTTCGATGCTGCCGAAGATCGAGGCGCCAGCCTTGTCCGTGACATCGATGCGCACGGTGTCGCCGAACGAGAGGAACGGCGTGCTCGGCTTGCCATCACGCAACGTCTCGACGGTACGCTGCTCCGCGAGGCAGGACGCACCCTTGGACGTATCCTGGTTGGCGATCGTGCCCGAACCCACCAGCGTACCGGCGGTCAACGGGCGCGTTTTCGCCACGTGCGCGACGAGCTGCGCGAAATCGAACTGCATGTCCACGCCGCACTCCGCTTCGCCGAACCATTCGCCGTTGATCCACGTGCGCATCGGCAGGTGGAGTTTTTCGTCTCGCCAGGCATCGCCGATCTCGTCCGGCGTGACGAACACCGGCGACAAGGCCGAGCGAGGCTTTGACTGGAGGAAGCCGAAGCCCTTCGCCAACTCAGCGGGGATCAAACCACGCAACGACACATCGTTCACGAGGCCGACGAGCTGGATGTGGCCTGCCGCCTGCGCCGGCGTGACGCCCATCGGAACATCGTCGGTCACCACCAGCACTTCGGCTTCCAGGTCGATGCCGAAGTCGTCGCTCGGCACGACGACAGCGTCGCGAGGGCCGAGAAACCCTGCGCTGGTCGCCTGGTACATCAGCGGATCCGTATAGAACGACTCGGGCACTTCGGCGCCGCGCGCCTTGCGCACACGCTCCACGTGCGGGAGATAGGCGCTGCCGTCGACGAATTCGTACGCCCGGGGCAACGGCGCCGCGAGTTTCGCCATGTCGAGGTCGAACGCTCCCTCGGCCTTGCCTGCGGCGAGATCTTCCGAAAGCGCATTGAGGCGCGGCGCGATGCGATGCCAGTCGTCGAGGGCGGCCTGCAAGGTCGGCGCGATACCCACTGCTTTCACGGCACGGGTCAGGTCACGATTGACGACGACAAGCGTGCCGTCGCGGCCGCCTTCCTTCAGCGAAGCGAGTTTCATGCGTTTCCTTTTCGATCAGACGGCGGACGGGTCGAAGTGCTTTTTCAGCCCGCGCCAGCATTCGTAGTAGTTGCCCTGCAGCGCCTTCGATTCGAGGGCTTGCCGGCTCGGGCGGATGACCTTGCGCGTTTCGAACATGAAGGCCATGGTGCCAACGATATGGTCGGGACGCGATACGTCGGCGCTGGATGCCTTCTCGAAGCTTGCGGCATCCGGCCCATGCCCGCTCATGCAGTTGTGCAGGCTCGAGCCACCCGGCACGAAACCGCCCGCCTTGGCGTCATAGGCGCCATCGATCAGGCCCATGAACTCGCTGGCCACGTTGCGGTGGAAATACGGCGGCCGGAATGTGTGCTCGGCCACCAGCCAACGCGGCGGGAAGATCACGAAATCCATGTTGGCCACGCCCGGCGTGTCGCTGGCCGAGGTGAGCACGGTGAAGATCGACGGATCCGGATGATCCACGGCGATCGAACCGATGGTGTTGAAGCGGCGCAGGTCGTACTTGTAGGGCGCGTAGTTGCCGTGCCACGCGACGACATCGAGCGGCGAATGGTCGATGCTCGCCGACCAAAGGCCACCCTGGAACTTGGCAACGAGGGCAAAGTCACCATCGAGGTCTTCGTAGGCCGCCACCGGCGTGAGGAAGTCGCGCGGTTGCGCCAGCCCATTCGCGCCGATCGGACCGAGGTCCGGCAGATGCATCGGCGCACCGAAATTCTCGGCCACGTAACCACGTGCTTCGCCATCGGGTAGTTCCACGAGGAAGCGGATGCCACGTGGCACGACGGCGATCTCCAGTGGCTGCACATCGAGCACGCCCAACTCGGTGCGAATACGCAGCCTTCCGTGCTGCGGCACGATCAGCAGTTCGCCATCGGCGTCGTAGAAATAACGCCCTTCCATCGAGCGGTTCGCGGCATACAGGTGGATGCCGATACCGGCCTGCTCCGCCGCGCCGCCGTTGCCCGCCATCGTGACCAGGCCGTCGAGGAAATCGACCGGCTGCGACGGCATCGGCAGCGGGTCCCAGCGCAGCTGGTTCGGCGTCGCCGGTGCTTCGTCGAAGCGGTTGTGGAAGGTCGCGTGCGCCAGTTCGGCGAACGGCGAATGCTGCGCTGCCGGGCGAATGCGGTAAAGCCAGCTGCGCCGGTTGCGATGACGCGGCGCAGTGAACGCGCTGCCTGACAGCTGCTCGGCGTACAAGCCTTTCGCCACGCGCTGTGGCGAGTTCTGGCCGGTGGGCAGGACACCCGCCACGGCTTCGGTGGCGAACTCGTTGCCGAAGCCGGTCTGGTATCCACGGGTATCGTCGATGTGGCTCATCGTGGTGGTCCTTTGGCGATGCCTGCCTCCTACGGAGTTCGCGTCAGAGCACGCCGCGGCGCATCTGGTCGCGCTCGATCGACTCGAACAGCGCCTTGAAGTTGCCGTTGCCGAAGCCTTCGTTGCCCTTGCGCTGGATGATCTCGAAGAAGATCGGACCGATGTTGTTCTGCGTGAAGATCTGCAGCAGCAACTTCTTCTTGGTCTCGTCGTCGGCGTCGATCAGCAGCTGGTTCTTCTGCAGGCGCGGCACGTCCTCGCCGTGGTCCGGGACACGGACATCGATCACTTCGTAATACGTTTCCGGCGTCTCGAGGAAGGCCACGTTCTGCGCGCGCATCGCTTCGACGGATTCATAGATGTTGTCGGTGAACAGCGCGATGTGCTGGATACCCTCGCCGTTGTACTCGCGCAGGTACTCGTTGATCTGCGACTTCTCGTCCGACGACTCATTGAGCGGAATGCGCACGAGGCCATCCGGCGCGGTCATCGCCTTGGAGACGAGACCAGTCTTCGCACCCTTGATGTCGAAGTAACGGATCTCGCGGAAGTTGAACAGGCGCTCGTAGTACTCCGACCACTTCTCCATGTTGCCGAAGTGCAGGTTATGCGTCAGGTGGTCGATGAAGGTCAGGCCGAACCCCTTCGGACGGCGATCGACGCCGGGGATCCACTCGAATTCCGTATCGAACACGTCGCCCTTGGCGCCGTACGTATCGATCAGGTACAGCGCGGCGCCACCGATGCCCTGGATCGTCGGCACCTGCAGGGCCAGGGTCTCCGGCTTGAAGGTGACCTTCTCGGCACCATTGGACAGCGCGGTGACCTGAACGTCGGCGGCAGGACGATTGAAGCGAATGGCGAAACCGCAGGCCGAGGGGCCGTGCTTGGCGACGAAGTCGGCGGCGAAGGAATCCGGCTCTTCGTTCACCAGGAAGTTGCAGTCGCCCTGCCGGTACAGGGTGATCTTCTTCGTCTTGTGCTTCGCGACCGGCGTGAAACCAAGCTTGGGGAACAACGTATGCAGCAGCGCGGGATCCGGCGCGGCGAATTCGACGAACTCGAAGCCATCGACACCCTGGGGATTTTCGAAGGTGGTGACTTCCATACCGATATTGGGCTGGGCGCTCATGGGCGATACTCCTGGGGGCGGACACGGCTTGCGCCGTTTACTGCCACGTTATAGTTTCACTTGAAACCATTTGCAAGGGCCCACGCAGCATGACATTCGAAACCCTCCCCGCACATGCCCCGTTGGAGCTAGAGAACTTCCTGCCGTACAGGCTCTCGATCCTCTCCAACACGGTCAGCCAGTCGATCGCGGCGGAGTACCAGGACCGGTTCGAACTGAGCATGACGGAATGGCGCGTGATGGCCGTGCTGGGCCGTTTCGCGGAGCTCTCGGCGCGAGAGGTGGCCGAGCGCACGGCCATGGACAAGGTGGCCGTCAGCCGCGCGGTAGCGCGCCTGGTCGAGGCCGGCCGGGTCGACCGCAGCATCCACGACGGCGACAAGCGCCGCTCGGTCCTGAAACTCTCCGAGGCCGGCTGGGCCATCCACGACGAAGTGGCCCCCATGGCCCGGTCCCACGAGCGCGACCTGCTGGCGAAGCTGGACGAGACCGAAAGGGCCCAGCTGAACCGGATCATCGACAAGCTTCTCGCGCCGTAGCGCGGGAGCGTCTTTTCGCGAGGCCACGGCGGCCTCGCGGGAGCCTTCGGGCGTTACTTGACCCCGTGCATCAGCTTGTTGATCAGCGGGGCGATCAGGAACAGCACGATGCCCGCCCCCACCAGCAGCTCGAAGCTGAAGCTGAAGCCGGAAAGGGCCGAGCTCACGGTCATGCCGGTCTCGCCGCTGATGTGGCCGGCGAGGAGGCCTGACAAGTTGTTGCCGATGGCCGTGGACAGGAACCAGCCACCCATGGCGAGGCCGACGACGCGAATCGGCGCCAGCTTGGTCACCATCGACAGCCCGATCGGCGACAGGCAGAGCTCACCAATGGTCTGCAGCACGTAGCAGGCCGCCAGCGGCCAGAACGGTATAAGGCCATTGCCGCCCACGAGGCTCTTCAGCGCATACATCAGCACGAGGAAGCCCAACGCGTTGAAGATGAGGCCCAGGCCGAACTTGCGCGGGATCGACGGCTCCTTGCGCATACGCGCCGACCAGCCCCAGGCCAGGGCCACGATGGGCGCGAAGACGAGGATGGCCGCGGAATTCACCGACTGGAACCAACCGGTGGGGAATTCCCAGCCGAACATCTGGCGGTCGACGATGTTCTGCGCCAGGAAGTTGAACGAGCTGCCCGCCTGCTCGAAGAACATCCAGAACAGCACGTTGAAGGTAAACAGCAGCAGCATCGCGATGACGCGGTGGATCTGGATGCGGTCGTGGCGCACGGCCTCGATCACCAGCATCACCGCCACGCCGATGAACAGCGCGCCCAGCAGCCATGCGATGAAAATCGCGCCCGCCTTGGCCATCAGCAGGTAGACGAGCGGGATGGCGACGACGATACCGATGATCACACCGACGAGGTTCTTGCCTTCATGGCGTTCCGGCGGCGGGACACCCACGCCCTGCAACTGGCGCTTGCCGATCAGGAACCAGATGAAGCAGATCACCATGCCCACGCCCGTGGCGGCGAATACGGCCTTGTAGTTGTCCTGGAGTGGCGTATCCGTCATGACGGAAGCGAGCCAGCCCGTGACCAGCGGGGCAAGGAAACCACCGAGGTTGATGCCCATGTAGAAGATCGTGAAACCGCGATCGCGGCGATCGTCGCCCACCGGGTAGATCTGGCCCACCAGCGACGAGATATTCGGCTTGAACAGGCCATTGCCGACGATCACGGTGGCCAGGCCGAACAGGAACACCTGCTGGTTCGGCACCATCACCATGAAGAGGCCCGCGCCCATGACGGCCGCGCCAACCAGGATGGAGCGCTGGTAACCGAGAATGCGGTCAGCCACCCATCCGCCGAAGATCGCCGAGGCGTACACCAGCGCCAGGTAGGCGCCATAGGTGCGGCTGGCATACGCCTGGCCGGACTGATCGCCGTTGAAGAACTGCGCGACGATGTACAGAGTGAGGGCCCAACGCATGCCGTAAAAGGCGAAGCGCTCCCAGAACTCGGTCATGAAGAGCATCCACAAGGGACGCGGATGACCCATGGTCTGCGGGTAGTCGGGCACGGGCCGGGCGGCGGCTGGGGCGGTCGGTGTCATGGCTTCCCTTGGGAACGGATTCGTGCAGGGTGTTTAGCTGGACCGGCCCGACACGTCAAATTGTGGGAGCCGCTTCAGCGGCGATGGATGCTCGCGGAAAGCTTGCCCGCTGCCGCGGGATCGCCGGCAAAGCCGGCTCCCACACGGGCCTCGCTACGTACCGATGATCGTGCGGACTTCGATCAATTCGGGGAAGAAGCTCTGTTCCAGCGCCTTGCGCAGGAAGGCCACGCCGGACGAGCCGCCGGTGCCAGGACGGAAGCCGATGATGCGCTCCACCGTCTTCATATGGCGGAAGCGCCAGAGCTGGAACGACTCCTCGATGTCCACCAGCTCCTCGCTGAGATGGTACTCAGGCCAGTAACTGGCCGTATCTTCGTAGATCCGCTTGAAGACCGGCAGCAGCGCCGGCTGGCTTTGCCAGGGTTGCGTCAGGTCCCGCTGCAGCAGTTCCACCGGCACGGGATGGCCACGCCGGGCGAGATAACGCAGGAATTCGTCGTAAAGCCCCGGCGCTTCGAACACCACGCGCAGGCGTTCATGCGCCGCCGGATCGTGTTCGAAGACGCGCAGCATGTCGGCGTGCTTGTTGCCGAGCAGGAACTCGACGATGCGGTATTGCAGGGACTGGAAGCCCGACGACGGACCGAGCACGTTGCGGAACTCGAGGTATTCCGCCGGTGTCAGTGTCTCCAGCACTCCCCACTGTTCGTAGAGCTGGCGTTGAATCTGCTTCACCCGCGCGAGGATCTTCAGCGTGCCGTTCACGTCGTCGGCGCGCAGCCGCGCCAAGGCGGCGTCCAGCTCGTGGATCATCAGCTTCAGCCACAGCTCCGAGGTCTGGTGCTGGACGATGAAAAGCATCTCGTCATGATGGGCCGGCACACTGCGCGGGTGCTGGGCAGTCAGCACCTGGTCCAGCTTCAGGTACTCCCCATACGTCAGGCGCCCGTCGAGATCGGTGCGGATACCGGGTTCGAGGTCGCGCTTGGGATTGGTCATGGGACGTTTCACATAAAGAGGGTTGACAACCTTCAAACCCGCGCCGCAGCGCCATTTCGGGGCTGCGATAGGATCAGTCATGCTGCGCCGTGCCTTGCCGCGCCATAATACCCCTGATATCTAGTCCGGCTCGCAAGAGCCTAAAAGCCGTGTCGTGCCCCGCTGGATGGGCCCGGCCGCTTCCCCCACTGTGCGTGTCGTTTCTAACCTTCCCCTGGGAGCGAGTCGTGTCCATCGCCGCCAAGTTTGAAATTGAATACCTGCAATACCTTGACCAGGATGGCAAGGAAACCGGTAAGGAACTCCCCGAATTCGCCAAGGATCTCGACCATATGGTCGAGCTCTACAAGCTCATGGTGTCCACGCGCGTGTTCGACGCCAAGTCGATCGCACTGCAGCGCACCGGCAAGTTGGGCACCTACGCCTCCTGCCTCGGCCACGAAGCCGCCCACGTCGGCATCGGCAGCGCCATGCGCCGCGAAGACTCGCTGGCCGTCTCCTATCGCGAATACGGCGCCCAGCTGTACCGCGGCGTAAAGCCGCGCGAGGTCTACACCTACTGGGGTGGCGACGAGCGCGGCAACGACTTCGCCGATGCGCCGGCGCACGACTTCGCCTGGTGCGTGCCCATCGGTACGCAGTGCCTGCACGCGGCGGGTTCGGCGCTCGCCTTCAAGATCCGCAACGAGCCACGCGTGGCCGTCTGCACGATCGGCGACGGCGGTTCGTCGAAGGGTGACTTCTACGGCGCCATCAACGTCGCCGGCGCGCAGCAGCTGCCGCTGGTGGCCGTGATCGTGAACAACCAGTGGGCGATCTCCGTGCCGCGCCGCATCCAGAGCGGTTCCGGCACGCTGGCCCAGAAGGGCATCGCGGCGGGCCTGTTCTGCATCCAGGTGGACGGCAACGACATCATCGCCGTGCGCAAGGCCATGGAAGACGCGCTCGAGCGCGCCCGTTCCGGCCAGGGCGGCAGCGTGATCGAAGCGGTCACCTACCGCCTCGGCGACCACACCACCGCCGACGACGCCCGTCGCTATCGCGGCGAGCAGGAAGTGAAGGACGCCTGGGAACGCGACCCGGTGCCGCGCCTGCGCAAGTGGCTCGAAGCCAAGGGCAAGTGGGACGAAGCGAAGGAAGAGGCCTGGAAGGCCGAGTGCGACGACTGGATGGACAACGAGGTCAACGCGTACCTGGAAACGAAGAACCAGCCGGCAACGGCGATGTTCGACTACCTGTACGCCGAACTCCCGGCCGACCTCGAAGCGCAGCGCGAGCTTGTCGCTTCCCTCGATCGCAAGTCGTAAGGAATTCTTCCCATGGCACAAATCACTCTTATCGAAGCAGTGACCCAGGCGCTCGCCTATGAGATGCGCAACGACGACAGCGTCGTGGTGCTCGGCGAAGACGTCGGCGTCAACGGCGGCGTGTTCCGCGCCACCCAGGGCCTGCAGGAACAGTTCGGCGAAATGCGCGTCATCGACACGCCGCTCGACGAAGGCACCATCGCCGGCCTGACCGTCGGTCTCGCGGCACAGGGCATGAAGCCTGTCGCCGAAGCCCAGTTCGAGGGCTTCATCT
>Ga0209216_1000083_pt1 | contig 21398 bp, 21 predicted proteins | sample TexAe_OM2H0_O2_FD_187940 | JGI IMG/M metagenome (GOLD analysis project Ga0209216, IMG submission 187940) | Forest soil microbial communities from Davy Crockett National Forest, Groveton, Texas, USA - Texas A ecozone_OM2H0_O2 (SPAdes) (version 2) | ecosystem: Environmental > Terrestrial > Soil >... | reverse complement strand
GGGAGCCATAAACTCTTCCTCAGCCAGTCCGCGGTGAGTCATTCACTGAAGCGCCTGCGGGAAACACTGGACGACGAGCTCTTCGTGCGGACGGTTACGGGCATGCAGCCGACGGCGCGGGCGCTGGCCCTCGCTGAACCAGTCAGGCAGGCCCTGGCGTCGCTGGAATCGACGATCGGTCTGCAGAAGTTCGATCCCGCCTCGTCGAACAAGGTGTTTACGATCGCCGCAAGCGACTTCATGACGACCGTCGTGGTGCCACGTCTCCTCAGGATCCTTGCGACCGAGGCACCCCACATTGACATCGTCATCCGGCCATCGACGCGCATCGACCTCGCGGAACAACTCGACCTGGGCCGTATCGACGTCGCCATCGGAACGTTCTCGACGGCGCCTTCGCGATTTCATACGGACTGCCTGTTCGACTACGACGATGTACTGATCACCGGCACGGCGCGCCCGCGGGACGCGATGACCATGCAGGATCTTACGGAACTGTCCCTCATCGTCGTTTCATTGGGTGGTGACCCGGAAGGCGCGGTGGATGGATACATCTCCGAACGCGGCCTGGCGCGACGATCCGAGATGTACGACAGGCTGTCCTTCGAACGCGCCTGCTCGGGTTGCCCGAAGGCGACACGCATCGCGGTCTCCCTCCCCCACTTCCTGGTGATCCCCTCGCTCCTCGTCGAAGACGCGACGCTGGCGGCCATCGTTCCCCGGCCGTTGGCCACGGTTCTCGCGCAAACGCATGCGATCGGCGTGCACGAACTTCCCTATGCGACGAAGCGCTTCGACGTCACCTCGCTATGGCATGAACGCCTGACGGGCGACGACTCGCACGAGTGGCTGCACGGGGTCCTGCGGCGCGCGACGGCTTACCTGAGGGATGACGTGCGCTGAGCGTGCGGAATCGGCGCGGCGCTTCTATGAGGCCGCCAATGAAGTCGCCTGGATCGGCAGCGTGCGGATACGCTTGCCCGTCACCGCGAAAATCGCATTGGTCACGGAAGGTGCGACGATGGCGGTGGCCGCTTCGCCGATGCCACCGGGCGCCTCCGCGCTCTTCACGATATGGGTTTCGATGAGCGGCGTCTCGTTCATGCGTATCGGACGGTAGTCGTGGAAATTGCTCTGTTCCACGCGACCGTTCCGTAGCGTGATGGACCCGAACAGCGCCGCCGTGAGACCAAACAACGAGCCGCCTTCCATCTGCGCGGCAATCGTGTCCGGATTCACCACCAGGCCGCAGTCGATGGCGCAGACCAGCCGATGCACGCGAACGGTGCCGTCCGCGGCGACGTCCACCTCCGCGACCTGTGCCAGATAACTGCCGAAGCCGAACTGCAGCGAGACGCCACGACCTCGTCCTTTCGGCAGCGGCGCGCCCCAACCGGCCTTCTCGGCGGCGAGTGTCAACACGCCCAACGCGCGGGGATTCTTGCCAAGCAGCGCCTTGCGATAGGCCACGGGGTCCTGTTTGGCCGCGTGCGCGAGCTCATCGAGGAAGGATTCCACGACGAAGACGTTGTGCGTCACGCCAACGCCGCGCCAGAACGCGGTGGGGATGCCCGGCGGCTCCACGCGCACATAGTCGACATGGATGTTGGGGATCGCATAAGGCGGCTCGGCCGCGCCTTCCACCGCGTCGAAGTCATAGCCATCCTTGTAGAGGAACGGCAGGTAGCGGGCGATGACCGACGAGCCCGCGATGCGATGGGTCCAGGCTACTGGCTTGCCCCCGGCGTCGAGCCCCGCCGAAATACGGTCGTAATAATGCGGCCGATACATGTCGTGCTGGATGTCTTCTTCACGACTCCAGACGATCTTGACCGGGCCGTCGACGTGCAGCGCGATCCTGGCGGCGAGCACGCTGCCGTCCGCCTCCAGGCGCCGGCCGAAGCCGCCACCGATGTAGTGGTTGTGGATCTGCACGGACGCGGGTGGCAATCCCGTGACCTGTGCCACGAGGCCCTGGGTCAGCGTGGGCGCCTGCGTGCCGACCCACAGGTCACAACCGTCCTTGCGCACGTGGACGGTGCAGTTCATCGGCTCCATCGCGGCATGGGCAAGGAACGGCACTTCGTAGATGGCGTCGAGTCGTTGCGACGCGCTCGCCAACGCCTTCTGCGCATCGCCATCGTTGCGAGCGACGACACCCGGCTTTGAGGAGGCCTCGACCAGTTGCCGCACGATGTCCTCGTGGCCGACGTTCGCATGCTCGCCTTCGTCCCACTGCACGGCTGCGGCGGCAAGTCCCTTCCTGGCCGCACCCATGTGGTCGGCCACGACGGCGACGACATCTTCGAGCCGCACGACCTGGTGCACGCCCTTCACCGCCAGGGCGGCCTTTTCGTCGAGGGACTTCACTTTGCCGCCAAAGACCGGCGACTGCGCCAGTGTCGCGACCTTCATCCCGGGGACGATGGCATCGATGCCGAACTTCGCCTGCCCATTCACCTTCCCGGCCGTATCCAACCGGCGAGCCGGCGTGCCGATCAACGTGAAGTCCTTCGGGTCCTTCAGGACGATGCTATTCGACGGGGGTATCGGGAGCCGGGCAGCGGCTTCTGCCAGGGCGCCATAGGACAACTGCCGCTTTCCCGAAGCATCGGAGACCACGCCGTGGCGCGCCTTGCAGGTGGCGGGATCGACGCGCCATTGTTTCGCCGCGGCTTCAATCAGCAGCATCCGCGCCGCCGCGCCTGCCTGGCGCAACGGCGTCCAGAACGCGCGTACGGACGAAGAAAGGCCGGTCGATTGCACGTGGAGAATGGCGTTTCCATACAAGGCATCGCTGGCCGGCGCATGCTCCAGCCGCACCTGGTCGAGATCGACCTCCAGTTCCTCGGCCAGCAGCATGGGTAGCGACGTGTACGTGCCTTGCCCCATCTCGACCATCGGCATGACCAGGGTAACGAGCCCCTGGCGGTCGATGCGGATGAACGCATTCGGCGCGAACGCCGGAGCCGCGGGATCCGCCCACGACGAGCGCATGGCGGAAGGCAGCACAAGGGTGAGCACCAGGCCGCCGCCCAGGGCGGCGCTCGTGCGCAGGAAGCCGCGACGGCCTGGGCTGTCGAGTTGGGTGCCGGTCATTCCGCCCGTCCTTCGGCAGCGCGGTGAATGGCCGCGCGGATACGCTTGTACGTTCCGCAACGGCAGACATTCCCCGACATGGATGCGTCGATGTCGGCGTCACTGGGCTTTGGCGTGTGCGCCAGGAGCGAGGTCGCGGACATGATCTGCCCCGACTGGCAATAGCCGCACTGGATCACATCGAGTTCCAGCCACGCGGCCTGCACGGCGCGCCCCTGCGGCGTCTCGCCGACCGCTTCGATGGTCGTGATGGCTCGGCCGCTGACGGCACGCGCAGGAAGGACACAGGATCGCACCGCCACGCCGTCCAGGTGCACCGTGCATGCGCCACACAGGGCCACGCCACAGCCAAACTTCGTGCCGGTCAGGCCGAGCACATCGCGCAGCACCCACAACAACGGTATGTCGTCGTCGACATCGACCTCATGGGTCGCGCCATTGACGGTAAGAGAGAAAGACATGGAAACCCCTGGATCTCAGATGGTCGTCGGGTCCGACGATGGAAATTTTCCCGGCACCGCGTAGCTGCGGTCGGATACCCGACCGGTTTCCAGCACTTCCTTCAGCCGATGCAGGTTGGCCGCCACTTCCTTGGCGGCCGGCTTGCCCATCCAGGCCAGGAGTTCGAGGCCCAGCGCGCCGAGCGGCGCATGCATCGCCTCGCGCACGGTGGTTTCGTTCGGGCCAGGGCCGGGGGTGAAATGTATGTCCCAGCGAATCCGTCGACGAGGATGGGCGACGGTCTCGTAGCGGATCAGCGCGTTCTCGACCTCTTCGGTCACCCGGACCGTCCAGCGCAACGCCATCTTCAACGGCGCCTGGATCGTCCAGCGGGTTGTTGCCGGATCGATGGTCTCGATCGCCGTGACGTCGCCCAGGAAGCTCGGTAGATGATTGAAATCCCGATAGAACGCGTACACGATCCCGACGGGCCGCCTGATCGTCACGCTTGCTTCGATGGTGTGGGAATCGGGGCATTCCACGGGGGGTAAAACCTTCATCGTCGGAACCGCTCCAATGAACAGATGGTGGCCTCACGACTGCCATGCCGGAAGTGAATAGATTGCAGGTTCGAAATGCGCGGGCTTCAGATCGTCGGCCGGAACGGCGCGTTTGCCTTACGATGGAGCGCTTTTTTCAGTGGAGATTCCCGTGCCGCATTACTCCGGTCCCTTGCTCACCCAGCCTGTCGCCGAGGCGATGCTCGCATCGCGCGGCGCCGGCGCCACCGAATGGAAGGGATCGCTGGACCTCGGCCGCTCGCAGGGCGTCGTCTCTCTGCAGGCCGATGCCTGGCAGTGGAATGACGCGCGTTTTCCGTATCCGGAGAAGCTGAAAGACCGCACGATCTACTACTGGGACGGCGACGACTTCGAACCCGTGTCGCGATTCTCCGGATCGTTGATCAAGCTGGTGCCCACGGCATGGGGTGCACCCACATTCGAGATCGACGGCATCAAGATGCTGCCGACCTCGAAGGAGTCGCCCATCGACGATGCGCGGCGCAAGGTGGCCCTGGTCGAACCGCGCGGCAAGGTCGTCCTCGACACCTGCGGCGGCCTTGGTTATTTCGCGGCCTGCTGCCTGGAGGCGGGTGTCGCACGCATCCATTCCTTCGAGAAAAACCCGGACGTGCTCTGGCTGCGCACGCTCAATCCGTGGTCGCCTGACCCGGACGCGGTCGCCAGCGGCGGGCGACTGCAGCTCTCGCATGGCGACGTCACCGAGACGATCGCCCATGTCGCCGATGCGTCGGTCGATGCCCTGCTCCACGATCCGCCGCGCTTCGGCATCGCCGGCGAGCTCTACTCGCAGGCCTTCTACCAGCAACTGGCACGCGTCCTCCGCCGTGGCGGCCGCCTCTTCCACTACACGGGCAGTCCCAACAAGCTCACCAGCGGCCGCGATGTTCCCCGCGAGGTGGCGAAGCGGCTGGAAAAGGCGGGCTTTAGCGCCCAGCTGGCGCTGGACGGCGTGCTCGCCACGCGGCGCTGACTACTTCGCGGGAAATCCGACGACGGTGCCGTCCAGCGGCAGTTGCGCACGGTGCGACACGGGACCTGTCGCGTGCCACGCCTCGCCCTGGCCGAACAGCTGGCCTTCGCTCTCGTCGCCATAGGCATCGAACTGGTCGAAGACATACGGGATGCCTTCGGAACCTTCGAAGGTCTTCGCGTTGGCCAGCTGGAAATGCAGGTGCGGCGCAGCCGAGTTGCCGGATTGGCCGAGGCGTCCCAGCACCTGCCCGCGATGCACATGGTCACCCGCCTTGACGCGTACGCTGCCACGGACCAGGTGGGCGTAACCGGCGTACTGGTTCTCGCCGATGGCCAGGACCACGTAGTTGCCGAACAAGCCATCCGTGGTGAGCGAATCGGGTTCCGGCTGCGGCTTCAGCGGCTCATGCTCCTGCTGCCCATCGCGCGACGCGACGACCACGCCATCCGCCACGGCGATAACCTCGGCGTCATAACCGACCCAGTCGGCATACTTCGTCGCCTGCAGGTCGCGCACCCCCGCTTTCAGTGCGTGTCCCGAGGCGTCGACGCCGACGAAATCGATGGCGTAGCGCTGCGGGATGGTCAGGTTCCCGTTGACCGCCACCAGGCTGCCCCAGTGATGCGAACGCCACGCGCCGGGCCCTTCGTGTGCCAGCCAGTGGCCGCCACGCAGCGGCGGCCCGATCACCGGGGCCGGAATGGGCGACACGTCGATCGCCGCGCCGTCCAGCACGAAGTCATGGCCTTTCGCCGTCATGTCGACGTGGTGGCGCAGCTGCTTCGGCACGGGCTTATCGGGAGCGAGGGTGATCCACACGTAGACGATGCCACGCTTGCCGGCCTCGACGGTGGCGGCGGCCCCCTCGTCCGGCGCGGGCTTGATTGCCGCGGCGACTCCCTTGGCGTCGAGATGAAGCAACGGTTGCGTGCCGCCGTCAGCGGTCACGTCCAACCCGTCGAGCGTCAACGTTCCCGTGTCGCTATAGAAGTTGGTGAGGTGCAGTTCGTAGGCGAGGTGGCGACGCCCGTCGCCGCCCGTGAAAACCGACGGTGCCCATGGCACCCGTGCTTCCACGGGCGCCGGGTCGGGCGTCGAGCGTGCCTGAACACCCAGGCCGGGCATCCCGGCCAATACCGCGATCAACAGCCAGCCACGCATCCCGTTCCCCCGTCGTGAGCCATCGGGATAGTACAGGCATCCGCATGGTACCAACGCCTGGGTTATTCGCCCTGCCCGACGAAGCGGAAGAAGGCCACCTGTTCGGTGAGTTCCCTTGCACGCTCCAGCGATGCCCGGCTCGCCGCACTCGCCTCTTCCGCGAGGGCCGCGTTCTGCTGGGTCATCTCGTCGAGCGCGGAAACCGACTGGACGACCTGGTCCACGCCGGAAGCCTGCTCACCCGATGCCGCGGCGATCTCCGCGATGATGTCGGCGACGCGCGACGTGCCCTGGTGGATACCCTCCAGCGAACGTCCGGTGGAACGCACCAGTTCCGCGCCGACGGCGACGCTTTCACCCGTTTCCGTGGCGAGTTTGCGGATCTCGCGCGAGGAGTTGGCGCTGCGCTGCGCGAGCTGGCGCACTTCCGACGCCACGACGGCGAAGCCCCTGCCCTGTTCGCCGGCACGCGCGGCTTCGACGGCGGCATTGAGGGCCAGAAGGTTCGTCTGGAAAGCGATCTCATCCATCAGCGAGGCAATATCGGAGATGCTGCTCGCGGCTTCCTGGATGCGCTGCATACCCTCTTCGGCGGAACGCGCCACGTCGGCGGCCCGTTTCGCATCCGCATGCAATGCCTTGGTCACCGTTTCCGCCGTGCGCGCGCCTTCGGAGTTCTGCCGGACCGAAGCGGCCATCTGCTCCATCGAGGCAGCCGTCTCCTCGAGGGACGCTGCCTGCGACTGGGTGCGCTGCGAGAGATCGTCGACGCCGTGGGAAATTTCGACCGCCGCCATGGATACGCTCCGCGCGCCTTCACGGACCTGCTCGACCACGGTGGCGAGCGTGTCGTCCATCGTGGCCAGCGAGCGCAACGTGTCGCTCAACTCGTCATCGCCCGTCACGCTGAGCGTGTGCTTCAACGTACCCTGGCTGATATCGGCGGCGAGGCGGCTTGCCACCCGCAGAGGTGTCATCACGGCCCGGAACAACAACCAGCCGGCGACACACAGGACGATGAGGCCGACGACGATGATCAGCAGGCTGATCCGGAACGTGCGCGCATGACGCGCCTCGGCGACCTTGAATTGCTCGCCAGCCATGTTCTCGACCAGGGTCACGTTGCGCAGGATCGCGGCGTTCTCCGCATCGAACGCGGCAGCCAGGCCGTGCAGCGCCTGGTCGGTCGCCTCCTGGCGATGCCCTTCATCCTGTATGGCGAGGGTTTTCGTGATCAGTGGCGTCACGGCATTCCGCGCGTCCTCGAATTGCCGGGCCGCATCGGTACCTTCGACCGACGCCATGCGGTCCGACTGGTAGGCCGCCCAGCGCTTGTCGATATCGCGATCGAGCGACGCGATGAGACGCCGGGCGTCATCTGCCGCGCCGGGTGTCCCGAACAACAGGGCGCGGCTGACCGCGCCACGCTCGGTGGCGATCGCCGAACGGATGTGGCCTACCTGCGTCACGGGAAGCAGGTTCCGGTGGAACATCGAATCGAGATCGCCAAAGGTGAACGTGAGGGCCAGCAGGCCCACGCCACCCAGTGCAAGCGCGATGAGGAAACCGGCACTCATCGCCGCGAAGATCTTGCGTCCCACCGTGAATCGCATCGTACAGGCATCCGTGACAAGGTGATGCCGTATCGGCTTCCGCGTGCCGGTGTTTAGCCATATCAGCTATGCATATCTTGAATAATCCACGCGTTCGCACTGGCCATCCGGATGGATGACACATGCCATGCCGTACTGCACAATCGACGACCGGGCAATGTAACGAGGCACCACGTGTCGCACGATTCGCTTTCTCCTGCCGACACCGAATTGTTCGGCCGGCTGCCGACGATGATCTGGAGCACGCGTGGTGATGGTTACTTCGATTACGCCAACGATCGCTATCTGGAATACGTCGGGCTGACCCTGGAAGAGGCATCGGGTTGGGGCTGGAAAGCCGCCGTGCATCCGGACGACATCGATGGCCTCATCGCCTACTGGACGGGCCTGATCGTCACGGGTGCAGACGGCGAGTACGAATTCCGCCTGGGCAACCCGACCAAGGGCTATCGCTGGTCCATTTCCCGCGCGGCGGCGCACCGCGACGCCGAAGGAAACGTGGTTCGCTGGTATGGATCCACGCTGGACATCCAGGATCGCCAGCAGGCCGCCGACCGCCTGGAGGAAGCGCGCTCGAACCTCGCGCATGTCTCGCGCATCGCGACCATGGGCCAGCTGACCGCTTCCATCGCGCACGAAGTAAGCCAGCCGCTGGCTGGCATCCTCGTCAATGGCGGCGCCTGCCTGCGCTGGCTGCAGCGCGACGAGCCGGATGTCGAGGAAGTGCGCCGGTCGGTCGAGCGCATCGTCGCGAGCGCCGAACGCGCCACGGCCATCGTGAGGAACCTGCATGCGCTCGCCCGCCGCGAACCGCCGAAGCGGGTCTTCGTCGATCTGAACACGGTCATCGACGAAACGGTGGCGTTCGTCCGCGCGGAGCTGAATCGCTCGGGCACCTTCCTGGAGCTGCAACTCGACCGAGGCATGCCCCAGGTTGCCGCCGACCGCGTGCAGATCCAGCAACTCCTCATCAATATCGTCAACAACGCCATCCAGGCCATGGGCGGTTGCGACGACAACGGCCGCCGTGTGCGCATCAGCACCCGCCAGATGGACGCGACGCAGCTTCGCGTGGATATCGCCGATACCGGCCCCGGCGTTGAAGGCGACCTCGAGAGCCTGTTCAACCCGTTCTTCAGCACGAAGACGAACGGCATGGGCATGGGCCTGTCGATCTGCCGGACGATCATGGAGCATCATGGCGGCAGTATCAGCGTGTCGAACAACAGCGGCCCCGGGGCGACGTTCCACATGACGTTCCCGATTCCCGAGTAACCAAACGGCTTCCCGGGCGCACACACGTCATTCTCCTGGACTGTCGATATGCGCGAATCCACTTCTGAACGTTACGACCGACCGACCATCATCCTGCACTGGCTGACCGCCATCCTGGTGATCGTTCAATGGATCATGGGCCGCACCACGGGCCTGTTGCCGCGAGGACCGGTGCGCGTGGACATCTGGTCCGTGCACGTATTGCTGGGCGTGTGCATCGCGCTGGTGCTCGTGGCGCGCATTGTCTGGCGCCTGTGGCGTGGCAATCGGCTACCCGGCGTCGGCACGGTGCTGGAACGGGCGGCGGCCAGCTTCGTCCATATCGCGTTGTACGTGGTGCTGGCGATCGTGGTCGCCCTGGGTTTCGCGAACACGTACGTGCACGGTTTCCCGTTGTTCAACGTCCTGACGCTGCCCGGCAAGCAGGACATGGCGACGATCCTGCAAGTGAACAGCTGGCATGGACTCGCGGCCAACGTACTCGCGGTGCTGATCCTCCTGCACACGCTTGCGGCGTTGTTCCATCACTACATCAAGCGCGATGGCGTCCTCCGCCGCATGTAGGCGGCATCAGGCATGAAGCTTCCGTTCGAGGAAGTCGCGGATCAGCGGTAGCATCTCGTCCGCCTTGTCCTCATAGGCGAAGTGCCCCGTGGGCAGGAGATGGAATTCCAGGTCCTGGAGGTCGCGCTTGTAAGGGTGGGCACCGTCGGCGGGAAATATCACGTCGCGCTCGCCCCAGACGACCAGGGCCGGCGGCTGGTGCTTGCGAAAGAGCTCCTGCACCGCGGGATACAGCGGAAGGTTCGACCGGTAGTCGTACATCACGTCCATCTGCACGTCCGCATTCCCGGGGCGGTCCAGCAACGCCTGGTCATGCACCCAGTTGTCCGGCGAGATCCGGGACTTATCGTCCACGCCGTCGGTGTACTGGAATTTGGTCGTTTCCAGCGATACGAGCCCCAGCAGGGCATTCCGGCTTTCCTTGCTGCCGTCGTTCCAGTACTTCTTGATCGGATCCCAGAACGCCTTCAGGCCTTCGTCGTAGGCATTGCCATTCTGGATGATCAGCGCGGTGATCGCTTCCGGATGCTTCAGGAACAACCGCCACCCGACCGGCGCGCCATAGTCCATGACGTACATGGCGTACTTCTCTATTTTCAGCATCTTTAGTAACTTACCGACGATTTCTCCGAACGCGTCGAAGCTGTACGCGTAGCTCGACGGATCAGGCATGTCGCTCTGTCCGTAGCCCGGATAATCCGGCGCGATCACGTGGTAGCGGTCGGCCAGGGCCGGGATCAGGTTGCGGAACATGTGCGACGACGTGGGAAAGCCGTGCAGCAGGAGCACGACCTTGCCATCGGCTGGCCCGGCCTCGCGATAAAAGATGTTGAGACCGTCAATCTCAGCGAAGCGGTGGAAGGTCACCGCGGGGACATGGGCGCGAGAGCTCATCGACGTTCGCCTGATAGCGATGGTTCGATCAAGCTACGCCGGTCGGTTCGCGCTAGCTTGTAGCTGCGGAGTCCGCTTTTCCCCTATTGCCCGAGAGGCTCGTCCCATGTCCGTCCTGGTTTCCGTCAACGTCGGCCTGCCGCGCGACATCGAGTGGCAAGGCGAAACCGTGCATACGGGTATCTGGAAGGAGCCCGTCGCAGGCCGGGTTATCGCTCGCCGCCTCAACCTGGACGGCGATGGACAGGGCGACCTGGGGGGCCACGGCGGCGAACATCGCGCGGTGATGGTCTACCAGACGTCGTCGTATCGCTACTGGGAACAGTTCCTCGGCCGGTCCATGAAGGAATACGGCCTGTTCGGCGAGAACCTGACCGTGGACGGGATGCCCGATGCCGAAGTCCGCATCGGCGACCGCTACCGCATCGGCACGGTGCTGCTGGAAGTGACCCAGCCCCGTGTCACCTGCTACCGCGTGGGTATTCGCACGGGTGTGCCCGAGATGCCGACGCTGCTTGTCGCCCATCACCGCCCCGGCTTTTACTGCCGCGTCATTGAAGAGGGCACGCTGGGCGCCGGCGACGCCATCGTGCAGGAACACGCCAGTGACGGGCTCACGGTGGCCGAGGTGGATGCCCTGCTCTACCTCTCCGACCATCCCGCAGAGATGCTCGAACGGGCGGTGCGCATGCCCGCCCTCAGCGAGGGCTGGCGCCACTCGTTCAAGGCCATGCTTGCCGCACCCGCCACGCGCGGAGGCAATGCCGGACTGGCCTCAACCAACGAGGATCCTCCCGCATGGCCGGGATTTCGCGAGGTACGTGTGATCGCGACGCGGATGGAGAGCCCCCGCGTACGGTCCTTCGTCTTCGCGTCCACCGATGAGCATCCCCTTCCGCCCGCGCGCCCGGGGCAATTTCTTGCGCTTCGCATCGACCGGCCCGACGGCACGCCGCTGTTGCGCAGCTATTCGATATCCGACGGCTCGCAACCCGGTCAGTACCGCATCAGCGTGAAACGCGCGACAGGCGCGGGTAGCCAGTACCTCCACGACCACATCCGCGAAGGTGCGCTGCTTTCGATCAGTGCACCGCGTGGCAGCTTCACGCTGGTCGACGACGATCGTCCCGTGGTGTTGTGGAGCGCGGGTATCGGCGCGACGCCCCTGCTGGCCATGCTCCACGCCCTCGCCGAACGCAAACCGCGCAAGGTGTTCTGGGTCTACGGCGCACGGGACGGCAGCGAGCATCCGTTTGCGGTGGAAGTGCGCGACCTGTTGCGGCGCCTTCCCGATGCGCGTGCCTTCGTGGCATACAGCCAGCCGGCGGCCACGGACCGTCCCGGCGAAACCTTCGACTTCAAGGGTCATGTCACGCTCGACGCGCTCGCGCCGCTGGGCATACCGCGGGATGCGTGCTTCTACCTGTGCGGCCCGGCAGCCTTCATGGACGGCGCCCGACAGGCATTGCGCCAGGCGGGATACGCCGATCCGCAGATCCTTTCCGAACTGTTCGGCGGCGCCGAAAGCATGCGGCCCGGCATCATCGGCAAGTCGAATGCCGCGCCACACCTGCCGCCGGGACCGGAAGGCGACGGGCCGGTCATCTCGTTCGTCCGCAGTGGCCTGTCGGTGCGATGGTCCTCGCGTTACAAGAACCTGCTCGATCTCGCCGAGGCCTGCGACGTGCCGGTCCGCTGGTCCTGCCGTTCGGGCGTCTGCCATACCTGCGAAACGGGATTGGTGGGAGGCCAGGTGCACAACTCCCCCACCCCGCTGCAACCGCCCGCCGATGGCGTGGTGCTGATCTGTTGTTCGCAGCCCGACGAGGACGTGCAGCTCGATCTCTGATCCGTCAGGTGATCAAGGCCACCTGCCTGGCGACGTAAGCCACCAGGAAGATCGCCATCACCACGAGCAGGATGGATATGACGTGCACCAGGGGGCCTCCCGCGTAGGCTTCGACGTCTTCCGACTGGATCAGCCGGCGGTTGCGGTAAAACCGCAACGTCGCCGCGATGATGGTCAGGGCGCCGCATGCGAGCAGTCCGAGGCCCAGCCATTCCGATGCGGCCGTGTGCAAGGGCGGGTGCGGCCCCTGGGCAACCTGCGTGATGTAGATCAGATAGACGTCGAAACGCTCGAGCAGGAAGCCGAAGGCCATCATCGAAATGGCGGTTCGTACCCAGGCCAGATGAGTACGTTCGTTCGCGGCGTGATCGGTGAAATGCGGGACCATGTCGATGATCAACCGCCGTCGGAAGGTGGTTTCGCGAGCTCGTCGATGATGACCGCCAGGCCGCGGGCCATGCCCTGCAGGATGGCTTTCGCCTCGTTGGGCAAGCCATATCGCTTCGCGAACGATTCGGGGTCGCTGTCACTGAGCCAGCATTGGCCGTCGTCACCTTGCGTCACCAGGATCTTGAGTGGCAACTCGATGCCGATCGTCTCCGACATCTGCATGAGCTTCGTGCCCACCGCCGGATTCCCGAAGATGAAGACTTCCGTCGGCCGCAGTGTCAGGCCGACCGAGGCGGCCGCCGCCGCATGATCGACGCGGCTGACCAGTGCAAGGCCATGCGCCTTCAATAAGTCCGGAAGGCGTTTCACTGTTTCGGCGAAATCGAAGCGGCTGGGCCGGCGTGCGTTCTGCATGGCTAGGATCCTCGGGCACGGGTTGGGACGCAGCCCAGGCTACGCCCAAACTCATCCTAGCAAATGGATCACTGTCGCGAATGCGGCCCCAAAGGCTCGCCACGGCGCGTGGCGCAGATAGCCCGTTCCACGTCGATCGACAGCCTGGAATGTTCCTGCGACGACGGAACCGCCGCATTGTCGGCGATGTTTTCATCCAGGACGCTCAGGCATTCGGCGCCGGACGTTTCGAGGAACCAGCACAGGTCGTCTTCGGACATCTCGTCGTCCACCTCGACGGCCACCATGACGTGTCCCGCATCGGCGGGCGTAAGTCGCGAACCTTCTTCCGCATGGGGGGCAAGCTTTTCAAGCTCGGCAACGACCGGCGTGGGCATCGCGAAGCAGCGGTCGACGGTGGTGGCGATCCGGTCGCGGTGCACGCCACGTGAAAGGAGCTTGTCGACGACGGATGCGGCGGCAAACTGGTTGACGAAACCTGCGACGACGAAAAGGGACATGACAGGACTCCATCGCCACACGGGCTATTCAAGCTACGCCGACGGAGAGAACCAAACCGTTAACTTGCCCCGGGGTGGCGCCGGAAGGCGGCGTCATCATTTATTGCAAGTGATCCCCTTTCGCTTCGTGCCATATGGAAGGACACCGTCCGGAAGCCCGCTCATGAAACCTCGCCGTTTGCTGACGATACCGTTGCTCGCATGCATGGCCTTGCTTACCGTGGGGGCTCAGGCGGACGGCACGCTTCCCGTGGAGGGCACGATGCCGGCGCTCGGTGGAGCGACCACATGGCTGGATTCGAAGGCACTATCGACACCGGAGCTGCGCGGCAAAGTGGTGCTCGTCGACTTCTGGACCTACTCCTGCATCAACTCGTTGAGGCAGATTCCGTATCTGCGTGCATGGGCAGCGAAGTACGGGGATCACGGCCTCGTCGTGATCGGCGTCCATTCGCCGGAGTTCACGTTCGAAAAGGACCTGGCCCATGTGCGCCAGGCCGTGAAGGATATCGCCCCGGGTTATCCCGTCGCCGTGGACAGCGACCACGCGGTGTGGCGCGCCTTCAACAATGAGTACTGGCCGGCGCTCTACTTCGTCGACCAGCAGGGACGGATTCGCCATCACGTGTTCGGCGAAGGCGAGTACGAACGCTCCGAAGCCATCATCCGCCAGTTGTTGACCGAGGCCGGTCAGAAGGACTTACCACCGGCGACGACATCGGTGAAGGCCGTGGGCGCCGAAGCGCAGGCGGACTGGAGCAACCTGCGTACCAACGAAACCTATGTGGGGAGCGCACGCGCCGAGCGCTTCGCGTCGACGGGCGGTTCCGGGCGCGGGAGCCAGGTCTACACGGTGCCGGCACAACTCGAGCCCGGTTATTGGGCACTCGGCGGAACGTGGACGGTGAAGCCGGAATTCGCGGTGTCGGGCGTTGCGAACGCTCGCATCGCCTATCGTTTCCACGCGCGCGACGTACACCTTGTGATGGGGCCTTCCGCATCGGGAAAGCCTGTGCGTTACAAGGTGCTGATCGACGGAAAACCTCCCGGCGGCAATCACGGCGTCGACGTCGACGACCATGGAAACGGGACGGTCACGACGCCGCGCATGTACCAGTTGATCCGTCAACAAGGCCCCATTGCCGATCGTCTGTTCGAGATCGAATTCACCGATCCGGGCATACAGGTGTATGCCTTCACGTTCGGTTAGTTGCGATCACCGCAACAAGGCGTTGCCATGAAAGCACGTTGACAAAAGACACGGCGCCCTTCTTCACCGATGCTTGTCGTCGGGCAGGAAATAGGTGATCAATCATGCGTGTTGGCATGCCGGAACGGCGAAAGTATGCTCTCGACGGTGCAACCCTGCGGACGCTATTGATGGCAACCGCTCAAATACACCCTATCGAGGTACTTGTGACGAAGGATTCCACCGCGCCGGACGCCATCGTCTATGTCGTCGAGGACGATTCGCTGTTGCGTGAGGGAATCCGTGCCCTGCTGCATTCCATCGGCATCCGCACGCTTGGCTTCGGTACCGCTTCCGAATTGCTGGTGCATCCGTTCGCGGATGCGGCCGGCTGCATCGTGCTCGACATTCGCCTTCCCGGGCTGAACGGCCTCGCCGCGCAAGGCGAACTCGCCAGGGCCGGGATCGACATGCCGATCGTGTTCGTCACCGGACACGGCGACATTCCCATGGCGGTGCAGGCGCTCAAGTCCGGCGCCGCGGACTTCCTCACCAAGCCGTTCCGCGACCAGGACCTGCTCGACGCCGTGGGCAAGGCACTGACGCAAGATCGCACCCGGCGTGAGACCCGCATCCAGGCCACGCACATCCTGGAGCGCTACAAGACGCTCACACCGCGGGAGTGCGAGACCATGCGGTTGGTCGCCAATGGCTTGATGAACAAGCAGATCGCGGGTGAAATGGCACTGAGTGAGATTACGGTGAAAATCCATCGCGGACGCGTCATGAAGAAGATGGGCGCCCGCTCCGTGGCCGACCTGGTGCGCATGGAAGACCAGATTCGAACCTGGCTGGACCGTCTGTAGCACGATGGTGTGATAGACACGCGACCGGGCGGCGGCGACCCTAACCGGGTCTAGAAGGAAAGCGCGCCGCCATCCTGCGGCGCCCGGGAGTCGAATCACCTTGACCATCGCTCCGCTGATCTGCGTCGTCGACGACGACGAGGCCGTGCGCACGGGCACTGAAAGTCTAGTTCGTTCAATGGGTTACAAGGTCGAAGCTTTTGCTTCGGCACGTGAATTCCTGCAGTCGGGCAAGGCCGCCGAAAGCGCCTGCGTGGTGACCGACGTGCAGATGCCCGGCATGAACGGCCTGGAACTCCAGTCCGCCCTTCGTCGCGATGGGTTAGCCACGCCGGTCATCTTCATCACGGCCTTTCCCGATGCCTCGGTGCGGGAGCGTGCCCTTGGTGACGGTGCCTCGTGCTTCCTGACCAAGCCCTTCGAGATCGATTCGCTGGTCGAGTGCATCGAGCGCGTCATCGCCAAAACCTGATCCGTACTACCGCGTCACTCCAATGAATAAAGCGGCCGTTCGGGATGCTGCACCGCGACCTGCTCGCGTAACGCGGCGTAAGTGTCGGAATGCCAGAACGCGTCCATCGACACCGGTGCCATCCCGACGATGGATGCGTCGGTGCGCCCGCCGATCAGTAGTTCCGTCATGCATTGCAGCACCGGGTATGCCGGAAGCATGTCTTCCATGAAAAGGAACTGGCCCGCCTGGTTCACTTCGAGGAAATGGAAATCGCCCTGCTTGTCGACCACCAGGTCGATGCAGCCGAAGACGAGTCCCATCTCGCGCATGAAATCGCGCAGCATCGCCTCGACCGGGCCTGGCAGCGTCATGGCGGTCGCGCGAAACGCGGCCTCCCTGCTATGGCTGCGCCAGTCCACATACGCGCCTTGCGCTCCCTGGTCCATGCTCATCGCGAACAGGTGCTTGCCGATGACCGTGACGCGAACGTCGCAGCGTTTTTCGATGTAACGCTGGTAGATGCCGGGGCAAACGGCGATCGCGTCCGCAGGTAACGCGCTGTCCTCGTTGAGCAACGTGACGCCCACGGCATGCATACTGCCCGTGGCCTGCTCTTCCCATTGGTGAATGAGGAAGCTCTTGAACACGGCGACGCCCCAGCGCCGGATCGCCGCAGCGACTTCGGCGGCATCGGTCGTCACCAGGGTTTCCGGGAACGGTATGCCGAGGCGCCGGCATGCGCTGAGCTGGGCCAGCTTCTGCTCGGCGCGCTGGGCCGCCGCGAAGCCGTTGACCCAGAGGGCGTCGGCATAGGCCGATTCGAGGTTGAAGACGTTGCGCTGGAACAGCTTCCATTCCCAGGTGGCGAAGTTGCGGTCCTCTTCCGCGCAATCGGGCACGGGGTCGTGAAGGCGGCGGTTCCACACGGCGCTGATGCGATCCTCTCCCAGCAGCGAGTCATGGAACGATTCCTCGCCGCCGTTGATATGAAAGGCGTAATGCACTCCGGGGCCGGCCTGCAACGAGGGCGTCCATACGGGCTCGATGCCTTGCTGGCGGATGGCCCACGCCAATGCGCAGGCATGCGGATCGCTGGACGGAGCGAGGATCAATGGACGCCGACGCATGCATTCCCTCCTTGAAAGAACGCCCCGCGTAGGCGGGGCGTCGGTACGAACTGTGCGGGCTTAGCCCCCGATGATGCCGACTTCCGGTTCCGGGCGGTCCGGATCGGTAAAGATCGTCAGGAACAGTCCGCCCTTGTCATCCTCGGGAACCGGGGTGACTTCGAAAGCGCTCAGGCGGGCGAAGGCGCGGGTCTTCGTCGATGCATCGTGGGACGGCGAAACGTTGCTCTTCATAGCAAGGAACTCCTTGGTTGATCGCACGTTGATTGATCGCACGGGAAATCGATGATCTGCCACGCGGCGTTCACGACGCCGGGGCTTGTCGATACTACGTGCCCCCGGAGCCGCGAATACCCTAATTGGTGCATGTATGCCGGAATTGCACAGCGCGCAAGGAATTGCGCCGCGCCATCTCAGGCTTCGGCCGGCGCCGCCGCAGCCGGAGCGTGCGTCTTGCGCAGCGGCACGTCACGCAACCACCAGGCCAGCAGGAAAGCGATGGCGATCACCACCGCGGCCACGTGATACACGGTGTGCAGCGACGAACCGAACGCCTGGATGTAGCGTTCGTGGATGGCCGGCGGCAGCGCGCGCACGGCATCCGGTGCAAGCGAACGCGGCGTGCGTGGGCCATCGGGCATCACATCCTTCAACCGCGACTGCAAGCCGTTGGTGAAAATGGCGCCGAATACCGACACGCCGATCGAACCGCCGATGGAGCGGAACAACGTAACGCCAGACGTCGCGACGCCGAGGTACTGCCGATCCACGCTGTTCTGCGTGGCCAGGATCAACACCTGCAGCACCATGCCGAGGCCCAGGCCGAGCAAACCCGCGTACACATAGATGAGATACAGCGGATCGGTATCGCTCACCGTACCGAGCAGGATCAGGGCAATGGATGCGATGAACGTCCCGATGATCGGAAACATGCGGTAGCGTCCCATCCGGCTGATGAGACGGCCGCAGACGATCGAACTGACCAGCACGCCACCCATGAGGGGCAGCAACTGCATGCCGGCGCCCGTTGGCGACACGCCCTTCACCACCTGCAGGTAGAGCGGCAGATACGTGGTGGAACCGAACAAGGCCGTACCCACGAAGAAACCGATGAGGCAGCTGAGCAGGAACGTGCGATGGCGGAACAGGTGCAGCGGCATGATCGGCTCGGCCGCCACGCTCTCCTCGTAGATGAAGGCCACGATGCCGATCACGGCGAAGGCGAGGATGAACCACAACTCCGCCGAATCCCAGGGCAGCATGGTGCCGCCCTCGGTGGTGAACAGAATCAGGCAGCTGAGCGCCAGCGCGAGCCAGGCGGCGCCCCAGTAGTCGATGGTGTGACGGATGTGGCGCACGTGCGGATGGAACACGGCCGCGATGACCGCGATGCAGAGCACGCCCAGCGGCAGGTTCACGTAGAAGATCCAGCGCCAGGAAAGATGGTCAACCATGAAGCCGCCCAGCAGCGGGCCGATCACGGTGGCCAGGCCATACACGCCACCGAACAGCCCCTGGTACTTGCCGCGGTCCGCCGGCGGGATCACATCGCCGATGGAAGCCATGGTCACCACCAGCAAGCCGCCGCCGCCCAATCCCTGCAAGGCGCGCATCAGGATGAGCTGGGTCATGTCCTGCGCGATTCCGCACAAGACGGATCCGAGAAGGAAGATCACGATGGCGGTTTGCAGGACGATCTTGCGCCCGAAGAGGTCACCGAACTTGCCATACAGCGGCACCACGACCGTCGAGGTCAACAGGTACGAGGTCACCACCCACGAAAGCTGGTTGAGGCCACCAAGCTCGCCCACGATGGTCGGCAACGCCGTGGAAACGATGGTCTGGTCGAGCGCGGCCAGCAGCATGACCAGCATCAGTGCAATGAACAGCAGGCGCAACGAGGTAGGCGGTGGCACGTCTGACGTGACCACGGCGGCCGGCGCGGCGGCGGCTTCCTGGGCGGTATCGGTGGTCACGGGCGGGCCTGCCTGCAATTAATTAAGTGATGAGTTAATATAAAGGCGCTTCCGGGCGCCGTCAAATGTCGACCGTTCGTGTTATTTCATGACGGTCATCGATTGCGGAGACACCGTGGTTACTTCCACCCCTCGCCGGGGACGCCGTCCAGGCCGCCCCCCAGCCCAGCCCGACGGCCCGGACCAGCGCCAACGGCTGGTCGGCCTTGCCCTGGAGCTCTATGCCCGCCAGGGCTATACGGCCACGACCCTCGCCGCCATCGCCCGCGCCGCCGGCATGACGCCTGCCGCCGTGCACTACTACTTCAAGACCCGCGAGCACCTGTTCGATGTGATCTACGACGAGCACATCGCCCCGATGCGGGCACGGATCGACGGCATCTTCCAGGCCCACGCGAACGACCCGGTGTCGGCGTTCGCACGGTTGGCCGAACGCTTCGTCGAACTGGCCGCCGAACATCCCTGGATGGGCCCGGTTTTCTTCGGCGAGCTGCTGAACGAAAACGACCTGTTCAAGGAGCACCTGCACAAGCGCGTCGACAAGAGCCGGCAGGCCAGCCTGATCACGGCCATCCGCCGCTGGCAGGACGAAGGACGCCTGAACAAGGCACTGGACCCGGCGCTGCTCATGACGTCCATCCTCAGCCTGACCGTGTTGCCGATGACCGCCCTGCGCAAATGGAAGGACGATCCGGTGCGCAAGCACATCGGCCCGGAGGAAATCACGCGTCACGCGCTGGCCCTGCTCGGTCACGGTCTGTCACCCGCGAAAGCGTAGAATTCGCCTCTTTACGCCTGGAGCGATCCCTTGGCCTTCCCCTACTCCCTCGTCATCTTCGACCTCGACGGCACGCTGGTCGACAGCGCCGCCGATATCGCCGAATCGGTCAACCGCACGCTGCGCGACTGGAAACTGCCCACCTACGACGTCGCGACGATCACGGGATGGGTTGGCGAAGGGTCGCGTCAGCTGATCACGTATGCATTTCACGCCGCGGGAAGCAAAGCCGCCATCGACGATGTGATGCCCGGTTTCCTCGAGCACTATGCCGAGACGGCACTCGACGGCATCGCCTATGAGGGCGTCGTCGACACGTTGAAGGCACTGCATGCGCAAGGCGTCAAGCTGGCCGTGTGCACCAACAAGAATGAGGAATTCGTGCGCCCCTTGCTCGAAGTGCGCGGCATGCTGCCGTACATCGACGGCATCGTCGGCGGTAACACGCTGCCCGAACGCAAGCCCAGCGGCGTCCCGCTCAGGCATCTGGCTGACGAAGCGCACGTCACCATCGAGAACAGCCTCATGGTCGGCGATTCCGAAAGCGACGTGCTGGCCGCGAAGGATGCCGGGATGGATGTCGTGATGGTGAGCTACGGCTACCGTAAATCGCTGGACCTTCACGCCGTCGGAGCCGTCGCGGTCATCGACGCGATGCCCGATCTGCTGTCGGTGAAGAAACCCGAGACGGTGGGTTAAGCGTCCACCGCTATCTTGATCAGCGCGAGGTCGTCTTCGATCCCGTAATCCGGGCCATCCGAATAGCCGAACCGCACGACCACCAGTCGGGCGGACGGCACGATGTAGATGCGCTGCCCCATGGCGCCGCTGGCGAAGAAACCGTCTTTCGGAAAACCATTCGCGACTCGCCCGCGTGCGGTCCTGCTCGGACCATCGTTGGTCCAGAAGCCTGCGCCGTAGGGCGCGCCGAGTGTCGACGTGCGTGACCAGGCGACCCAGCCCTCGGGCAGCAGGCGCTGTCCATCCGGCGCGATGCCGTCGTGCAGGTAGAGCATGCCGAAGCGGGCATAGTCACGGGCGCTGGTGTAGACGTACGTCGAGCCGATGAAGGTACCCTGCCCGTCGAATTCCATCGTGACGTCGCCCATGCCGAGTCTGTCGAACAACTCTCGCCGTGCGAACGCGCGTAGTTCCGCAGGGCCGCCGCCGACCTTTCCGCCGAGCATGCGATCAAGCAGCAGCGTGTCGGCCGAGGTGTAATCGAAGGTCTTTCCCGGTGCTTCGCGCGCA
>Ga0209216_1000082_pt1 | contig 22004 bp, 16 predicted proteins | sample TexAe_OM2H0_O2_FD_187940 | JGI IMG/M metagenome (GOLD analysis project Ga0209216, IMG submission 187940) | Forest soil microbial communities from Davy Crockett National Forest, Groveton, Texas, USA - Texas A ecozone_OM2H0_O2 (SPAdes) (version 2) | ecosystem: Environmental > Terrestrial > Soil >... | reverse complement strand
CCGTGCTTGTCGCCGCATTCATCGTCGTCGAGCGACGCACGAGCCATCCGATGCTGGACCTGTCGCTGTTTCAGGCCGCTCCGTTTGTCGGCGCGGTGTTGGCCATGTTCGCGTACGCCGCGTCGGCGCAGGTCATGGCGTCGTTGCTTCCGCTGTTCCTTCAGAACGCGCGCGGGGCGGATTCGCTGGCCGCGGGTATCGGGATGCTGCCCTTCGCCGTGGCGATGCTGCTTTTCCCGCGCGTCGGGCATCGGCTGGGGCGTCGTCTGTCGCCACATGGCGTGCTGACCGTCGGTCTCGCTGTCGTCGCCGCAGGGAACCTCGTTCTCGCGTTCGCCGCGAACGTGGGCAACGGGGCGATCCTGATCGGGGGCATGTTCGTGCTCGGCGCGGGCGGTGGCCTGCTCAATGGCGAAACACAGAAGGCGATCATGAGCACGATTCCCGGACATCGCACGGGCATGGGTTCGGGCATCAGCACCACGTCGCGCTTCGCCGGCGTGCTATTGGGATTCGCCACGCTGGGCGCGGTGCTGGCGAGCGGAGTGCGCGACACGGCGCGCGTCCTTTTCGCCCAGGCCGGCGTCGCGATCTCTCCCGACGGTCTGTCCCGGATTGTCGCGGGAGACGTGGACAAGGCCCAGGCCACCCTCGTCCCCGGCGGCGAGCACGGCGTCGTGGCCATTGCGCGGGCCAGTTACGCCTCGGGGTTCTCGCATGCCTTCGTGGTGGCGGGCGGTGCGGCCGCGCTGGCGTCCCTCCTGGTATTCGCCAGCAAGCGCCGTGGAGTGCGGGCTCTGGGCTGATCCCCTAGGGTCCGGTCACCCCGCAGGGGCATGGCGATTCGGGGGGCCAAGGGCGTATCCTACGTACTTGCTGCGGTGCACCAAGGCGACCGCGCCCCTTCGTCCCCGAGCTTCCCATGACATCTTCCGCACCCGTGATCGCCCCGGGCACGCCGCCCGTTCGCGCCCCTCATGTCGGCCTGGTGATCCTCGCCCTGGCCGTCGGCGGCTTCGCCATCGGAACCACCGAGTTTGCCTCGATGAGCATGTTGCCGCTGTTCGCGCAGGGGCTGGGCATCGATGCGCCGACGGCGGGACACACCATCAGCGCGTACGCACTGGGTGTCGTCGTTGGCGCGCCCGTGATGACCGTGCTCGGTGCACGCGTGCCGCGCCGCCGCCTGCTGCTGATGCTCATGGCGATGTTCACGGTGTTCAACGGCCTGACCGGGCTGTCGCCGAACTATCACTGGATGCTGGTATTCCGTTTCCTCGCAGGCCTGCCGCATGGCGCCTACTTCGGTGTCGCCGCGCTGGTCGCCTCGTCACTGGTACCGGCGAACCGGCGCACGCGCGCTGTCGGCCAGATGTTCCTCGGTCTCACTGTCGCCACCGTGGTCGGTGTGCCGCTTGCCAGCTGGCTCGGGCAGGCGGTCGGCTGGCGTTGGGCGTTCGCCCTGGTCGCGCTGCTCGGCATCGCGACGATGTCGGCCGTGGCGGCGTATGCGCCTGAAATTCCCGCCGACAAGGACGCCAGTCCGCTGCGCGAACTCGGCGCGCTGAAGCGCTCGCAGGTATGGTTCACGCTCGCCATCGGTGCCATCGGTTTCGGCGGCATGTTCGCCGTCTACACCTACCTCGCCGACATCCTCATCTCTGTCACGCATATGCCGCTGCATACGGTGCCGTGGGTGATTGGCGTCTTCGGCGTCGGCCTCACCATCGGCAACATGGTCGTTCCCGTCTTCGCGGACCGCGCGTTGATGCGCACGGCAGGCGGCCTGCTGGTGTGGAGCATGGTGATGCTCGCGCTATTTCCGCTGGCGGCGGGCAACGTGTGGACGCTCGGCCTCGATGTCTTCCTGATCGGCATCGGCGGTGCGCTGGGCACGGTATTGCAAACGCGCTTGATGGACGTGGCCGGCGACGCGCAAGGCCTGGCGGCCTCACTGAATCATTCGGCGTTCAACACCGCGAACGCGCTCGGCCCATTCCTCGGCGGCCTGGCGATCGCACACGGCTATGGATGGACGTCGCCGGGCTGGGTAGGCAGCTTGCTAGCCGTGGCGGGTCTGGCGATCTGGTCGGCATCGCTTATCGCGGATCGTCGCAGCGCTCCCGTGGAACTCACCGCCACCTGTTGAGGACGTCGCGGACGCTGTCGGCGATCCGCGCGACATCACTTCCCGATACAGAACGAACTGAAGATCGCGCCGAGCAGATCGTCCGACGAATAGGTGCCGGTGATTTCGCCCAGCGCCTGCTGTGCGTTGCGGAGTTCTTCAGCGGCTAGTTCGCCAGCATGGCTGTCGTGCAACGCGCTTGCCGTGCGATCCAGGTGTTCACGTACGGCTTCCAGCGCTACCACGTGCCGGCGACGCGCACTGAACGCGCCTTCGCCTGCGCCCGCCGTGGCAAGTTCGCGGAGCGTGGCACGCAATGCATCGAGGCCTTCACCCGTCCGCGCCGATAGCCACAAGGTGACGTGGCCATCATGCCGTTCCCCATGTGGCGGCACGTTTGAAAGATCGATCTTGTTGACGATGACGATGCGCGTCGCGTGCGGAGGCGTGCCTTCGAAGAAGGCGAGATCGTCATCGGCGTGCTTGTCGTCGGTCACCAGCAGAGCGACATCGCAGCGTTCCAGTTGCGCACGTGCACGGCGAATACCTTCGCGTTCCACGATGTCGTCGGATTCGCGCAAACCCGCCGTGTCGGCAAGTTCCAAAGTCGCGCCATCGATGCTTACCGACTCACGCAACACATCGCGCGTCGTACCGGGGATGTCGGTGACGATGGCGCGCTCCTGTCCCGCCAGCGCATTCAGCAGGCTCGACTTGCCCGCGTTCGGACGGCCGACGATCGCCACGGCGATGCCATCGTTGAGCCGAACACCGCGACGCGTTTCGATGAGCAGCGCATCGAGGTTCGCGCGCAGCGTCGCCAGGTTCTCACCGATGACCGGATCGGCAAGGAAGTCGATTTCCTCTTCCGGAAAATCGATCGCTGCTTCGATGTGCACGCGCAGGGCGATAAGTTCGGCGAGCAGTTCGTCCACGCGGGCGGAGAACACACCTTCCATCGAACGCAACGCCGCACGCGCACCGGCCTCCGATGTCGCGGCGACGACATCGGCCACCGCTTCCGCCTGCGCGAGATCGAGCTTGCCGTTGAGGAAGGCGCGTTCGGTGAATTCACCCGGCCGGGCAAGCCGCGCACCCAGGGTGATCGTGCGACGAAGCAGGGCATCGAGCAGCACCGCGCTGCCGTGGCCTTGCAGTTCCAGGACGTGCTCGCCCGTGTAGGAAGCCGGACCAGGGAAATAGAGCAGGATGCCGCGATCGATCAGGTCACCCTTCGCGTCACGGAACGCGGCGAAGTGCGCGTGACGCGGTTTGGGTTCGCGGCCGAGAAGGGTAGCGGCGATGACGGGTGCCAACGGACCCGAAACGCGAACGGCGCCGACACCGGCCGCGCCGGCGCCGGTGGCGATGGCCGCGATGGTGTCGTCGCCGTGATTCATTGCGTACCTTCGATAGCGAAGCGGCGCGTCTTTCGACGCGCCGCTCGTTGGTTATGCCGTCTTGGCCTTGATGTCGGCCCGGTCGACACTGCGGTTGATCCACCACTGCTGGAGCAGGCTGGTCGCACCGTTGATCGTCCAGTACAGCACCAGACCCGACGGGAAGAAGGCGAAGAAGACGCCGAAGATCAGCGGCATCACCTTCATCATCTTGGCCTGGGTCGGATCCATGCCCGCGGTCGGCATCATGCGCTGGGTGAGCAGCGTGACCAGGAAGTAGAGCACCGGCAGCACGTAGAACGGATCGGGTGCCGAAAGGTCGTGGATCCAGCCAATGAACGGCGCCTGGCGCAACTCGATCGACTCCGAGAGGACGCGGAGCAGGCCGATGAAGATGGGGAAGGTGATCAGGATGGGCAGGCAGCCCGCCATCGGATTCACCTTCTCCTTCTTGTACAGCTCCATCATCGCCTGCTGCATCTTCATGCGATCGTCGCCGTAACGCTCCTTGAGCGCGGCGACGCGCGGCTGCAGCTTGCGCATGCGCGCACCCGAGCGGAACTGCGCGTCGGTGAGCTTGAACAGCGCGGCCTTGATCAGCAGCACGAGCAGGATGATCGCCACGCCCCAGTTACCGCTGATCGCGTGCAGCTGGGACAGCAGCCAGTGCAGCGGCTGCGCGATGATGGTGAACCAGCCGTAGTTGCTGGTCAGTTCCAGTCCCGGCGCGATGGCGTCGAGCGTGCCCTGCAGCTTCGGACCCACGTAGAGGCGAGCGACGCTGTCGGCGGCCTGACCCGGTGCGACCTGGATCGCCGGGCCGAAGGCGCGGACGAGGTAGCGCGGCGTCGCCGAGTTCGGATCGACGATCGTGCTGCTGTAGGTCACGTTCTGGTCGGCCGGCGGAATCCAGGCGACAAAGAAGTAATGCTGCAGCATGCCGACCCAGCCACCGGTGATCTGGCGGTTGAGCGGCTTCTTGGTGAAGTCGAGGAACGGCAGCGATTCGAACTTTGTGTCGGGGCTGTACCAGGCGGCACCGAAGAAGCTGTGCTGGGCCGGATCCGTGTAGGTCTTGAACCAGTTGGCCTTCTCGGCCGGAACACGCTGCAGCTGGTGGTAGGCGTTACCGGTCCAGACCGCGCTGGTGCCGTTCTCGACGCGCTGGTCGAGGTCGACGACATAGTTGGTGCGGTTGAGCGTGTAGCGCTTGATGACCTTCAGGCCCGAGGCATCGGTCCAGGTGAGGTCGAGGCTGACCGACTTCTCGCCCTCGGCGATGGCGGCCTGGGTCTTGTCGGCGTGGAACAGCGCGCGATGGTCCGGCGCCGCACCCGTGTTGCTGACGAGGCCATCCTGCGCCGCGAAGAAGTGCGCGGGCTCGTCGTCGAGCAGCCGTGCCGGCGGCGGATTCGGATTCTTCTTGGTGACCGGGTCGTTCGGGTAGGCCAGCAGTTCCGAGCGGACGATGCTGCCACCACGCGTATCGATGGTCAGGCGGAGCACGTCATTGGAGAGCGTGACCAGCTCGCCCTTGCCGTCGGCAGGCGCGGCGGTTTCACCCGGCACGCTGGCTGGCGAGGTGGCGCCCGGGATGCTGCTATCCGTGTTCGGCTTTCCGGCGACGGTCTGGGCCGCGGGCGTCGGAGCGACCGGCTGGGGACCGTAGTCTTTCTCCCACTCCGTCCACAACAGGTACGCCACGAACATGAGCGCGAAGAAGAGGAGCGTGCGCGTTTGATTCATTGCAGAGCCAGATCCGAATGGCGCCACGGCCGCGAGGCCGGGAAAGGCGGGAGGGACGGTAAGGTCAACGCGCGATTGTGCCGTCGGCACCCTCGCGCTTCAACGGCCGGATGCGGCGAAGCAGGGCATCGAGTTCGGCCAGGAGCGTGGCGCCGGTCTCTTTGACCGCGCTGTCGCGGGCCATCACCAGGATATCGACGTGCGGCAGGACAGGGCGGGCGCGGCGAAAAGCCTCACGCGCCAGGCGCTTGATCCGGTTTCGGTCGACCGCGCGCTTGGAGCAGCGCTTGGAGATGGCCAGGCCGAGCCGGGCGGTGCCGACGTCGTTGTTTCCGAAGCGCAAAAGAAAACAGCGGCCGCCGAGGCGACCGCTGACTGTACGCAGGACGGCGAAGTCGGCGGCGCGGCGTAGCCGCGCATCGCGCGGCAAGGCTGCGGCACGCACGACAGGCGAGCCGCTTACGGGATCAGGCGCTTGCGACCCTTCGCGCGACGCGCGTTCAGGATCTTGCGGCCATCGGCCGTGGCCATACGGGCGCGGAAGCCGTGCGTACGGGCGCGCTTGAGCTTGCTGGGCTGGAAAGTACGCTTCATGGCGCTTACATCCGGATGAAGATTGAATATGGCCGAAAAGTATGGCCGACAATCCGTAGGACTGTCAACCGCTTGGCCGCACAAGATCAGCGGCGCTCCGGCAAGGCGGACGCCGAGGAGGGGGCGGAACGCTGGTAGACTTCGTCGTCCACCCCGCGCGCATGCGCCCCTTCTGTGGCAAGAATACCTGATGAGTGATCTCTGGAGGCGCTGTCTTGAGCGTCTTGAAGGCGAATTGAGCGCCGAGGACGTCCATACCTGGCTGATGCCGTTGCAGGCCCGGGAGGACGCCACTGGGCTGTTTCTATACGCCCCGAATCCGTACTCGCTGGACACCGTCCGCGAGCAATACCTTGGAAAGATCCAGACGATCGCCGAGCACCTGATCGGCCGTACCGTGCCCGTGCGCCTCGAAGTCGGCTCGTCCGGCGGCCGCCCGGTGAATGTCCGCACGAGCAGCGCGACGCCTTCGCCGGCGCCGTCGTCGCATGCGCGGACGCCGGAAGCGGCGCCCGAACCGCCGCACGTGCACAACCTGGATCCACACTACACGTTCGAAACCTTCGTCGAGGGCAAGTCGAACCAGCTCGGCAAGGCCGCGGCGATGCAGGTCGCGATGAATCCCGGCCGCGCGTACAACCCGCTGCTTCTCTATGGTGGTACGGGCCTGGGCAAGACCCATCTCATGCATGCCGCCGGCAACATGCTCATGCAGAACAACCCGGGCGCGAAGGTGCTTTACCTGCGTTCCGAGCAGTTCGTCAGCGGCATGGTGAAAGCGCTGCAGCAGAAGAACATGGACGACTTCAAGCGCCGCTTCCGTTCGGTCGACGCGCTGCTGATCGATGACATCCAGTTCTTCGCCGGCAAGGACACGACGCAGGAAGAGTTCTTCCACACGTTCAATGCGCTGTTCGAAGCGAAGCAGCAGATCATCCTCACCTGCGATCGCTATCCGAAGGAACTGGACAAGCTCGAGCCGCGGCTGAAGTCGCGCCTGGGTTGGGGTTTGTCGGTGGCGATCGAGCCGCCGGACTTCGAGACGCGCGCGGCCATCCTGCTGTCGAAGGCGGCGGAGAAGGACATGGAAGTGTCCGAGGACGTGGCGATGCTGCTGGCCAAGCGCATCCGTTCCAACGTGCGCGACCTCGAGGGCGCGCTGAACACGCTCGCGGCCCGCGCCAACTTCTACCGCAAGCCCATCACGACGGATTTCGCCGAAGAGACCCTGCGCGACCTGCTGAACACGCATGCGCAGGCGGTCACGGTGCCGAACATCCAGAAGACGGTGGCCGACTACTACCAGGTGCGTCTGTCCGACCTGCTCTCCAAACGCCGTGTGCGCTCCCTGGCGCGCCCCCGGCAGGTAGCCATGGCTCTGTCCAAGGAACTGACAGAGCACAGCCTTCCCGAGATCGGTGAGGCGTTTGGCGGCCGTGACCACACGACCGTGCTGCATGCCTGCCGCACGATCCGCGGTTTCTGCGAGAAGGACGTGCGCATGCGCCAGGATTGGGAGCAGCTCATCCGTATATTGACGGGCTGAGAACCTGTGGATAATAGGTGGATGGACGGAGGACGGTTTCGAGGCCCGAAGTTATCCACAAGGCACCCACACGAAACCGCGTGTTAAGGCCAGTCGTTATCTTCGATCAAGTTTCTGAAATATAAAATGTTTTCAGACTTCTCAAGATATCCACCGGCCCTACAACTACCACTAATAAAATCTTAAAAACTTAAAAGCAGGAGTAGGGGACGCATGCAATTCAGCATCCAGAGGGAAGTACTGCTCAAACCCCTGCAGCAGGTGGTGGGCGTGGTGGAACGCCGCCAGACGCTGCCCGTGCTGGCCAACCTTCTGGTTCGCGCCTCCGGTAGCGAGGTGTCCTTCACCGGCACCGACCTCGAAGTCGAGATGATCGCCACCACAGCCGCCGACGGTGTCCAGGAAGGCGAAATCACGATTCCGGCGCGAAAGCTGTTCGATATCGTTCGTGCCCTGCCCGATGGCGCGAAGATCGATATCAAGTTGAACGGCGAACGCATCGCGCTCAACGCAGGCCGTAGCCGCTTCACGCTGGCGACGCTGCCGTCGAGTGAATTCCCGACGATCGACGAGATCGAACTCGTCGAGCGCGTGACGCTGCCGGAAGAAGTTCTCCGCGACCTGATGGATCGCACGGCCTTCGCCATGGCGAACCAGGACGTGCGCTACTACCTCAACGGCATGCTGCTGGATCTCCAGGAACACACGCTTCGCTGCGTGGCGACCGATGGCCACCGCCTGGCGCTGAAGGAAACCAAGCTGGAAAGCTCGGTGTCGGCACGCCGCCAGATCATCATTCCGCGAAAGGGTGTGAACGAGCTGATCGGCCTGTTCGAATCCGGCGAAGGCACGGTGGAACTGGAGTTCGGCCGTAACCATCTCCGCGTGCGTCGCGGTGGGGTGGTTTTCACCTCGAAGCTGATCGATGGCCGTTTCCCGGATTACGAGGCGGTCATTCCGCTCGGCGCCGACAAGGCCGCCACGATCGAGCGCGATGTGCTTCGCAGCGCCCTGCAGCGCGCCGCGATTCTCTCCAACGAGAAGTACCGCGGTGTAAAGCTCGAACTGAGCCCGGGTCGGATCAAGATCGTCGCCCACAATCCGGAGCAGGAAGAAGCCCAGGAAGAAGTCGAAGCCGAGACCGTTGTCGACGATCTGGCCGTGGGCTTCAACGTTGGCTACCTGCTCGACGCACTCGGTGCGCTGCGCGGTGACAAGGTCCGCATCAACCTTCGCGATGCGCAGTCGAGCTGCCTGCTCCAGGAAGAGGGCAACGACGAAGCCCGCCACGTGGTGATGCCGCTTCGCCTCTGACCGCCAGTCACGTTAAAGTGCGGCCCACGACGCCGGGGATGTCTTCGACACCCCGGCGTCGTTCGTTTTGGACGGGGATAGGCCTGGAATGAAGTTCGAGTCGTTGCGGATTGCCGGTTTGCGTTGCCTCGAGGCTGTGTCGTTGACGCCGGCGCCGGGAATCAATGTGTTCATCGGCGCCAACGGGGCCGGAAAGACGAGCGTCCTCGAGGCTGCATACCTGCTGTCCCACGGGCGTTCGTTTCGGGCAGGGTCCCGGGATGTCCTGTTGAAGCGCGGCGCTACGTCGCTCTCGGTGTTCGCCGAGGTGAGGGCGGACGACGGCCGGACTCGCCGGCTGGGTCTCGGCCGGGAAGGAGGGCGCTGGCAAGCCCGTGTCGACGGTGATTCCACCGCTTCGCTCGGTGCGCTGGTCCAGGAGTGCGCCGTGGTCTGCTTCGAGCCCGGCTCGCACGACCTCATTGCCGGCGCCTCGGACGAACGCCGCCGGTTCCTCGACTGGGGTCTGTTCCACGTGGAACATGCTTTCGTGAATCAGTGGCGGCGCTACCAACGGGCTCTAAAGCAGCGAAACGCGGTGCTTCGCTCGGGTGGGCCCCTCGATGCGGCCCTGCTCGAGCCCTGGGAGGCCGAACTGGCCTCGGCGGGCGAGGCCATTACGGGCTTCCGCCGTGGCTACCTGGATCGCCTCATCCCGCACATCCAGGGTTTCATGCAGAACGTGCTGCCGGAGTTGGGTGAGTTCAGCCTCCGGTACCGCCCGGGCTGGGACGAGGCTGCGGACCTTGCAACGACCCTGGTGGAGCGTCGCCTCAGGGATATGGGGCGGGGGCATACGACGGTCGGCCCGCATCGAGCGGACTTCACCATCGCTTTCGAGCACGCGCCCTTGAGGGAACACTTGTCCCGCGGCCAGGAAAAACTGTGTGCCCTGGCGTGCCTGCTGGGACAGGCGTCGCTGCATGCCGAAATCCGCGGAGAATGGCCTGTGGTCTGCCTGGACGACCTTGCATCTGAGCTCGATCGTACCCATCAAGAGTGGGTAGTCGCGCAGCTTTTGGGCCGCGACGTTCAGGTCTTTATCACGGGCACTGAGATCCCGTCCGCACTCGCCGACCAGTCCGTCACGATGTTCCACGTGGAACAGGGTGCCGTCACGGCTTTGCTATAATCGACCGACTGTCCTGGGGCCATAGCGTCTTGCCTCGGGGCCGATCTCTGCGCCATCACCAGGCATCGCATGAACGAACCTCTCGATCCGACGAATTCGAACGCCTACGACTCCGGCAGCATCAAGGTCCTGAAGGGCCTGGACGCCGTCCGCAAGCGCCCCGGCATGTACATCGGCGACACCGACGACGGTACTGGCCTGCACCACATGGTCTTCGAAGTCGTCGATAACGCCATCGACGAAGCCCTCGCCGGCTACTGCGACTACGTCATCGTCACCATCCACACCGATGGTTCGGTCAGCGTGGACGACAACGGCCGTGGCATCCCGGTGGACACGCATCCGGAAGAGGGCAGGTCCACGGCGGAAGTCGTGATGACCGTGCTCCACGCCGGCGGTAAGTTCGATGCCAATTCCTACAAGGTGTCCGGCGGCCTGCACGGCGTGGGTGTCTCGGTGGTCAATGCGCTCAGCGAGAAGCTCTGGCTGACGATCTGGCGCGACGGCAAGGAATACCGCCAGGAGTACGCCCATGGCGACCCGGTGGCTCCGATTGCGCCTTTCAGCGACACGACCCGTCGCGGCACGATGGTCCGCTTCCTGCCCAGCCCGGCCACGTTTACCAACAACATCGAGTTCCACTACGACATCCTGGCGAAGCGCCTGCGCGAGCTGGCCTTCCTCAACTCGGGCGTCACCATCCAGCTGGTGGACGAGCGGAACGATCGCAAGGACATCTTCGCGTACGAGGGCGGCATCAAGTCCTTCGTGCAGCACCTGGCGCAGCTGAAGACCGCGCTGCACCCGACCGTCATCAGCTTCAGCTCGCAGACCGACGGCATCACCGTCGAACTGGCGATGCAGTGGACGGACGCGTACCAGGAAACGATGTTCTGCTTCACCAACAACATCCCGCAGCGTGACGGCGGTACCCACCTCACGGGCTTCCGTGCGGCGCTGACCCGTACCCTGCAGAACTACATCGAGAAGGAAGGCCTGGCCAAGAACGCCAAGGTCGGCCTGTCCGGCGACGACATGCGCGAAGGCATGATCGCGGTGCTGTCGGTGAAGGTGCCCGATCCGAAGTTCTCGTCGCAGACCAAGGACAAGCTGGTCTCCAGCGAAGTGAAGACGGCCGTGGAGCAGGTCGTCAACGACAAGCTCGCCGAATTCCTCCTCGAGCATCCGGCCGAGAGCAAGAACATCGCCTCAAAGGCGGTGGACGCCGCCCGTGCCCGCGAAGCGGCCCGCAAGGCCCGCGAGATGACCCGCCGCAAGGGTGCGCTCGACATCGCCGGCCTGCCAGGCAAGCTCGCCGACTGCCAGGAAAAGGACCCGGCACTGTCCGAACTGTTCCTGGTCGAGGGTGACTCCGCAGGTGGCTCGGCCAAGCAGGGCCGTAACCGTCGCACGCAGGCCGTGCTGCCGTTGAAGGGCAAGATCCTCAACGTGGAGAAGGCCCGCTTCGACAAGATGATCTCCTCGGCCGAAGTCGGCACGCTGATCACCGCGCTCGGCACGGGCATCGGCAAGGAGGAGTACAACCCGGACAAGCTCCGCTACCACCGCATCATCATCATGACCGATGCGGACGTGGACGGATCGCACATCCGCACGCTGCTGCTCACCTTCTTCTACCGCCAGATGCCCGAGCTGATCGAGCGTGGGCACGTCTACATCGGCCTGCCGCCGCTGTACAAGGTGAAGCAGGGCAAGCAGGAGATGTACATCAAAGACGACACCGTCCTGAATGAGTACCTCATCTCCAGCGCCGTCGACAACGCCTCGCTGATGCCGGAAGAGGGTGCGCCGGGTATCGACGGTGTCGCTCTCGAGAAGCTGCTCCGTGACTACCAGACGGCGCTCGACCAGATCGCCCGCCTGAGCCATCGCTTCGACACGGTCACGCTCACCGCGATGATCGAACACGCGCCGATGGAAGAGGGCCTGTGGTCGGACGCGGCTCGCATGCAGACCTGGCTCGATGGCATCGCCACGCGCCTCAGTGCCAGCGGCCTGGGCAAGCCGAGCTACGCGCTGCGCTTCCGCCCGGCATTGAACGAGCAGGGTGCGGCGATCGAAGTCGAACGCATGCAGCACGGCCTGAGCCACACCTGGATCATGCCGCAGACGTTCTTCGGCGGTACCGAGTTCCGCGCCATCCTGGCCATCTCGCAGCAGCTGGCGGAACTCCGCCTGCAGGCCGGCGCAGTGGTTCGCCGCGGCAACGCCTCGCGCGGCGTGCTCAGCTTCGCCGACGTGCGCAACTGGCTGCTCGACGAAGCGAAGAAGGGCCGTACCATCCAGCGCTTCAAGGGCCTGGGCGAAATGAATCCGGAGCAGCTGTGGGAAACCACGGTGAACCCGGAGACGCGCCGCATGCTCCAGGTGGGTGTCGAGGACGCGGTCGCGGCCGACCAGATGTTCTCGATGCTGATGGGCGAGGCGGTGGAACCGCGCCGCGACTTCATCGAGTCCAACGCGCTGAAGGTCTCGAACCTCGACATCTGAGGTCGACTACCTCGCACGAGGGTTGTAAAAAATGCCCGGTCGGCAACGACCGGGCGTTTTTTTGTCCTCCGTCACACTTCCCCGCAACGGGGACGAAAATGGCGTTTTCAAGGCAACCTTTTACCCAGAAATCGGTAAGCGCCAACATTCTTATAACAAGTCATTGTTTTGACTCGCCTTTTTTCTTGCACTGCGACTTGTTCTTAGGAATCGAATCAGGTTAACCTCTGTAGTCCCCCGGAGCACGTCACTGTGCGACGACTCCTTCAACTGAGGTCAGTCAATGAAACAGGGTTCCTTTAGCAAGTTGGCGCTCGCTACCGCGATCGCACTTTCGCTTGTCAGTGGTGTCGCTGCTGCGCGTGACACGGCTCCCAAGGACAAGAAAGAAGCGCTGTACCCGAACGCTACTCGCACGGAGCCCAAGCTCGACCTCAAGAGCGAGAAAGACCAGAAGGCCATCAACGATGGTCTCGACGCCGCCAACAACGGCGACAAGGACAAGGCGATGCAGCTGCTGCAGCCGCTGGCCGATGGTTCGGCCACGAGCAGCAAGTACGCGCAGGCCCTCGCGCTGCAGGGCATCGCGAACCTCAAGTACAACGACGGCGACGTCAAGGGCGCCATCACCACGCTGAAGCAGGCGCTCGATATCGGCGTCATGCCGAACGACACCTACTTCCAGCTGAAGTACATGTACGTGCAGTTCCTCGTCGCCGATGAGCAGTACGCGCCGGCCCTGGCTGCGCTGCAGGAATGGCGCACGGAAGGCAAGAAGGAAACCGCCGACTCCTACGGCCTCGAAGGCAACATCGACTACCGCCTCGAGAAGTACCCGGAAGCGATCGCCGCCATCACCAAGGCGAAGTCGATGCCGGACGCGAAGCCGCAGGGTTCGTGGGACCAGATCCTCGCCGCCAGCTATGCCGAGACCGGCCAGGGTGACAAGGCCGCCGATCTCGCCGCCGCGGAGCTCGCGAAGAACCCGAACGATCCGACCGCGATGCAGAACGCCGCTTCCGCGCTCATCCAGGCGCAGAAGTATCCGGAAGCGATCACGCTGCTGGAGAAGGGCCGCGCCGCCGGCGCGTTCCACGACGAGAAGCTCTACATCAATCTCGCCAAGGTTTACCTGATCGACGGCCAGGACCACACGGACCGCCAGGAAGCCAACGCGAAGAAGGCCGAAGCCGTGCTTGCCGACGGTCTGGCGAAGGGCGTCATCAAGCCCAGCGCCGAGGTCTACAAACTCCAGGGCGACGCTGCCATCACGGGCGGCGACACCAAGGCCGCGCTCGCTGCTTACCAGCAGGCTGCGCCGCTCGCGAAGGACGGCGAGGTCACGCTCAGCGTGGCGCGTCTCCAGCTACAGGAAAACAAATACGGCGAGGCCAAGAAGGCCGCGACGGATGCCATCAGCAAGGGTGTGCAACATAAGGGTCAAGCCTACATGGTGCTCGCGGAAGCCGAGCGTGGTCTGAAGAACAAGCCGGGTGCTATCGCTGCCATGAAACAGGCGGCTCAGGATCCGGAAACGTCTGCCAAGGCCAACGCCTGGTTGAAAACCGCAGGTACCGGCAAGTAAGTGCTTGTAAAGACCCAGAAGGGGGGCTCGTGAAGAGTCGTAAATCCTCCCTTCAGGTGTCTATACAAACACCAAATGCTGGTGTAACTTGCATATCTTTCCGCTTGCAGAAACCTGCGTTTTCGGCAATGTCAATCAGCCGAACGCCGGGAGAGCAGTGCGGGCTCACTTCCGCTTGATTAGCTCTTGATAGTGACTGATGGCCTCAAGTAACGAATCAACCGGCCAAGCGCCGTTTAGTTGGGGGCGAACAAGTGCGTTGGCAGTAGCCATCGCGCTGCACTCGTTCGCTTTCCTGCTGCTGGTCGCGCCTATGGCGCCGCCTAAGTCGCAGGAAAAGCAGAAAGAGAAAGTGGTGCAGGTCGACTTCATCGAACCTCCGCCGCCGCCGCCGCCTCCCCCGCCGCCGCCGCCGGAACCCCCCAAGCAGCCGCCGCCGAAAATCATCCAACAGGTGAAGCCGCCACCGACACCGCCGCCGCCGGCTCCGCCGCCGCCGGCTGTTGAAGAGGCGAGCACGAATGCTGTTCCGGCACCGCCGCCGGCGCCTCCCGCGCCGCCTGCTCCGCCGGCCGACATCGCACCTAGCGAGAATCTGTCGTACCGTCAGCGTAATCCGCCAAAGTATCCGCCGCAGGCGGTTCGCCAGCGGCATGAAGGTACGGTGGTACTTCTGGTCCTCGTTGGTGTCGACGGTGCGCCGAAAGACATCCAGGTCGACCAGTCCAGCGGTTTCCGCGAACTGGACAAGGCAGCGCAGGATGCGGCAAGGAACTGGCGATTCAACCCGGGCAAGCGAGGCGGTCAGGCCGTCGAAGGCTATGCACGTGTCCCCGTTACGTTCAACCTAAACCAGCTGTAAGTCTCTCTTCCTCGACTTACAACTCCGTTCATGTTTGATTTCCCCAAGGGTAGCGTTATGTTGCAAGACACCTCCGCTCAGCCTGCTAATCCAGGTCAAAACTCCAACGCCGACGCCCTCAAGCAGATGGGCTTCGACCACCTGATCCACAACTTCGACTTCCTCGGTTGGATTGTGTTCGTGGTGCTGGTCGCGATGTCCGTGCTCTCGTGGTACTTCATCGTCGCCAATTTCATCCGTAACAGCCTCGTGCGTTCGCGCGCCGACAAGGTCATCCAGGGCTTCTGGAACACCTCGTCGACGCAGGAAGCCATTCGCATGCTCGAAGAGCAGCCGAAGGGCGAACCGTTCTCGAAGATCGCTCTCGACGCCGCTTCGGCCGTCGCGCATCACCAGGCTGCTGCCGGTGGTCGCCTCGCCGAGACGCTGTCGCGTTCGGAATTCATCGATCGCGCCCTGCGCCAGGCCGTGGCTCGTGAGAGCCTGCGTCTGGAAGGCGGCCTGACCCTGCTCGCCACGGTCGGTTCGTCGGCTCCGTTCATCGGTCTTCTCGGTACGGTGTGGGGTATCTACCACGCTCTTATCGGTATCGCCGCTTCGGGTTCCGCTTCGATGGATAAGGTCGCCGGCCCCGTCGGTGAAGCTCTGATCATGACCGCGTTCGGTCTGTTCACCGCTATCCCGGCCGTGCTTGCGTATAACTTCTTCATGCGCTCGAACCGCCTGACGTACGCCCAGTTCGACGAATTCGCGCATGACCTGCACGACTTCTTCGCCACCGGCGCTCGCGTCGAAGGCAACGCGCCGGTCGCCGCCAAGAAGTGAGGAACTGACCCATGGCTATGAGCAGCGGGGGCAACAGTGGCGGTCCGATGTCGGAAATCAACGTCACGCCGCTCGTCGACGTGATGCTGGTTCTGCTGATCATCTTCATGATCACGGCACCTCTGATGTCCCATAAGGTCCAGATCGATCTGCCGAAGGCTAATCCGAACGTTAAGGATGACACCCCGGTCGAACCGATGGATCTCGCGGTCAAGCCGGACGGTACGTACTTCCTCAATGACGGTGAAGTCAGCGAGGCTGAACTGAAGGCCCAGTTCGCGGTTGCGGCGGCGAAGTCGCCGCAGCCCGAGCTCCAGATCCGTGCGGACCGCACCACCGAGTACAAGGTGGTCAAGAAGATCCTTGGCGATGCCAAGGATGCCGGCATGGTCCACGTCGGCTTCATGTCGACCGGTAAGGAGTAAGAACCATGGCATTCAGCTCAGGCAACTCCGGTGGCCCGATGTCGGACATCAACGTCACGCCGCTCGTCGACGTGATGCTGGTGCTCCTGATCATCTTCATGATCACGGCTCCGATGCTGTCGCATAAGATCAAGATCGATCTGCCGCAGCCGAATCCGAACATCGTCAACCCAGAGAATCCGCCGGATCCCGTCCGGCTGCAGATCCGCCAGGATGGCTCGCTGTACTGGAACGACACGCCGGTTGACGAACTGGGCCTCAAGGCTCAGATCGCGGTGATCGCCCAGCAGTCGAACCAGCCGGAACTGCAGATCGACGCGGATGACGCGGTCCAGTACGAGGTCGTGGCACGCGTGCTTTCCGACGCCAAGGGCCAGGGCCTGACCAAGATCGGCTTCGTTAACTCGAACTGATCGACGGTCGTCCGGTAAGACCTAAAACCCCGCCTCCCGGCGGGGTTTTTTTTGCGCGGCGTAAAAGCCGCCGCACCATCACTGTAGGAGCCGCTTCAGCGGCGATGGCTGGGACTCACCTCAGAGGTGATGTGTGGGAACCACATCAAAGGTGACTGTCTGGGAACCAGCTCAGAGGTGATTGTGTGGGAGCCGCTTCAGCGGCGATCCCGCGGCAGCGGGCCAGAGGTTACCGGGCTAGGTTATCGCCAGCACCCATCGCCGCTGAAGCGGCTCCCACAGTGATGGTGCCGCGGCTTTTACGCACCGCAGCTCCAACCAGCCTCACCGCCAGGGCGTATGTAATCAGGAAAGGATGTCGAGATACGCCCGGACGGTATTCGACAGCCCCTGGTACAGCGCCTCGCCAATCAGCGCATGTCCGATCGACACCTCGGCCAGCCCGGGAATCGCCGATTTGAACGTGCCCAGGTTCGCCTGGTTGAGGTCATGGCCAGCGTTCACCGCCAGGCCTGCCTTCTGCGCGCGCGTCGCGGTATCCACGAACGAAGCGAGTTCCACACGTGCGTCGCCTTCGGCAAAGGCCGCGGCATAAGGGCCGGTGTAGAGCTCGATGCGCTGGATACCGATCGCCTTCGCTTCGTCGAAGCCCTCTCCCCCGGCGTCGACGAACACACTGACGCGACAACCCAGCTCGCGGAACGCGGCGACGACCGGCTTCAGAATCTCGATGTCTTTCGTGAGGTCGAAACCATGGTCGGAGGTGATCTGCCCGTCGCCGTCAGGCACGAGCGTGACCTGCGTCGGCCGCACTTCGCGAGCCAGTTCGATCAATCCTGGATAAGGGCCGCGTGCGCCGGCGAAGGGGTTGCCTTCGATGTTGTATTCCACGCGGCCGCGTAGCAATCCGGCGAGGGTTCGCACATCGGCGGGCGTGACATGACGCATGTCGGGCCGCGGATGCACGGTGAGGCCGCCACATCCTGCATCGATGCAGGTATTGGCGGCGGTCGCGATATCGGGTTCATCGCCACCACGAGAATTACGCAGCACGGCGATCTTGTTGAGGTTGACGCTGAGTAGGGTCATCGACGGTCCATAAAAAAACGCACGCCGCCAAACGCGACGTGCGCAATGACTGTCATCCCAGCATAACTCGCCACGTCCCTGTGGCGCACTCCACGGTCACACACTCAGGGGTTCCACACACACGCAGGGGCTCACACACACAGAACTGAGACATGCCCTGCGGCGAAAAGGTTCAAAGCGGAAATGTGAAGACGCGGATGTCGCGTTCATGTCCGCGCCAGGCGACGGCGGACACGAGGCCTGGCGCCAGATCCAGCGCATGGACGCACCATGCATCGGCGGGAGCGACATCGCCATCGAATACGTCGGCCGTCGCGACGCCGTCGTTCAGGCTGAACGAAACGCGATGGAGCCCATAGGAAAGGCCGCCGCCATGGCCTTTGAGCACGGCCTCTTTCGCGGTCCACAGGGCGAGGAAGCCGCTTAGGCGCGCGTCGTCGTCGGGCAGGTTTTCCAAAGCCGTCGTCTCGTCGGGCGCGAAGAATCGACGCGACAGTTCGAGGGCACGCGCGCGTGGGCGAACGGTTTCGACGTCCACGCCGACTTCGAAACCCGCCGGACCGCGACCGACGGCGAGTAGAGCCACATCGCCACTATGGGACCAGTTGAAGCCCAGTGTGTCGTACGGCGGTGGAAAGCCCGGCTTGCCGTGTTCTCCGCGCCGGATGTCGGGTGCGCCGGGGCCCGCGTAGGCGGCCAGCAAGCTGGCGAAGGCGGCCTCTCCGACGCCGCCGGACCAGGCGGTGTGCCAGATGTGGATTTCGCTTTCGTCGAGGAAGGGGGCGGTCGGGGTTGGGGGCATTTGGTTAATGCTGCTTGGGATGGGGGGGCGGGGCAAGCACCCTTTTCGCCGCTGAAGCGGCTCCCACAACACATCATTCGCACCGCGCTGCGCCGCAATTAGCGAGACGGTTGCCGCGGTTGGGGTTTGGGCTCGTGAAATACCACGAATTGTGGGGGAGGCCCTAGAATGAGGGCGTGTTACTCGGGGGAGCGTATTCGTGATTGCAGGCTGGCTGTTGCTGCTGGTGTCCCTCCTTTACGTGGGCATGCTCTTTGCGATTGCCTACGTGGGCGACCGTCGGCCGCTCTATCCGCGTCAGCCGAAACTGCGGCCGCTGGTCTACAGCCTGGCGCTGGCGGTTTACTGTTCGTCGTGGACCTTCTACGGCGCGGTCGGAACCGCGGCCGTGTCCGGCCTCTCCTACCTGCCGATCTACCTCGGCCCCCTGCTGCTCTTCGTGCTCGGCTTCGGCCTCCTCGAGCGATTGGTGCTCGTGGCGCGCGAACGCAACATCACGTCCATCGCCGACTTCATCGCCGCACGCTTCGGCAAGTCGCACGGCCTGGCGGCGCTCGTGGCCATCATCGCGGTCGTCGCGATCATTCCGTACATCGCGCTGCAGTTCAAAGCCGTGGCGATGTCGTTTTCCGTGCTGGGCACCGACAGTTCGGCCTGGTGGTTCGGCGACAGTGCCTTGTGGTGCGCCGCCCTCCTCGCCGTGTTCGCGATCCTCTTCGGTACGCGCAACATCGATGCCACCGAACATCACCACGGCATGATGCTGGCGGTGGCCGTCGAATCGCTGGTGAAGCTTCTGGCGTTCGTCGCCATCGGCATCTACGCCTACCTTCACGGCCCGGGCATCGTCGAAACCATGCGTGCGCCCATCATGCAGGTGGAGAAAGGAAGCATGCCACCGGGCTTCGTCGCGCAGACGCTGCTCGCCTTCTGCGCGATGTTCTGCCTGCCGCGCCAATTCCAGATCGGTGTCGTCGAGTGTGAGGACCCGCGCGATCTTCGCCGCGCGCGCGTGTTCTTCCCCATCTACATGATCCTGATCTCGGCGGCCGTGCTGCCGATCGTCAGCGCGGGCATGCTGCTTCCCCAGGTCACGCAGGGACATGTCGATGCGTGGGTGCTGAACCTGCCGCTCGCGCTGGGCGATAGCGGCATGGCCTTGCTTGCCTTCGTCGGCGGCTTCTCCGCCGCCACGGGCATGGTGATCGTCGCCGCCGTCGCGCTCGCGACCATGATCAGCAACGACCTGGTGATGCCGACGCTGCTGCGCATCAAGCGCCTCGATCTCGAGCGCCGCGGCGATCTGTCGAACATCGTGCTGCTCGTCCGGCGAGTCGCGATCGTCGTCCTCGCCGGACTGGCGTATATCTACTACCGCATCATCGCGGACGCCGAAAACCTCGCCGCCACCGGCCTGCTCTCGTTCGCGGCGGTGGCGCAGTTCGCTCCCGCGATCGTCTCCGCGCTTTACTGGCGTGGTGCGAGCCGCGTCGGTGTCTACGTCGGCCTTCTGGCCGGATTCGTAGTCTGGGCATACACGCTGCTGCTACCGGCGATGACACGCGCGGGCTGGCTGCATCCGAGATGGATCGACGATGGCCCGCTCGGCATCGGCTGGCTCAAGCCCACCGAGCTGTTCCATCTCTCCGGATGGGAATCCGTCACGCACGGCACGTTCTGGTCGTTGCTGTTCAACGTCGGCTGCCTCGTCTTCATCTCGTTGCGGTTCCGTCCCAGCGTCGCCGAACGCCTGCACGCCGCCCTCTTCGTCGATCCGTTTGTTCGCAGTGCCACCGGTGCCGGCGACTGGCGCGGACGCGTGACCGTGCGCGACCTCGGAACGATCGCAGGCCGCATCGTCGGCGACCGCGTGACGGTGCGCGCCTTTAACGAATACGGACAGCGTCATGGCATCACGCTCTCCCCCGGTGATTCCGCGGATCGACCATTGATCCAGTTCACCGAACGTCTTCTTGCGAGCGCCGTGGGAGCTGCGAGCGCGCGGCGCATCCTCATGGGTGCGTTATCGGGCACGGGACTCGACATCGCGGAGGCCATGGCCTTGATGGACGAGGCCTCGCAGGAACTCCGCTTCAATCGCGAACTGCTTTCCACGACGTTGGAGAATGTCTCGCAAGGCATCAGCGTGGTCGACGGCGAGATGCGCCTTGTCGCATGGAACCGCCGCTATCTCGAACTCTTCGATTACCCGGAAGGCATGGTCTACGTCGGTCTTCCGGTCGCCGACCTCATTCGATGGAATGCGGAGCACGGCGAATGCGGCCCGGGTGAAGTGGACGAGCATGTAGGCAAGCGCATCCGCTACATGCGCGCCGGCTCGCCGCATGTGTTCCAGCGCGTGCGGCCCGATGGCACCGTGATCGAAATGCGTGGACGTGCGTTGCCCGGCGGTGGATTCGTCACCACGTTCACGGACGTCACCGCGTACAAGTCGGTCGAACAGGCGCTCATCGATGCCAACGAGACACTCGAGCAGCGTGTCGAAGTACGTACAGCAGAGCTTTCCGAAGCATTGAGCGCGACCGCGATTGCGAGACGCGAAGCGGAAGCTGCCAACGCCTCCAAGACACGCTTCCTCGCGGCGGCGAGTCACGATCTTCTGCAGCCATTGAACGCGGCACGCCTGTTTACATCGGCGCTTCGCCAGCATCCTGGACTGGATACCGAAGCGGCGCAGCTTGCGGAACGCATCGATGCATCGTTCCGTGCGGCGGAAGACCTGCTCGATGCATTGCTCGATGTGTCACGTCTCGACGCAGGTAGCTATCGACCCGAGATCGCCCCCTTCGCGCTTGCCGATCTGTTCGACTCGCTGCGTCAGCAATTCGCGGTGGTCGCGGAGCAACGTGGCCTGACACTGCACGTGGTTCCGTCATCGCTGTCGGTGCGCTCCGACGCACAGCTGTTGCGTCGCATCGTCGCCAACTTCCTCTCCAACGCATTGCGCTACACGCGCGCAGGTGGTGTGGTACTTGGCGTTCGCCGTCGCGGTGACCAGGTACGTATCGAAGTGTGGGATAGCGGCCCGGGTATCGCCGACGAACAACAGGCCCGGATCTTCGGCGAGTTTCAGCGACTGGAGCGGCCGTCGCCCTGGGGCGAGAAAGGCCTTGGACTCGGCCTCTCCATTTGCGATCGCCTCGCCGGCATTCTCGAACATCCCCTGGGCCTGCGTTCGCACGTGGGACGCGGAAGCTGCTTCAGCATCTCGGTGCCGCGCACCGAATCCGTATCGCGAAAGCGCGCGCCGGCGATGGTTCGCCCGGGTGGCGAACAGCTGCCGCTCACCGTGTTGTGCCTGGACAACGACGAGACGATCCTGGAAGGGATGCGCGCGCTGCTCGGTCGATGGGGCGTGGATTGCCGCATCGCCATCGACGTGGAGACGGCGCTCGATATCCTGATGACGACGCACGTCGACCTGATCCTCGCCGACTATCACCTTGGCGATAACACGGACGGGCTCGAGGCGTTGAAGTTCCTCGGGACGAAGATCGTGCCGATGCCACCGGCGAGCGAGGTGCCGCCGATAACCACCGCGGCGATGACCTGCAGGCCGAGGTTGTGGGCCA
>Ga0209216_1000080_pt1 | contig 22281 bp, 14 predicted proteins | sample TexAe_OM2H0_O2_FD_187940 | JGI IMG/M metagenome (GOLD analysis project Ga0209216, IMG submission 187940) | Forest soil microbial communities from Davy Crockett National Forest, Groveton, Texas, USA - Texas A ecozone_OM2H0_O2 (SPAdes) (version 2) | ecosystem: Environmental > Terrestrial > Soil >... | reverse complement strand
CGTTCCGTCGCGGTGCGCCCAGCGCCAGTGGTTGCCACCGAGTCCCGCACCGGACGGCTGAGCTCCTGTGGGAGCCTCTCCAGAAGCAAGGGATGCCCGTGTGGGAGCCGCTTCAGCGGCGATGGGCGCCTGGCTCACACTGCCCCGCTGACGCGGGATCGCCGCTGAAGCGGCTCCCACACCCGCGCCCATCGCCGATGAAGCGGCTCCCACACCCGCCGTTGTGTAGTCGTCGCCAGCCTTTATGACCTGCGCGCCGAGGCCACGCAAGGCGTCCAGCAGTCCCGCTGGCGGTGCCAGTTCGCCCACGATGGCCGGCTTGCCTGCGCGTGCGATCCCGGCTTTCTCGCGCCCGATGCTGTCGCGGTCGCCGCCGAGCCAGTCCTGGTGGTCGAGGTCGATGGTGGTGATCACGGCGACGTCGGCGTCGATGATGTTCACCGCATCCAGCCGGCCGCCTAGCCCCACTTCGAGGATGGCGACGTCCAGCGAGGCACGCGCCATCAGGTCGATGGCGGCGAGCGTGCCGAACTCGAAGTACGTCTGCGGGATATCGCGACGCGCCTCTTCGATGCGTTCGAAAGAGGCCACGAGCGCTTCGTCGGCCGCGTCGTCGCCGTCGATGCGGATGCGCTCGTTGTAGCGAAGAAGGTGTGGCGAGGTATAGCAGCCCGTGCGATAGCCTGCGGCTCGCAGCATCCCCTCGATGAGGGCGACCGTGGAGCCCTTGCCGTTTGTGCCGCCGACCGTGATGACGATGGGTGCCGGTCGCGGTGAACCCATGGCTTCCCACACGGCACGCACGCGCTCCAGTCCCAGTTCGATGTCGCGTGGATGCGTACGTTCCTGGTACGACAGCCACTCGGCAAGCGTGCGCGTCATGCGGGGTCCTTCATGCGGTCCGGCTTACGCATCCAGAAATCGAGGGTATGCGGCGTGGCGGCAATGTCGCCGGGCTCCTTCCAGGACAGGGTGCAGCTCATGCCGTTGACCGGCTTGTAGCCACGCCCGAGCCAGAACGCATCGTTGCGACGCTGGACAGGCGGCTTGCGCGGATCGTCCAGCCCACGGCGCACCGAGCAAAAGGCCGTCACGCGAAACCCCGCAGCGACGGCATGGGCCTCACGGGCGTCGAAGAAGGCGTGCCCGACGCCGCGGCCACGCCACGGCTCCAGCAACACGGATTCGCCGAAATAGAAGACTTCGTCCAGCGCGATGCCACGTTCGAGGAAGGGCGCGTGAAACACCTCGCCGGCATCGGCCAGCGGCATCGCCGTGGACGCGCCCACGATCGTCCCCGTCTCGTCGCGGGCCACCACGCAGATGCTCCGGGCGGAGGCCGCGTAGGAGGCCAGATAGTCGCGCTCGTGGTCGCGGTCGCCGTCGTACAGATAGGGCCAGTCGCGGAATACGGCGATCCTCAGGCCCGCCAGCTCGTCGACCACGGGAAGGACGGCCTTGCCGACGTAAGCCTGGATATCGATGCCTGCTATGTGTCGCATGGGAAAGCCCAACGAAAGAGGCGTGAAGCTTAATGGCGCAATCGGCCGCGCGCACCTGCGCGGTATTGCGAAGGTAGCCAGCATGTTCGCGGGATGGTCCCATCTTGTCGACTGGACGAGTGCCCATGCGATCGTCCCGTTCCTTGCCCTGCTCCACCTGACCGGCCTGGCGGGCGATCCGCGCGAGATCGCCGAGGCGATCCTGATCTCCATCCTCCAGGTCGCGATCATCGGTTTACTTTTCCGGCCGCTGGAATCGGTCATTCCTGCCGAAAAGTGGGCCAACCGCAAGCTGACCCGGGTGGACTGGCAGTACACGCTGATGATGCTGCTGGGCATCTTCCCGATGTTCAGCTATCTGGTGCTGACGCCGATCAGCAACGCGTTCGGGGGGCCGGACGACACCGGAAGCGACGATTCCCTACTTGGCATCGTGCACTGGATCCCTGCGTTGAACGGCCATCCGCTGGCCCTGTTCGTCGTTTATTACGTCATCTACGACCTGGTCTATTACTGGATGCATCGCCTGCAGCATGCGCTGCCGTGGTGGTGGGCGTTGCACAGCATGCATCACAGCACGCGGCAGATGAGCTGCTGGACCAACGACCGCGGCAGCCTCGTGGACGGTTTCCTGCAGTCGATGGTGCTGGCCGGCGTCGGCCTGCTGATCGGCGTGGCGCCGACCGAGTTCGCGTGGTTGATGCTGCTCGGCGAACTGGTCCAGAACTTCTCCCACGCGAACGTGCGCGTGCGCTTCGGGCCGGTGTTCGACCGTTTGCTGGTGTCGCCGGTCTTCCATCGCCTGCATCACATGCTCGTGGACCCCGACCGCCCCACGCTGCACAACTGCAATTTCGGTCAGGTCTTTTCCATCTGGGACACGATCTTCGGCACCGCGCTGCACGGCGAACCGATCCGCCCGACCGGCGTGGGCGACCCCATGGTCGATGCGGACAACGACAAGGGCCTGGTCGGCCTGCATTGGGCGGCGTTCCGGCGGTTCTGGGGCGCGGTGTGCTGCAAGGCGGGATGGCGTCTGGGCGATGTGGCCTTCGGTGAAGACTACCGGCCGGTGTCGGTTGCCGAGATCGACCTGCATGCGCTGGAGGCCGGGCGCTCGGGAGGGCATCCATCGCTGGTCGGCTCGACGCCTGACAGCCCAACCAATGACCGCCCAGCGTGTGACAGGTCAGGCTATGACAAGCCAGCGTATGGACCAGCCAGCCAGTGACAACCCAGCCTGTGGGAGCCGCTTCAGCGGCGATCCCGCGGCAGCGGGCCAGTTATCGGCAAGCACCCATCGCCGCTGAAGCGGCTCCCACAGGTCGGGTTTCGGCAAGCACCCGTCGCCGCTGAAGCGGCTCCCACAGGTTGGGTTTCGGCAAGTATCCATCGCCGCTGAAGCGGCTCCCACAGAGAGGCGGGGGGCGGGTGCAAAAAAAACGCCAGCGCGGGGCTGGCGTTTTTTTGTGACGGGGCTGCCGGGAATCAGCAGTCGTCGCCACCGAACGGGTCGTCCAGCACGATCGTGTCGTCGCGGTCGGCGCCCGTGGCGACGAGCGCCAGCTTGCAGCCCGACAGTTCTTCCACGGCGCGCAGGTACGCGCGGGCGGCCGGCGGCAGCTTGTTCCAGTCGCGGATGCCCGCGGTGGATTCTTCCCAGCCCGGGAACTCGAGGTAGACCGGCTTGCACTCGGCCCAGCCATCGGCATCCAGCGGCGCCAGCTCGCGGCGCTTGCCGCGGTATTCGTACGCGATGCAGACCTTGATGCTTTCCAGGCCGTCGAGCACGTCGAGCTTGGTGATGGCGAGGCCGTCGATGCCGTTGATCTGCACGGCGCGCTTCAGCGCGACGAGGTCGATCCAGCCGCAGCGGCGCGGACGGCCGGTGCTGGCGCCGAACTCGTTGCCCTTCTTGCGCAGCAGTTCGCCCATCTCGTCGTTCAGTTCGGTCGGGAACGGACCGCCGCCGACACGCGTGGCGTAGGCCTTGCAGATGCCCAGCACGTAGTCGATGTCGCGTGCGCCCACGCCCGTACCGGCCAGCGCACCACCCACCGTCGTGTTCGACGAGGTGACGTACGGATAGGTACCGTGGTCGATGTCCAGCAGCGCGCCCTGCGCGCCTTCGAACAGGATGTTGCCGCCTTCCTTGCGCACGTCGTGAAGGATCGTGGCGACGTCGTCGACCATCGGACGCAGGTACTCGCCCCACGTGAGCGCTTCGTCGAGGACGGTCTGGTAATCGACCGGCTCGGCCTTCAGCCACTGGGTCAGCACGAAGTTGTGGTACTCGACGGCGGCCTGCACCTTCTCCGGCAGCTCGTGCGGGTACATGAGGTCAGCCACGCGGATCGAACGGCGCGCGACCTTGTCTTCGTACGCCGGACCGATGCCGCGACCGGTCGTGCCGATGGCCTTCGCGCCCGACGCCACTTCGCGCGCCTTATCGACGGCGATGTGGTACGGCATGATCAGCGGCGTGGCCGGCGAGATCTTCAGGCGCGGACGCACGTCCACGCCCTGCTCTTCCAGCTCGGCGATTTCGCTCATCAGCGCGGCGGGCGACAGCACCACGCCGTTACCGATCAGGCAGAGCGCGTCATCGCGCAGGATGCCCGAGGGGATGAGATGCAGGACGGTCTTCTTGCCCTTGATGACCAGCGTATGGCCCGCGTTGTGGCCACCCTGGAAACGCGCGACGGCGCCGACACGTTCGGTGAGGAGATCGACGATCTTGCCCTTGCCCTCGTCGCCCCATTGCGCGCCGAGAATGACGACTGACTTACCCATTTGACGGTTCTCTTTAGTTGCGTTGCCCTACCAAGGGCGATGTGGATGCAGGTTAGCGCTGACGACCGGGGCCGTCGTTGAGGTAGCGCAGGAATTCGGAATCGGGTTTCAGCACGAAGGTTCCCTTGCCGTCGGCAAAGGCCTTGCGATAGGCCGCGAGGCTTCGATAGAACGCGAAGAACTCAGGGTCCTGGCTGTAGGACTGGGCGTAGATAAGCGCAGCTTGCGCGTCACCGTCACCCTTCACCTTGGTCGCTTCGCGGTTGGCGTCGGCCAGCAACACGAGCTTCTGCCGATCGGCGTCCGCGCGAATGGTCTCGGCGCTTTCCTGACCGGTGTAGCGCAGTTCGTTGGCCAGCTGCAGGCGCTCGGCACGCATGCGCTTGTAGACCGAACCGCTGACTTCGTCGGGCAGGTCGATGCGCTTGATGCGCACGTCGACCACGGCGATGCCGAGGTTCTTGCGGGCCACGGCGTCCGTCTGCTGGCGCACGCGCTCGGTGATGTCCTTGCGGCCGCCGGCGATCAGTTCTTCGAGCGCACGGGCGTTGAATTCGTAGCGCAGCGCGTCTTTCACGATCGGGGTCAGGCGCTGGATGGCCTGCACCTGCTCGCCGGACGTCGCACGGTAGTACGCGGCGTTGTCGGCGATGCGCCACTTCACGTAGAAGTCGACGTTGACGCTCTTTTTCTCGAGCGTGAAATAACGCTCGGGCTGCGAATCGAGGCCGAGGATGCGGTTGTCGAAGCGCATCACCTGCTGCACGACGGGAATCTTGAAATGCAGGCCGGGCTGGTAGTCCGCCCGCACGATGCGGCCGAACTGCAGCAGGAGGGCGTTCTCGCCTTCCTTCACGACGAAGGCGCTGTTGAAGCCCAGCAGGACAAGGGCGACGACGATGAGGCCGGAAACGATCTTCACTGGGCGCTCCCCTGCGGCGGATTCGGATTGGCGTCCGTCGTCGCGGACTGGATGACGGTGCCGACGCCCGGCACATTGCGGACGGCGCCGTTGTTCGCCTCGATGGGCAACTGGATGATGTTCTTGCCGTTGCTGCCGTCGACGACCTTCGGGTTACCGGCCATCACTTCCTCGACGGTTTCCAGCCACAGGCGGCGGCGCGTGACATCCGGCGCGGCGCGGTATTCCTTGAGCAGCAGGTTGAAGCGCTCGGCGTCGCCGTTGGCGCGGGCGACGCGCTCGACGCGCTCGGCTTCGGCTTCGGCGGCGATGCGGGCAGCCTCACCACGAGCGACGGGCACCACCTGGCTTTCGTAGGCGCGTGCCTTGTTCTCTTCGCTCTGTTTGTCTTCGCGGGCGGCGTTGACGTCGTCGAAGGCGTCCTTCACTTCCTTCGGCGGCGAGACGTTCTGGAAGCTCACACCCGTGACCAGGATGCCCGCGTCGTACTTGTCGAGCGTGGCTTGCAGGATGTCGCGGGTCTGCTGCTGCAACGTTTCCTTCGCGGCCGGTGCGACACCGGCGGCGGGCGCCTGGTCCGGCGTCGGCGTGTCGACGCCGGGCGTGGTCAGGATGTTGTCCATGATGTTGGCACCGACCACCGATCGCACCGCGGCTTCGGCCGCATTGTGGATGGTGTTCTCTTCACGATCGGCGTTGGAGTACAGGAACTTCCGGGCATCGGAGACCTGGTACTGCACATTGAAGTCGATCGCGATGATGTTCTCGTCGCGGGTGAGCATCGAGACGTTGTCGGAGACCGAGCGCACCTGGGTGGTCTCGACCTTGGTGACGGTCTCGATCGGGCTCGGGGCCTTGAGGTGGAAGCCCGGGGGCAGGATCCGCGAGAACTGGCCGAAGCGCAGCACGACGCCCACCTGGCGGGCGTCGATCACCGTGTAGCTCGACACGAGCAGCCAGGCCACGATGAAGACCAGCACGATGGCGAAGACACCGCCGCTGCCCGCGCCGAACTTACCGAAGCGGGCCTTGAGGCTCTTGATCACACCGTCGATATCAGGCTTCCGCCCGCTCGACCGGTTGCGATTCCAGGGGTCCTTCTGGCCGTTACCGGGTTCGTTCCAAGCCATGGGCGACAGTCTCCTTCGGGGACCGGAGGGTGGGCGGCGGGCACGCCTTGAGGTGAACCCGCCAAGGCGGGAAAGGTACGCCGGACGCGCGAACATCCGTCGTCGCGCCCATAGGGCACGCAAACGCCCTGAATTCTATCAGATGGGTGCCAATGAGTGCTCGGTCAGAACTCGGCGTGGGGCGGGTCGATGAGCGCACGCAGGCTTCGCGCATGCACGTCGTCACCGACCAGCGGCGCCAGGACCGAGCGCGGCGCATCGATGTCGAGGTGCCAGCCGTGTTCGTCGATGGCCTCGCCGGCGATAGCCCCCGCGGCCTTCAACCGGGCATGCAGTCGGCCGGCACTGAGCGGAAGCTCAAGGCCGACACGGATGCGGTCGCCACCGAGCAATTCGCCGAGGGCATCGCGCAATCCATCCAGCCCCGTGCCCGCGGCGGCGGACAGCCAGACCTGGCGCGGCTTGCCATCGTCGCCCCGGTCGACCCGTGGCACGGTATCGATGAGGTCGACCTTGTTCATGACCAGGAGCTGCGGCACGTCACCGGCGCCGATTTCTTCCAGCACCTCGTTCACCACGCGATGGAGCAGCTCGCGCTCCTCGTCGGCGGCATCGCTGACGTGGATCAGCAGGTCGGCGTCACGGGCTTCGGCGAGGGTCGCACGGAACGCCGCGACGAGATCGTGGGGCAGCTCGCGGATGAAACCGACGGTATCGGCGATGACCGCCGGCCCGCACGAGAGTCCGTCGATCTTGCGAACGGTCGGGTCCAGCGTGGCGAACAGCTGGTCGGCGGCGTACACGCCGCCCTTGGTCAGGGCGTTGAACAGCGTGGACTTGCCCGCGTTGGTATAGCCGACGAGGGCCACGCGTGGCACGGTGTTACGCAGCCGCGACCGGCGCTGCTGGTCGCGCTGAACCCCAACCTTTTCAAGGCGTTTGGACAGCATTTTCACCCGCTCGGCAAGCAGGCGGCGGTCGGTTTCCAGCTGGGTTTCACCCGGGCCGCGGTTGCCGATGGCACCGCCGCGCTGGGCGTCAAGGTGGGTCCAGCCGCGGACCAGGCGCGTGGCGAGGTGCTTCAGCTGGGCCAGTTCGACCTCGAGCTTGCCTTCGTGCGAGCGCGCACGCTGGGCGAAGATGTCGAGGATCAGGCCGGCGCGGTCGACCACGCGGGCCTTGAGATGCTTTTCGAGGTTGCGCTCCTGCACGGGCGTGAGCACGTGGTCCACCAGGACCAGGTCCGCCTCGAGCGCGCGCACGGCCTCGGCGACCTCATCGGCCTTGCCGCTACCGATGTAGAAACGCGGATTGGGCGATTCGACACGTGCCGCGATGCTGGTGAGGATCTCGGCACCGGCCGAGGACACCAGCTCGGCGAATTCCTCGCCTCGACGGATCGCGTCGCCCTCGCCACGTGAATGCGGCAACACCAGGACGGCCCGATCGCCTTTCTTTTGTCTGTCGAACACTTAGGGGGATGACCTCATGGGCAAGAAAAGGGGCGCGCAGCCCGAAGCATACGCGCACCCGCTCCTTACTATATGGGACTGCGGCGAAGGCCCCTCAACCCTCGACGTCGCCCGCTCCACCTTCCGGATGATTCTCGTGGCCACCGACCCGCACGTTCCGGCTCGGCACGACGGTGGAGATGGCGTGCTTGTAGACCATCTGGCTCACCTGGTTGCGCAGCAGCACCACGAACTGGTCGAACGACTCGATCGTGCCCTGCAGCTTGATGCCGTTCACCAGGTAAATGGCGACCGGCACGCGCTCGCGTCGCAGCGCGTTCAGAAACGGGTCTTGCAGCGATTGCCCTTTGGACATTCTTCTTCTCCCCTACGCCTCTCGTACGGGTCCGGGTAAAAAACGCCTAGTGGCGCCCCGGCCCAAGTGTCTTGAATCTTAACTGCTTTTAAACGCTCGCTGGAAGCTCGGATCGTGACGATTTCGGCATTCTGGCGAACAGTTCCACCGCACGCGCGACCTCGGGTGTCGGATCCCCCCGGTCCGGGTCGAACGTGCGGGCGTCGAGCTCACCGCGCAGCCATGTGATCTGGCGTTTGGCGAGTTGACGAGTGGCATAGATACCACGGTTGCGGAACTCCGTGGCATCACTTTCACCATCCAGATACTCCCAGGCCTGCCGGTAGCCCACGGCCCGGATCGCCGGAAGGTCCGCGTGAAGATCGCCCCTGGCCCGCAGGGCCCGCACCTCGTCGAGGAATCCCCCGGCCAGCATCGTGTCGAAACGAAGGGCGATGCGTTCGTGCAAGGGCTTGCGATCCACCGGCAGCAGCGCGAGCTTCAGCACCCGCCACGGGAAGCGTTGCGTCGACCCACCCTGCTGCAACTCGGTGAGCGGCCGCCCGCTCAGCTCCATCACCTCCAGGGCACGCTGGATCCGCTGGGCGTCGCCTGGCCGAATCCGTGCACCGGCGACCGGATCGCGCTCCGCCATGCGCGCGTGCATGGCGGCCCACCCGATCGACGCGGCCTCGGCGGCCAGCCGTTCACGCAACGCGGGATCGGCCTCGGGCAGGTCGGACAGGCCACGCTGCAGCGCGCGGAAGTAGAGCCCGGTGCCGCCTACCAGCAGCGGCACCCTGCCCTCCGCCGTGATGCGCTCCATCGCCACGATGGCGTCATTGCGAAAGTCCGCCGCTGAATAGGGCTGCGCGGGATCGCGAATATCGACCAGGGCATGCGGGTAACGCGCCAGCGTGGCGGCATCCGGCTTCGCCGAACCGATATCCAGTCCCCGGTACACCAGTGCCGAGTCGACGCTGACCAGGCCGACGGGGAAGCGATCCGCCAAGGCGCAGGCGAGCGCCGTCTTGCCCGAAGCGGTCGGGCCCATCAGGAAGATGGCAAGGGGACGGGTGTCGACGGTCATGCGTACGGAAGGCGATCAAACGACCGCAAGGTTACCTTAGGCCGATGACACCCGCCCGGCCCGAATGCAAGGATCGGCCGGCACCCAAACGGAGAACGGAAGCATGTTGCGTGTCGCTATGGCGCTCGGCGCCCTGCTCGGATCGATCGCGCTAGCGCAGGCGCAGGCCGCCACGGTCGTGCCCACGGTTTATGAAGCAGGACATTTCATCGCCGTGCCCACGACGAAGGATGGGCAGACCTTTCGCATCCTGGTCGATACTGGCGGAGGGGGCGGCGACAGCATCGCGCTGTCGCGTGAAGCCGCCGCGCGGCTGAAACTGAAACCCTCGGCCTGCGCGACACCTGCGGGACAAAGCGCCGAGGGTCTTGAGTACGTCTCTCAGCCCGAATACACCGCAAGCGGCGCAATGCCTGCCGCGAAAACACACTGCGCCGACATGCTCCTGATCGAGAAAGGCATCGGTATTGCCGCCGCCGACGGCATCACCGGCGGCAGGTATCTGTCGACGCGTGTGTGGACATTCGACTACCCCGCACGGCAGCTCCGCGTCGAAGATGGGTCATGGCGGTCCTCGCGATCGTCTCATGCGGTCGATCTCGGCATGCAGCGCAATAACAGCGGGGGTCTTGGCGCGGGTTACCCGCGCGTCACTATCGCGGTCGCGGGTGAACGCATCGATGTGCTCCTCGATACGGGCGCCACGGCTCAACCCACCAAGGCTGGCCTAGCCGCCATGAAGACGCCGCTGGTGCGCGGTCAGGGCGTCGCCAGTTACATCACCACGAGCATCATGGACCGCTGGCACGCGGCCCATCCGGAATGGCCTCTGGTCGCGAATGCCGATGATGCCCTGCCCGGCAAACCGCCTGCGCGCGCGATTCGTGTGCCGAGCGTCGAGATCGGGGGCTGGTCGGTTGGTGCCGTCTGGTTCACCGAACGCCCGGATGCGAATTTCGAGTCGTTCATGTCGCAATTCATGGACAAGACCATCCACGGCGCCGTCGGCGCGAATGTGCTCGATGCGTTCGTGATGACGCTGGACTATCCCAAGGCGAAAGCATGGCTTGCGTGCCCGGATGCGTGCCGTGCGACACCGGTGGCATCGACAGCGGTCAAACACTGACCAGTGCAACGCAAGTACGTGCTGCATAAGGCGCGAACGTACTTATCCACACGCTTATGCAGTGAGTATCCACATTCGCTGTGGATATCGTCCCGGACCAGGGCAGGCATCGCCCTGGTCATTTCGTAAGCAGCACAACGCAAGTACGCGCTGCACAAGGGCGAAACCGAGTTGTCCACATGCTTATGCAGCGCGTATCCACACACGCTGTGGATATCGTGAAGCGACCAGGATGCAGGTGGTCACGCGTTGACCAGCGCAACGCAAGTCGCTGTTGCACAAGCCGCAAACGGACTTGTCCACATGGTTATGCAGTTCGTATCCACATTCGCTGTGGATAACGGAACGAAGAAGGCCGCCTTGCGGCGGCCTTCTTTTCGCGCGAAGCGTGTGCGGTTACTTCGCCGGCACGCCCATCTCCTTCAGCAGGTTGTCGGCGTGGTCGAGGTGATGCATCACCCAGAGCATGTAGCGCACGTCGACCTGGATCGAGCGATTGAGCTTCGGGTTGAACAACCAGTCGCCGCTCACCGACTCCCAGTTACCGTCAAACGCCAGGCCGACGAGGCGGCCCTGTGCATCGAGTGACGGCGAGCCGGAGTTGCCACCCGTGATGTCGAGATCGGCCAGGAAGTCGACCGGCAGCGTGCCGAGTTTCTTCGAGGCGTAGCCATCGAACGCCTTCGCCTTGATCGCATCGATCTCGGCCTTGGGCGCGTTGAACGGCTCTTCACCGGTGTTCTTCTCGACGATGCCTTCCACGGTGGTGAACGGTGCGTAGCTCACGCCGTCGCGCGGAGCGACGCCCTGCACGTTACCGAAGGTCACGCGCAGCGAGCTGTTCGCATCCGGATAGACCGGCAGGCCCTGTGACTCCTTCCACGCAATGATCGCTTGCATGTAACGCGGGCGAAGCTTCGCCAGTTCGCCTTCGTGTGCGTCGTCTTCGTCTTCGATCTGCTTCAGTTCCGGCAGCAGTGCCGTGGCGAGCTTGAGCATGCTGTCGTTGCTGGCGGCGATGGCTTTCTTGTCCGCCTTGAACCACTTCATCCGCTCGGCGGTGTCACCCAGCTTGCTGCCCTTGTACAGGGCGGCGACCTTGGCCTGGATCGCCGGACGCGTGGATGCGCCCGCAAGCCAGCTGTCGAGCGCGGGCAGGCGCTGATCCTTGGGCAGGGATGCATAGCGAACGAGAGCGTTGGTCAGGAGGTCCTGGTCCGTCTTCGCGTCGTAGCGGCGCTCCATCTGCTTCAGCGCGCCTTCGATGCGCACCTCGTCACGCTGCTGGTAACCGGCTTCGCGCTCCATGTCCGGCTTGGTCCGCTCATCGGCAAGGCGCGCGAGCCGGACACCGCTGGAGAACAGCTGCGTGCGGGCAATGAGTGCGAGGTCGACATCGCGCTCCCGCGTGGCCTGGTACGACGTGAGCTTGGCCTTGAGTTCGGCGATGTCCGCGATCAGCGCCTGGTTCTCCGCGCCGCCCTGCTTCTTCAGCCACGCGTCGAGGTCGGCCTCCTGCTTCTGCTTCACCGCGACGGCATCCGCGCGGCGCAAGCCCTCCAGCTGGCCGCCGAAGTTCTTGAGGTAGTTATTGAGGCCCGCGACGAGGCTGGCGTATTTCACCGTCACGTCGGGATTCGTCTTGCCGTTCGCGGCGATCGTGTCGAGCTGTTCCTGATACAGCTTGATCTGGGTCGGATACTGCCAGTCGATCGCGCTGCTCACCTCTTGCGCGAGGCGGTAGCGATTGGTGCGACCCGGGTAACCCACCACCATGACGTAGTCGCCCTCGTCCACGCCTTGCGGATTGAGCTTGATCACGTGCTTGGGGTGGTAGGGCACGTTGTCCTTCGAGTACGTCGCGGACTTGCCGTCCTTGGACACGTACGCGCGCAGGTAGCTGAAGTCACCGGTGTGACGCGGCCACATCCAGTTGTCGATATCGCCACCGAACTTGCCGATCGACTCCGGCGGCGCGTAGACGAGGCGCACGTCCTTGATCTCCAGCTGCTTGATCAACTGGTAGCTGTAGCCGCCGTGGAAGGTGTAGACGTCGCAGCGATAACCGTCGGTCTCGCAGCCCTTCACCAGTTCCTTCTTGGCCAGGTCGATGGCCGCGTAGCGTTGCTGGCCGGTCATCGCGGGCGTGAGTTTCGCCATCACGTCCTTGGTGACGTCGCGGATTTCCTCGGTGACGAACACGCGCATGTCCGGGGAACCGGGCAATTCCTCGGCAAAGTTCTTCGCAAGGAAGCCCTGCTCGATCAGGTTCTTTTCCTTCGTCGAGTTGTACTGCAGGGCGCCGTAACCACAGTGGTGATTGGTGACGACCAGGCCGTCCGGCGACACGAAGGAAGCCGTGCAACCGCCGAGACTGACGATGGCGCCCATCGGATACGCGGTGAGGTCCGTGAGCGAGGCCGGATCGAGCTTCAGGCCATGCTGCTTGAGCATGCTGGCGATCTTCGGCAACTGGGCGGGCTGCCACATGCCTTCAACGGCATGGGCGGCGGGGATGAGGCCGGCCGCGAGGGCGGTGGCCAGGATGAGTCGGCGCATAGGAACTCCAGGGCGGGCACGAAGGCCGTTTTGTTACAATGTAACATCTCAGGAAGAACCCCCGGCACGTATGTGCCGGAGGTCACCCTTTTCGCTTACTTTCCCGGCACGCCCAGCTCGCGCAGCAGCGCGGGCGACGGGTAGACCTTGTCGATCAGCCAGCGCATGTAGCGCATGTCCACGTGGATCGCCCGCTTGTAGCGCGGGTCGTACATCCAGCTGGCGCTGACCGCCTCCCAGTTGCTGTCGAAGTTCAGGCCGACGAGTTCGCCCTTCGCATTCAGCACCGGCGAGCCCGAGTTACCGCCCGTGGTGTCGAGGTTGCTCAGGAAATCGACCGGCATGGCGCCCGTCTTCGGATCGGCGTAACCGGTGAAGTCGCCCTTGTGGATGGCATCGAGCAGTGCCTTGGGCGCGTCGAACGGCGCCTTGCCGGTGTTCTTCTCGACGATGCCGGCAACCGTCGTCAACGGCGCATACGTAACCGCGTCGCGGGCCATCAACGGCGTGACCTTGCCGTAGCTGACGCGCAGCGTCGAATTCGCGTCGGGATACACCGCCTTGCCCTGCTTCTCGCGATAGGCGATGAGGGCCTGCATATACGCCGGGCGCAACCGCAGCAGGTCGCCTTCGCGTGCCTTGCGTTCGTCCTCGATGCGCAGCAGGGCCGGGCGAAGCGTGCGTGCCGCCACCAGCAAGGCATCGCTGCTCTTGCCGATGTCGTCGGGCGATGCCGCGAACAGCCGCGTGCGCTCGGCCTCATCGCCGAACGTCGTCGCGCCGTAGATGCGATCGAGTGCGCTGGCCAGCTCGGCCGGCGTGCGGCCAAACACCTTGTCGACCTCGGGCAGGCGCTGCGTATCCGGCAGCTTCTGGTATCGCTGCATCATCGAAGTGACCAGCGCCTTCTCCACCCGCGGGTCGTAGCGGCGCTGGATCTGCTTGAGCTGACTCTGGATCAGTTCCTCGTCACGCTTCTGGTAACCCGATTCGCGCGCGGCATCGGCTTTGGGCCGTTCCACCGAAAGACGATCGACCGACAAGGCGCCGCGCATCAGCTGGGTCTGCGAGGACAACAGGCCCACCAACAGGTCGCGCTCGCGCACGTCCTTGCCTTGCGCGATCAGCGCCATCGCCTGGTCGATTTCGGGCCTCAGCGTCTTGCCATCCGGCTGCGTCGCGAGCCAGGCCAGCATCGCGGCTTCGTCCTCGCGGCGAACGGCGACCGCGTCGCTGCGCTCCAGTCCTTCCAGTTCACCGCTGAAGCGCTTGATGCCGTTCTTCAGCGACTGCAACTGCGATGCATAACGGATACCTGCTTCCTTGTCGGACTTGCCCTGGGCTTCGATGACGTCCTGCAAGGCCTTCAGGACGGCGACCGAGGTCGGCAAGCGCCATTCGATCTGGTCGGCGAATTCAGCAGCCGTGCGATGGCGATACGTGATGCCCGGATAACCGGCCAGCATCACGAAATCGCCTTCGGCCACGCCATCGGTCGCCAGTTTCAGATGCGACGGCGGGCGGTAGGGCTTGTTGTCGGGGGAATAGTCCGCCGGCTTCCCATCCGGGCCGACGTACGCGCGAAGGATGGTGAAATCGCCCGCATGGCGCGGCCAGACGAAGTTGTCGATCTCGTCGCCGTAGTTGCCGATGGCGCGCGGCGGCGCGTAGACGAGTCGGATGTCGCGCAGCTCCAGCTGCTTCACCAGATAGAAGTCGCGCCCATAGAACATGTTGGCGACGCTGCACTTGATGCCGGCTTCCTTCTCGCACTCGGCCACGAGCGCCTTGCTGGCGGCGTCGACGGCGTCGTAGTACGCCCTGCCCGTCTTGCCCCTGGCGCCGGCCAGGATGCGATCGGTGACCTTGTCGAAACCCACCGTCACCCGCAGGCGGTAGTCCGGGTTGGCGGGTAGCTCGCCCGCCCGGTCGGCAGCGACGTAACCGTTGGAGATCAGGTCGCGGTCGGGCTTCGAGTTGTACTGGATGACCCCGAAGGCCACGTGGTGGTTGGTCACCACCAGGCCATCGGCCGAAACGAAGGAGCCCGTGCCGCCGCCGATCCGGACCACCGCGTTCAGCGGCGCGCGGGTGAGGTCGGCGAGGTCCTTCGGATCGCCGCGGAAGCCGGCATCCCTGAGATTTTTCGCAATTCCGGGCAGTTGCGAGGGCAGCCACATGCCCTCGTCGGCCTTCGCGTCCAGCGCCAGCGCCATAGCGGCTCCCAGCATCATCGAGCGGATTCGCATGTTTCTCTTGCCCCTGTGGATAGACCAAAGCGTCCCGACCATAGAGGCCCCGAGGACCGGCTGGCAATGGCGCAGCGCACCACGGACCGGCGGTCTTGCGGCATATAATGGTGGTTTCGGTCCGCGCCGCGGACCTCCCCGCACGGAACCCACAAGCCCCATGCAGCAGACGATGAAGGCGCTGGTCAAGCGCAAGCCCGAGCAAGGCATCTGGATGGAAGAAGTTCCGGTGCCGCAGGTCGGCCCGAACGAAGTCCTGATCAAGATCGAGAAGACCGCCATCTGCGGTACCGACCTGCACATCTACAAGTGGGACGAGTGGTCCCAGCGCACGATCACCCCCGGCCTGACCATCGGCCACGAGTTCGTCGGCCGCATCGCCGAGATCGGCCCGGGCGTCACGGGCTACAAGATCGGTGACCGCGTTTCGGCCGAAGGCCACATCGTCTGCGGCCATTGCCGCAACTGCCGCGCGGGCCGCCAGCACCTCTGCCCGAACACGTTCGGCATCGGCGTGAACCGCAACGGCGCCTTTGCCGAATACATGACCATGCCGGCCTCGAACCTGTGGCCCATCCCGGACCAGATCCCGTCCGAGCTGGCCGCCTTCTTCGATCCGTACGGCAACGCCGCGCATTGCGCGCTCGAGTTCGACCTGATCGGCGAAGACGTGCTGATCACCGGCGCGGGTCCGATCGGCATCATCGCCGCGGGCATCGCCAAGCACGTGGGCGCGCGCAATGTCGTGGTCACCGACGTCAACGATTACCGCCTGAAGCTGGCCGCCGACATGGGCGCCACGCGCGTCGTCAACGTCGCCAACCAGTCGCTCAAGGACGTCGTCAAGGACCTGCACATCGAAGGCTTCGACGTGGGCCTGGAAATGAGCGGCAACCCGCGCGCCTTCGGTGACATGCTCGAGTGCATGTACCACGGCGGCAAGATCGCCATGCTGGGCATCATGCCGCGCGGCGCCGGCATCGACTGGGACAAGGTGATCTTCAAGGGCCTCACGCTGCAGGGCATCTACGGCCGTCGCATGTACGAGACCTGGTACAAGATGACCCAGATGGTCTTGACCGGCTTCCCGCTGCAGAAGGTGCTCACGCACCAGATCGCCATCGACGACTTCCAGAAGGGCTTCGACCTGATGGATGCGGGCCATTGCGGCAAGGTCGTCTGCTCCTGGACGTGATCCAGGTCGCCTGACCGCGCTTCCACCAGCGCCCCCGCCGGGTACACTCCGTCGGGGGCCATAGGGTGAAGGAGCGGCGGTATGGAAACGCTTAAGACGCGCGGCAAGGTCCACTGGAACAAGGGACGCGAACGCGCCCTCATCGTCTACCGGTCGCACCGGACACGACGCATCGTCCTCGGCCTGGTCATCGCCGTCATCGTATTCGGCCTGCTGGGCTTCTTCGCCGCCCCGCCGCTGATCCGCTCACAGATCGAATCGCGTGCCGGTGCCGCCCTGGGCCGCCCGGTCACGCTCGGCGGCATCCGCCTTAATCCGTTCACCCTGAAGCTGACAGCCGAGCGCCTGCATATCGGCGAGCCCGACGGCAAGACGCCCTTCGTCGACGTCGAACGCCTCACCGCGAACGCCTCATGGGCCTCGCTGTTCCGCGCGGCTCCCATCCTCGACGAACTGCGCATCGACGGCCCGCACATCCATGTGCGTCGCACGGCGCCGCAGCGATTCAACTTCTCGGATATCCTCGAACGCTTCGCGGCCGCGCCTGCAGCCCCCGACACGGGACCGGCGCGGTTCGCCCTTTCCAATATCGCGGTGCACGGCGGCCAGGTCGATTTCGACGACCGCGTGCTCGACGCGACGCATCGGGTCGACCAGATCGAACTGGGCATCCCGTTTATCGCCAGCCTTCCCAGCGCCACGGAAATCTTCGTGCAGCCGCTGCTGGCGATGAACATCGACGGCAGCCCCCTGCGCGTGCAGGGGCAGACCAAGCCCTTCGCGAACAGTCGCGAATCCATCCTCAGTTTCCGGATGGACCACCTCGACCTGCCGCGCTACCTGGGCTTCGTGCCGGCACCTTTGCCGGTCGCCGTGCCAAGCGGCAAGCTTTCCGGGTTGCTCGATCTGCACTTCACCATGACCGAGGACAAGCCCCGCGTCGTCCTGAGCGGCCGGCTCACCGTCGACGACCTGCAGGTGAAAGGCAAGGACGGCAGCGACCTGCTCGCCCTCGGCCACGGCGATGCGGCGCTGACCGCACTGGAACCATTGACCTCCCGTTACCGGCTGGGCACGGTCGCCCTCGATCGTTTCAGCGTGCGCTACGCGCGGCTGCCCGGCGGCGCCAGCAACTTCGACGCACTGACCGCGCCCTCGCCCGGCGCCGCCCCGGCAAAGGATGAAGCGGCCACGGATGTGCGCATCGATGCGCTGAACCTGAAGGATTCGCGGATCGAATATGCGGATCTCGCCGCGCCCTCGCCCGCGCATCTCGTGCTGGAGAACGTACAAGGCAGCCTGCGCGGCCTGAGCACCGTGGCCGCGCCGGTCGCCGCGCTCGATGTCGGCGCGCGCATGGCGGGTGGCGACATCGCCACGCAGGGCAAGCTCGATCTGGCCGCGAAGCGCTATGCCGGTAGCCTGTCGCTGAAGAACGTATCGCTGGCGGCCCTGATGCCGCTCACCCCACCGTTGCTCGATGCCGACATCACGGGCGGCAGCATCGGCGCCAATGGACAGCTGGCGCTGGATTGGCGCGACGCCGCCACCGTGCGTATCACGAGCATGAAGGCGAACCTCGACGGCTTCCAGCTCGTGCCGCGCAACAAGCGCGCTTCACCCGTGCTGTGGAAGTCGATGACCGCGTCGATCGCGCTCGTCGATCTCGCGAGCAGCGAAGCGCGGCTCGATCAACTCACCCTCGATGGCCTGACCCTCGACCTGCAACGCCTCGCCAATGGCAATCTCGACCTGGCCGGCGTGATGAAGCCGACGCCCGCACCGGCGAAAGCGGCCTCGCCCACCGCGGCGTGGCGCTGGAGCATCACCCATCTCGGGCTGAACGATGGCTCCCTCACGCTCCGTGACGCGAAGACACCGGGAAAGCGCAACGCCATCACGATGCAGGCCACCTCGTTCGGCATCGACGGCCTGTCCGACGACATGCGCCGGCCGATCTCGCTGGATCTCAAGGGCAACCTGGGCAAGGGCACCTTCGCCGTCACCGGCAAGGTGAAGCCGCAGCCGCTCGACGCCGACCTGCGGATCAAGACCACCCGCCTCGACGTCGCCCCGCTGCAGACGCTCGCCACCGTACCGCTCAACGTGCGCGTGGCCAGTGGCCTGCTCAGTCTCGACGGACAGGTCCGATACAACGATCGCGGCAAGGAACCCGCACGCATCGCCTATCGCGGGCAGGCGACGCTGGGGCGCGTGCGCGTCCTCGACAAGGTGACGGACGCGGACTTCCTGCGCTGGACGTCGCTCAGCGCCACGAACATGGTCATCCGCATGGGCGAGGCCGCACCGCACGTCGCGATCGGCGGCCTGGCGCTGGACGACTTCTATGCGCGCGTCATCGTCAATGCGAATGGACGGCTGAACCTGCAGGATGTCGTCGCCAATCCCGAGGCACCGGGCGCCGTATCGGTGACCGAGGCCCAGGCGTCGCCGGCGGCCGCCGCACCGACGCCAGCACCCGAACCGACACCCGCACCGGCGACCTCATCCACGGCGCCTTCAACGGCGACGGCGACGGCAGCGACCACGACGCCGGCGGACATCCAGATCGGTCAGGTCACGCTGACCAAGGGTCGCCTGAACTACACCGACAACTTCATCAAGCCGAACTACACCGCCGACGTGAACCAGCTCACCGGCAAGATCGGCGCGTTCGGCACCACGGGTGGCGCCCCACCGGCCGAGCTGACCTTGCAAGGCCAGCTCGACGACAACGCGCCGGTCGACATCGTCGGCACGATCAACCCGCTGACACCCGTCGCCTTCCTCGACATCACGGCGAAGGCGGAAGGCATCCAGCTGGCCAACCTGTCGCCCTATTCCGGGAAGTACGCCGGCTATCCGATCACCAAGGGACGGCTGAACGTCGACGTGCACTACATGCTCGACCAGCGGAAGCTGAAGGCGGACAACCACATCTTCATCGATCAGCTGACCTTCGGCGACCGCATCGAGGGTCCGGGCGTCAGCCATCTCCCGGTGAAGCTCGCCGTGGCCCTGCTGAAGGATTCCGAGGGGCGCATCGACGTGCGCATCCCCGTCTCGGGTTCGCTCGACGATCCCCAGTTCAGCCTCGGCGGGCTGGTCTGGCGCGCCATCGGAAACCTCATCGTGAAAGCGGTGACCTCGCCGTTCCGCTTGCTGGCCTCCGTAGGCGGCGGCCGACAGGATCTGGGCTACGTGGAGTTCGCGCCCGGCTCCGCCGTGCTCGACCAGAACGCGCAGGGCAAGCTCGCGGATATCGTCAAGGTGCTGACCGATAAGCCCTCGATCAGCCTGGACATTGTCGGCCGCGTGGACCCCGACAAGGACGAGAGCGGCCTGCGCAGCGTGATGGTGGACGACCTGATCCACCAGGAGCAGGTCAACGACAAGGGCGAGGACACCACGCCGCCCACCGCCGCCGAGCAGGACAAGTACCTCGAGCGGGCCTATCGCCACGCCTCGTTCCCGAAACCCAAGAACATGATCGGCCTGACCAAATCCCAGCCTCCGGAGGAAATGCGGAGCCTGATGGAGACCAACATGCCGGTGGACGCCGATGCGCTGCGTCACCTGGCGGAGCGGCGCGCCAACGCCGTCCGGCAGTGGTTGCAGGGCAAGGCGGACGACAAGCGCGTCTTCGTCGTGGCGCCAAAAACGGATGCCAAGGGCATCGACGATGGCGGCAAGACGACCCGTGTCGACTTTGGCCTGCACTGAGCGGCGGTTTTCTCTCTCTACGAAAGGCCTCACAATCGGGGACTCTTCTTCGTCCCGGAAGTCCCCACCATGTCGTACCCAGGCCAGACGCGTTTCGCCAGCGAACTCGAATCCATCCGCGAACAGGGATTGTTCAAGAACGAGCGCATCATCGTCTCGCCGCAGTCGGCCGAGATCGAGCTCGAAGGCGGCCGCAGGGTTCTCAATTTCTGCGCGAACAATTACCTCGGCCTGGCCGATCACCCCGACGTGATCCAGGCGGCCAAGGATGCCCTGGACAGTCACGGTTTCGGCATGGCCAGCGTGCGCTTCATCTGCGGCACGCAAGACCTGCACAAGGAACTCGAGCGCAAGATCGCCGACTTCTTCGGCACCGAGGACACCATCCTCTACGCCGCCTGCTTCGACGCCAATGGCGGCCTGTTCGAACCCCTGCTGGGCGAGGAAGACGCGGTGATCTCCGACGCGCTGAACCACGCGTCCATCATCGACGGCATCCGCCTGTGCAAGGCCAAGCGCTTCCGCTACGCCAATTGCGACATGGCCGACCTCGAAGCCCAGCTCCAGGCCGCCGACGCCGCCGGCGCACGCACCAAGCTCATCACCACCGACGGTGCGTTCTCGATGGACGGCTTCATCGCGCCTCTGGCGGAAATCACCGCGCTGGCCCGCAAGTACAACGCGCTGGTGCACATCGACGAATGCCATTGCACCGGCTTCCTCGGCGACACCGGCCGCGGCTCCGCCGAAGTGCACGGCGTGCTCGACCAGATCGACATCATCACCGGCACGCTGGGCAAGGCCCTCGGTGGCGCGCTGGGTGGCTTCACCACCGGCCGCCGCGAGGTCATCGAGATGCTGCGCCAGCGCTCGCGCCCGTACCTGTTCTCCAACTCCCTGCCGCCCCACGTCGTCGCCGCGGGCAGCAAGGTGTTCGACATGCTCGCCTCCGCCGGTGAGCTGCGCACGCGCGTGAAGGAGAACACCCGCTACTTCCGCGAGAAGATGACCGAAGCCGGCTTCGATATCCGTCCCGGCCAGCACCCGATCGTCCCGGTGATGATCTACGACGCCAAGCAGGCCCAGGCCATGGCGGCGGAGCTCCTCGAAGAAGGCATCTACGTCACCGGGTTCTTCTTCCCCGTGGTCCCGCAGGGCAAGGCCCGCATCCGCACCCAGATGAGCGCCGCGCATACCCGCGAACACCTGGACCGCGCGATCGCCGCCTTCACCAAGGTCGGCAAGAAGCTGGGCGTCCTGAAAGCCTGACGCCCGGCTTACCGCCGCCGCAGCATCGCCACTTCCGCGTCGGTCAGGTGCCGCCACTGTCCCTTGGCCAGATCGCCAAGGGACAGATCGCCGATCGCGATCCGCACCAACCGCTGCACATCAAATCCCAACGCGGCCAGCAAGCGTCGGATGTGCCGGTTGCGCCCCTCATCGAGCGTCACCTCCAGCCAGGCGTTGCGCTCGCCCTGGCGCAACAACGACGCCGCACCGGCACGCAGCGCCTCGCCCTCGTCCAGCACGCCTTCTCGCATCGCCGCGATGGTCGTGTCGTCCGGATGACCGGCCACCTGCACGTGATAGGTCTTGGGCACATGCGTATCCGGCTCGGTGATGCCCGCCGCCCAGACGGTGTCGTTCGACAGCAACAGCAATCCCTCGCTTGCCTTGTCGAGCCGCCCCACCGGCCCGATCCACGGCAGACCGGCGCCCTCGAGCAGCGAATACACGGTGTCCCGCCCCTTCTCGTCCGAAGCGGACACGACGATGCCGCGCGGCTTGTTCATCACGATATAGACCGGCGCAGCCGCCTGCGCGGCGCCTCCATCGACTTCGATCCGCTCATGGCCCGCGATCGGAAACTCGGGATCGCGCACGATCCTCCCATCGACCCTGACCCTTCCCTCGCGCGCCAGCCGCTCGCCCTGGCTACGCGAGCAGATGCCGCGCTTTGAGAGCACGCGGGCGAGTCCGAAGACGGGAGTGGTCGGGCGGCGTGCGCGCGATGTCGGCACGCGGGGTGGTTGGCGGGGCATGCCGATAGGATAAAGGACAGGCGGGCTTGGGCTCGCCTTCGGCCTCGCTTTTGCGACGTCGCAAGAGCCGGCGGGTACCACCCTCGGGGCCACGCCTGCGGCGACCCGGAAAGGAAAGGCCGCGAAGAGCGGCCGTTTATCTAT
>Ga0209216_1000076_pt1 | contig 23998 bp, 20 predicted proteins | sample TexAe_OM2H0_O2_FD_187940 | JGI IMG/M metagenome (GOLD analysis project Ga0209216, IMG submission 187940) | Forest soil microbial communities from Davy Crockett National Forest, Groveton, Texas, USA - Texas A ecozone_OM2H0_O2 (SPAdes) (version 2) | ecosystem: Environmental > Terrestrial > Soil >... | reverse complement strand
AAACTCCACGCGACTAAAGTCGGTGGTGTCTCCCGAAGAATCTATCAGGCGTTGACTAGCGAAAAAGTGAGCCTCCACCCGGCTGAAGCCGGTGGTGTCTGACTTTTGACATCGAAAGTGCTGAAGTTTCAATGGGAGTTCTTAACTGCCTTCTGTTCTGATCTATGTCATCGGCGTAATCTGTGGATGAGCTTGTTTTCTTAACAGCTTACGCAGTTGGTGGTTGGTTCAGGTCCTTTCTACCTCCCCAAGAACCACTCGCCCTCTCGCCAAAACTAAACTCTGCGGAACTTTTTCCGCTCGCAAACGTCTAATATGACTGGAATTCAAATTTGGTCAACAGTCAAGTGATAGGAAAAATGGCCGCAATTGCACCGAAGGAAGCCGTAAAAGACTCGATCCTGGACGCTACCGACCGACTGCTCGCACGATTTGGCTATCGAAAAATGACCGTCGAGGACATCGCCGGGGAAGCTGGCATCGGGAAGGGAACCATCTACCTCCACTTCAGCAGCAAAGAAGAGGTTGTCCTCTCCCACATCGATCGGATTGTCGAGCGGCTCAAGGATCGTTTGCAGGAAATTGCCGAGTCTGATGCAACGGCCGCAGCGCGACTCCGACTCATGCTTTTGACTCGCGTGTTGTTTCGCTTCGATAGCGTCCAGCACTACACGCAGAGCCTCAACGATTTGCTCGCGGTCCTGCGTCCCGGATTGCTTGCACGTCGCGCACAATACTTCGAATCGGAGGCAGAAATCTTTTCAGACGTACTAAAAGCCGGCCGCCAATCCGGTGAGTTTAGTTTCGAGGATGATCACGCCACCGCGCACGCGCTATTGCAAGCCACTAATGGTTTGTTGCCATACAGTTTGAGTACAACCGAATTAGGCGAGCGTGAAGAAGTTGAACAGCGAGCTTCCGCAGTAGCTGACTTGATGTTGCACGGCTTGCTCAGTCGCAAATAGTGGATGGATTGAAACACGCGTGAGACGTAAGCCGTTTCACGCAACCTGGTGGACGTGTTGGCGGTTTTCCCCGGGTCGAAGCAACCCTGGGCTACAGGACGTTATCGCTTCGCGGTAAAAACCGAGGACGCCAGGTTCACCCTGAATCAGTATCAAAACAAGTCTTAGCTTTTGAAGAAGGAGAACTACCAATGATTGAGAATAAAGCCTCCAGGATCATAATCCGTCTGGTGGTCCTATGCTTACTTACGCTTTCAGTAGCCGCGGTCGCGGTCTCACGGCAGGAGCAACCTGACCTCACCATCGACGCTGCTACGCGAACACAAGTTATCGATGGAATTCTGAAACGGCTTAATGACTCCTATGTATTTCCCGAAGTTGCGAAGAAGATGGAGCAGTCAATTCGGGAGAAGGTAGGTAAGAAGGAATACGATCAGATCACAAGCGCCAAACTCTTCGCTACGACGCTGACGAACGATCTACAAGCCGTAAGTCATGACAAACATCTGCGTGTGCGTTACTCGAATGAGTCGATTCCCGAACGTGGACCACAACGTGAGCCGACTGCAGAAGAGCGTGAACAACGGCGGCGCGACTTAACCTGGATGAATCATGGTTTCGCCAAGGTTGAGCGTTTACCAGGCAACATTGGTTATCTCGAATTCTTAAACTTTATGGATGAAGAGCTCGGCGCCGATACAGTTGCCGCAGCAATGAACTTTGTCAATGGTACTGAAGCGCTGATCGTCGATATGAGACGCAATGGCGGCGGAAACCCGGCGATGGTTGCGCTTGTCTGTTCTTACTTGTTTGGTACTGAGCCGGTCCATCTTAATGACCTCTACTGGCGAGAAGGGAATCGCACAGAAGAGTTCTGGACCAGGAAAGAAGTGCTTGGCAAACGGTATCTCAACAAGGACGTTTATGTGCTTACCAGTAAACGTACTTTCTCAGGCGCAGAAGAATTCACTTACAACCTGAAGAATCTCAAGCGCGCCACGATTGTTGGTGAGACGACTGGCGGGGGAGCACATCCAGGTGGAGGTTTCCGCATCAGTGAGCATTTTGGAATGTTCGTACCGACCGGACGCGCGATCAGTCCCATTACAAAAACGAATTGGGAAGGAACAGGTGTGACTCCTGACATCAGTGTGCCAGCAGATCAAGCCTTACTGGTTGCGCGGATAATGGCCCTCAAGAAATCTTTGACAACGCTAAAGAATCCAGACTTCAAAGCAGGAACCGAAGGCGAGATTCAAAAACTGGAGAAAGAGCTAGCTGAGTTAAAAACGAAGAGCTAACTGAGTAATCAAGAAAACTTAACAAGCGGGAAGGATTGATTCCTTGGGAGAGCCGCAAGCGCACGCCGCGACAAACTAGAGTTTGTCGGACACAGATACAGTTTAGGGGAGTACGCAATGAACATACGTCATTGGAGCATCTTGCTGTTGCTGTCCGTAGTACTTAACTCAATCATCGAGGCGGGAATTAACGGGTTCGCTACCGTAAATGAGTTGCCACCAGATCAGACGCAGAACATTTCGTTGAATTCCCCGGACCAGTTGAAGCTTGTAAACGTAAAAGCTGAAGCCATTACCTTCAAGGGTCGAAAGTCCATCCGGCTTGATGATGCAGCGCCGGCCGGAGCGGGTGATGAAGAACGACTCGCCGTTTTGCCAAAGACTGATTTCCAGGATGGCGTGATCGAAGTGGATTTAGCTGGAGAACCGGCGGCAGACGCAGGGGAAGGCGCACGTGGATTTGTCGGTATCGCATTTCGCGTTGCGTCGGATCAGTCTCGTTTTGAATGCTTTTATCTACGGCCGACGAATGGACGCGCTGATGATCAGCTACGTCGTAATCATTCGACGCAGTACATCTCGATGCCAGGCTTTCCGTGGCAACTCCTCCGGAAGGATTTTCCGGGAAAGTACGAGTCGTATGTCGATCTCGTCGCAGGAGAGTGGACCAAGGTCAAGATCGAGGTGCGCGGTGACAAAGCACGCTTGTACGTGAATGGTGCGCAACAACCTGCGTTGATAGTCGATGACCTGAAACAAGGAAAGAGCACAGGGGCTATTGCGTTATGGATTGGTACGGGCACGGTCGCGCATTTCGCTGATCTTCGAATTTCACGTTAGTTGAGATTACCTATTCTCAAAGGGGCTCTCGAAACGAGGGGGGCCACGGCGTGCCGCCCTACAAAACTAGAGGATGTTCACGGCACGGCCCGCGAGTAAGGCAAGGACTAGAAGAGAAATCGTGGCCTGAACCATCATGAGAACTTTTGCCCAGCGCGATAAAACGGGGACGTCAGTCGGTGAGAACGCTGTGCTGGTGTTGAATGCCAGGAAGAGATAGTCAACAAAGTGTGGCTCCCACTCTTGTTCCCCCGCAGCAATCTTGGCCTCAGGGTGCATGGTCATCTGCGGAAACAGGAACGCACCGTCAGTATGGCCCGGTGTTAGGGAGCGTTGGTGTGGCCCACCTCCATCTAAGCGCCAGTACCAAGCCGCAAAGATCAGAAAGTTAGAGACCCAAAGCGCGGCAGCAGAACGTAACAGTTGCCGAGGCGACACACTGTGTTCCGTCACTTCAAAGAGAAGCAACGCAAGCGACAAGATCAACGCCGCAGTTACCACAGCGTTTAGTATGTAACCCAATCGTTGATTCAGTGTGTGGTTGCCGCGCCGATGTGAGATTACGAGCGGTATGAGTAGTATTGCGACTACGACCACAACGAGCCATGATGGCGCGCCAGCCAACAAACTGGATGGCAAGGCGGCGTATAAACCGCCAACCGCCAGCATTGCAACAAGGACCAGCCAGCGCGGTTCTGGAGGCTGCTTGCCATGTCTATGGAGTCTAGTTGCCATAGGGTTCCTATTCGTTTCGTTTTAGTGCTAGATCGGTTGATCGATTGTCACTGATTAGTTTGCACAAAAAGTGACGGCAAGTCATCGAAACCTGAACGCAACTAAGAGCGCCGCTTTTGCGCCTGGTCTGAGACGTGGCTGTTCTCGTCCTTTTTAGATCAGTATTTCCCTGGGCTCATCACCCTGGTAACAAATCACAGAACCAGAAACCATCCCTTTCTACGATCTCGCCCTTCGTGAAAGCGATCCGGCGTTTGAAGTTTGGGCCATCAAAGACGAAAGTATGAAACTCACCATTCTCTCCGCACGGATCAACCGCGGGAGGTAACTCAGACAAGAAGTCCTCATCTATTGTTCGACCGACAAAAGCAGCCCCTAACACTTTAGCGTTCGTGCACGTCACTATTGCCTTAAAGCCGAGCGCTATAAATTCTCTTACGAACTCGGAAGTATCCCTTTTCCATACGGGATACAGGCCAAGAAGACTATGACGTGCCAGAAACTCATCCCGGTATGTTTTTACATCTTCGAGAAACAGATCCCCGAATACAACTGAATCAATCTCACGGTATTCGGCACAGGCCTCAATAAATTTCCTTTCATACTCTTCATTCGATGCAGCCTTTGAGATCTCAACTGGGTGCAAAGGAATTCCTAAGCTTGCTGCCTGCGCTTCAAGCAATTCTCGCCGGACGCCATGCATGCTGATTCGATCGTAATCTGCGGTGATGGTAGTAAGAAGGGCCGCAACTTTGTATTGATGCGATTGTTGAATTTCGTAGAGAGCAAGACAGCTATCTTTGCCGCCGCTCCAGGATACCAGGATTTGTTTATCGCTTGGCACTTTAACCCTCAATAGTGTATGGACCATCCACCGATTACGCCATCGCTGTCAAAATTGGACTATGAACTTGATTCCAGAGCAATGCTCATCACGCACACTCATTGAAGCATCCCTTCAGTAAAAGGTCATCCCTCCAGCAAAGAAAATCCTCTCATTCTCCCCAACCTTTAGGTTGGGGTTCAGAGCGCGCTATACTACGGAAAAACCATTTTAATGATTTAAAAACTGCACCTCACACAAGGAGACCTCACATGTCTACTCATTCTTACTCACGTCTCTGGACTCACCTGATCTGGGAAACACTCAACCGTGAGCTAATGCTCGATAAACATGCAGCTAGTAAAGCTTCATTGTTCCGCAAGGAGTACTCGCTCGAAAAGGAATATACATGAAGATCAACTACTTCAATGCTCAGCACACACACGCATCTCTAACCCCAACCTAAAGGTTGGGGAGAATGAGAGGTGGGCGGCGCGAATGGGACACTGTGGTAAAGTTCGCATCTTGAAACTTGCGGGAACACTGGGCCATAGACGTCTGCTTGTCGGAATTTAGAAATTAATCCGCTTCACTCCGCACGGCGACGGAAGCAAAAAAGCAACGAGCTCCAAAATTTGACCTGACGTGGAGGTAACTTGACGGAAAGTTCAAGAGACTGGCCGAAGGGACTAATACCAGCGGGCGTAATATGTCTCCTGGTAATCCTTAGTCTTCAATTACTGCTGTCGATACAACGCGAATCTCAGACCTGGGATGAAGCTAACCATATCTATGCCGGATATAGATCATGGACGGATGCGGACTTTGGACTTAACCCAGAACACCCACCAATGGTGAAACTGTTGGCGACGGCCCCGTTACTCTCGTCTCCACTGAAGGTTCCAAAGTTAGAGGACCGATCTTTTAAGGAAGAAGCGTTCCTCGGCGGAAAGGATTTCCTATATCAGAACGACGCGGATCAAATCCTGCTCCGCACTCGTATCGCAGCCGCCACATTCACGTTGCTTCTCGCGCTGATTGTGTTCCTCGGGACGAAAGAAATGTTCGGCACTGGCGCAGCTTTTGTCTCACTTACGCTGCTGGTATTTGATCCAAACCTGCTGGCCCACGGTGCGCTAGTCACAACCGATGCGGCGCTTTCATGTTTCATGTTTGCGAGTGTCTACGCGTTCTACCGCTACGTGAAAGCGCCATCCCTCGTGCGTCTGATCGTTGTGGGAATTTCGACTGGGCTCGCGCTCGCCGCCAAACACACGGGCGCACTTGTCTTTCCCATTCTCTTACTTCTCGCTATCTACGAATGCGTTCGACACTGGATTAGCGCAACAAACCGCTCGGGAAAACACGCACTCAGACTCGCTGCTTCACTTGTTGCTATCACTGTAATAGCCCTGGCGGTGCTTTGGTCCTTCTATGGTTTCCGTTATGCGGCGCGGCCAAACGGATTGCAGCTCAATCCGCCTCTGACGGCATATGTGGAGGGACTAAAAGCTCACGAAAGCTGGGCCGTTACCACGATGGCGCGCTGGCACTTTTTGCCCGAATCATATCTTTACGGACTCACCGATGTGCGTCTCACTGCAAATTTCTACACCAGCTACGTATTGGGAAAGATATATGCCCACGGAGTCTGGTTCTATTTTCCGATTGCATTTCTGATCAAATCAACACTCGGTTTCATGGCCCTCGTGTTGTTGACGGTTGGAGCAATCGCAACGCGCCGGCTGAATTGCTGGAGAGAGATTCTGTTTTTGGTGGTTCCGCCACTTTTCTATCTAGTAGTGGCCTTCACGGTTGGCATGAATATCGGGGTCCGTCACGTTCTCCCGGTTTATGTATTCCTTGCGGTACTAATTGGTGGGGCAGCGTGCGCCCTTGTTCGTCACAATCGTAAATGGGTCTATGTCGTTGGGGCTCTTCTGGTAATACACGCGGTTTCTTCCTTGCGAACGTTTCCCGCCTATATCGCTTACGCAAATGAACTGTGGGGTGGACCATCGAACACCTACAAATACCTGACCGATTCAAATGTCGACTGGGCTCAGCAACTCAAAGCGACGAAGCAGTATCTGGACCAGCGTGGAGTGAAAGATTGTTGGTTCGTCTATTTCGGAGAAGGAGTAGCAGATATAAAATACTACGGAATACCGTGTAAGCCTTTGACAACCGTGGTTACCATCTGGCTAAACGAGAAGCTCGACGTCCCAGTATCGATAGATGGGCCAGTTCTGATCAGCGCAGGTACACTGTCGGGTTTTGAGTTTGGTCCAGGCTCGCTTAATCCCTACCTACAGTTTAAGGATCTCAAGCCGACAGCCGTGATCCAGCACGGAGTGTTTGTGTTCGATGGGCATTTCGATATTCCCCTGGCATCGGCGTTAAACCACGCTCGGAAGGCTCAGAACATGCTCGAGGCAAAGCAGGTTGAGCAGGCGATGGTAGAGGCGCAGACAGCGGTGACACTCGCACCCAATTCAGTCGACACGCAACTAATGTTAGGAGATGTTCTTGCCGCAATGGGCCAAACTGATCAAGCGCGGTCGGTCTATGAGAAAGCGCTGCTACTGGCGAAGACAATAGAACCGGAATTTCAAATTCGTTCGGTCCCGGTCATTGAGCGAAAGCTGGAGTCGATTCCAAAAGTCGGACCGTGAAATCTGTTTGTGGGAGACCACAGAGGGTCACCCTACTAAGAAACTGCATTTTGGTGGTAGATTCCTACAACTATGAACAATGAGACAAAAGTTCGTGGTGCGGGCGGTACTCCGGGCGGCCTTGGAGAATTTTTTGGGGGCCTCGCAATGGCAGTTGCTGGAGCCTACCTGATCACCAATCGCGTCGTAGTCGTCAGCAGTTTCTGGTCTGCATGGGGCTACAACCTTTTCGGTCTAACGTTGCTTCCGCTCATCGTTGGTATCGGCATCCTTTTCTTCAACGGGAAGTCGATAGCCGGCTGGCTACTTTGTTCATTGGAGTGGTGGTCATCTTCACAGGGATTTTGATGAATCTCCAGATCTATTTTCAACAAACGAGTCTCTTCAATACCATCATCATGATAGTACTCTTAGCCGGTGGGATCGGATTAATCTTTCGTTCTCTAGTACCTCACAGTCAACGTGATTCTCAGTAGGTTTGTAGGGGTGGGAAAATGTCAATATGCTTTAGCTTGTCGGGAGATTCGTCACTAACTCCAAACAGTCCGCTACTGCACGTAACGACAAGCTAAAGCATATCGGACAATCGGGGTGGCCCTCCGGGGCCACCCCACTTTGAATGTAGGATTCTTATCTGCCAAATCGAGGAGCGGCCACGGAGTGCCGCCCCTACAAACTAGCGTAACCACCCACCCGTGAAGCCGGCGTGGCGTAGGCCGGTGACCATGTAGGGGCACTTCTTCATCAAATCCCACAAAAAGCCGGAAAGGTAGTTCTCAATCATAATTACGACCGGGCCCTGGTCCAATCCGTAATAGCCTTTTGAGATCCAACCTTTCGCGCTCTGATGTTCGTCAACGAACGTGGGATTAAAGCTGCACTTGAATCCATACTCACTTGTCATCTCAGGATAGGCATCATTAAAGTGCTGCAGTGTTGGTAATACTATCTCCGGAGCAAAAGGCAACGAAGCCACAACCGCCCACGGAGCGATCGTGCCGTCGTCTGGCCCATTGGGAGTTCCTCTGGCCTCGTAGTCAAAGAAGAGTCGCGTGATCCCGTCGACGTTCTTTACGGCCGGACCTGGACCATCCGAGGCAGTAATTCCCCAAATATCCTTGTTGTAGCCTCTAAACTGATGAGGATTGCTGATTGCATATTGTTGCTGTGCATAGGTCGCGCGACGGCTATTCTCGAAATAGTCGATCCCTTTATCGCGCATGAAGTCGTCCTGGATGCCGCGAAAGTCTATCCATAGGTGCGACATTTGATGGATAAACAATGGACCAGCGTAAAGAAATTCCTGGCCGAAGATCTCTTTCCAAACATAACTCGAAGTAAAAGCACTGTATGTTTCCGCCGGCAAGGGATGCGTAGGCGACGCGAGACCAAGGACGTGAAGCAGGATTGACTCGTTATATCCTTCCCAGCACCAGGGCTGAAAACCGTACTCCGGTTGCCAGGCCATCAACACTTTTCCGTCGCTGTTGAGTGCCCATCGCCAATCCATCCGCCGATAAAGATTGTCAGCAAGTGTGCGGATCTCCTTTTCTTGTTCTGTTTCCCTATCGAAGTAAGTTGCTACGGCGAGTGCGCCTGCAATTAGAATTGTGGAATCGATGGTCGAGAGTTCGCAGTTCCATGCGCGGCGTCCAGAGTCCATGTGCAGGAAGTGATAATAGAAGCCTTTGTAACCAGTGGCGTCAATTTCGGTGCCTTGTGGACTATTCCAAAAAAATCGCAGCGTCGTGAGTACGCGATCGACGGCTTCTTCGCGCGAAATAAAATTCCGTTCAACTCCGATCGGATGAGCTGCGAGTCCTAGTCCAACCGCCGCGATGCTGCAATGCGAATCCTTGCGAGTGTTGTCCGGAACCAGACCGTTGCTGAGATTCGTTTCCTTTACGAAGTAACCAAAGGTGTCCTGTTGGAGCTTGGAGAGTGCTTCGGAGCTTAAAGGTTTCTGTGTCATAGTGAATCTGTTGTAACTCGGGTATGGATTGTAGCGGCCCTCCGTGGCCACCCCACGTCATAACAAAATGCCATTCGCACATTAAGTGCGCGGCCACAACATCACGACAGGAACCCGTCTACGGATGGAACTGAAGCCATGTTACGTAACCTTCGCGAACGGGTTCATGGCGATATAGTCAAGGTTTCTCTTGAAGGTCTGTGTCGTTGCGGATTATGTGATCAAATAGTCGCGTTTGCCAAAGACGCTTCTTGAGAAAGTGTTCGGGCTTGCCATGAGGCACGCGGAGGTAGCCACGGAGGCCCACCCCTACAAACTAGTTGGAATATCACGTATGATTTGTCAGAATCAAATTAATCAGCTGGAGTCGATAAGATGAGTCCTAAATATCGTCAACGTGGATACATGGACAACGATCGCGAGCCGGAGCGTCCAAAACCACAGACTGGACCTCGCGCCGCACCTCGCGACAATGAAGGTCCACGCTCGCCTCGCATGATGGCATTTGGTGAGGCGGTGAAATGCACAGCGTGCGGGGCAAAGGCTCCAACGAACATCACCATTGAGAGCACTTGCCCAAACTGCAGGGCTGAGCTTCACGCTTGTCGTCAATGCGCATACTTCGATCCCGGCGCCCGCTTTGAATGTAGTAAAACGATTCTCAAACGAATAGTGAACAAGAATGCGCGCAATACCTGCGAGCTTTTCGCTCCCCGGACGGTAGTCGAGCGCGAAACTTCATCAGGCCCTCCAACTAACGATGCTCGTCAGGCATTCGCAAAACTATTCAAGAAGTAAAGTTTGTGGGGGTGGCTTTCCGTGGCCAACCCCTCTTTGAATTCACGCGGCGCCTTACAACAGGCCATTGGGTGGCCACGGAGGTGGGCCACCCCTACAAAACTATGACTCTTGAAATTGTTCAGACTGGGGACCCGGTGTTGCGGAAGGTCGCAAGGCAGATGTCGGTCGATGAAATCAAAAGCGACTCGACCAGACGTTTGATTGAAGAGATGCGCGACACTATGCGTGCAGCGCCCGGTGTCGGTCTTGCGGCTCCACAGATCGGCGAGTCGATCCAGCTCGCGGTCATAGAGGATCGCAGCGACTACATCAAAGACGTTTCGTCAGAGCAGCTGGAAGCGCGTAAACGAGCGCCGGTCGATTTCCACGTGATTATCAATCCCAAGTTATCTATCGTTGGCGAAACGACGGTCGACTTTTTTGAAGGCTGTCTCAGTGTCGAAGGCTTTGCGGCAGTTGTTCGTCGCGGCGCAATAGTCCGCGTTGAATGTCTGAATGAGCGGGCTGAGCCAATGATAATAAATGCGCAAGGTTGGTACGCCCGTATCTTGCAGCATGAGATCGATCATCTGAACGGAACGCTCTACATAGATCGAATGCAGACGCGTTCATTTACCAACATCGAAAACGTTGATCGATTTTGGAAGACTAAGACTCTGGAGGAAATACAGGAAGATCTAGGTATTGCGGATTTGTAGGCGTGGCACTCCGCGTGTCACCCTTTCGCAGATCGAGAGGTCGTTGTGTCGAGACGAGGGGCGGCCACGGAGACGCCCCTTTACAACTTTTGCAAGGTTGGGTCGAAGGCGCGAGTTGTGTGTTCGGTTACGCTCGCAACGGGTTCTGTGAGTCCTAACGCCCCTGCCGCGTCGAGTTCTCTTGTTGTTTGCCCCTTTAGCATCACCGTTTCCACAGATGCAGCAATCTCCTGCGTGCGACGAAGAAGCAGCCGAATCAAGACTCCTTCGATGATGATGATCATCAGAAAGCTCACGATTGCAAAAGGGAGAATTTGACCTGCCTCTAATCCGAGTACAGCTTTCATCACTCCGATCAGAACAGTGGTAGCTAAAAGACCACAGATGAAGATCGCTCCCATCGCCTGAATTAGTGACTCAGGTCTTACTTCTGTGGGCCGGCTAAGACTCTCGCCTCGACTAACCTTTGCGCCGCAGAAATTGCAGTAGCTCAAGCTCTGGGCGATGGAGACACCGCATGATGAACAGTACATTCGCTTGCACCTCTTAACTCACTACGCTACTGGCGCCCGCTAAGTTCACTTTGCAGGCAATGCAGTCAGCACCCCAGCGCGGTAGCGAGTAGCTTACCCGATAAGCTCCCAGATGTATGTCAGCGAGCCCCGCGCTACCGAGACTTACTGTGTAAAAACACAACCTCGGTAGGGCACGGCTCGCTGACACGCACCGCGCTACGGACCTAAGCCACGCGCTACCGCGCTGTGATGCTGACTGCATCTGTTTCATGCGCGTCCCTCCTCTTGTGTTCCCATATGAGATAAGCTAAGCTCCTATGGCAAAGCAATAGGAAACTACCAATACTGATCTGGAACCGTCCAATGGCCAACAAAACTGATATTTGGCAGGGAACTCTCGCATTAATGATTTTGAAGACCATTGAGACGCTCGGGCCGCTTCATGGTTATGGCATTGCCCGGCGTATCGAGCAGACCAGCGGAGATCGACTCTCACTAAACTATGGAACCCTCTATCCCTCGTTGCTAAAACTGGAACAGGAAGGATCGATTGTTTCCGAATGGGGTGTCTCGGAAAACAATCGTAAAGCCAAGTTCTACAAACTCACACGTGCGGGCCGTAAACAACTCGCAAGAGAAACGAAGGAGTGGGATCAAACCACCGCAATACTCGCTAAGTTCCTGACGCCAACGGAGGATGAGGCATGAGATACCTTCGCGCTTGGTTATTGAGAATCAAAGGCCTCTTCCTAAAAGACTCACGCGAACGCGACCTTGCCGAGGAGATCGAGAGTCATCTCCAAATGCATATCGACGACAACATCCGCGCGGGTATGTCACCCGAGGAGGCGAAGCGCGTCGCTGTCATGAAACTGGGCAGCGTTGATGCAACAAAGGAAGCCTACCGCGATCGCAGTTCCATCCCTTTGCTCGAGAGCATGGTCCAGGATCTTCGCTTTACTCTCAGACAGCTGCGCAAGAATCCGGCGTTTACTGTTACCTCAACTGTAATGGTGGCGCTTGGAATTGGCGCGAGCGTGGCGATCTTCGCCTTCGTGGATGCAGCATTGATCAAGCCGCTGCCTTATCAGAATCCTTCGCATCTTATATTCGTCACTGAAACGACTCCAGACATTCCTCGCGCTGCGCTCTCATATCCCGATTACCTGGACTGGAAGAGCCTAAACAAAACTTTAGCTTCACTTGATGTCTACAGTCAGCGGGGGTTTGTGGTGAGCACGTCAACAGGTATGGAAAGAGTCCTGGGTGCTCGTGTTAGTGATGGGTTCTTTCGCACGCTTGGTATTAGTCCTGTTATCGGTCGCGATTTTTTTGCAGGTGAGGATCTACCGGAAGCGCCTCGGACCTTGATCCTTAGTTATGCCTCATGGCAAAAGCGTTTTGGTGGTAAGCAAGATATGATCGGCCGACCGATAACATTAAATGAGACTCCTTACGTCGTCATCGGAGTGCTGCCTCAGAACTTTCATTTTGCACCGGTTGAAAATGCCGAATTTTGGGTGACTCTTCATCCCGCGGGTTCATGCGATCTAAGACGGAGCTGTCATTCCCTCAACGGCATCGCGCGCTTGAAAGACAGGGTGTCCATAGACACCGCGTTAGCGGACCTAACGCGGATTGCGAAGGACCTGGAGAATCAATACCCGGATTCGAATCGGAATCAAGGCGCAACCGTCTCACCGCTCTCAGAACTAATTGTCGGAGAGGTTAAGCCGATTCTGCTGGTTCTGCTGGGCGGAGCCGGGCTGCTGCTGTTGATCGCCTGCGTCAATGTCGCAAGTCTCTTACTCGTTCGCTCTGAGACGCGTCGGCGCGAATTGGCCGTGCGACGCGCTCTTGGTGCAACGACAACACGATTAATTCGCCAGTTCGTGACTGAAGGACTGGTAATCGTCGTCGCAGGTAGTGCCATCGGGCTGGTTAGTTCTCACTGGGCCATGCAGATTCTGATCAGACTTATTCCGTCCGACATGATGGGAAGCATGCCCTACCTCGATGAGCTCGGATTAAATCCTCGGATCGTAATGTTTGCTGGCATTGTCTCTCTATTTGCTGCAGTGCTCTTTTCGCTAACTCCGACGCTTCGTCTGTTGTCTTTAGAGTTGAGAGAAGGCATGGCTGAGGGAAGTCGTGGCTCAGCCGGTAAAGTCTGGCGACGAGTTGGATCTAAACTTGTCGTTCTCGAGTTAACAACTGCCATGGTGCTGTTGGTGGGAGCAGGGCTTCTCGGCAAGAGTTTTTACAGGTTGCTGCAAGTCGGCACGGGCTTCGAGCCCGAACACTTGATCACGATGGGGGTTACCGCACCGCGTGCGAGTTACGGCGAGGACGAACAAGCTTTGGCACTCGGTCGACAAGTCGTGGACCGGATCAAGAGTCTGCCGGGCGTAACGTCGGTAGCTCTCACGAGCACTTTGCCAGTGACCTTCAACGGCAATACACAGTGGATCAGGTTTGTAGGACGCGATTACAGCGGAGAGCACAACGAAGTAAATCAACGAAACGTGACGTCGGATTATTTTAAGGCTCTTCAAGCAAAACTCTTGAGAGGTCGCCCAATCCTGGACTCTGAGGATGCTAGTAAGCCCGGCGTAGTCGTCATTAATCAAACACTCGCAACGAAATATTTTCCGGGGGAGGATCCGATCGGCCAACGTATTGGCGACACGAAACTGAGTCCAGATTCAATTAAGGAAATCATCGGCATCGTCGACGATATCAGAGAAGGCCCGCTCGATTCCGAGATCTGGCCTGCCGTTTATTATGCCTTCAATCAAGCTCCTGATAGCGATTTTGCAGTTGTCATTAGGACAGCAGAAGCAGAACAGTCAGTACTACCAACGCTTAGCGGCGCCATTCATGACATCGACTCCAGGATCAATGTTTCGAATGAGACAACGATGACCGATAGAGTCAACAACTCGCCGACAGTCTACCTGCGTCGCTCCTCTACGTGGCTTGTCGCAGGCTTCGCAGGAGTGGCATTACTGCTGGGGGTCGTTGGGCTTTATGGAGTGATTGCTTATTCAGTGAGTCAACGTACGCGAGAGATTGGAGTTCGAATAGCACTGGGTGCACAACGCGGTACGGTTTACAGACTCATCATGAAGGAAGCAGGTGTGCTAGCACTTGCGGGAATTCTATTAGGTCTCGGATGTTCCGTACTGACGGCGTCACTGATGCGGAAATTACTCTTCGGCACACCACCATGGGATGTCCCCACGTTAGCTTCTGTCGCAGCTGTATTGGTTATCTCGGCACTTCTTGCCAGCTACCTTCCGGCTCGCCGCGCCGCTTCAGTTGATCCGATACAAGCACTTCGCGCTGAGTGATCTCCGGCTCTTGCGTCTCGACAGATTACACCGATTCCGGCGATTAAGAATGAGTCTCTGAATAATCGGTGTAATCTGTGGATCTATGTGTTGCTCAGCTTCCGCGTGAGTGCGTAGATGGCGATACCAATCGCTATCGCTATGACCACGTCGCGAGCCTCACGCCAACCGCTGCTTGCCAGCAACCAAAGACAGAGAACCACACATACCATTGAAATCGGGATTCCGCCTGGCACCGTGAATGGAGGTAAGCTGCGCTTCCGCAGAATGGGAAGTGCGATACACGTGCTCGCGTAGACAATTACTCTTGTGATTACGGTTATCTTGACGGCATAGATAAAAGTGCCCGGCAAGGCGATCGCTAAAGCGAGGCCCGCACAAATCAGGATGGACACATGAGGAGTGCGGAATCGTTTGTGCACTAAGGCAAGGGGTCTTGGAAGTTGGCCCTGTACAGCCATTGCAAACGGGAGACGGGTACAGGCCAGCATGATTACATTTAAGGTCCCAAAGATTGAGACAAGCGCGCCAAACGAAATGAGTGCTGGTCCCATCCTGCCGAGAAAAATGTCGCTGGCGTCGGCGAGGGGTCGCTGGGAGTTGGCGAGGTTCGGTAAAACACCGATGCATACGACTTGAATCAATAGAAACAACACAACCGCAGCACTCAAAGCCACCATCAGAGCGAAAGGTATGACCTTTTGGGGTTGACGGACTTCGCCAGAGTTCACTAGCACTGCCTCAAACCCGGAGAACGCATAAACCAGTACGAACACGGCTGACGTGAATGATCCGAGAGCTGGTGTTGCAGTAAATGAGAATTGCGCAGCGTTGATAAAGAACAATCCCCCGACTACGAACAACACGAGCGGTATTAGCTTACTAACTGTGAGTACATCACTTGCCCGCGCTGACTCTTTTACCCCTATCAAATTAATTACGCTGAGAATGATAACCAAGGCGACGATGATTGCAGCTCGTGAGAGTCCTGATTCAGCAGCCGGCCAGAAGTAACCGAGGTACGCAATGAATACCTGCACGAGCGTGGCAAAACCAGCCAGTCTCGTCAACCACATCAACCATCCAACCAGGAACGCGGTGGTTGGTCCGAAAGTCTCTCTAGCATAGAGATATGGACCACCTGTTCCACTGAAACGGCTACCGACCTCGGCAAAACAAAGTGCGATCAGCCCGATGATGACCGCGCAAACAACAAACGCCAGGAGGCTATAGTTTCCCACGGCCCGTTGCACGTCAGCCGGAAGCTTAAGGATGCCGGCGCCCACCGTGACATTCACCAGTAAGGCAACCAGTTCCCACTTCCTTATTTCTCGACTCAGCCCCTCATCAGACAAGCGTTTTCGACAGCCTCACTTTTAAGGTCTTAGAAACTCTGTCGGAGTTTCACCCCGGAGGGGTGACATGTCTATAGCACTCGCGCGCAACAGCCTCCGGCGCGGTTCGGTGGGGCGGAAATCAGGTTGAATAGTTATATGTTGATTCCGTTCCGCCCCACCCAACCGCGCCTGGCGACACGTAGATTGCAGTCTATAAACATGTCACTCCTAACGGAGCGAAAACTTGTCGTTACCTGATTGAGATTGCTAACCGCACATCGAGGTTCATAAGAAGGCACGGAACGACAGAGCAAAAAGATCATTCAAACGGGATACTTGCTCTCGCACCTGGTACTGACACGCCTCCGCGAGCGCCAGGTGTAATCGATCCGTACCGCTCAGCATAAACTTCAGGGAGACGACGCGCACCGAACGGCGCTAACCACAAACGTAGCAAGTGTCGCTTCCGCTCGGGCTCGGGAAAATCCTCGAATGCAGTTCGGTCGTGCAGAATTGTGTGGTTGTGCACGAGTTGAATATCACCCGGTTCAAGCTCCATCATCAAGTTCAGCTCCGGATCGTTTGCCAGCTGGTCCAACAGATCAAGCGCTTCGATCTGTTGAGGCGTTAGTGGTGCAACACCAGGAAAGCGGCGGGCTGACTCAATGTATTGTCGCTGGTAAATCGCAGAGACTAATCCTTCGAAACAGTTGAAGACGGGAATGTTGAAATACGGTTTGCTTCCCTCAGGAACTTCACCACGTCGATCCGTTTCAATTGGTTCGAGCAAGACTTTGAGTAGGTCCGGCCTGCGCCGCCGCATTTCATTGAAGATTGTGGTGGAGGACACCAGGTTCGACAACCCACCAGTCTTAGCAGTTTGCAAACACATCAAACCCACGACGTCACACGAATCGGTGTGATGAGTTTGACGTTCGCGTGTTTGATAGATTCGCGTATTTGGATCGTCGCTTGAGCGGCCAAGGTCCGTCACATGGCCGAGCAAATGTCCGTCCGCGTTCTGCATGCGCAGATTGCCCAAGTGAACGCCGATCGCCAAAAAGGCGATTGCCGCTTCATGCTTGGTCCAACGCTTAACCGGGAGACCTTTGATCAGAACAAACCCGCGTCCATTGAGTACTTCGTTCAGTACGCGTTGCAGCCGCGGACCAAGAGTGGGAAGCGGGACGTCGTGAGGAGTGATAGTCGCGATGTCGATCCCTGATTCGGTTAATTGATTAGCAGCCTTCTCGACTTCGTACGTGTCCGATTGAGAAAGATGCTCGATCCAATCAGTGCGTGTGGCCAGATCCGAACCATGCCACGCGGAGCCATCGCGAACCTCAGGTGGCAAATTAGTACCTGGTGACGTCATGCTTCCTAGATTCGATCTGGCAGTTCGTATAGACGATACTAAACACCTTGTGACTTTGCTGGCTGATACGTGCCTGCCACAGTCCTGGCCGCGATGCTCAGACGATTCCAGGAATTAATTGCCGTTACCGCCAGAGTCAAATCAGCTAACTCCTTATCATTGAAGAAACCTTTGACTTGCAGATAAACAGAATCTGGTACATGCCCTTCCTTTATATTCGTAACCGACTCTGCCCACGCAAGAGCCGCTCGCTCACGATCTGTGTAGTAAGGAGATTCTTCCCACGCATCCAAACCGTAAAGTCGCTGTTCTGACTCGCCTGCAGCTCTCAGATCCTTCCAATGCATGTCGATGCAATAAGCGCATCCATTGATTTGAGACACGCGCAACTTCACCAGATTTTGCAGAGACTCTTCCAAACCGCTTTGCTGCAAATAGTGCTCAATGCCCAACATCGCATGGTACACACCTCGCGCCGACTTCAAGTAATCAATTCGTGACTCCATTTATCTTCTCCTTCCCAGAAGTTTGTATGCTCTTTCAATAACCACAAACTTAAAGCATTCGAATCTCGATCTGCAACGCGCGAAAGTGAAAGTGTGACAGGATAATTCCTCGGTAGAGACTGTGAAAAACCCCAACCTCATTCTCCCAACCTTTAGGTTGGGGTAAGCACCCATTGCTGATGGAAACACACAGTGGGTGGCCACCGCGTCGCCTCAAAAACACGGGCTCATCGTTTCAGATCTGCGGTCCAATTAAGAACGACGGTGATAGGTGTGAACGCTGCCTCTGCAACCCGGTTATTGAGTATGAAACGCTGGCCATCAGCAGTAACGTCGTAATAGTCTCCGGGTGTGTCGATCCCTCCGACCCGTGTACCAAACAGAGCAGTTGGCGTGCGGTGCTCAAAGGTAGAACCATCAGTACTGACTTCGACTGACATGAGTTTGTGGTCCGCGGATAAATAGAACAGCTCTTTTCCGTCGCGACGCCAACGAGGTTGTTGACCACCTGAGGTTGAAACCTGCCATTTCCCGGGAGTGGCGGGAAACGGCCGGACGCACACCTCGTTCGTTCCTGATTCGTTCGACTCGTACGCTACCCAGCGGCCGTTGGGGGAGAACTTAGCCCCGCGTTCATCAAAATTCGTCAACAGGAATGGAACTGGTTTTGAGGTATCGTCCACAGGCAAGGTCCATAAGTCCCAACTAGTCTTTGGGTCTACAACTCCATAAATAATGTGGCGTCCATCCCGAGACCAATCGAATGACAAATTAGGCACAGGAGATTTAGCAAATGGCTCATCATTGCCAGCACTACTCGACAATTTCTGATACAAATTCGGTGGCCCGTCTCGGAGTGTAGAAAAGACTATGCGACTTCCCTCGGGAGACCAGATCGGTGAAAAATCACTTGTCTTCCCAAAGGTGAAACGCGAGGCTGTACCTCTCGCAAGGTCTATCAACCAGATACTGATGCTTCCGGTGCGGTTGTCTACACGTCGAAAGGCGAGGCGGTCATCGTCAGGTGAGAGTTCAAGATCTCCTTGATCAGCTGGTTCATCAATGACCCCTAACTGTTTCCCAGTGCGGTCGCTCCATGTTAGTTGCGTAAGACCGGCGGAGCCACTGTGATGAACAACGACTCCATCGTCAGAAGCGGAGAAATACCCCTGGTAAGACGTAGCATCAAACCCTACGTCCTCAGCGATTGGAATCGGGTCTCCCTGGAGTTCAAGCTTTTGAGTATCGAATCGGTGGGCCACCAACGTCGACTCGCGCCTGTAGAGCAAGTACCCTGGAGGTGCATAGACAGCGTGCGAGTTGGCGCTCCGCACCAGGCTTTTCGAATCATTTGAATCAAGGGATCCAACTCGAACCTCGCGTTCACTCCCGGCCATCCTCGCAATGAACAAGTAATGGCGACCATCAGGTAAGAAGGAAGGAAGCCAACGAACCTCGCCCGGCACGTTGTTTGAGTTGATTGGAGTGGACTCGCCGCCTGATGCGGATATTCTAAGGAGTGGCGATGGTGGAATGGGACAATAGATGATCACTCCATCACGATTCCAAGCACCACCGCGAGAGTTAGGAGCGCTTGCGAGTGTGGTAGGCAGGCCCCCAGACACTTCCACCCGCTTAAGTTTTCCTTTTGCGAAGAACCCAAGGGAACGACTGTCAGGAGACCAAAACGGAAAGGCTGCACCATCGGACCCCTCTAACGGACGTGCCTCAAGTGAATCGAGCGGGCGCACGTAAAGCAAAGCAGTTCCAGAGGCATCCATGGCTACGAATGCGAGAACTTTACCGTCGGGCGCAATGAGCGGTGGCTGCCCCGACATGAGATACGTTTTTACTGGGGGCATTATCAAAAGCTTGAGCGCGCGAGTCTCAGCCTTTGGCTGACGCGTGAAGTACATCCACGCCATCCCAAGAGTTAATAGCGTTAAGACTCCGGCGACGATCCATGCAAACTTCGAATTCCGTAGGAACCCAGCGCCGTTGAGAGTTGCAGTTGGTGCTTTCAAAGGAATGGTTTTCAGTGATGAATCAGAAGAACCGGTCAAAGCTTCGAGCGCAAAACTCAGATCGTGCGCCGAGTGAAAGCGTCGTTCTGGTGTCTTCTCCAAACATCTTCTTACGATCTTTTCAAGCTGAGGATTGATCTTCGAATTCGTTTCATTCAGGTCTGGAGGTTCCTCTTTAAGAATGGCGTTAAGGCTCTCGACTGCTGAATCACCATGAAAAGCGCGCCGACCTGACAGCGCTTCGTAAAGCACAGCACCAAAGGAAAAGATATCGGAACGCTGATCGACTGATTGGCCGCGCACCTGTTCAGGCGACATGTATCCGGCGGTGCCCATTACGGTACCGGCGCTGGTTTGGGCCTTTAGAGTAGCCACATCAGTTTGGATAACATTGTGGCCGGCTGGTGGTATTAATTTTGCCAAACCAAAATCAAGAATTTTGACGCGATCATCTTTGGTGATGAAGATGTTCTCAGGCTTGAGGTCACGGTGAATGATCCCTTTCTCATGAGCGGCCGCCAGACCGTGAGCGATCATCGTGGCATAGTTAATTGCCTTGCGTTGAGCGAGCGGTCCTTGATTGAGAATCTCGCGGAAGGTTTCACCTACAAGAAGTTCCGAAACAACATAAGGCGCGCCTTCATGGATACCCACGTCATGAACTGCCAGGACATTTGGATGATTGAGTGCACCTGCTGCTTGAGCTTCCTGCTCGAAGCGCCGGAGTCGGTCGGCATCTGCCGAATAGGCTGCAGGCAAAACCTTCACCGCAACATCGCGATTCAATTTCAAATCACGTGCTCGATAGACTTCCCCCATTCCACCCGTGCCGAGGAGTGAGAGTATTTCATAGCGTCCAAGTTTTGTGCCTGATGAAAGCTGCGAGAGCATGGGGACGTACTTGCGATAGCAGGGTACCTAGACGTGTTGAAATCGGAGAGGATTCTAACTGAGTTAAGAAGAGCGAGCTAGGCGAGAGTTTTTGGTCCCAGGGTTCCGATCTCAGATCCTCCCTGGGCTTTATGCAGCTTTGCACAAAAAGTTCAAAATCCCACACGGGAGTGGATGGTTCGTTCAGATTCTTTCTACCAAACGCTTTTCACTCTTTAATCCCACCAACGGGAGAGGCTGGATCAAAAGTCGGACACCACCGGCTTAAGCCGGGTGGAGTATCAACTTTGTGCTATTCCGAGTCACTCATTTCATTTGGAGACACCACCGACTTTAGTCGCGTGGAGTTTCAATTTCTGCCATTACTTCAGTCGTAGTAGGTCGAAGTTGAAACTCCACGCGACTAAAGTCGGTGGTGTCTCCCGAAGAATCTATCAGGCGTTGACTAGCGAAAAAGTGAGCCTCCACCCGGCTAAAGCCGGTGGTGTCTGACTGTTGACACACGCCGTTGGTGGGATTTCAACTTTTTATCAAAGCCGCTTTACGCTGTCTCTTACAGATGCGAGTCTCAAACTTACGATTGGGGCAAGACTTTTGCACCCCGATGCGAAGTCTTCTCCCACTTGAATGGCGAGGTCATTAGCTGCCACACCGCGCGCCAGGCACATACACCAACAAGCAGCCAGTAGTATGGCAACAGGAAAACGAACGGTATTAACCGCCACCGTCGGGCTATCAGTGGTCCTGCCACCTGACTCGTTAGGGACAATAGAAACAGAGTAGAAGTAAACACGAATGGCAGGAACAAAATTGACGCTAATTGACTTTTGTTGGGGCTTGCGATTCGCATGGTAATAATTGCTGCCCAAACTAGCGGTGCTATTCGAGTAGACAGTCCGACCAACTGGTTAAGGACCGTAGTGCCGGTCATTACTGAAAACCCCAAGGCCCTCAATGGGCCCAGCGAACGAACGAGGTCTAACGGCTTGCGCGTATGTTTGAGGTAAGTTTGTAAGAGTCCTTTGTTCCAACGTGTGCGTTGGCGCATCCAGTCTAACAGAGACGACGCGGCCTCTTCTCTAGTTATGGAGTTGAGCAATGCGATCAGGTATCCGCTTCGGTGGAGGCGGATTCCGAGATCTGAATCTTCAGTTACGTTGTAGTAATCCCAACCTCCCAGCTTGCGCAGGATCTCTGTGCGAAAATGCGCGCCGCTGCCATATAAGGAGGCTAGTTTCCCCCATGAGGCCAATCCGGGGAGTAGCAGCAGTTGCCAATTTAGCGCCTCAATCTCATATATGCGCGTGATAAGACTGGCGGAACCGTTGTAAGGCCGTTTGCTCGATTCGACACATGCCACTTTCGGTGGTGCGTACCTCAGCGCTGCCGCAGCCTTCCGTAGTTGATCAGGATCAGGAATGTCTTCTGCGTCGAATATGACCAGCAGCTCTCCTGTCGCATGGGCCAATCCCCAATTACAGGCAGCGGGCTTCGTGCCAACGGGGAGGTCGCGAGGCAGTAACAAAATCTGTTCAGCAGCGTCATCGTCACCTTCGGACCGGCACTGACAGATTGCCGCACCTCGTTGTGAGCGCTCGCATATTCCGAGTTGAATGCCACATGCGTTCAGTGCGTTCCGAGTTTCTAAGTCATCCGCTCGCAGCAAGTAGAAAACTTCCAAAAGTTTCGTTGGATAATTGAGTGCTCGGATTCCGCTCACCAGTTGCTGCACGATTGACGCTTCGCGATAGAGCGGGACGAGAATCGTGTATCTCGGTAATTGATGATCAGCAAGCGCTGGTTCAGTCGTGCAATAGGCTTTGCCGAAATGTAGCACGGCCAGAGATTGAAAGAGCATGACGAGCCGGTAAGCGACAGTGAAGAAGTATTGAAACAGCCAGAGCGAGGCAAGAAACCAACGAAGCGAAGACTGCAGTAAAGGAGAGCCGGGAACCAATGACCAGATAATTGCTGCTAAGCTTACTACAATCAAACAGATCTGCCAGGTTACAAATCTCTGACGCGAATCAGTTGTGCCCCACACGATGTGGCCACTGATGACTTGCTTTTGTCCTGTCCTTTTTAGTAATTCATCACCAAGGCTGACATGCGTGGTAATGGGCCGGGTGTTTATCGGCCATTCAAGTGGTGTCTTCTTGTTAGTCTCTTCCAGCAATTGTGACCAACTTTACACGGTGACAGACAGGCATTCTTAGATGAATGATCTCTTCTGTGTGAAGTCCACGAATGATATCCCGATGGACCATCTGAAGTCCAAAGAACGGGATGAACTTACACATGAGTGGTTGTTGTAGTGAATTCGTTGGGGCTACTGAAGATGCCGTTGCCCTTTAGTGGCTGGTATCGAATTGACGCGTACGCTCTTCTGTCGGAGCGCGTACGTCCCGTGCGCCTCGTTGCAGGATGCCAGCGGCGATTTGTGTTGAGCTTTTGAAGAGGTCTCTAACGAGAGTTAGCGCACGAGACGTACGCGGTCCGACAGAAGAGCTTGAGTGGTGAATTCGTTGGGGCTACTGAAGTTGCCGTTGCCCTTTAGTGGCTGGTGTCGAATTGACGGGTACGCTCTTCTGTCGGAGCGCGTACGTCCCGTGCGCCACGGTACGCATTGCGATTTCTCTTTAGTCTGGTATTCGGGCAAATCTCTCAGCGGCCTTTTTGTAGTGGTAGACGGTTTTTGCGGTGGGAAATGGCCCGATTCTATAAGGTTTGACGGCCAGACTTATGAATCTGGACTCAACTGGTCGCAATTCAGGCGGATGAGGAAGATTAAAGAAGGGAAGCAGCAGAAGGAGATATCGCTCTTTAATTTCTATTCAATCTGTGCTGTCCGCACTAATGGCTTTGCACAAAAAGCGAAAATTCGACTCCCAGCAGTGAGTGGATGGTTCAGATCTTCTCTACTTTGAAAGCACTTCAAAACTCGGGAATCCCACCAACGGCAGTTGGTGGATAGTTCAGATCCTTTCTACTCACGGCTCTCTCCTTTTTCCTCAGGCGCGCTTCGCGCGCAGGATTGAATGGACATCTCTTAGGTAGAAAGGATCTGAACCATCCACCAACTGCCGTTGGTGGGATTCACCCCGTGTTTTGAAGTGCTTTCGAAGTAGAAAGGATCTGAACCATCCACCAACTGGTGGGGTGGGATTCACCCCGTGTTTTGAAGTGC
>Ga0209216_1000074_pt1 | contig 24798 bp, 22 predicted proteins | sample TexAe_OM2H0_O2_FD_187940 | JGI IMG/M metagenome (GOLD analysis project Ga0209216, IMG submission 187940) | Forest soil microbial communities from Davy Crockett National Forest, Groveton, Texas, USA - Texas A ecozone_OM2H0_O2 (SPAdes) (version 2) | ecosystem: Environmental > Terrestrial > Soil >... | reverse complement strand
GAAGGCCTGGAGCGCGCCGGCAGCGTGCTCGGCTCGGGCACCCTGTTCAAGGCGCTGGACGAGGCCCTGACCGGCCGCAGCGCCGGCGAAGACCTGGTCCAGGACGTCGCCTTCCCGGAAGACTTCCGTAACCCGGAACTGGCCGGCAAGACCGCCAAGGTCACCTTCAAGATCGTCAAGGTGCAGGAACCGAATCTCCCGGTGGTCGACGCCGAGTTCGTGAAGATGTTCGGCGTCGCCGACGGCGACATCGACACCTTCCGCAAGGAAGTCCGCGCCAACCTCGAGCGCGAGCTGAAGGCCACGCTCATGGCCCGCCTGAAGTCCGAAGTCGCCGAAAAGCTGGCCAACGCCTTCCCGGACCTCGACGTGCCGGAACTGATGGCCACCGCCGAGGCCCGCAGCCTTGCCGCCGGCAACCTGCCGCGCGGCCAGGAGCCGTCCGCCGACATGGTCGCCGAGGCCCTGCCGTTCGCCCGCAAGCGCGTCATCGCGGCTCTCCTGATGGGTGAGATCGCCCGCAAGAACGAGCTTCGCCTCGACCGCAAGCGCATGAGCGAGATGCTGGCCGCGATTGCCTCGACCTATGAGGAACCGGAGAAGGTCATTGAACTGTATAACGGTGACCCCCAACTGATGTCGGGACTGCAGAACCGCGTGATGGAAGATCAGGTGGCCGAATGGGTGGCGGATAACGCCAAGACCACCGACCAGGAGCTGAGCTTCGACGAGGTGATGCGGCCGATCGGCGCTTAAGTGCCGATCCACTGGCAACAACCGGGCCCCACACGAAGGAGAGACCCCATGTCCATGGCTCCGATCCAGAACCTCAACCTGGTGCCCATCGTCGTCGAGCAGACTTCGCGTGGCGAGCGTTCGTACGATATCTACTCGCGCCTCCTCAAGGAGCGCGTGATTTTCGCTGTCGGCCCGGTCGACGATTACATGGCTAATGTCATCGTCGCCCAGCTGCTGTTCCTCGAGTCGGAGAACCCGGACAAGGACATCAGCCTGTACATCAACAGCCCCGGTGGTTCCGTGACCGCGGGCATGGCGATCTACGACACGATGCAGTTCGTGAAGCCGGACGTCAGCACCATGTGCATCGGCCAGGCCGCCTCGATGGGCGCGCTGCTTCTGGCTGCCGGCGCGGCGGGCAAGCGTTATTCGCTGCCGCATTCGCGCATCATGATCCACCAGCCCTGGGCTGGTGGCATCTCCGGCCAGGCTACGGACATTGAGATCCATGCCCGTGAGATCCTGACGATGCGTGAGCGCCTCAACGCGATCCTCGCCCACCACAGCGGCAAGACGGTGGAAGAGATCGCCCGTGACACCGAGCGTGACCGCTTCATGAGCGGCGCGGAAGCTCAGGCCTATGGCCTGATCGACTCGGTTCTCGACAAGCGTACGGTCGACACCGTCCGTTCAGCTTGATTGAACTTTTCGCTTGTGAAAACCGGTACTTCGCCCCTGGGTCCAGGGGCGGGGTGCTGTGCTATTCTCAAAGCGCACCTGGATTCTCAGTAGGGCCCATAGCATGAGCGACGAGCGGCAGAGCCGTTCCAACGACGGCGGCAAGATTCTTTACTGCTCTTTCTGCGGCAAGAGCCAGCATGAAGTGCGCAAGCTGATCGCCGGCCCCAGCGTGTTCATCTGCGACGAATGCGTTGAGCTGTGCAATGACATCATTCGCGAGGAATTGGAAGAGAAGGCGGCCTCCGGCCGTACCCAGCTTCCGAAGCCGCGCGAGATCATGGACGCGCTCGACCAGTACGTGGTCGGTCAGACGCGCGCCAAGAAGGCGTTGTCGGTAGCGGTGTACAACCACTACAAGCGCATGGAATCGCGCCAGAAGAACGATGACGTCGAGCTCGGCAAGTCCAATATCCTCCTGATCGGTCCGACCGGTTCGGGCAAGACGCTGCTGGCCGAAACGCTGGCGCGCCTGCTCAACGTGCCGTTCACGATCGCCGACGCCACCACGCTGACCGAAGCCGGTTACGTGGGCGAGGACGTCGAGAACATCATCCAGAAGCTCCTGCAGAAGTGCGACTACGACGTCGAGAAGGCGCAGAGCGGCATCGTCTACATCGATGAGATCGACAAGATTTCGCGCAAGAGCGAAAACCCGTCGATCACCCGCGACGTGTCCGGCGAAGGCGTGCAGCAGGCCCTGCTCAAGCTCATCGAGGGCACACTCGCCTCGGTGCCGCCGCAGGGTGGCCGCAAGCATCCGCAGCAGGAATTCCTGCAGGTCGACACGCGCAACATCCTCTTCATCTGCGGCGGCGCGTTCGCCGGCCTGGAGAAGGTGATCCAGCAGCGTTCCGAGACCACCGGCATCGGCTTCGGCGCGGAGGTTCGTTCCAAGGAGCGCACCGAGAATGTCGGTAAGATGCTTTCGGAAGTCGAGCCGGCGGATCTGGTCCGTTTCGGCCTGATTCCCGAATTCGTCGGCCGCCTGCCCGTGGTCGCCACGCTCGACGAGCTCGATGAGGCTGCACTCGTGCAGATTCTCACGGAGCCGAAGAACGCGGTCACCAAGCAGTTCCGCAAGTTGTTCGACATGGAAGGCGCCGAACTGGAATTCCGTCCGGAGGCCTTGTCCGCCATCGCTCGTCGCGCGCTGAAGCGCAAGACAGGCGCACGTGGACTGCGAACCATTCTCGAACAGGTGCTGCTCGACACGATGTTCGAACTGCCCTCGCTGGAGCATGTCAGCAAGGTGGTGGTGGATGACGCCGTCATCGACGGCCAGGCTGAGCCTTACCTGATCTACCGCGGCAACCTGCAACAGCAGCGTATCGCGGGTGAGGGCGGCGACGCGGCCTGAGCTTTCGTCAGCGCGAGTCACGACGGCCCCGGCGTCTCATGACGCCGGGGCCGTTTTTCTTTGCGCGATCGGCTCTTGATCGATCCTTTTCGAACCACCACTTGACGTGTATGGCGGCTCCGGCGCAGTGTCGGGGCAAGCCCCAAAATCTCTGAGGGAAACCCCAAGCACATGGCGAAGAATCGCAGCCAAACCACGAGCGGATCCGAGCTGGACCTGTTGCCGGTCCTGCCCCTGCGTGACGTCGTCGTCTACCCGCACATGGTCATCCCGCTCTTCGTGGGTCGCGACAAGTCCATGCGCGCGCTGGAACAGGCGATGGAAGGCGAGCGTCAGATCCTGCTCGTCGCGCAGAAGAGCCCCGACATCGACGACCCGTCCATCGGCGACCTGCATCAGGTCGGCACGTTGGCCGGTGTCCTGCAGTTGCTGAAGCTGCCCGATGGCACCGTGAAGGTGCTGGTCGAAGGCCAGTCGCGCGTGCAGATCGATTCGTTCGAAGATGAAGGCGGCATGATGAGCGGCCGGGCCCGCGTCATCGAGCCGATCTACACCAGCAACGAGCGCGAACTCGACGTCGTGTCGCGATCGCTGGTGTCGTTGTTCGAGCAGTTGGTCAAGCAGAGCCGCAAGCTGCCCCCGGAAATTCTTGCGACGCTCTCGGGCATCGACGACCCGTCGCGCCTGGCCGATTCGATCGCCGCGCACCTATCCGTGCGCATGGGCGACAAGCAGAAGGTGCTCGAGACCGCCGATGTCGGTCAGCGCCTGGAACTGCTCATCGGCCTCGTCGACGGCGAGATGGACCTGCAGCAGGTTGAGAAGCGCATCCGCGGCCGCGTGAAGTCGCAGATGGAGAAGAGCCAGCGCGAGTACTACCTCAACGAGCAGATGAAGGCCATCCAGAAGGAACTGGGTGAGGGTGAGGAGGGCGCCAACGAAATCGAAGAGCTGCAGAAGAAGATCGACGGCGCGGGTATGCCCAAGGCCGTGCTTGCCAAGGCGCGTCAGGAATTCAACAAGCTCAAGCAGATGTCACCGATGTCCGCCGAAGCCACCGTCGTACGCAACTACCTCGACTGGGTGGTGGGCGTGCCGTGGAAGAAGCGCAGCAAGGTCCGCAAGGATCTCGCGCTGGCGCAGGAGACGCTGGACGCCGATCACTTCGGTCTCGAGAAGGTCAAGGAGCGCATCCTTGAATACCTCGCGGTGCAGCAGCGCGTGAACACCATGAAGGGCCCGATCCTCTGCCTCGTCGGCCCGCCCGGCGTCGGCAAGACGTCGCTCGGCCAGTCCATCGCCAAGGCGACGAACCGCAAGTTCGTCCGCATGAGCCTGGGTGGCGTGCGCGACGAAGCCGAGATCCGCGGCCACCGTCGCACGTACATCGGTTCGATGCCGGGCCGCATCGTGCAGAACCTCAACAAGATCGGCACGAAGAATCCACTGTTCGTCCTCGACGAGATCGACAAGATGTCGATGGACTTCCGCGGTGATCCGTCGTCGGCGTTGCTCGAGGTGCTCGATCCGGAGCAGAACAACGCGTTTAACGATCACTACCTCGAAGTGGATCTCGATCTCTCCGAGGTGATGTGGATCGCGACGGCCAACTCGCTGAACATTCCCGGTCCGCTGCTCGACCGCATGGAAGTCATCCGCATCCCGGGTTACACCGAGGACGAGAAGCTCAACATCGCGCAGAAGTACCTCCTGCCGAAGCAGCTCAAGGCGAACGGTCTGAAGGTCGACGAATTGGCCATCGGCGAAGATGCGCTGCGTGACATCGTCCGCTATTACACGCGTGAGTCCGGCGTGCGTAACCTCGAGCGCGAGATCTCGAAGATCTGCCGCAAGGTGGTGAAGGAGATCGCGTTGGGTACGGTCCCGGCCAAGGCGAAGGCGGCGGTCAAGGCCAAGAAGGCCGCGACGAAGTCGGCTTCCAAGGTGAAGGTGTCGGCACCGGATCATGTGCGGGTCGACGGCGAAAACCTCGACCACTACCTCGGCGTGCGCCGCTTCGACTTCGGTCGTGCGGAACAGCAGAACGAAGTGGGCCTGGTCACGGGTCTCGCCTGGACCCAGGTCGGTGGCGACCTGCTCAGCATCGAAGCCTCGGTGGTGCCGGGCAAGGGCCGTCTGGTCCACACCGGCCAGCTCGGCGATGTGATGAAGGAATCGATCCAGGCGGCGCTGAGTGTCGTCCGGGCGAGGGCTGCGACCCTGGGCATCGAGCCGGACTTCCACGAGAAGCTGGACATCCATATCCATGTGCCCGAGGGTGCGACACCGAAGGACGGTCCGAGCGCGGGCATCGCCATGTGCACGGCGCTGGTTTCGGCGCTGACGAAGGTGCCGGTGCGCTCCGAAGTGGCCATGACGGGCGAGATCACGCTGCGTGGTCGCGTGCTGCCCATCGGTGGCCTGAAGGAGAAGCTGCTCGCGGCGCATCGCGGCGGTATCACCACGGTGATCATTCCTGAGGAAAACAAGAAGGACCTTGTCGACCTTCCGGAGAACATCACCGAGTCGCTCGAGATCCATCCGGTCAAGTGGATCGACGAAGTGCTCGACCTGGCCCTTGAACGTCCCTTGGGACTGAAGAAGGCGGGCGAGGGTGGTGACGGCGTGGATGTGCCTCCCCAGCCGGCAAAGCGTGGTAAAGGCAAGGCATCGCCATCGCTCACGCACTGATGCGTTTCATCGTTTCGTGACACGAACAAGGGCACACGCAAGTGTGCCCTTTTCGTTTTCGTCGTCCTGTCACGGAACCCTCGCGATAATCGTTTTCAGGCTGTGATGCAAGCCTCCACGGAGCATGCATATGTGCTGAAAGCGTTGGTATTCCTTGTCTTGCGATGGTGGGAGGGCGCTGGTATAAAGACCACACCGCAATCGCCCGCGCCGCAAGGGCGCCATGGATAGCGGGGTCGTCGAATGAGCCCCGCGCTTCGGTTCGGCGATCTGCCACATTCTCGTACAGGATCGCTGTCCAGCGGTTCGAATTACCTTTGAAGGGAGTTACGTAATGAATAAATCCGATCTGATCACCGCTATCGCCGAGAAGTCTGGACTGTCGAAGGCTGATTCCGCCAAGGCGCTCGACGGACTGATCGAGGCCGTCAAGGACAGCCTGAAGAAGGCTGAGGACGTCGTCGTTGTCGGCTTCGGTACGTTCAAGCTGCGCAGCCGCGCCGAGCGCACGGGCCGCAACCCGCGCACGAACGAAGAGATCAAGATCCCGGCATCGAAGGTCCCGGCCTTCACCGCTGGCAAGGCGCTCAAGGATCACGTAAACTCGTAAGTCTGACTGTAAGGTACGGGTGCTTAGCTCAGCGGTAGAGCGTCGCCTTTACACGGCGCTGGTCGGGGGTTCGATCCCCTCAGCACCCACCATACGGAAAGTGGAGTGGTAGTTCAGTCGGTTAGAATGCTGGCCTGTCACGCCGGAGGTCGCGGGTTCGAGTCCCGTCCACTCCGCCATCGGTCCGCAAAGGCGCCCCCGTGGCGCCTTTGTTTTATCTACCGCCGGTAAGGAGTTATCGGCGCAACCTTCGCGAGTCGCATCATGCTGCAAGCCCTGCGTAACAAGATCCATGGCTGGCCCGCCGCCATCGTTCTCGGTGTCTGCGTTTTCGCCGTCGCGTTCTTCGGCATCGAGTCGTACTTCGTCTCGCGCGTCGACACATACGTCGCGAAGGTTGGCGATCACGAGATCTCCCAGCAGGACTGGCAGCAGCGTCTCAACGAACTGCGCCAGCAAGCCGCGCAGGATCCGCGCTCTCCGTTCACGGCTGCCGATCTCGAGAAGCCCGAACTCAAGCAGCGCGTGCTCGACGGCATGATCAGTCAGGCCCTCTTGCAGAAGGCGAACACCGATCTCGGCCTCACGGTGTCCGATTCCGCCATCCGCGCGGCGATCGGCAGCGACCCGGGTTTCCAGGTCAACGGCCAGTTCAGCCCGGAGGCGTATCGCGCCATCCTCTCGATGCAGGGCATGAGCCCCGGCATGTACGAGGCCAAGGTGCGCGCATCGCTCGCGACGCAGATCATCCCGGAAGCGATTTCCAACACCACGCTGGTCAGCGATGCCGACGTCGACGCGTTCTTCCGTCTGCGCCTGCAGCAGCGTGACCTGCGTTACGTGGAGCTGCCGCGTCCGTCGCTCACCGACGCTACCGTGAGCGACGCCGACATCGACGCGTTCTACAAGTCCCACATCGCCGACTACACCACGCCGGAACAGGTGTCGGTGCAGTACCTCGAAGTGAAGCAGTCGGAACTCAAGGTCGGCGAGCCCACCGACGAGCAACTGCACGCGTTCTACGACAAGTTCAAGCAGCGCTATGCGCAGCCGGAACAGCGCGAGGCTTCGCACATCCTGATCAACGTGCCGAAGAACGCCACGCCGGACCAGCAGAAGGCCGCGCTCGAGAAGGCGAAGAAGATCGCCGCCGAAGCCACGCCGGAAAACTTCGCCAAGCTCGCCGCCGAGAATTCGGACGATCTTGGCTCGAAGCGCACCGGTGGCGACCTGGGCTGGCTGGAAAAGGGCGTCGCCAACGCGGCGTTCGATACGGCTCTCTTCGGCATGAAGAAGGGCGACGTCACGAAGGAACCGGTGCTGTCGCCGGAAGAGGGTTACCACATCATCTGGCTGCGTGACGCCCGGGAAGGCGACGCGAAGCCGTTCGCCGAAGTGCGTGCGCAGCTTGCCGCGGATTGGGCGAAGGGTGAGGGCGAGCGCCTGTACAACGAGCGCGCCGGCCAGCTGGCCGACCTTGCCGATCGCAACCCCGGCTCGCTCGAGCCGGCGGCGAAGGAACTCGGCCTCGAGATCAAAACGTCGCCGCTGTTCGGCCGCGAAGGCGGTGCCGGCATCCCGACCGATCCGAAGTTCGTCCAGGCGGCTTTCGCGGACGACGTGCTCGCGCAGGGCAACAACTCGTCGCTGGTCCAGATCGACAAGGGCGACGCCGTCGTCATGCATCTGGCCAAGCACAATGCGGCGGCTCCGAAAGCCCTGGCCGACGTGGCCGACGCCGTGCGCCAGCGCATCCTCGATGAGCGCGTCGACACGCAGGCGAAGAAGCAGGCCGACGACCTGGCGGCGCAGCTCGCCAAGGGCGGCGATATCGCCACGCTGGTGAAGGCACCCGTGCGCACGCTGGCCGCGGTGGACCGCAACAAGCTCAGCAGCATCACCGACGTTCCGGCCCCGATCCTGCAGCAGGCATTCACGCTGCCGCACCCTGTCGACGGCAAGCCCTCGTGGGCCACCGTGCAGACCGGTAATGGCGCCTACGCGCTCGTGGCGGTGGACAAGGTCACCGACGGCGATCCGTCCAAGGTCGAGAAGGCCCAGCGTGTCGCCCTGCGCGGCCAGATGATGGATGCCATGGCCCAGGCCGCCACGCTCGAATACATCGAGGCGCTGAAGGCCACCGGCGAGATCAAGATCGCCCAGGACCGTATGTAAATCGTCCTGCCAGAAGGTAGGAAACCCCGAAAGCCCCTCCATGGAGGGGCTTTTTCATGCCTGCGTTCCATGCGGAAGCGCATGGCCCCCGACCCCGATTACAATGGGCGCTTCACTGCGTCAAAGGGACAATCCGTGATCATCCAGCCCAAGGTCCGTGGCTTCATCTGCACCACCGCTCACCCGGTCGGTTGCGCGAAGAACGTCGAAGAACAAATCGCCATCACCAAGGCCAGCGGCGCATTCGCCGGCGGCCCCAAGAGCGTGCTGGTGATCGGTGCGTCCACCGGCTATGGCCTGGCCTCTCGCATCACCGCCGCCTTCGGCCACGGCGCGGCCACGCTGGGCGTGTTCTTCGAGAAGCCGTCGAGCGAATCGAAGACGGGTACCGCCGGCTGGTACAACTCGGCGGCGTTCGACAAGCTGGCGCGCGAAGCCGGCTTGTTCAGCCGTTCGATCAATGCCGATGCGTTCGCCGACGAAACGCGCGCGAAGGCGATCGAGATCATCAAGAACGAGATGGGCGGCAAGGTCGACCTCGTCGTCTACTCGCTGGCATCGCCCGTGCGCAAGCTGCCGAAGACCGGCGAAGTGGTGCGTTCCGCGCTGAAGACCATCGGCGAGACGTTCACCGCGTCGTCCGTGGACACCAACAAGGATGCGGTCATTCAGGCCTCCGTCGATCCGGCCACGGAGCAGGAGATCAAGGACACCGTGACCGTCATGGGCGGTGAAGACTGGGCACTGTGGATGGATGCGCTGAGCGAAGCCGGCGTGCTTGCCGACAACGCGACGACGGTGGCGTACAGCTACGTCGGCACCGAGATCACCTGGCCGATCTACTGGCACGGCACGCTGGGCCAGGCGAAGCAGCATCTCGATCGAACGGCAAAGGAACTGCGCGAACGTCATGCCGCGAAGGGCCTGCGTTCGTATGTCGGCGTGATGAAGTCCGTGGTGACGCAGGCCAGCTCGGCCATCCCCGTTATTCCTCTCTATGTCTCCATGGTCTTCAAGATCATGAAGGCGAAGGGCATCCACGAAGGCACGATCGAGCAGATCAACCGTCTGTTCCACGAGCGTCTCTACCGTAACGACGGCGCCACGCCGGAGACCGACGGCGAAGGCCGCCTGCGTCTCGACGACTGGGAGCTGCGTGAAGACGTGCAGGGCGAGTGCAAGGCGCTATGGCCAACCGTGACCACGGAGAACCTGTGGCAGGTCACCGATTACGCTGGCTACAAGCACGACTTCATCAAGCTGTTCGGCTTCGAGGCCAAGGGTGTCGACTACGACGCCGACGTGAGCCCGGACGTGCAGTGGGACGTGGTGCAGCTCTAAGCCCCCATCAGTCCCACGATGTTGAACCCCGCGTCGACGTAGGTGACCTCACCGGTCACACCCGACGCGAGGTCCGAGCAGAGGAAGGCGGCCACGTTGCCGACTTCCTCCTGCGTCACGCCACGCCGCAACGGTGCCTGGGTGTCGACCTGCTCGAGGATCTTCCGGAAGTTGCCCACGCCCGCGGCGGCCAGCGTCTTGATCGGTCCCGCCGAGATCGCGTTCACGCGGGTGCCTTCGGGGCCGAGGTTGTAGGCGAGGTATCGCACGTTCGCCTCGAGGCTCGCCTTCGCCAGGCCCATCACGTTGTAATTCGGCAGCGCACGCTCGGCACCGAGATAACTCAGCGTGAGGATCGCGCCACCGCGACCCTGCATCATCGGCCGTGCGGCCTTCGCCAGTGCGGCCAGGCTATAGCTGGAAATGTCGTGCGCGACGGCGAAGTTCTCGCGTGTCAGGCCGTCGAGGAATTCCCCTTGCAACGCTTCGCGCGGTGCGAAACCGACGGAGTGCACGAGGATGTCGAGTCCGTCCCAATGCGCACCGAGTTCGGTGAAAAGCCGCTCGATATGGGCATCGATGCCAACGTCGCATTCGAAGGCGAGGTTGCAGCCGAACTCGGCCGCTGCTTCATCGACGCGGTCCTTCAGGCGTTCGTTCTGCCACGTGAGGGCCAGCTGGGCACCTTCGCGATACATCGCTTCGGCGATACCCCAGGCGATCGATCGCCGGCTGGCGATGCCGACGATCAGTGCACGCTTGCCGTGCAGGAAGCCCATGGCTTCAGCGTGACGCGGTGAGCTTGAGAACCTGGCCCGGCTTCACGGCCTGCGTCTGCAGATCGTTCCACTTCATCAGCTGCTCGACGCTGACCTGATGACGACGCGCGATGGTCCACAGCGATTCGCCGTTGTTGACCTTGTGGATGACGACCTGCGGCTCGTCGTCCTTCGCGGGCTTCTTCGTGGCCTTGGCGACTTGCGACGCCTTGGTGGTCTTCGCAACCTTCGTGTTCTTGCCTTGCTTCGCCGTCGCGGCGGGCAGGGCGACAGCGGCTACGTCGGCGACGTCGTCGGCTGCATCGGGCACATCGGTCGCTGCGGCGACAGGGCCCAGCTTGTACTGGTCGGCCGCGGACTTCGGTAGGAGGAGGCTCGAGCTGATCGTGCCCTTGCTCGTGCGGTAAGCGGGATTGAAGTCGCGCAGGTTATCCATCGACAGGCCCGACTGTTTCGCCGCCTGCGCGAGCGACTGCGGGTTATCGACCTTCACGACCTGGAGCGCGTCTTCCTTGTCCTGGCGGGGCAGGCTCACGTTGAAGCGGGCGGGGTCGCGCACGATGCACGCGATCGCCATCAGCTTCACCAGGTGCTCCCTGGTGTTCGCCTTCATCGGCACATCGGGCAGGCCTTCGTCGTGCGTCGGCCCGCCGTGCTTGTCGATGGTTTTCTTGAGACCGAATTCGCCGGCGTTATAAGCGACGTCGACCAGGCGCCAATCACCCAGGTCGTCGTAGTAGCGGCGCATCATGTTCATCACCGACTCGGTGGACTTGGTGATGTCCAGGCGCTCGTCGTAGTTCTTTTCCACGCGCAGCCCGAGCGTGCGTGCCGTCTGCGGCATGATCTGCCACATCCCAGCCGGACGGTTCTTCGCACCCGGCACGTGGCGGTACTGGCTTTCCACCCACGGAAGCAGGGCGAATTCGCCCGCCACGCTGTGCTGCATCGCCGACTTGTGCGCGTACACGATCAGCGGCAGGACTTCGTTCACCTGCTGCTCGAAACGGTTCGGCATCTTCGTATACGTATGCGCCCACGCCATGACCTGCGGATCGGCCTCGCAACCCGGCATCGCGAAGCTGCCGCGCATGTCCGACCAGAAGTCGACGGGCGGAGCGGGACGGAGCATCTTCGGCGACATCGCCACGTCTTCGACGGGGGCGACCGGCGTCACCGCCACCGGGGCTTGCGGCACCGGTCGCGGCACGCTACCTGCGCAGGCCGTGAGCACGAACGGGATGAGCGTCGGTAACAGGCGGCGGGTCAGTGTGTTCATGCGGCGAAGCTGTCCTTGGCCCGGCGCAGCGCGGCGAAGCGCTCCGTCCGTGTGGCGTGGTCCGCCCCATGCGCCTGGACCCAGTCGGCGATAGCCTCACTGTCCACGCGCAGGAACGGGTTGGTGGCGATCTCATCGCCGAGGCGGCTCGGCACGCTGGGCCGGCCCTCCTCGCGAAGACGCGCCACCTCGTCACGACGGAGGCGCAGGGGGCCGTTGTCCGGATCGACGCTGAGCGCGAAACGGATATTCGCCGCGGTGTACTCGTGCGCGCAGCAGACCAGGGTCTCCGGCGGCAGATCGGCGAAACGGTCCAGGGAGGCGAGCATCTGCTCCGGTGTGCCTTCGAAAAGGCGGCCGCAGCCGACGCTGAACAAGGTGTCGCCACAGAACAGGAAACCCTCGCCCACATAGGCGATGTGCGAGGTGGTGTGGCCAGGAACGGCGATGACCTTGAAGGTGGCCTTCGGCGCATCCAGTGTGAAGGTGTCGCCGTCTTCGACGATCTGGTTCTTCGGCTGGATGCGTGGGTCGCCTGAGGCGTAGACCTCCACGTCGTGGTTGCGGACCAGGTCCGACACGCCGCCGATGTGGTCCTTGTGATGGTGCGTGAGAAGGATGGCCGTCAGCCGCCAGCCTCGCTGCTTGAGCGCGGCTTCAACGGGGGCGGCTTCACCGGGATCCACGACGAAGGCGTTGCCTTCGTCATCGGCGACCAGCCAGATGTAGTTGTCGCTCAAGGCCGCGACGGGAACCCAATGCATCGGGCGAACTCCGCTACGTCGATAGGGCGCGAACACCCAGAAAATGGCCGCCGGGAAGACATCCATACCGGGCGGGGACGCCGGAATATATCAGCCGGGTATATCCCACTCGTTAGCAAGTCGTTAACCCATGCGGCTCCCGTTCAACCCCACTACACTCGACCCACATGCCTACTTTCGTCCCCGACATCTACGCGACACCGCAGATCGGCAAGCTCCTGGCCGACGAGGCGAGGGCGCTTGCGCCGCTGCTGGCGCGCTGCACGGGCGATCACGGCCTCCATCTCACCACCTCTGCGCCTGCCGAACCGCCGGCGATCCCGCTGCTGGGGCACTGGGCGACCGTGCGGGTCTCCGGGGCGGTCCTGGGTGGGGATGTCCACGCGAGCGGCCTGGAGGCCCTCCCGTTCGCCGACGAGGCGTTCGGGGTGGTGCTCCTGCGCCATGCCCTCGAGACCACCGCCCGCCAGGACAACCTCCTCGACGAGGCCATACGCGTGCTCGCCCCGGGCGGCATGCTCGCCATCACCGGCATCCATCCGGTCGGCCTGTGGTCCCCGTGGGTGGCCCGTCAGAGCCGCGGCACGCGTCCACGCCTGACCTGGCCGTGGTGGTGGAGCCAGCGTCTCGTTCGCGATGAGTTCGAACTGTCCATGCCGCGTCGCGTAGGCAGTGCCTGGCCGCGCGCTGGCGGCACGGCCGTGGGCGAATCGATCGTCGGTGGCGGATATTTTCTCGTGGCGCGCAAAAAGCGTCCGGCAGCGGTACCCTTGCGCCCCCGTGCGGCCGCCGTACCGGCACCCATGCCCGGCACGCTCGCCTCCGGCGCGCGCCGCAATGCCCGTGAATCGATTACCTGAAAGACTCCATGACCGATACCGATACTGTTGAAGCCTTTACCGATGGCGCGTGCCTGGGCAACCCTGGCCCGGGCGGCTGGGCCGCGCTGCTGCGTGCCAAGGGCGTGGAGAAGATGCTGTCCGGCGGTGAAGCCGACACGACGAACAACCGCATGGAGATGATGGCCGCGATCTCCGCGCTGGAAGCGCTCACGCGCCACTGCAAGGTGCATCTCATGACGGACTCGAAGTACGTCATGCAGGGTGTGCAGGAGTGGGTACCGAAGTGGCGCCGCAACGGCTGGAAAACCGCCGACAAGAAACCGGTGAAGAACCAGGACCTGTGGATTCGCCTCGACACGGCCGCTGCCGCGCACACCGTCACCTGGGAATGGGTGAAGGGGCATAACGGCCACGTGGAGAACGAGCGCGTCGACGTCGCCGCGCGCGACCAGGCCATCATCTACAAGGCGAAGGGGAAGGTGGCATGAGGCAGATCGTCCTCGATACGGAAACCACCGGCCTCGAAGCGCACCTCGGGCACCGCCTGATCGAAATCGGTGCCGTGGAAATGATCGGTCGCCGTCCCACCGGCAACCACTTCCACACGTACCTCAATCCCGAACGCGCCATCGACGCCGAGGCGAGCGCCGTTACCGGTATCAAGGACGAAGACCTCGTCGACAAGCCGTTCTTCCGCGACAAGGTGGACGAGTTCCTGGAGTTCATCCGCGGTGCGGAACTGATCATCCACAACGCCGCGTTCGACGTGGGCTTCATCAACGCCGAGCTGAAACTGCTCGGTGCGCAGTACGGACAGGTGACCGACCACGCGACGGTGCTCGACACGCTCGCCATGGCGCGCACCATGTACCCCGGCCAGCGCAACAGCCTCGACGCACTGTGCAAGCGCCTCGGTGTCGACAACACACGCCGTGATCTCCATGGCGGTCTGCTCGATGCGCAGTTGCTGGCGGAAGTCTACGTCGCGATGACCTCGGGCCAGGTGGCCCTGGACTTCGCCTTCGACGCGACCGCGGACAACCGCAACAACCACGCGCTGAACGACATCATCATCACGCGGCGGCCCATCGTCCTGCGCGCGACCACGGAAGAGCTGCAACTGCACAGCCAGCGCCTCGACGCCATCGACAAAGCCGCCGGCGGCCAGAGCATCTGGCGCAAACTAGAATCCGAAACCGTCCACTAATCCCAAAACGGAAGCCGCCCCCGCCGCTGCCATGTCGGATGTGGAATGTGGAATGTGGAATGGGAAATGTGGGGTTTGGGGTGTGGGGTGTGAGATGTGGGGTGTGGAATGTGGGAGCCGCTTCAGCGGCGATGCCTCACCAGCGGCAATACCCCAACCTACCCAGCAGCCCGCAACAAAATCGCCGTAACATTATCCCGCGCACTCCCACCCAGCGCCTCGAGCACCAGGTGATCGACACACTCCTGCGCAGCGATATCCGTCCGCGAAACGATCTCACCAATCCGCTTATCGTCGACCTCGTCGGTCAGCCCATCCGTACACAGCAACAGCCGCGCCCCCGACGAAAGCTCGCCGCGTGCCAGGCCGATATGCAACTGCTCGGGTGAGGTGATCCCAAGGGCCTGCGTCAGGACGCTCCGCTGGGGATGCGCCCGGGCCTGCGCCTCGGTCAGTTCGCCGGCCTCGACCAGCGCCTCGACAATGGAATGGTCGTGCGAGAGGCGCTCGAGAGATCCGTCCCAGCGATAGATCCGGCTGTCACCGACCCAGGCCGCCTCATAAGCGCGTCCGCTGATCCGCACAGCGGCGATGGTCGTGCCCATGGGGCGCGACTCGGCCAGCCCGCTGGACCGGGCGATCAGGGCCTCATTCACCCGCTGGATCGCGTCGATCAGGGACTGCCCGGCGGCGACCTGGGCCACGACCCCGTCGCGAGCGGTCGCCGAGGCTACCTCGCCGTGCTGGTGGCCGCCCATGCCGTCCACGACCAGGAACAGTCCCAGGCCCGCGTCGGCGTAATAGGTATCCTCGTTTCGCGTACGGCGAAGCCCCGTATGCGTGCCATGTCCGAACTCGATCATGAAGGCAGGATGCCCCATCAAAAGCCTGTTGTCACGGCAGAAAAGACCCACTATCATTGCGGGCCCGGCAGGGCTCACCCCTTGCCGTCGACCGTTCACGGAGAGGTGGCAGAGTGGTCGAATGTACCTGACTCGAAATCAGGCGTACGTGTAAGCGTACCGTGGGTTCGAATCCCACCCTCTCCGCCAGTACAGACCAAGGCCTCGCAGCAATGCGGGGCCTTCGTTTTTTGGCGACCTTGCACGGAGGAAGAGTCATCGGCAAGCTGGGCATGCCCAAGGGGAGGGCACCGAGCATGTTCGAATGAACAAGTATCGCGACCGCCGAATTGGTCGGGATGGTATGAGTTGGCGCCTGGCTCTGGCTTTCGTCCTTGGAGCGATAGCAACGTTCGCGCTCATGGGGCTATCAGTCATTGCCAATGAATACGGATACGAGCTCGCATCGCGAATCGTGTTCTGGCAGAACACTCTTCTTCAGTCCCTCGTGCTGCCCATCAATATCGGGTATTCCTAGCACGCTGTTTACGAAGGCTCTCCGCTTAATTTTCTCGCGTTCCTTGCGAGCATGCCCCTCGGTATCCTCGTCTACGGAATAGCGGCTTTTACCGCGATGAGCCAGCGGTCTAAACGGCATCGATCGAGCTAAAGACTTGCGCACCGTGCACACAGCGGGATGAAAAGCGAAGGCGTTTGCGCGCTATCTAAGGAAGTTCACGTTCTTGATTGTGTGTTTCCGATGAAATGAATAAAGCACTGGGCAAGTCCGCCCCGCAGAAACAGACGCCGTGACCGTCAGCAACGCGACGTCGAGTCCTCGGTTCTATCCCGCAACTGACAGCGATCCACGGCAAAGTCAGCCTAGGAAGCGATGGTCGAAACCGCTATTTTGGATCAGGGCTTCCTCGCGCACGCAAGGAAGCATGGACGAGATGCAGGGGGTGCGAAAGCATGGAAAAACGCAGAATGGATCGTTGGGCTTTGGGGGCGGCGTTGTGGACGCTTTTCTTGCCCTTGACGGGTATCGCTTCGCAAGTTGCGGTACCGGTAGCCCCGCACCCGAACTGGAACGAGGTCGTGCATCTTCTGAGTTCCCCACGACGGCCGATCGATGCAAGTACCATTGAGCGTTCGCTCGGTGTGACGCTGGTCTACAGGACGCGGGCAACCGATGACTACGATGCCTGGATACCGGGCCCGGAGGCAAACTCCGGCGCATCGCTAACGTTGAACTATAGGCCTTCACCCTATAAGGGCTACGCCGGATCGCACGATAGTATCGTGCACATATTCGTGCGGGACTTCGAATGTGTTTCGCCCGCGCGCATGAGCGACGACCTTCTCCATGCCGGTTTCACATCCGCGTCCACGCGCGCGCCCTCGACCACCCTCGAGTTCTACATGTACGGCGAGCACCGCTCACTACGTGTGACTTACCCTGCAGGACTGACAGGTACGTCCAGGCAACACTGGGCATTCCTGCACCACACCACCGACGAGGACAGGCGCTGCGTGGGAGACATCCTCGTCACCGAGACGGGTTGAACTTCGTTCCCTCGTTGTTCCTATGCTTGATGGAACAAACGTCACTTACCGCCCCTGAGGCGCAACAACTGCCTCGAATGAATAGATATCTCGTTGCGAGCACGACTCTAGGCAATCCTGATTTACGGCATGGCCGTTTTTGCGGAGACGCCCGCTCACCGCGCGAACAGGCAGAAACCAGGCTCTGGACCGGCATTCAAGCCCATTGCTAGGATGTCACCGACCCCTCAGCTGAGGGGACTGACAGGGGAGAACATGAAGAAGCTCTGCTGCGCGGCGGCCATTGCCGTCGTTCTGAGTGGGTGCACGCCTTTGCCGACCAAATCGTTGGCTCCCGAGTCTACGTTGCAAGGCAAGCATGTCGTGCTTTCGCATTACGCAAAGCCGGACTTTGCCGCGATGACGACCGGAAAAGCACTGTTTGGCATGATCGGTGGCTTCGCCATGGTCAGTGCGGGCAACCAGATGGTAAAGAACGAGAACATCGACGACCCGGCTATCGAGATCAGTCAGCGGCTCGCAAGCGACATGGCGGCAAGGCACGCGAGCACCGTACTTCCAGTCTCGGATACAGTCGCTACCGATGACAACCCGTCATCACTAGTGAAGACCTATCCCGGTGCTGACGTCATCCTCGACGTCAGAACGATGTACTGGATGTACAGCTACTACCCAAACAAGTGGAGCAAATACCGTGTCATGTACGCGGCGCGCGTCCGCCTGATCGATGGAAAGACCGGTGCCTTGCTTGCGCAACAGATGTGCAATGTCGAGCCGACCGACCCCGAGAACGCGCCGACACACGATGCGCTTCGTGCGGATCATGCAGCGTTGGTAAAGCAATTTCTTCACAAAGCCGCTGACACGTGCGTCAGTGACGTAGAGCAGCAGGCGTTGAGAGTCTGAAGCAGAATGGCAAAGGGAAGCTAGGCACGCGCTAACTAAACGCGGGTCAGCGGTGGGGCCGCGAACGCCACGCCCGCGAGACCGTGGGCCATCAGGTTGCGGATGTTGCCATGATCGCTGCCTTCCGGCGTTTCCAGTACGTGCCGGTAGTGCTCGCCGAATGCCAGGAGCGCTTGCTGGTCGCTGAAGCCTTCGAGTTTCGCGAGGCCCAGCGTCTTGCATGAGCCTTCGTTTTCACCCGCGGCATTCTGAAGATCGCCGTTGCGAAATGCCTGCGGATGATACTGATAGTGCGCGGACACGAATGACAGGGTGTCGCTAAACAAGTGCTTGCCCGACTCGAGGCTCGCCAGGAGGGATTTGAGATCTGTCACGAAGGCCGCCTTGGTAGATTTGACTGGGAACCCCGTTGAGGCACGCACGCTGCCTAACGCGAGAAAACCTGCAACCATGAAGCTTCCTCCGATGGACAGGAGGTGCCTTCGTGCGTGGGAAGGAGAGTCCTCTACGTTAGACGGAACGGAGTCACTGTCAATGATGTTCACACGAGCTAGCGCCTGAATATACGAAGGCACAGTGTCGTGCTTCCTACCCGCGATGATCTTGACTGTTCATCGCAATATCCGTCGATCGGATTCGCGCCACACCGACCTGTCTTACACTCTGACTCGCTCCGCTAATTCATCAACTCACGCCCGATCGCATCGACATGCCGCGATATCTCATCGATCGACGGCGCGTAGGCAGACGGATGCACGTCGCCACCGAACGCAAGGCGCTCGACGAGGACCGCCGCGGCCATGGCCAACGTGACGTAGCCGTGCCGGTTTGCTCGTGAGGCGATGGCGCGTGCGCGGACACGCACTTCGTCCAGGTCGCCCTGGTGCGCCGCTTCACGCATGGCGGACGAATCGAGGATGAGATCCGTCCAGTTCATGACCCACTCGGCTGATCGTTCCATCGCAGCCTCCTGGCTGCTGCCCTGTGATCGTCCATGATCCCGGTGATGGGTGAATTTGCCGAAAACGTGTCGTGGTTCTCGCTTTTGAAATTCAGCGTTCGTACCGGTCGCGACCTAGGCGAAGGCGCGTGCAGAAAGGGTGACGGATCGATCATCCCTCGAGCGGATCGTCCTCATGCACCTCGTCCATCCAGCCACGGCGCCGATGCAGCGCCCACTCCATGTGTTCGGAAAAATGCGTGTCGATCTCGGCGCCCTGGTCCATGGCCTCCAGTCGCTGCGCCGTGACGTTGCCGATGTGTTCGGCCTGCTCGTCATAGCCAACGATGCCTTCCTGTTCGAGTTCAGCAAGGGCGGCACGGAGATTTAGGTGGCGGGCGTGCTGTACGGACATGGCGGTCCCTCTGCGGATGAGAAGGAACATCGGCAGCGATAGCCATGCCTTTAGCGGCGGATGCTGAACAAAAGAATGGCGCCGCATCATGCGGCGCCATTCCGAAGGAAGCGGGAAGGGCGTCAGAAAACGACTTGTGCCCGTACCGCCAGCGAATTACCCGCATCCGGCCCCTGGAAGTTGCCGACCTTGTTGTCGGTGTTCCAGTGGACGTAGTTGAGCATCAGGCGCGACCAGTCGTTGAGGTACCAGTTGAGGCCCAGCGTATAGCTCTTGCCGAGGCCGCCGCGCGGTGCGTCGGAGTAGTCGTAATGGTCCACGCGTCCGGCAAGCTCGAACGCGCCCCAGCCGCCGGAGGTGACCGGATCGTTCACCTTCACGGCCTTCCAGCTACCCGAGCGACTGGAGAACCCCGGTGCTTCGCCGGTGATCATCCAGCCTGCCGCGAAGCTCGAACCATGGCGGCTCACCGAATCGGCCGTGCTGGAATCGATCGTGCGCTTGCCGTACTCGGTCATCAGCCAGAAGTTGCGCATGACGCCGCCGAGTTCGAAACCCTTGCCGTGATCCTGCGTGGGGTTGGCGATGGAGCTGGCCGACACCGCGAGGTTGTCGTTGTAATCGAGAGCGATGGCCGGCGTGTTGTTGATGCTGGTGACGCCGTCGCTGATCTTCTCGTAGTAGTACCAGGCGCCGACGTGCAGGAAGCCGTCTTCGGTCTTCCACGGATTCCAGTGCGCGCGGGTGAGGTAGGTGGTGCTATCGGTGTTGGTACCCGACGTGGAGCTGTTCGGCGCGTTGCCGTTCACCGAGAGGCTGAAGTGCCAGTTGCTGCCGTACATGCGCATCTGGCCGCCCATGCCGAAGTAGCTGATCACCGGCTGGCCCACCGCCGTGGCGGCGTTGCGCAGCATGAACGGCACGCGTGCGGACTCCGACGAACCTTCGGTGCCGAGGTCCTTGAGGAAGTTACCGAGATAGAACTTCGTGGTGTTACCGAAGATCTTCGTCGAGTAGGTCAGGTACGTCTGGCGCAGTGCCACCACGTTGTCCGCGAAATCCGCTTCCACGTGGTAACCGAGGTTGCCGATCGTGCCCTCGCCGCCGAGGCGCGCGCTGGTGATCTGCGCGCCGCTGATGTTGCGGGTGTCGTAATTCGAACCCTTGGTGCGCGTGAAATCGACCAGCAGGCGGCCATCGGGCTTGAACGTGAAATAGCCATCGTCGCTGCGGAAGGTGGGACCTGCCTCGCCGGCGCGACCCCAGCGGGCACCGCCGCCGGAGGATTTGGTCGTGCCGCCACGGGCCATCGCCACGGCCAGTTCGCTTTCGCGGGTGTCCGCGATGGCGGCATCGACTTGTGCCTGCTGTCGATCCTCTGGGGTGGCGACGGGCGCGCTCGCGACGGTCGTCGTCGTCGCGGCCGGCTGGTGCTCGGTCTCGACGGCGGCGAGGCGCTTCTTCAGGTCGTCGATCTGCGCGGCCTGTTGCTTGATGAGTTTCAGGAGTTGGGCGTTCGTCACCTGGTCGGCGGCGAACAGGGGAGTGGATGCGCCGGCGAACAACACGGCGGCGATCGCCGGATAAAGGCGGGACTGGCTTGTCTTCATGGCATGCGTCTCGTCGTCAGTGGCGGTCAGTTGTCATCCGGGCCGGCGTCGTCGCCTGCCGCAGGTGCTTGCGGCGTGGCCGCCGGCATGGCGAACGGTCCGGTATCCACCGATGAGAAGAAGCCTGCGCGGCGTGCCCAGGCGGCGAACAAGCGCGGCCACGCGGACACCGCGGAACCGGGATCGCCAAGACCCCAGCCATGGCCACCCTTGTCGAACACGTGCAGTTCGGCGTCGACGCCGTTCTTCCGCAACGCGTCGAACATCACCAGGCTGTTGCCGATGTTCGCGATCGGATCGTCGGCGGCCTGGGCGAGGAAGGTGGGCGGCGTGTCATGCGACACGTGCAGCTCGACGGAGTACGCCTGCACCGAATCGGACTGCGTGGCGAGTTCACGGCTGGATCGCGTCGTGTCGTACGGCTTCTGCAGCGACACCACGGGGTAGATGAGGCCGGCGAAATCCGGTCGTGCCGATTGCTGGTCGGCGGCATCAACCGCCGGATAGAAACCGTCGGCGAAGCGCGTTTCAGCGATACCCGCCAGGTTGCCGCCCGCGGAGAAGCCGACGACGCCGATACGTTTCGCATCGATGCCGAGTTCGGCGGCGTGGGCGCGAAGGACGCGCACGGCGCGCTGCGCATCCTGGAACGGTGCGGCGGCCGGCCAGTGGTCGGCCGGAAGACGGTAATACAGCACCACCGGCGTGACGCCGAGCGCGGCGAGCCACTTCGCGGTCGGCATCACCTCGTGACCGATGCCGATGCGGAAGTAACCGCCACCACCGATGAGGATCACGGCCGCCCCATTGGGACGCGACGGCTTGTACACCTCGATGCGCGGCTTGCTGACATTGGAAACGGCGCCGACGCCCGTGCCCGACTGACCGATGCGTTCCGGGCCGCTGGGGCCACCACCGCCAGGCGGCGTGCCCGGCCAGAGGTCGATGGTGACCGGCTTGCCGGCGTCCGGCGCGGCCTGGGCCATGGCGGGACCGCTGGCGGCAAGCGCGACGGCGGCCGCCAGTAGCGCGACTCGAAGTGTGTTCATGGTTGTTTCCCCTGTGTGGCGATGAGCGTGGTGGCGCCGTCGCTGGCGCGATTGGAAAGGGCGGCATCGAGGGCGTCGCGATCGAGTGCGCCCTCCCAGCGGGCGACGACGATCGTCGCCACGGCGTTGCCGATGAAATTGGTGAGGGAGCGGCATTCGCTCATGAAGCGGTCGACACCCAGGATCAGCGCCATGCCCGCCACGGGTAGTGACGGCACGACGGAGAGCGTCGCTGCGAGCGTCACGAACCCCGCGCCGGTGACGCCGGCCGCGCCCTTCGAGCTGACCATGGCCACCAGCAAGAGGGCGATCTGTTCACCCAGCGTAAGCGGCGTATTCGTGGCCTGCGCGATGAACAGCGCGGCAAGCGTCATGTAGATGTTGGTGCCGTCCAGGTTGAAGGAATAGCCGGTCGGCACGACCAGTCCGACCACCGACTTGTCGCAGCCCGCCTTCTCCATCTTTTCCATCAACGAAGGTAACGCGGCCTCGGACGACGACGTGCCCAGTACCAACAGCAGCTCGGCCTTGAGGTAACGCAGCAGGCGGAAGATGGAGAATCCGGCGATCTTGCCGACGGCGCCAAGCACCACCAGCACGAAAAGCAGCGACGTGAGGTAGAAGGTGGCGACGAGGAACAGCAGGTTCGACAGCGAGCCGATGCCGTAACGACCGATGGTGAAAGCGATGGCACCCAACGCACCGATCGGGGCGGCCTTCATCAGCAGGTGCACCAGCTTGAAGACGGGTTCGGTCAGCGCGTCGAAGAACGCCACGACGGGCCGCGCGCGTTCACCGGCCAGTGTCAGCGAGATGCCGAACAGCACGGCGAAGAGCAGCACCTGCAGGATATTTCCCGACGTGAACGCGCCGACGACGGTATCGGGGATGATGTCGAGCAGGAAGCCGGTCAGCGAGATGTCATGCGCCTTGGAGGCGTAGGTCGCAATTTCTTTCGTCGAAAGCGTCGCCGGGTCGATGTTCAGGCCGGCACCTGGCTGCACCACGTTGGCCACGACGAGGCCCACGATCAACGCCAGGGTGGAGAAGACCAGGAAGTAGATCATCGCCTTCAGCACCACGCGTCCCACGGCGTGGAGGTGTGGCATGCCCGCGATACCGGTCACGACGGTCAGGAAGATCACCGGTGCGATAATCATCTTCACCAGCTTGATGAAGGCGTCGCCCAGGGGCTTCAGCGATTCAGCAAAAGCCGGCCAGTAATGGCCCAGCACCGCGCCCAGGGCGATCGCCACGAGCACCTGCGCATAGGTCTGGCGATAGAAAGGCTGGGGGGCTGCGGGTGTGGCGGAGCGAAGGGGCATGACGGTACGGCGTTAGCGCCCGGAAAAAGGCGGTGCCGCTTTGTAGCCCCTCGACGCCGCCCGGCCCATAGCACATTCCGGCTAGGGGACCCGGCGATATGCGAGGATGCGCCGCTAGGCAACTGCCCATTGGAAGCCATGTCCCGGCGCCGTCCCATCCGTATTTTCTGGCTGATCGTGCTGGCGGCGTCCGTGGCTGCCAGCACGGCGCTAGGCGGCTGGTGGGCATGGCATCGCGCGCTGGCCGGCATCGCCACCCAGTCGGCCGACCGTCTCAACCTGCACGCGCTGGCGGTGCAGCGGTTGATCGACCGCTTCACCGTCCTGCCGGACGTGCTGGCGCTCGATCCCGAACTTCGCGCAGCGCTCTCGGGCCCTTCGTCGGCCCTCGATGCCTCGGCGCTCAACGCGAAGCTGGAGCGGGCCAACGGCGCGGTGCATGCGTCGACACTCACCTTGCTCGATCGCGATGGCCGCGCGGTGGCGGCAAACAACTGGAATACGCCGGAAAGCAATGTCGGTCTCGACTACCGCTTCCGTCCGTACTTCCAGGACGCCATGCGCGACGGGCGCGCCACCTTCTATGCGCTGGGTGTGTCGACGAATGTCGCCGGTTACTTCATCGCGCGCGCCGTCGACGACGACAACGGCCGGCATGTCGGCGTCGTGGTGGTGAAGATCACGCTGGACGAGGTGCGCAACGACTGGTCGCGTGGCGGAGACATCGTGCTCCTTGCCGACCGGCACGGGGTCATCTTCCTCGACAACCGCGCGGGCGAATGGATGTACCGCACGCTGCATGCGCTCGATGCCAGCGACGTGGCGGCCATCGACGGCACCCGCCAGTATGGCGACCGTCCCTTGCAGCCCATCCAGCGACGCGTCCTTGGTGACGCCGGTGACGGGGCGCTTCGCGTACGCGTCGATACCCCGCCGCTTCCGCATGAAGTGATCTGGCGGGCGCTGCCCTTGCCACAGCAGGACTGGTCGTTGCACCTGCTCGCCGATGCGCGGCCCGCCGTCGTCGCGGGGCGCAATGCGGCCCTGGTCGTCCTCGCGGGCTGGCTGCCGCTGATCCTGTTCGGCCTGTTCCTGCAACAACGCATCCGCCTGGCGCGGCTGCGCCAACGCAGCCGTGAGGAACTCGAGCGCATGGTGGCGCACCACGCCGCAGCCTTGCGCTCGGCACAGGACAGCGTCGTCGCGGCCGCTCACGAGGCCACGCAGGGTGGTCACGGCAATCTCGAGCATCTGCCGCAGGGTGTGAGCGTCGTCGATGCACAACTGCGCCTCGTCGCCTGGAACTCGCGTTACCAACAGATCTTCGGTTTCCCGGACGAGCTCCTGCGCGTGGGCCGCCCCATCGAGGACCTGTTCCGCTTCAACGCGCGGCGCGGCCTTCTCGGTCCCGGCGACGTCGAGGAGGCCATCCAGCGTCGTCTCGACTATCTGCGCGCGGGCAGCCCGCACATGTATGAGCGCGAGCGTCCGGACGGCATCACCTTCGAGATTCGCGGCAATCCACTGCCCGACGGTGGCTTTGTCACCAGCTATGCCGACATCACGGCGTACAAGGCTGCGGCGCACGAACTGCGCACGCTGGCCGCATCGCTGGAACGCC